>JAABUQ010013138.1_pt1 | contig 10120 bp, 6 predicted proteins | sample 5560001 | NCBI WGS metagenome assembly JAABUQ01 (sample SAMN10711888, study PRJNA513371) | rock metagenome | isolation source: Antarctica rocks | place: Antarctica: Victoria Land, Finger Mt nord | collected 2015-12-18 | reverse complement strand
CCATACTTGTCATCCGGCCCTCCGAAAACGGCTGCAGCCACTTGATTCATGATCCGAGATGCGATGGAATAGCACGTGCCAACTGGAAAATCGTGTGCGCTGTGTGTAATGGTAATCGGACCCCGTACCTTACGCTCTGAGATCACGCTTCGAAATGATCCGTCATTGCTGCCGTCCCATTCTTTGGCCATGCCATTGTGCGAATACGCGGCTTCCAGCAGCGTCATCGTTGCAACCTTTGGACCGGTTGCCGATAAGGCGTTGGCCGCGGCGGTGACCACTCGGCCACCAAACGAATGACCAATGAGATGAATCCGCAGGCCCGGTGCGGCGGCCTGCATTCTTTGAATTGTTTGGACGACTCCGTTAGCGCCGACGATACCTGCGCGGTCTTTCATTGTGTAGTACGTCAGCACGTTGGCGAAACTAGAGGCCGCTGAAGTGATGCCGCCCGCGAGATTACCGAATATGGAAGCGGCGTTCCCAATATTGTCAGGGGTCCCTAGACTAGCCGCGCCACCTTGCAGTGGCGGCGGCAGAACCGGCATAATAGGCACCGATAAGCGTTGGAGCACGAGGTGCCCGGGGGATGCGGCACTATCCAACTCTTCGCGCGCGTCGTCTAAACCTTCATCTCGCGGCCCACGCGGCGGCGGAAACAGCGATTTTAAGGCGCCCACAAAATCATCTTGGGCGCTTTGACTCACCGGCAAGCTCGCAATCTGACCGCGAGCATGCTCGATGGCAGCGGCGCTTGTCGTGTCCGTAAATAGGGTCTTCAAGTCATCAAGTTGGGCGTTGAGCCGAGCGGCCATTCCGTCCCCAACCGCTGCGGCGCCACCAGGAATCAGTGTGGGATCCGTGAAGCGCTTGGATGGCCAGAACAGCGAGGCAATAACCAGATCAGTGCCCGGTAGCGACATAATTCCAGCATTGAGTACGCTGCGCATATTAGCAAAAAATTCACCATATAATGCGCGCGCTTCATTGATGTCGTTGTTCCATCCGTGGCAGATCATAACGACATCCGTAACGGTGCCTGATGTACCGCCTTTTATGGCGGTAACGAGGTCCTCTTCAGCGTTGGGGCATACCAAATGGCCCCCAGTATCATACATAACGTCATACGCGAGAAAGCCGCCATAGTGGTTTAACATCGGTACTCCTAAACGGATTGGATGAGGCGCATGAGGTCGACTAGTCCAGCTCCCTGCAAATTCTTGTCACGTTTGAGATCCATGGCTGAACGCAAAACCAGCTCTCGTATGTCCAGGGTCCGTCCGATGAACTCCTGACGTATCGAAAGAAAACCGGCCACTATGCCTGATACGTGAGGCGCTGCCATGCTCGTACCAGTATCCTCAACGTAGTCAAAGTGCTCTGCACCAATGTCTGTAGCTGGCACTTTGCTAGCGTTTGCACCAGCAGCCGCGGAAACAATGTGTTCTCCGGGAGCCACAACATCCGGCTTGCAGCGACCATCGCCTGTCGGACCTTTTGAGCTATAATAGGACACCCCGTAAAGATGGGGCTTCTCCCTGTCCGTTGATCCGACGGTGATCGCAAGATCCGCATTCCCCGGATCGTTGATGCTCATCGACTGCCCGGCTTCAAAGCTCCCCGTTACCGAGCCCTGCGTGGTTATTTCGGTCGAGACATGACCGGTATTCCCCGCCGCAACCACCACGACGACCCCGGACTGAACTAAGCGATTGACTTCCTTGCAAACTGGAGTCTGCCCACAGGCGTACCACTGCGCGTCAAACGGATAGCCGACACTGATGTTGACGCCGTGCACAAGAATTGTTCGTCCGTAATCGTTGAGTTGCTGAATGAAGTCGATGGCTTGAATCAGTGATGTTGCGTCGCCTATGCCATGCAAGTCTAGCACCTGTAAACTCATCAGCGAGCATTGCGGAGCCATCCCTCTGATACCCGGAACATCGCGGATGTGATATTGCTGCAAACCCGAGACATCGTACGATTGCTCTGCTACCTTTGGCGCCGTCCCGTCGGCAGCTTTCCCGGCGATTATCCCGGCAACGTGAGTCCCGTGTCCGAACGAGTCTGAAAGTGGATCCGCTCCCGTGAAGCTCTTGTGGGCGAGCGGTGAGGGAAGACTGAGGTTCTTGTTGTCCTTGAAATGGGGATGGTCTTTATCGATCCCCGAATCCATGACTGCCCATACTATGTTGGCGCCGGAAGCAGAATACGCAGTTTGTGCAGCATCGGCTTTGATCGTTCGTATCGATTTCGTCGTAAGGGGACCGATAGCGGTCGACTCCCAGATGCGGAAAATCGCCCGAAGCTCATGGTGCGGTGTTCCCTTTGCCTCTTCGCGCAGCGGCCGGTGTTCGTCAATGCTCGCTGCAACTCGTCCGTCGATTTCAATGAGTCGCTGGATTTCTGCCGCGCTAAGTTGCGCAAATACGTAGGAGCGCGGTCCCCCTCGCTCGTTACGCGCGAGCTCATCCTTGCCTCCACCGTTTGTTGCGTCGTGGATCGCCATGATCACCGACTGCCGCGCTTGTTCTACACCCCCATTGAAGAGCGTGTTGAGTTCAACTATGACATGAAATCTGTGCGGGGCGCTAATCGCCGCGCTCGAAGGTGCAGTTACGGCCGCGCTAGCTACTTCTCTCTCGTTATCGATCTCGGTCGCAATAAACGAGGCGAGTGGTTCGGCGATGATCCCTGGCGCGAGCGCGGCATCTATTACACCCTTTCGCGCGCGGAAATCTTGACTATCGTTCATGCTTGAACAAGTCCCTAGTATCTACGTATGTGTCAGTCGCAACACTAAAAACGAAGATCACTAGCACTATTAGTTTCCAGCCATTGCACGATTCGTAGCCGACACGGCGTTCCAAACGCTTCCTACATTGCCCGAGGCTAACCCAACAGCGATGCCGATGAAGCCACTGGCCATACCGGCGATTCTCGAGATCATCTGGGTTTGATGTTCAATCTCATGCGCCTTCGCGATGGCTTGAGAGGTAACGGTCAGCAGTGATTGATATGCGACCGCGGTGTCGTTGAAAACGGTCGCCGTCCCAGCCCTAGCCAAGTCGCTCGAGCAGCCGGTGAGATCTTTGATGATCTTATCAAAGTTGTAGTTGTCGTAGCCGGGGTCGTCGGAATGATCGCTCGCGTATTGGTTCAAAAAACCTGCATACTGAGAGAGCTCGTTCGCCAAGTAAGTCAATTGAGAAGCGGTCAGGCTGGGCACTTTTAGTCGCCTCCTTTTCGCAGTGCATTGACTAGATTGGCAACGTCCGAACTGAGGTCGTCTACATAACTTTTCACGACGGCGACTACGATGGCCTGACTTGACGAGTCCGCATTACGTACTAGCTCAGCGTGGACTGAGCCGATGTCATGAATTGCCGCTGCATAAGAATCGGCGCTTTTCTCCCGCTGAGTTACGGCTGCTCTGCGAGCTGCCCACCCTTCCCTTTGGAAATACAGAGGAAGAATGTCTTCAAGATTTCCGCGAGGCGTTTGTCTTCGAATACCGCCGCGGAACAGCGTGTCCAGGTCTATTTGCTCATTTTTCAACAACGTTTTGTAATTCACGACCACGATGTCATGTAAGCCATCTACAAGAACCCGGATGTCTGGATCAGCGGCGATAACAAAATCGCGGATCGCCGCTCGTTGCCTCCCCTTTGCGAATTCAGCTGCCATCGTTGTTGCCAGGCTACCAGCGGCTTTGGCTACGTTGTCGTTGTTGATGATCCCAACGTCATGCAGGCGGGAAGCGAGGATATCTAGGTTCTTGGGTTGCGCGTTCGCGCCGGAGATTGCGCCGAGGGCGCGGACGTAGGCGACAATAACGCCGTTCTCAAGGTTCCACCGGTCGGCGAGGACTGCTGACAGCTCGCAGCGAGGGTCCGAATGCAGATTTGTGGGCATAGTGGGCAGCGCAGGAGAAAAATTAGCCGCCTCAGACGAGGGTCGCGCGATGGGAGTGCTCGCAAAAAGTTTTCGCCGGCGATATTCGATGTCTCGCGCACACGAGCCATAATAATCGTCTGCGACGACTGAGAACGACTGGGCTGCCGTATTAGTCGTATCAACGAACTGCTTGACAGCCGCTAAGTCTACATTTTGTTTACAGCCTTGCATGCATACAGTAAGGGCAACGCATGTAAGACACTGCATGCTGAATATGGATCGCACGGCGATCGTGACCGGTGATCGAATTAACTTTTCCAATGCCTAAGTAACCGACCTTTCAGAAACGTGACTGACGCGAAATATCTTCGATCAGCAGCAGTGTGCTCGGTCGACGCTTGGGTGAGAAGGAAGTGGCAGGTTCCCAGCCGCGATGACGTTATTCATGTCGTCGTCTGAGATGATGCGATTTTCGTTGGGATCGTCAAATACTGTGACATTAAGACGGCTTTACCCCGGGATAGTTGGACGGTAGGTACGGGAGGAGGCGTCTGCGGCGGAGGTGCGGGATGTTGGTTAAGGCATGCCGGTCGCGGATTCGTAGCGCCGGCTAACACATACAGCGCGTCGATGGAGGGGGCAAAGAAATATCCGCCTCCGGTCGGAATAACGAAGTCGGTCGATAAGGTAAGCGATGTATCGTGGAATTTTCCGTCGTCGTCGGTGTAGCCGCTGACGAAGGTGCGCGAACGGTTCCCGGATGCTTGTCCTAAAATTGGATCGGGTCCAGTTCCGGCAGTTTTGAAATTTGGGTTGTTCGCCCAGTTTTTTGTTATAAATTCGAACTGGCCTACGATTGATGTTTGATACGCGGCGAAGAGCAAACCGCGATCTCCGGCATCTTCCGCGTCACGCGTCGTCTTATCCAAACTTGGCGAACCGAATGGAATGCCGCGCCGTAGCAATCGATGTGTCTGGGTCGTGACCTCACGCAAAGCGGGCACCGACTGGTCGGTATCATCACGCGGGTATGCTTTACGTATGTGAGCACTAAACGGACACCGGTGTCCACCTGGGTCAGCGTCTGGAGCGGTGCCGGAATCACACTGGCTAGGATCGCCCTTTGTGCCCGAATTCGGTTTGTTTTGGAAATCGAAATAGTTATTTTTGCAATCGTCCGTTCCCAAAGCGACATCGTCAAACGGTGCACTGATAACTGGAGCGCCGTGGGGATGCCGGCCAATTAAAGCCGCGCCAAGCTCATCCGCTTCCAAATCATTGGCTTTTGCGTTCTGTTCTAACCACTGATGAAAACCCAGCACATCCTGACGAAGTCGGCGAACCACATAGTAACTACCGTCGTCTCCCCATGATGGTCCTGCAAATGCGTTAGGCCCCGTCGGAGCAGCAGGGTCTGTGTTCTGGTCGCTGCCGTCTTGACGACGGTAGCCGAATACGAATTCCCCGGGATAAAGGCAGTCCTGACCGGGCTTACCCTGCGCGCGGTCGTTTGGGTTTTGCCGGAGGGTGAGTAGGTCTCCATTGTTGGCAGATATTTTTCGGCGGATACCCGGCTGCGAAACTCCATCGAGCCAGCCGAAGTGTTCGTGCCCCGTTAGAGGCGAGGGTAACGTAGCACCATGTTGTTTATAAATGATACTCGCCCCGCTGCGGACGGTTCGCGGCGACTCCCTCGAATCACTTACGCCATAGATTGAATTTTCAAGGCGTCGAATTTCAGTAGAAAGATCATCCTCGTCATCGCCTGCCACGATGAGCGCAACATGTGCGTCGGTGTCGGCAGATCCACCAAATAGCCAATTTTGAGGTGCACCTTCCTGCGCTGGATCGGTCGGATCATTGAGACTCGCCGACTGAGCGAGTAGACCGCTCTTAAATGAGGGGTCCAAAAATTGCTGAGCTTCATCGTTGCCACGGAGTTGCGCGATTCCGGTTGCGGAGAACGCGATATTTATCCAGGTGGCCTGCAGTGTCTGAACATTTTCCCGTCGTCGAAAACGTACTGCTTTAAACAAACGGTTGAACGCAAGGACTTCAGCCACGGTCGCAATTGACGGGATTTGCTTCTCAAGCCACCTCTTAAATAGCGCCGAGTCCGTGATCCGCAAAAAGATGAAAGTCTGGAAGTCCTTGTTAAAGCCGGCGAGGATGTTGCCTTGAATATTATCTATGCACAGAATTGGTTCGTCGTTAGGACGATCCGATACATGTGAAGCATCCTGCTCGAGATTCGTCAATGGCGCAGGGGCTTCGCGCGGCGGCAACGCGCCTGGGTTAGTTTCTGTTGCTGCAGTTGACATGGTTGCCTCGTTTTATATCAAGATCAAGTAATGTTTTAGAATGAAAACGCTTAGTGATCTGTCGTTCCAGGTGCGCCGTTTAAAATACGCCGGTCGCATTAAATGGGCAACCTCAAATCGACGGGCACCCAAGAATGCGCGCTTAGGACAACCGCCTCTTTACAGCCGCCGCTTCTGCGCCGTATAGCTTAGTTCCTAGCTCAATGAGGCTAGGATTAGCTATGCGCAATTTGCGCAGAAAGGCCCAAGCACTCTATGAAATCCATGAGCAGGATCGTTCTTGCATTGCTGCTGGCAGCAATGACACTGAATGCGTGCAGTGCCGGAAACACAAGTTCCATCCCTACGGTACATTCTCAACCGCCAGCCAACGACAACACAGGGCAATTGCCGCCACGTCCCTGAGTAGTACCAGGACCAAGCATCGTAAACCCGAAGGGGCGACAGGGCACTGCCGCCCCTTCACTTTGAAAAGATGCCAGCAGCACAACAAACGAACCAGTCTCCTGAACTTTATCGTCGCGGTTATCAGCTGTGGCGTAGCGCACAGTTTAACAGCGCTGAGCAAGAGCTTTCTCAGATTCCGTCGTCACGTCGATCAGAACGGGAAAGCCTGCTTCTCGGTCGCCTGATAGCCCGACGAGACCCAAGCGCGGGAGCGGCGTTTTTTGAACGAGAGTTGCGCCGATTGAAGTGCGACCTTTATCAATGCGAAGCCACGATTCTACTTGCACACGCGTATGCTAGGAGTAGCGACTACCACAAGGCCGACCTGCGGTTCAAGAAGGCGCACACTCTTGCGCATGACAAGCAGTCGCGAGCAAATCTTGCGTATTATGAAGGTGCCGCGTCGTTTTATCAGGGGCACGTTGTGGATACATCTTCCATTGCGGAAGCGGCGCGCAATGCGAAGGAGCCTGATACAGAGATTCGATGTCAGTTGTTGCTGGCCGCCGTTTCAGCGACCCAAGAACGCTACCGGCAAGAAATTCCGCACCTTTTGGAAGCGCTAAGCATCGCCGATCGGGATCGAAATCGGAGCACGGAGTTAGTAGCTTACACACTCGAGAATATTGCCGTGCTGGTGCGCGAGTTATACGAACCCACGCTTGCAAACGTTTTAGAAAATCGTTTGAACTCAATCGGCTGGACTAATGAACTTAGCCAACAGCAGGTTGTGGTCGCCAAGGCGTTGGGATGGTGGAAGGCACTCAACGGCGACTATCTTAATGCGTTTCGTTTATTGAAACGCGCGGCGGAGGCGAGCCGTGATCCCGCCTGGACAGTGCTAGCGAAAGTTGACCGTGCGTATTTAGCTCGCTGTCTCGGCGAGCCGCGATGGTCGGAACAGGAACTAATAGAAGCACGTGAGTTATCTCAGGATGTAAATTGGCAAGCCGAGCACAGCGAAGCTACGGTTGCTCTGGTTTTACTGGCAGAGCTTTACGCACCGGTGGACACTAGTCTGGCAGTCGAATTTATGTCCCGATACCGTGCCGTGCAGCACAATCTTGCTCCGTCAATTTTTGGACATCATGATCGGCGATTAGCCGCACTGGCCGATTATTCATCCGCCATGGTGGAATGGAAACTCGGCAATCGTGATGAGGCGGTAACCACTTTGCAGGGCGTTTACGAAATCTACGATGCCATTGGATACGACTGGAGAGCCGGAAGAGCCGCACTCGATTTGGCAAGGCTTACCGGTAATGCGCTGTGGCCACGGCGAGCGCAGCAAAAGCTGGCGCACTACCCCAGAAGCTGGCTAACTAATACTCTGGCCATCCCCGAATTAAAGGCTACCAATGAGTCTCCGGAGTTGAAAAAGCTCACGCCGGCGCAACGTCGCGTGTACGACTTATTAATAATCGGGAAATCAACCGACGAAATGGCCAGTGAGCTAGGCATAAGTCACTTCACGGTCCGTAACCATATTAAGGTGTTGTTTTCAGTTTTTCAAGTGAATTCCAGGCCAGAGCTACTGGCGAAGTGCGCATCTACGATGCCCAATCGCTATCAATCGCACAACACGTGATAGCCGGGAATGTTTCAAGTGAATTCCGTCGCCGCAGTATGGTGCTGACCATGCGACAATCGAAAACATCACGGCTTGATATCTGTGTAGCGAAATGATACAGCTCTCACCGTTTCATTGTTGGAATATTAGCGCTTGCACTTTTCAGCGTAATGGCAGCCGATGCCGCCGCCTACCATTCCACCAATGATCAAAAGAGGCATGGTGGCGTAGTGGCCCCTGAAATATGCTTCGCTTGCTGATATTAAGCCGCTCACGCCACCACCGATTATCCCAAAAAACGTTAAGCTTGATGTGTCTATGCGTGTAAAGCGCAGACAGCTTTTCAAAGTCGATGCCATTTTGGAAATCATCGTGTGTTCTTGCAGCGTTCGAGGAGAGTGGTGCGCCCGCCTTACTGGACGTGACGCTGCACGTCTACGATTTGGGCCGGAGCGGGCGCTGCGATGAGTGTGGCGCGCTATCGCCAAAGCGATGCGAGTGCTTCGGGGGCATGAATTTCTTTCGACGCATCGAGCACTCATTAACAGTGCTTCACGATGCAGGTTGCGTTTGGCGAGTGCGGAGAGCAACTGAGAACCCCAAACGTCTTTACGCACGGACGACTACTCACCGGATCCGCTCGTTTACTATGGTGGTCCGCCACATATTATTCCAACGACGTCGTTGCGTAGATCAATAATCCAGGGGCATATTACCGGCCCTACGAATCCTACGACTCCATCGATCTCAGTTGCGGAGGATGCACAGCGTCAGATCGGCGACGAGCTGTTTGAGTCACCCATTTTCGTCGGGCAGTAGCCGCAGCTCACGCGACTCTTTTGTTCACAAATCTGTGCTTCGTCGTTCCATCCAGGATTTTCCGTCAACAAACCTGACTGCTGTAGGACGACAAGTCGTGCCCCGCAGCTTCTTGTTCCTATATGATAACGCGAGAAACTTCGTATCCGTTAGTCGCAAGTCGGCAGAAGCTGCCGGCTTAACAAGTTGTGAAAATGGTACGTTAATCTCCGTTGCTCCACCTAACCCTTCACGGTTCCTAAGGTCTGATACAAAATCAACGGTAAGGCCATTCACTGCCGTATTTGTTTTGTTTCGAATCGTCGCGATAAACGTAACGCTTGGTGTATTAGGAAACGCATTCATCAGGGGGTCCTTCTGCTTAGTCGGTCCAGCTGCGACTATCACTCTACATGACTGCACAACGACGGGCGCTCCTTCCGTGCCACAGGCGCCAAGAATAACAATCGGTATGAACCACAATCTGATAATCGTACGCATCAAGGAACCGACTCCAATAACAAGACTTGCGTTGGTTTGTTTAACTCTTGACAGTCGGACCAAGCTGTACCGTCTGCATACAGTGAAGTGTTCCAATGCATAATCCAAGTTGCCATTTTTCTGTTACATAAGGTTCTGATCGGTAGGGGCGACGCTAGCGCTTGAGCTGCAGTCAAAACAGCTTGTTTGTCCATTCCAGTTCATAAACGCTTCTGCAGAAGCTGCGTCCTGAGCAAAACTTGCGTCAACGCTTGAATGCAGTGCGTTTGGCAGATTTTGCTGGCCTGCAAAAGGATCGAATTGTTGATTGCCGTTCGATAATGGAGCACCCCAACCCGGAATTGCCGCCCCATAATATGCGAGTTGATCGCTAATCCAATTCGTGTCAAACCCTCCACTAGTCAGAAGATCGAATGCAAAAGAGTTGCTATTGCTGGTGGTACCCTGATATCCATAAAGAGTTACGTCCTGCTGGTATCCGTAAAACGCATTTATCATCGGGACTTCCCCCACGCAGATACCCTGGCACATGACAATTGGGAAGTAATTCGTAGCCGTATTCAATAGGTCCTGATTATTGTTGAGG
>JAABUQ010013137.1_pt1 | contig 10120 bp, 8 predicted proteins | sample 5560001 | NCBI WGS metagenome assembly JAABUQ01 (sample SAMN10711888, study PRJNA513371) | rock metagenome | isolation source: Antarctica rocks | place: Antarctica: Victoria Land, Finger Mt nord | collected 2015-12-18 | reverse complement strand
ACTCAGCGGTGTTACCCGGTAGCCCTGCTGGGGCACCGTCACCGCCAGGCCCTGCTCGGCCAGGCGGGTCAACGCCTCGCGCACGACGGACTGGCTCACCGAGAACCGGTCGGCAAGCTCGACCAGCCGTAGCCGCTGACCGGGGGCTAGCAGGCCGCGCAGCACGTCGTCACGCAGTTGCGCATGTACGAACGCTGAGCGGGTTCCGGCGCCGCTCGATGACATGAGCAGACCCTACTCATACTCGGGTATCGCTGCGATTCGCGAGATTCCCTTGCGCTGGCGCTACGCCCAGGTCATGCTCTGGGTCTCACCCCACACGCCAATTGCTCAGCACCCACCACTGCGTCACTGACACTGCTGCAGGAAGGACAACGCGCGTGCCCCTGCATCGCCTCACTACGATCGTCCTGGGCGTCCCCAACGTCGAGCAGACTGCCGCCTACTACGCCGACTTTGGCCTGACCCCCCGGCTTGCGGAAGAGGTCAGCGTCTGGGGGGTGACCTCACCGGCCCCGACCGGCGACCACACGCTGTCCACGGTCGACGGCGGTGAGCAGCTGCGCATCATCCACTCCGACCGGCGCAGGCTGGTGCAGCTGGGCGTCGGTGCCGACGACCAGGACGACCTCGACCGGGTCGCCGCCTCGCTGGCCGCGCTCGGCGTTGCCGTCGAGCGCACCGACGCCAGCGTGCGCGCAGTCGACCCGGGCACCGAGGTGCTGGTCAGCGTGGAGATCGCGGACCGGTACACGCCCGAGCCCACCCCGGCGCCGGCATACAACACCCCCGGCGTCGTTGCCCGCGAGGGCGAGCGGGCCCCCGGCATCCTGCGCGACGAGCCGGTGCGGCCCCGCAAGCTGGGGCACGTCGTGCTCGGCTCCACCGACCAGGAGTTCTCCCAGAAGTTCCTCCATCAAGGCATCGGGTTCAAGGTGAGCGACACCGTCCCGGGCCTCGCCGCGTTCATGCGCTGCTCCACCGACCACCACAACGTCCTGGTACAGCAGGCACCGGTGGCGTTCCTGCACCACACGTCCTGGCAGGTCGACGACATCGACGAGATCGGCCGCGGCGCGTCGAGCATGCTCGAGGCCGACCCCTCCCGGCACACCTGGGGCCTCGGCCGGCACTTCATCGGGTCGAACTTCTTCTGGTACCTCAAGGACCCGGCCGGCAACTTTTCCGAGTACTACTCGGACCTCGACTGCATCGTCGACGACGCGCTCTGGAAGCCCGGGGTGTGGGAGGGAGCAAAGTCACTGCTGGCCTGGGGACCGCCGCCGCCACCGTCATTCCTGGCACCTGAGGACCTCGGCGCCCTCATGGCCGGCGCGCACGAGGCCGGCTGATGACCAGCGCACCCGCCACGACCAACAGCCCCCGTGACACGGTCGGGCCGGGAGCCGACAGCGCGCACTCCGACGTGTTGATCGTCGGCGCCGGTCCGGTCGGGCTCGTCTGCGCCCTGCTCCTGGCCCGCCGCGGCTGGCAGGTCACCGTCGTCGAGCGCTGGCCCGAGCCCTATGCCCAGCCCCGGGCGGTCCACTTCGACGACGAGGTCGCCCGACTGCTGGCCGACGCGGGCATCGGCGACCAGATCGGCCGGCTCACCGAACCCGCCGACGTCTACGAGTGGCGCAACAGCGAGCAGCAGACCCTGCTGCGCTTCGACTACGCGGGCGCCGGGCCCTCCGGGTGGCCGCTCGCCTCGATGATGCACCAGCCGGGGCTCGAGGACGCCCTGCGGGACGCCGCCTCCACCGACGGAGTGCGGGTGTTGAGCGGGCACGAGGCCGTGGCGCTGACCGAGACTGCCGACCACGTGGAGGTCGTCGCCCGGGACGCTGCCGGCGGCGAGCACACCTTCACCGCGGGCTGGGTGGTCGGCTGCGACGGCGCGAACAGCTTCGTCGGAGCGCACATGCCCACCGAGATGACCGACCTGGGCTTCTTCTACGACTGGCTGATCGTCGACGTCGTCCCGAACGAGATACGCGAGTGGAACCCGACCAACCTGCAGGTGTGTGACCCACACCGTCCGACAACGGTGGTGTCTGGTGGCCCGGGACGCCGGCGGTGGGAGTTCATGCGGATGCCGGACGAGGTGGTCGACGAGCTGAACCGCGAACAGACCGCCTGGCAGCGACTCGCCCCGTGGGGGATGACGCCGGAGACGTGCACGCTGGAGCGGCACGCGATCTACACGTTCCAGGCGCGCTGGGCCGACCGGTGGCGCTCGGGGCGGCTGCTGCTGGCCGGGGACAGCGCCCACCTGATGCCCCCGTTCGCCGGCCAAGGCATGTGCTCGGGCATCCGCGACGCCGCGAACCTGAGCTGGAAGCTCGACCTGGTCCTGCGTGGACTCGCAGGTGAGCATCTGCTCGACAGCTACACCGCGGAGCGCAGTGCGCACGTCCAGCACGCGATCGGGATGTCGGTCGAGCTCGGCAAGGTCATCTGCGTCACCGACCCGGAGGTCGCGGCACAGCGGGACGCTTTCATGATCAGTCAGGGCGCCGATCCGGCACGGATTCTGCCGCCGCTGCCGCCGTCGACCCTGACCGACGGGGTGGTCCAGCGCACGGCCAGCGGCGAACCTGCCCCCGGCGCGGGGGTGCTCACCCCGCAGCCACGACTCACCTACCGAGGCCGGACGGGCCTGCTGGACGACGTCGTCGGCTCGGGCTTCCTGCTCGTGAGCTCCGAGGACCCGCATGCAGCGCTGAACGACGAGCAGCAGGCGTTCCTCGATGCCATCGGCGCGCACGTGCTGCACGTGCTGCCAGCTGACACATCGGGTGCTGCGGCCACGGAGGCGGCCATCGATCTCGACGGAGCCCTGGTGGCGCACCTGGTGGACGGCGGTCACGTGGTCGCACTGATCCGCCCGGACCACTACCTGTTCGGTGCGGCGAGAAGCATGAGCGAGCTCCCGGAGCTGGTCTCGGACCTCCGCGGGCAGCTGTCGATCACGAGGTCTGCGGACCTCAGCCCCAGCTCGACCTGACGTCGACCGACGTCGACCGACGTCGACCTGAGAGGAATGCGCCATGCCGACGATCCCCAGCTACCCGCACGACATCTACACCGATGAGGTGCTGCTCGACCCGTACGAGCACTACCGGACCCTGCGCGACCTCGGCCCGGTGGTGTGGCTCGAGGCGCACCAGATGTACGTGCTGCCGCGCTACGCCGAGGTGCGCACCGCTCTCGGCGACGCCACGACGTTCTGCTCCGGGCAGGGCGTCGGTCTGAACGACGTCGTCAATGGCATCGGCGTCGGCGGCACGCTGATGAGTGACGGCCAGCAGCACGAGCACCAGCGCAGCATCATCGGGAAGGGCTTGACCCCTCGCGCGCTGCGGTCGCTGCAAGACAGTGTCGAGCGGCTGGCCACGGAGCAAGTCGCGCAGCTGGTCGAGCGCGGCAGCTTCGACGCCGTCGCCGACCTGGCCCGAGCGCTCCCGCTGTCGGTCGTGCCCGACCTCGTTGGCTGGCCGGCCGGAGGCCGGGAGCACCTGCTGGAGTGGGCGGCCGCGACGTTCGACCTGCTCGGCCCGATGAATCTCCGTGCCCAGCAGGCGGGCCCGAAGGTGCAGCAGATGGTGGAGTTCGCCGTCGCGACCGCAGCCGAGGGCAGCTTCATCCCGGGCAGCGTGGGAGCTGCCATGCTTGCCGGCGCCCAGCGGGGCGAGCTGGAGCCCGCCATCGTCCCGCTGCTGATTCTCGACTACATCGGCCCGTCGCTCGACACCACGATCAGCGCCATCGGCAGCGCGGTCCAGCTGCTGGCCAGCCATCCCGAACAGTGGGCCACGCTCAAGGCCGACCCCTCGCTCATCCCGAACGCGTTCAACGAGACGGTGCGGCTGGAGTCGCCGATCCGCTCCTTCAGCCGGGTCACGACCACCGCGACCAGCATCGACGGGTACGACATCGACGCGGGTGCCCGGGTGATCGTCCTCTACGCCTCCGCCAACCGCGACGACCGCACGTTCGACCGCCCCGACGAGTTCGACGTCACCCGCTCCAACGCCGCCGAGCACGTCGGATTCGGCTACGGCACCCACGGCTGCGCCGGTCAGGGCCTGGCTCGGCTGGAGTCCCACGCGGTGCTGCAGGCACTCGTCGACCAGGTGGGCAGGCTCGAGCTCGGGACCCCTGTGCGGGGCCTGAACAACCTGATCAACGCCTGGGCGAGCCTGCCGGTGACCGCGTACCCCACCCGTGAAACTGCGTTGACCGGCGCATGACCGGCCGTGCCGCAGGACCGTCGACCGGCGCACCTGAGTAGAGAAGGGTTACCCGATGCGCGTCATCGTCGACGAGACCCGCTGCGAGGGACACGGCCAGTGCCAGAGCGCCGCCCCCGACGTGTTCGAGCTCAACGACGACGGCGTGTCCGTCGTCCTGCACGACCCGATCCCGGATGCCCTGAGGCGGCAGGCCGAGGCAGGGGTGCGAGTCTGTCCGATGGCGGCGCTGAGGACGTCCGACTGATGCGAAGGGCTGCCCCACGTGCCTGAACAGTCCCCCCCGCTCGATCCGCAGGCCATCGACCTGCACGCGCACTTCCTGCCGCCGCGGTACCGCGAGAGCGCGCTCGCGCACGGCCAGGCGCATCCCGACGGGATGCCGGGCTTACCGGAATGGAACGCTGGCGACGCGATCGCGATGATGGACGACGTCGGCATCCGCGCCGCAGCGCTGTCGATCTCCTCCCCCGGCGTCGGGTTCCTCGAGTTAGCCGAGGACCGGGCCGACCTGGCCAAAGCGGTTAACGAGGACGGCGCCGCGGCAGTCGCCGAGTACCCCGACCGCTTCGGTCTGCTGGCCTCGCTTCCGCTGCCCGACATCGACCTGGCGCTGCGTGAGATCGACTATGCGTTCGACACGCTGCACGCCGACGGAGTCGGACTACACACCCACTACGACCAGGTCTACCTGGGCGACGAGCGGCTCGAGCCGGTGATGGCCGCCCTCGACGCGCGCGGCGCCCTGGTCACCATCCACCCGGTGTCACCGTGTGGCTGGGAGGCGGTGGCGTTCGGCCGGCCGCGGCCCATCGTCGAGTTCCTGTTCGACACCACGCGAGCGGTCGTCAACATGGCGCTGTCGGGAGTGCTCGACCGCTACCCGGGCATTCGCTGGGTGGTGCCGCATGCAGGGGCAGCGCTGCCGGTGCTGGCCGATCGCGTCAGTCTGCTGTCCGCGGCGCTCAGTCCACCGGGCTCGCCGCAGGTCGACGTGGTCGCCGGCCTGCGGCGCCTGCACTACGACGTCGCCGGGGTCCCGCTGCCCCGCGCGCTCCCCGCACTGCTCACGCTCGTCGACGGCGACCGGCTGGTCTACGGCAGCGACTACCCGTTCACCAACGCAGCCATCGCGCGCCGGCTTGCCGAGGAACTGGTCGAGAGCCCGGCGCTCGACGGTGAGCTCCGGCAGGCTGTGTTCAGCGCCAACGCTGAGCGGCTGATCCCCCGCCTGGCAGGCCCTGCCGCCCACTAAGCGCTCTCGCATGCTGAGCGCTGCCCGGCGCAAGGTCCGCCCTCAGCTGTTGCGCACCGCGTTACCGGCGTCGGAGTGCAACCGCCGCGCCCCTGCCGCCGCGAGCAGCGGCAGCACAGCCATGATCAGGAACGCGACTGTGTACTGGTCGGACAGTCGGGGCGGGCCGGGCAGGACCGAGCCGGTGGAGGCACCGATGCGGATCGCGACCGAGGCCACGGCCACTCCCAGGCCGAGGGAGAGCTGCTGCACGGTGGCCGCGAGCCCGTTGGCGTGCGCCATCTGGCTCTCCGGGATGTCGCTGAAGATGAGGGTGTTGTACGAGGTTCCGCCGATCGAGCGGAACACTCCGCTGAGCACGGCGACAACGGCGACGAGCAGCAGCGGCGTGGACCGCGTGAACACGCCCAGGCACGCCATGGAGGCAGCCAGCGCGCAGTCCGTTGCCGTGAGCAGCGTGCGGAACCCGAACCGGTTCACCAGAGCACTGACCACCGGCTTGATGCCGATGTTGCCGGCGAACAGGCACAGGACCACGGCGCCGGCTTTGATGGCGCTCCAGCCGAACGCGGTCTCGAACTGCAGAGGCAGCAGAAACGGCACCGAAGCGATCGCCAGGTAGAACAGCGCGCCGGTACCCACCGATGTGCGGAAGGTCGGGATGCGCAGGGTGCTCAGATCAATCAGGGGGTGTGGGGTGCGCCGCAGGTGCCACACCGTCGTCACGAGGGCGGCCAGGGATGCTGCAGCCAGCAGCACGACAAGCCGCCAATGTGGCGCGGGCGAGGCAGCCATGCTCGCGGCGTAGGTCAGCCCGCCGAGGCCGGTGCAGGTCAGCAGCACGCCGAGCCAGTCGAGTTGCGGCGCCTCGCCGCGCGGGGTGTCCGGGACGAGCCGCAGCGCCGCGGTGAATGCGGCTGCACCCAAAGGGATGTTGATGACGAACAGCCAGCGCCACCCGGCGTAGGTGGTGATGATCCCGCCGGCTAGTGGAGCGATGACCGGAGCGACCAGTGCCGGCCACACGATGAAGGAGACCAGGCGCATGATGTCCGCCTTCGCCGCGCCACCAAGGACAGCCAGCCGACCGACGGGGACCATCATGGCTCCGCCGATGCCCTGCAGGACCCGCAGCGCCACCAGCTCACCCAGGCCGACGCTCGTCGCGCACAGCAGGGACGCGAGCGTGAAGACCGCGATAGCCGTCAGGAAGATCCGGCGCGTTCCGAAGCGGGTCACCAGCCATCCGCTCAGCGGGATGAAGACGGCGAGGGTGATCAGGTATGCCGTGACGACGAGCCCGATCGCCGGAATGGAGACCATCAGACTGGCGGCGATCTGCGGAGCAGAGGTCGTCACGATCGTGCCATCGAGGATCTCCATGAACAGACATGCCGCCACCAGCAGGGCGACGCGACGCTCTCGGACGTCGATCAGCGGAGCCTCACCAGGTCAGCTGCGAGCACGTGTACGGCGGGTGACGCCAGTCTTGACATGCGGAACAGTCCGCCACACCATCTACCTATTCATCATGCTTGATTCGGGTGAGCCCGTGCACGCCCCGCGGTTGCGCGCGGTGTCCGGTGTTCGTCCCCCCAGGCTCGACTCAGAAGGACACCTATCGTGCGCATCGCCAACCTCGCCGGCCGGCTCGTCATCATCGTCGACGACAACGCCGTCGACGTGCAGAAGGCCAGCAACGGCGAGTTCGGCGCATCGCCGCAGGACATCTACGAGCAGTGGGAGGCGTTCACGGCATGGGCCGCCCAGGCCTCGCTGCCGGCCGGTGACCCGTTCGACCCGAAGGACCTGGGCTCCCCCGCGCCCGCCCCGCGGCAGGTGCTCGCCATCGGCTTGAACTACCGGGCGCACGCTGCCGAGTCCGGCTTCACTGCCCCGAGCACCGAACCGCCGGTGTTCACCAAGTTCCCCTCCTGCATCATCGGCCCGCGCGGCGAGATCACCCTCCCGCCCGGGAGCCACACCGACTGGGAAGTCGAGCTCGTCGCGGTCATCGGACGCCGGGCCTTCCAGGCGGACACCCGCGACGCGCTCTCCTACGTCGCCGGCTACGCGGTTGGGCAAGACGTCTCGGAGCGCATCCTGCAGACAGCAGCCGTCCCGCCGCAGTTCAGCCTGGGCAAGTCGCTGCCCGGCTTCGGCCCGATCGGCCCGTGGCTGGTCACCCTGGACGAGTTCGACGACCCCAACGACCTCGAGCTGGGCTGCGCGATCGACGGCGAGCAGATGCAGCTAGGCCGCACCAGCGACTTGATCTTCTCCGTCCCGGCGCTGGTGGCCAAGCTGTCGGCAACCATGCCGCTGCTGCCCGGCGACGTCATCTTCACCGGCACACCGTCAGGCGTCGGGCTGGGCCGCACGCCGCAGCGTTGGCTCGCCGACGGAGAGGAGCTGGTCACGCACATCGAGGGCATCGGCGAGCTGCGCCACCGCTTCGTCGCGGCGAAGCAGGCCTGAGGATGGCCGCCGGCCCCTCCTACGACGTGGCCATCGTCGGCTACGGGCCAGTGGGTCAGCTGCTGGCCACCCTGCTCGGGCAGCGCGGCTACCAGGTCGTGGTCATCGAGCGCTACGCCGAGATTTACCCGATGCCCCGCGCGGTCCACTTCGACGACGAGGTCGCCCGGATCCTGCAGTCCGTCGACATCCGCTCCGACACCAACCCCATCATCGAGCCCTACGACAACTGGTACGAGTGGCGCAACGCCGCCCGGCAGACCCTGCTGAAGGTCGACTGGCGCGGCGTGGGTCCGTCTTGGTGGCACACTGCCAACTTCTTCGCCCAGCCCGACCTCGAGCGCGAGCTCTGTGCCCGGGCCGCGGCGCAGACCACGGTGACCCTTCGCCGCGGACTCACCGCGGTCGACGTCCAGCCGGACGCCGACGGCGTGACCCTGACGGTCAAGCCGACGACCGCGCCTACCGGCGCCCAGCAGAACGGGACCCAGCAGAACGAGACCCCGGAGCCCGAGACGGTACGAGCCCGCTACCTGGTCGGCTGCGACGGTGCCAACAGCACGGTCCGCAAGCAGATGGGGTTCGCCCTCGCCGACCTCGGGTTCTTCTTCGACTGGTTGATCCTCGACATGATCCCGAACGAGCCGATGACCTTCGACCCGCCGGCCTGGCAGTTGTGCGACCCGGCGCGGCCAACCACCATCGTCCCGGGTGGGCCGGGCAGGCGGCGCTGGGAGTTCATGGCGCTGCCCGGTGAGGACATCAACGACCTGAACAAGGCCGAGACGGCGTGGGAGTTCCTGCAGCCCTGGGGCCTGACCCCCGACAACGCCGTACTCGAGCGGCATACGGTCTACCGCTTCCAGGCCCACTGGGCCGACCAGTGGCGAAGCGGCCGGGTGATGATCGCCGGTGATGCCGCTCACCTGATGCCGCCGTTCGCCGGGCAGGGCATGTGCGCCGGGCTGCGCGACGCGTTCAACCTCGCCTGGAAGCTCGACCTGGTGCTGAGCGGCGCCGCCGCCGACCAGCTGCTGGACACCTACGGCCCGGAGCGCGCCCCGCACGTCCGTCACTTCATCGACGTGTCGATCGGCCTGGGTCGGGTGATCTGCGTACCAGGGCAGGCGGGCGCAGCCGAACGCGACAAGCAGATGATCGCCCAGCTGGAGAACCCGCGGCTCGCGCCGCCGCCTCCCGCCCCGCCGCGGCTCGGCCCAGGCCTGCTCGCGCCGGACGACCCCCACGCGGGGCTGCTCTCGATCCAATCCCTCGTCAGACACGGCGACGTAGAGGGCCTGTTCGACGACGTGGTCGGCCGCGGCTGGTTCGTCCTCACGACGGCGCCGGAGGTGCCGCTCTCGGCTGCAGCGCAGGACACCCTGCAGCGGATCGACGCCAGGGTGCTGCGCATCGGGTCGCCGGGGTCCGCGCGCATCGACCTGGGGGATGTCGACGGCCGATACGTCGCGTGGCTGGCCGAGCTGGGTGCCGACACGGTCGTCGTCCGCCCGGACTTCTACGTGTACGCAACGACCAGCGCCGCGGGAGTCGCTCCTGTGCTGGCCCAGCTCGACGCCCAGCTCAGCGGGTCGGCTCTCCGGCTCGAGTCGGCGGGCGCCACCACCTAGTCGGCGGCCTCAGTAGCCGACCAGAGCTGCTCCAGCAGCGGGTTCACGGCCTCGCCGGCCAGCTGCACCGTGTGGTCCGTGCCGGGGATGACGTGGTGGGTGGCTCGCAGCCCGTCGACCAAGGCGCGGGCAATCCCCTCGAACCCGGCCGTCCGCCCGGAGGTGAGGACCTGCACCGGGTAGCCGCCGGCCGACAGCTCCGCCATCGTCACCGTGCCCTCCCACGGTCCGCGCAGCTCGAGCACGGTCTGAGCGGCCTGCACCAGCGGCGGGGGAACCGGTCCGGAGCGGTCCAGCACCGGCGGCAGGGGGCCCATCCCGACCATCGCGAAGAACCGGTCGAGCACCTCCCACTGGTTGGTCGGCGGCTGCGCCAGCAGCACGCGGTTGGCCTCCGCCATCGCCGCGACGTCCGGGTCGGCAGGCGCCAGCCAGAACGCCGGCGGCTCGATCAGGGTCAGGGAGCGCACCAGCGCCGGGTGCCGGGCGGCGACGTAGAT
>JAABUQ010013136.1_pt1 | contig 10121 bp, 8 predicted proteins | sample 5560001 | NCBI WGS metagenome assembly JAABUQ01 (sample SAMN10711888, study PRJNA513371) | rock metagenome | isolation source: Antarctica rocks | place: Antarctica: Victoria Land, Finger Mt nord | collected 2015-12-18 | reverse complement strand
GCCGATCCCCCGGCCGGCCCGTCGACCGATCCCGGGAGCGAGGCCTCGCCGTCGGCGTTTGCCCCGGCGATCGCCTACCGGGCGGTGGTGCTGACGTTCACGCTGGTGGCGATCGGCCTGCTCTTCAAGGCGCTCATCAGCCTCCTGATGCTGCTCTCGATGGCGATCATCATCGCGCTGCCGGTTGCCGCCGGAGCGGGCTGGCTGCAGCGCTTCCGGGTGCCCAGAGCGGTCGGTGCGCTCGTTTCGCTGTTGCTGGGGCTGGCGGTCCTCGCGCTGGTGCTCGGGCTCGTCGTACCGTCGTTCGTGGATCAGGTCAACGCGTTCGTGCGCGACCTCCCGGGGACCGTCACCCACCTCGAGCGGACGGTGACCCACACGTTCGGGCTGGGGCCGGGGACGATCGCCCACGCCGCGCAGCGGTTCGCGAACCGGTTCACCCAGCATCCGGCGGTGCTGCTCGGTCCGCTCTCGTCGATCGGGATCAGCCTGGCCGGCGCGCTGGCGGCGTTCGTGGTGGTGCTGATCAGCGCTCTGTACATGGCGATCAACCCGATGCCGCTCGTCCGCGGCTTCGTTCGCCTCGCGCCACCCGAGCAGCGCGCTCAGGCGTTGTGGATCCTCGATCGGGTGCGAATCGCCTGGCTGGGCTGGCTGCGGGGAATCGCGCTGGACATGCTCGTGCTCGGAGGCCTGCTGTTCATCGGGATGAGCATCATCGGACTGAAGTTCGCGGTCGGATTCGCCGTCTTCTCCGCGCTGCTGACGGTGATCCCGAACTACGGCTCGGTGATAAGCGCCGTCCCGCCGGTGCTCTACGGGCTCGCCCACTCCTTCCACGAGGGCGTTCTCGTCGCCGTCGTCTACATCGTCGTGAACCAGATCGAGGGCAATCTCGTGCTGCCACTGATCATGGCCCGCTCGGTCAACCTGCACCCGGCCGTGATCGCGGTCGGGGTGCTGATCGCCGGCGCGCTGCTGGGCGTGCTCGGCCTGTTCCTGTCGGTCCCCCTGATCTCGCTGGCCCTGATCCTCGTCGACGAGCTCTGGATCCGCCCGCAGGAGGCGCGCGATGCGCAGTGATCCCAGGCGGCGGTGGACGCGCAGCGACCCCAGCAGGCAGTCGACGACGGGCGCCTCCGGGAGGCCGGCGACGACCAGGCGCCTCAGGCGGCGGTCGACGACGGGCGCCTCCGCGAGGCCGGCGATGACCAGGCGCCCCAGGCGGCGCTCCAGCCAGCGTCCTTGACCATCGTGGAGCATCCGGAATGACCGAGATGAGCGCAGAGCCCTCGCTGCCAGCGCCACGCGCGCCGTCCAAGCCAGCGGCTGGCGCCCGGGCGCAGCGCGCCGTCTCCGGCGCGATCTTGCTCGGCGGCGTCCTGGTCGTCGTCGGGCTCGTGGTCCAGCAACTCGTCACGCTGCTGCTCGCGGTGCTGGTCACGATCATCCTCAGCCTGCCGCTGGGCTGGTCGGCGACGGCGCTCGAGCGCCGCGGGGTCCCGCGGCCGGCCGGTGCGCTGATCGGGCTGCTGATCGGGATCGGCGCGGTCGGCGGCTTGATCGCGCTGCTCGTGCCGGTCCTGATCAACCAGGTCGGAACGCTGATCAACGCCGCCCCCGATCTCGTGCACACGATCGAGGTGAAGGTCAGCAGCCTCACCGGGGATCAGCCCGGGCACATCGGCAGCCAGCTTCAGCAGTACGCGGCAACCTACGCCCGGGACCCGACGCGGCTGCTCGGGCGGCTGGCGTCGATCGGGCTCGGCGCGGCGACCGTCGTCGGAGGCCTCGTGATCGCGATCATCACCGCTTACTACATCGCCGCCAGACCCCAGCCGCTGCTCGACGGTGCGCTGCGCCTGTTCCCCCCCAGCCGGCGAACCGAGGTCATGCGCGTGCTGCTGCGGCTACGCGCGGCGTGGCTCGGCTGGCTGCGAGGGCTGGCGATCGCGATGGTGATCATCGGCGTGCTGCTGTACCTGGCGTTGCACCTGCTGGTCGGCCTGCCGTTCGCGGTCTTCTTCGCGGTGCTCGGCGCCACTGCCGAGGTGATTCCCTACTTCGGGGCCGTCGCGAGCGGCATCCCACCGGTCGCCTTCGCGCTCACGATCTCGCCCGGAACGGCGCTCGGGGTGCTCGTGATCTACATCGCCGTCCACCAGATCGAGGCCAACTTCGTCGCTCCGGTCGTGATGGCCCGGGCCGTGCACCTTCACCCTGCGGTGATCGCGTTCGGGGTCATCGCCGTCGGCGAGGTGTTCGGGCTGCTCGGGCTCGTCCTCGCGGTCCCGATCCTCTCGATGGTGACGATTCTCGTCGAGGAGATCTGGGTGCGCCCGCGCGAGTTGCGGCCGCCGCGGAGTGACGCCTGCAAGTGATAATGCTCGTCCAGCGAGCCGGCCTGCCCGTCGATCCAGCCGAAGCACAGTGCGCTGTCGAGGGCCTCAGCGTAGGTGATCCCGGGCTGCGTGCACGCCTTCTTACGCAACCGAAGTCGCACGCCGTCGGAATTGGGATTGCCCTCCAGCCAAGCCTCCCACTCCGCGACGGTCTCGACCTCGAGCACCGGCTTATCGGAGACTGCTGCAAGCTCCCATGGTAGGTCAGGTCGAGTCATGGCTGGAGACGCGGCTACAGCGGTTGCGGCAATAGCCACACACCAGGTTTCCGATCCAGATGCCCGAGGCCTGACCACAGCGGTTTCGGCAGAGGGCCGGCACTGGAGTCTGCGGGTGCCGCGGGTGCTACCGCTCGATGACGCGCATCCGCTTCGAGATAGCGGTCGCCGGCGGCGGCACCGAGCGGGGCGGCGGCGCTGAGGCGTTCGCGGTCGGTTGCGGAGAGCTCGATCTCGGCGGCCGCCACGTTCTTCTCAGGTGGGCGGTGCGCTTTCTGTTGGGGTCCCGAGATCCTGCGTCGCCACCGCGCCGGTGGCGACGGGCACGCGCCGGTGGCGGCCGAGGGACTGCTGCCCGTCCTTGACGTCGGGCCGGAGTCGCGTCTAGGGTCACCTCGTCAACGACGTGGAGGATCACCGTGCTTGAGCCGAGGGCCTATCCGCCTGGAGTGCCGTGTTGGGTCGACACCGAGCAGCCTGACCTCCAGCGGCGTGCCGCCCCCGATCACAACGGCGCAACCTCAGGTACGGATCCGAGGCCTCACAGGTGACTTCGAGCCGCACCAGGATCTGGATGCGCGAGCTCCATCACCAGCGTGGACCACGAGAAGTCGCGCGCGCCCATGCCCTCGCCGCTCCTCGGGTCGTAGTACTCGCGCAGGCCCGCCCCGCCCACCACCCGGACGATCGCCAGCTCGAGCTGCTGTGCCTGGGCTCGATAGCCGAGCCGGACGAGCCCGAGCCACAGCAGCCAGGCGGCGTTGATCCAGGTCGGGCCGCGCCAGTAGCGGCGCAGGAACAGGAAGCGATCGTTGGTCGAGAACGCCGGCTCGGCGGCCGACACCGAGGGCGGCGGCACGGGCAGCCAGAACTTCGCCGGATCGAGCAGATGCTCCTCGACGAGTCGCCGTCCGATCGCCTCGGGCAGGTCGGGCAGCGCCAGCGGCGAGAGCGCCCCCCAGGTCAGCACCTCCGGGCGTCGATCACGTGAGTCGCGTCGTGACGAGGCCAGAGTGTGTCGTGTACGGCGCACGAGCTGACGGAACAGCCCCGTGCGCTCGTCGTAGCAGCGGTCGATCAGCACCGGGGTGATCGACGGGCGCCCCAGTGCCATCCGGGAGAGGTTGTGCAGCACGTTGGTCATCACGTCGCAGACCACCGCCCCTCCGGCCGCCTGCACCCGGCGGATGTCGAAGCCACAGCGACGGTTGCGCCGGACCAGCAGCGGGAACGTGGGCAGGCCGTGGGCCCGCCACCCCCACACTGAGTCGAACTGCGGCGAGGCATCGAGCCCCGACTCGTCGGGCTGCAGGATCCAGATCAGGCCGTCGCCGTCGAGGTCTCGATCGCGCTGCACCTGGTCATGGTGTGCGGCGATCGCGGGCACCTCCCGCGGATCGCCGGCGGCGATCCGCCACGCCCACGCCAGCAGCGGCGGCTGGATCGTGCTGGTCATGAAGTCAGACCGAGACTGCACGTTGTAGAACAGCGAACGCGCGCGATCGACCGGCTGCGCCCAGAAGATCGTGTGCCCGATGAAGCCGTCGGGCCGCGCCGCGGCGAGCAGGCTCGAGAGCTCCGCACGCGCCCGATCGCGATCGAAGCGCCGCCAGACGATCGCGGCAAAGCAGGAGTCCCAGTACCACTGCCACGGGTAGCGCCCCGGGCTCGGCGCGGTGTACGCGTAGCGCATGTCCCCGCGAGCGCCTTCGAGCCAGTTTCGTGCGAGCACGCTGCGGCACAGCGCCGAGACCCGGTCGCGATCTGCGCGCACGTCGTCAGTCACGGGGGCCCGCAAAGCCGTCGTCCAGCAGCTGCTGCGCTTGGCCGGCGGTATCGGAGGAGTGCAGCAGCACGACGCCCAACCACCTGCGCCCCCGCCTTGCGGTGGCGATCAGGCACGGGCCCGCGGCGGCCGTGTAACCGGTCTTCACGCCGTCCGCGCCGGGATAGCCGAGCCTCAGCAACGGATTGTTGTTGTACAGGTAGAGCTTGCCGCCCTTGATCGGGAACGGGAGCACCGCGCTGCGGGTGCCGACGATCGGCGCCAGGCGAGGCTGCTCGAGCACCGCGTGAGCGATGACCGCGAGGTCGCCGGCGCACGAATGGTTGCCCTGATCGACGATCCCCGAGACCGACGTGAAGTGGGTGCACCGCAGGCCCATCGCGCGAGCGCGCGCGTTCATCATCGCGATGAACGCGCTCTGGGTCCCCGCGATGCGCTGCGCGAGCGCGATCGCCGCGTCGTTGCCCGAGGGAAGCAGGAGCCCGAAGAGCAGCGTTCCCAGTCCCACCGACCTGCCGAGTGGGAGCAGCCCGACGCCCGACGCCCGAGAAGTCGACCGCCGCGCGGGTTATCAGGACGCGAGCCCCGGGCCGCGCATGGGCCACGACCACGAGCGCGGTCATCATCTTGGTCAGACTCGCGATCGGCAGCACGCGCTCGGCGTCTCGCGCCCACAGCACGCGGCCGCTCGAGACATCGAACAGCATCGCGCTGCGAACCGGCAGCCGGACGCGGATGTGCAGGGGCTGGCGCGCTGGTGCGACGCTGTAGCCGGTTCGGCGGGCGGGGGGGCGAACCGCCCCTCCGGCACTTGCCGCCCGGCTCGGGACCGCCCGCGCAGCGCCCGCGGGGCCGGTGGGGCCGGACCGAGCGGCGGCGGGGTGCCGGCCTCCGGGCCCTGACGCACCCTGGGCCATCAACGCGAGCAGCGCGAACAGGCCGACGGTGAGCGAGAGCACCGCGAGGACCGCGCGACGCCTGCGTCGAGCTCGCCGCGCCGCCCCAGAGCGGCCGCGATGCACTCGTCCTCCCTGAAGCACTCCGAAGTCCCTCATCGGCGTGGAGGATGGCGCATCGAGCCGACGACGCCGATCGCGAGAAGCGCCGTGAACAGCAGCGCGATCGCGAGCACGACGACGCGCACGGGCTCAGGACGTGGCGATCGCGAGCACGACGACGCGCACGGGCTCAGGACATCACGTGGCGAGCGGGGGTCTGCCGGCGCTGGGACGCCAGCAGCCGGATCGCGACCAATCCGAGCAGGAAGCCCCCGATGTGCGCGAAGTAGGCTACTGTGCCGCCCCCTCCGTTCGGGTTGGTCAAGCTCACCGCGCCGAACAGCGCCTGCTGCGCGAACCAGATTCCGAGCATCACGACGGCGGGCAGCTCGATCACCGTGAACAACAGGATGATCACCACGAGCGTGAGCACGCGAGCACGCGGATAGAGGACGGCATAGCCCCCGAGCACCGCCGCGATCGCGCCCGAGGCACCGACCGTCGGCGCCGTCGAGTCAGGACCCACGGCCACCTGCAGCGCCAGCGCCGCGAGGCCTCCGGCGAGGTAGAAGACGACGAACTTGACGGGTCCCATCGAGTCCTCGACGGTGTTGCCGAAGATCCACAGGAACAGCATGTTGGCGGCGATGTGCAGGATCGAGGCGTGCACGAAGATCGAGGTGAAGACGGTCTGCCACGCCGGAAGCTGATTCTCGGGCGCAATCCCGTTCACGGCGAGCAGATGGCTGTCGCACACGACCCGCGGCCCCACCACGCCCGACGCGGTCTGACGCGCCACCTCGGCGCAGTGCGCGCCGGAATGAGTGAGCGCATAGGGGATCGCTCCCAACCTGACGATCTCGTGCGTGCCCGGTCCGCTGATCACCGATCCGCCGTGCCGGATCGCCAGTAGGTAGGCGACGAAGTTGACGACGATCAGCGTCACCGTGACGAACGGGAAGCCATCCGTCGGGATGTTGTCCTTGATCGGGATCAATCGCGCGCGCCGGCTGAGGCGCCGCCGACGGGCGCGTCCACGGCGACGATCCGCCACGGCTGTGCCGCATCACCGTTCAGGGCGAGCGTCCAGTGCTCGGTGAAGCGGATCGCGCGCGATGGGCTCCCGGAGACCACGGCAGCCGTGGCGCGGTCCTCGATGTAACGCCGCCCCTCGAGCGCCACCTCGAGCGTCATCGTCGGCGGCTTGCCCGCCGCATCCAGTGCCTCGATCCGGATCTGCCTGACCTGTGGGCCGCGCACCACCAATCGAGTCCGCCGCCCGGGGTCATCGGGATGCAGCAGCTGCTGCGCGACCCGGGGGCTGGCAATCGCCAGCAGATCAGCCGCGCCCCCATCCACGGCCTGCGCCCATGCGCGGACGGCACGGCGCGCGGAGACCTCGAGCACGTCCGGGGCGAAGCGGCCGTCGACCAGGCTGAGATCGAGCGCCGCCGCGCGGGCGTCGCCTTCGAAATCGAGATCCGCCAGCTCGGCGATGTCAGTCCCCTCGGGAACCGCTTCGGCGACCGCACCCTCTACGAGCGCCTCATCGCGCATCCCACGCTCGTCGGACCACGGGCTCGCGACCAGCGCCTGCGCAAGCTCGTGCTGTCCCTCGGCACCCTGCTCGATCGAGAGCAGGATCCAGCCCGCGGCGCCCGAGCGATCCATGCGCCTGGCGAGCGTCCAGAACTCACGCATGCGAACCGTCTCCGACACGCGGCCAGTGCGCTTGATGCGGTTCCCGGCGCTGTCCTGCACGTAGTCGCGCAACCTGGCCTCGATCCGGACGACGACGCGATCGCCCCGGCGATCGCCGCGGTGGGTGAGCCCGACGTACTCGATCTTCGGCTGCGCGAGCGGCTCCACGCGGTTGCGCCAGCTCCTGCGCTCGAAGTCGTCGAGCCGCCGCTCCCATTCCGCGAGCAGGGCAGGTGCCACCAGCGCCCTCAGCCCGTCGCGGTCGCCGGCGTCCCACGCGGCCTGGATCGCCGCGAACAACGCCGCCGCCGCCACGCGCACGTTTCCAGGGGCAAACGACGGATCATCCTCGGCGGCCTGCGCAGCGGCCAGCTCTACGCTGCGCTCGCGACGAGCCACCGCCCGGGTGGCCGTCCTGCCCGCTCGGCGCTCGCTCGCCCACCATTGGCTCGCGCCCGGCCGGACTCTGCTCACCAGCAGGTAGATCAGGACCAGCCCGATCACCACCACCAAGCCCAGGCCGTGCCCGAAGATCGCAATCCGGATCAGGACTTGCAGCAGGATGTAGAGGGCGGCGCCGCGACCGCCTCCACCTCCCCCGTGCAGGCCGCCGCCAAATCCCGCCGAGCCTCCACCGGCGGCGGCAAGCGCAGCCGGCGCGAGGACCAGCGCCAGGACGAGCGCGAACAGGATCACGATCGCCAGGCGCCGCCGGGTCATCCCCGCGCCACCTCCACACGTGGTCCGGTCCCCGGCTGCATCTGCGCAACGTCCCCGTCGGCGTGGTAGCTCGAGCGAGCCAGCGGACCAGCGGCGACCTCGTCGGCGTGGTAGCTCGAGCGGAGCAGCGGACCGGCGGCGACCTCGTCGGCGTGGTAGCTCGAGCGAACCAGCGGACCGGCGGCGACGTGCTCGAAGCCGAGCGCGTAGGCGGCTCGCTCGAGCGCCTCGAACTCCTCGGGGTGCCAGTACCGCACGATCGGCAGGTGCCGCTCGGTCGGCCTCAGGTACTGCCCGACGGTCAGCACCTGGACGTGGTGCTCACGCAGGATGCCGAGCGCCTCGAGCAGCTCGTCGAGGGACTCCCCGAGCCCGACCATCAGCCCCGACTTCGTGACGAGCGCCTCACCGCCGAGCTCCTTGGCGTTGGCCAGCACCCGGCAGGAGCGCAGGAACCGCGATCCCCGCCGCGCCACCGGGTAGAGCCGCGGCACCACCTCGACGTTGTGGTTGAACACATCCGGTGCTTCGACGATCACCTTCGCGAGCGGCATCTCGGCGCCGCGGAAGTCCGGCGTCAGCACCTCGACCCGGCATTCCGGCGCCTGGCGGCGGATCTGGCGGATCACGCCGACGAACGCGGACGCCCCGTAGTCAGGCAGGTCATCCCGATCGACGCTCGTTACGACCGCATGGCGCAGGCCCATCCGCGCGACGCTGCGTCCTACCCGCGCGGGCTCCAGCGGATCGTTCCAGGTGGGCTTGCCCGTCTTGACGTTGCAGAAGCCGCAACGACGCGTGCACGTGTCACCGAGGATCATGAAGGTCGCCGTGCCGCGTTCCCAGCACTCGCCGATGTTGGGGCAGGCCGCCTCCTGACACACGGTGTGGAGGTTCTCGGACTCGATCAGCCCTCTGAGCTCCCGATAGCGCATCCCGCCCGGAGCGGGTACCTTGAACCAGGGCGGCTTACGGGCCCGGTGCTCCACAACGCTCGGACCGAGCACCGTGAGGACGTCGGCGACGCCGCCCGGGTTGGACCGAGACCGGGTCACGTGCTCGCGAGACCGGGTCACGTGCTCGCGAGACGGGGTCACGTGCTCGCGCGACGGGGTCACTTGCTCGCGAGAGGGGGTCACTTGCTCGCGCGCGCTCACGGGCCAAGACTAGCGCGGGATCACCGTCGCATCCCTCAGGAGAGCCTGGTCGGCGCTGGGGGCGTGCCGCTCGGTGGCACGGCCCTCGTCAGCCCGAGCGATGCGCCCGAATTGACGCAGAGCTGGGACACGCCATGCCACACAGGTCACCACCTTCTCGGCACCATCGAGGACATGGACGAGGCTGGGCGAAAAACCGGAACATATGGCCGGTTTCTCAACCAGGCCTCCAGCGAGGCGGCCTCCGGGGACGCTCTCTCCGGGGATGCAGCCCACGGGAGCTTCCCCTCGGTGAACGCGGCTTTGGCGGCTCTGGCGAGCGCGCAGCATGCGGTGCTCGCGCTCGCGCAACTCCGCGATCTCGGGCTGACGGAGTCCGCAGTTCACAAGCGCGCCGCGAGCCGGCGCCTGCACCGCGTCCACCACGGCGTCTACGGGATCGTTCCTCCCGAGCTGCTGACCCGCGAAGGGCGCTGGCTCGCCGCCGTGTTGGGATGCGGCCCCGGCGCGGTGCTGTCGCACCGGTCCGCCGCGGCCCTGCTCGAGCTGAGGCCTGCGGGAGCATCGCGGATCGAGGTCACCGTTCCGACCCGCTCCAGACGTGAGCGCGCGGGCACCGACATCCACCGCTCCACGACGCTGGTACCCGCGGACACCACGCTTGTGCGGAACATCCCCTGCACGACAGTCGCGCGGACGCAGCTCGATCTCGCCGAGGTGGTCGACCGGCGCGGACTCGAGCGCGCGTTCGATCAAGCGGAGGTCCTCGAATGCTTCGATCTGCGCGCGCTCGAGGACCAGCTGGCGCGGAACTCGACCCGGCCCTGCAGCGCGCTCGTGCGGGCGGTGCTGGACGAGCACTACGCGGGAACGACCCTCACCTGGAGCGAGCTCGAGGAGCGCTTTCTCGCCCTCTGCCAAGCCGCACGGCTACCGTTGCCTGAGGTCAACGCGTGGGTCATCCTGCCCGACGGCGGTCGCGTCCGCGCCGACTTCGTCTGGCGCGCCCAGCACGTGCTGGTCGAGACCGACAGTAAGAAGTTTCACCGCACGGGACAGGCATTCGAGCGCGACAGACGGCGCGATCTTCGCACCACCCTGGCAGGGTGGCGACCCCTGCGTCTGACCTGGAGGCAGAT
>JAABUQ010013135.1_pt1 | contig 10121 bp, 6 predicted proteins | sample 5560001 | NCBI WGS metagenome assembly JAABUQ01 (sample SAMN10711888, study PRJNA513371) | rock metagenome | isolation source: Antarctica rocks | place: Antarctica: Victoria Land, Finger Mt nord | collected 2015-12-18 | reverse complement strand
CGATCTTGCCCGCAATATCGCCGCAGCGAAGGCGGAACTTCGCCGCGGCCTGTCAAACTATCGCGAGGTGTTCACCGATGTCGCCGAGGAACTCGGGCGCGAGGCGGATACGATCGCCGGCCGCCTGGCCGATGGCGAGCAGGTGGTGCCGTCCATTGAATATGCCGACATTGTGGCCGACGCCGTCGCCGCCGACGATGTAGCGGCCATCCGCCGCCATGGCTGCCTGGTGGTGCGCGGCGTGTTCCCGCGCGCCCAAGCGCAGGCGTGGGACGCCGAGCTGCTCGACTACGTGCAGTCCAACCACTACGTCGACAAGGCCAAGGCGCGCGGCAACCTCGACAAGTACTTCAGCCAGCTGAAAAGCGGTCGGCCGCAGATCTACGGCATCTACTGGTCGCGTCCGCAGGTCGCCGCACGGCAGGCCGAGAGCCTCGCCACGACCCGCGCCTGGCTCAACCGGCTATGGCGGTACGACGGGCATTTCGTGCCGGACCGCGAAGTGGCCTATGCCGACCGCATCCGTCAGCGCGAGCCGGGCGACAGCACGCTGGGCCTGTCGCCGCACATGGACGGCGGCTCGGTCGAACGCTGGATCGACCCCAGCTTCCGCGACGTCTACCGCCATGTGTTCGACGGCAGTTGGCGCGAGCACGACGCCTGGGACGGCGCGGGGCGGACCGAGACGCGCGAAATCCCGTCGCCCGCGGTGTGCCGCCTGTTCCGCACCTACCAGGGCTGGACCGCGCTGACCGAGCAGGGGCCGGGCGACGGCACCCTGCAGCTGGTGCCGATGACGCGGGCGATCATCTACATGCTGCTGCGCCCGCTGCAGGATGACGTGTCGGACGACCAGCTATGCGGCGCCCAGCCCGGCCGCGCGCTGATGATGAACGAGCAGTTCCATGCGCCAATGCTGCGCGCCATGGTGCCGTTGCCGAAGGTGCAGCCCGGCGACACCGTCTGGTGGCACCCCGACGTGGTGCACGCGGTCGAGGACCACAATCGCGGCAAGGGCTACAGCAGCGTCATCTACATCGGCGCGGCGCCGGACTGCGCCAAGAACCGCGAGTACCTGCCGTTGCAGCGGGCGGCGTTCCTGGCTGGCCGCAGCGCGCCCGACTTCGCCGCCGAGGACTACGAGGTGGACTTTGCCGGCCGCGCCACCGAAACCGACCTCACGCCGCTTGGCCGCCGTCAGATGGGGTTCGATCCGTGGCTCTAAGCATGGGCCCTAAGCCTGGGCCGTGAGCCTAGCCGCCTCCGCCTCCCAGTCGGCGACATCGGCCACAGCGGCCGGATTGCGGCCCAGCAGTTCGCGCTTGATGAACGGGAAGCCCAGCCGCAGCAGCTGACGCCACAGATCGGCGCTGGGGTTGAGCGCCCGGCCGCGTGACAGGAAACGGTCGATGCGGGCCCGCTGCCGCTGTTCGTCGGCGGAGGCGCCGGTTGCGGCGTCGGCGTGGTAGCGCGCCAGGATCGCCGGGTATGGCCACACCGCCCGGCAGCGCAGCCCGCCGGCCCGCATCCGGCGCGCGAAGCCCAGCTCGCAGTGGGCGATCACCCATTCCTTCGACCGCACCGGGCGCACCCCGGCCCAGAACGCCGTCCAGGCCAGGCTGGCCATGGCGCGCGGCCCCACCGCCAGGAAGAACGACTGCAGGTGCCAGCGCCGCTGCCGGCTTTCGGTTGCCGCCCACACATCGGCCTCGGTGAAATCGAGGCGGTCCAGCAGCGGGCGCAATGGCGCGAACGGGCCGAGCAGGCTGTCGTTGACCAGCAGCAGCATCCGCGTGTCCGCTCGCGGCAAACTCCAATGCTCGATGCCGGCGCGCCATGCGGCAAAATCGAGGCCGAAGTTGCGCCGCACCAGCACGCCGTCGCAGAGAGCCTGCACGGCGGCCAGTGCCGAGGGTTGCAATTCCGCGGCGTTGCTGGCGAACAGCACCGATAGTCCCGCCGCACGCAGCGCCGCGAGGTAGCTCCGCGCAGCCTCGCTGACTTCGCCGGCCGTGTCGTAGTGGGCGAACAGGGCCACCTCCGGACGGAGCGCTGGCTGCCGCTCGGGCCAAGCCAACGTCACCTGCCCGGCGTCGCGGCGCAGGCTCGGCAGCACCGAGGCCGCCGCCGGCAGATCGACCGTCAGCACCCGCACGGCCCGACGCAGCGCCCGCCACGGCGGTCCCAGCACAGGTCGGACATAGTCCAACTTCGAGATCAGCGGGCCCAGCTTCGAGATCAGCGGGCCGGCTCCAGGATCAGCCGGCAGCAGCCGCCGCAACGTCCGCCGCTTCCGGGCTGCCCAGCGTAAGATCGCCCAAAGCCGGCATCCGCGCCAGCAGGGCCGCATGGAGCGCCGCGCGGTTGTGCCACAGCCCCTGGTACCAGCGCACCCGCTGCGCCACCTGGTAGGCGAGCATCCGGCTGGTCGCGACATAGGCGCGGGCGCTGTCGGCCATGGTGCGCGCGGCATCCGGGTTGGCCACCAGCCACGACAGCCGATGCTGCAACTCGGTCGCGTTGCGGAACAGCATCCCGGTGCGGCCGTCCTCGACCGAGTCCTCGTAGACCACCCGGCTGGCCAGGGCCGCGACCCGATGCGCCGAGGCTTCCAGGAACTTGAGGTCCGACTTGCAGCGGTTGAACGGCGTGTCGGCCAGCGGCATGAACGAGATCTCGCTGTCGCCCAGCAGGCGCTGGTAGGTCTGGTAGTCGCATAGCGGCGTGAAATCCTTGTGCGGCGTCCGCAGCGCGTCAAAGAAACCCTGGTCGTTGACGACGCGGAAATGCAGCCGTGGCCCGGCGCGCTCGGCCACGGCGTTCAGCGCCGCCATCAGGTCGGGCCAATCGAGGTCGCGGTTGAGGCCGCCGAAGAACAGCGTCAGGCGGTCGGGGTCGGTGAAGTTGCGGCTGTCGGGCAGCTGCGCCACCGCGTTGGGGAACACCGCGATTTCCGGGTTGCGCTCCCGCAGCACCGCGGCGAGCGGCTCGGTGGTGGTCTGGATCGCGTGCACCGCGCTGAAGTTGTAGATGTCGGGCCGCTGCAGCACCGGGATGTAGTCGGGGTGATCGTCGAACTCGCACACCACCACATAGCCGCGGCCGATCAGCGAGCGCACCACGTCGAGTCCGGACGGTCCGGCCAGCAGCGGGCGGTGCAGCACCAGGACCCGTGGCATGTCGGCCGGCAGGTTGGGCACCTCGTTGAGCTGCGTCACATGCGTCAGGATGGCGGGGTCGGACAGCAGCGCCTGCATCGGCTCGGTCACCCGCACGTCGCTGACCCCGCCGATCGGCGCCAGCCGGGTCGAGACCACGGCGGTGAACTGCAGCGCGCGCTTGCCGGCGCGCCAGACATGCTGCAGCGCCGAGGCGCGCCCGAGGTACTCGCGCGGGTCGATGCCGAGCCGCTCCAGCGCCGGATGCATCGCGGTGACGAAGGCCTCGGCCTGCGGCTGGTCGAACACCCGGGGCATGATGTCGTAGGCAACCAGCCCGGCGTCGCGCAGGGTCCGGTGCATGGTGGAGGTGGTGAACCAGCGCAGATGCGTGCGGTCGAACAATCCCTGGTCGCGATAGTCCCAACTGCCGCGCAGCAGGCGCTCGACGAAGCTCCAATGCTCGAGGTTGGGCATACAGATCAGCACGGTGCCGTCCGACGCCAGCGCCGCCGCCTGCTGCCGCAGCACTCCCCAGGGATCGCGCAGATGCTCCAGCACGTCGCCGTAGACGATGCAGTCGATGCTGCCCGGCGGCAGGTCGGCCGCGAACGGCGTGGCGTCGACCTCCAGGTCGGCCTCGTAGACGCGCTCCATCCGCGACCTCGCCACAGCCGCGGCGGCGGGATCGCGCTCGATGCCGAACAGCCGGGCGCGGGGGTTGCGACGGCGGTAGGCCGCCGCCAGCGCACCGCCGGCACAGCCGACATCGAGCACGACGCGGGCGTGCAGCGGGATGCGGTCGATGAGGTCGGGGTTGCCTTGATCGGGATACTGCGACATCGGCGTGCCGTCAGGCCGCGCGGCCGACGCTGTGGTAGCTGAACCCGGCGGCGCGCATCGCCGCCGGCTCGTAGATGTTGCGCAGGTCGACCAGCACCGCGCCGCGCATGGCCTCGCGCAACCGCTGCGGCGACAGCGCGCGGAACTCGTTCCATTCGGTGACCACCACCAACGCGTCGGCGCCATGGGCCGCGTCCATCGCGTCGCGGCAGAATACCACGCCATCGGGCAGCAGCGGCTTGGCGGTGGCCATGCCCTCCGGGTCGAAAGTGCGCACGGTGGCGCCGTCCTCGACCAGCCGGGTCACGATCGGCAGCGACGGCGCGTCGCGCATGTCGTCGGTTTCCGGCTTGAAGGTCAGGCCAAGCACCGCGATGGTCTTGCCGCGCACGCCGCCGCCGCAGGCCTCGACCACGCGCTTGGCCATGCCCGCCTTGCGCGCCTCGTTGACCGCGACCACCGCCTCGACCAGCCGGCTCGGGGCGCCGGCGTCCTGGGCGATGCGCACCAGAGCCAGCGTGTCCTTGGGAAAGCAGCTGCCGCCGTAGCCTGGTCCCGCGTGCAGGAACTTGCGCCCGATGCGGCCGTCGAGGCCGATGCCGCGCGCCACGTCGTGCACGTCGGCGCCGACCTTCTCGCACAGATCGGCCATTTCGTTGATGAAAGTGACTTTCATCGCCAGGAACGCGTTGGCCGCATACTTGGTCAGCTCGGCGGTCTCGATCGCGGTGAACACGATCGGCGCCTCGATCAGGTATAGCGGACGATACAGCCGGCGCATCACCTCGCGCGCGCGCTCGCTCTCGGCGCCGATCACCACCCGGTCGGGGCGCATGAAGTCGCCGATGGCGCTGCCTTCGCGCAGGAACTCGGGGTTGGACGCGACATCGAACTCCAGCTCGGGGTTGGCCCGGCGGACGATCTGGACGATCTGCGCGCCGGTGCTGACCGGGACCGTGCTCTTGGTCACGATGACGGCGTAGCCGGTCAGCGCGCGCGCCACCTGCTCGGCCGCGGCGTAGACGTAGGTGAGGTCGGCATGGCCGTCGCCGCGCCGGCTTGGCGTGCCCACCGCGATGAACACCGCTTCCGCGCCGGCCACCGCGGCGGCCACGTCGCGCCCGAAGCTCAACCGCCCAGCGGCGACGTTCTCGGCCACCAGCCGGTCCAGGCCAGGCTCGTAGATCGGCATCCGGCCTTCGCGCAGGGCCGCGAGCTTGGCCTCGTCGACCTCGACCACTGCCACCTCGACGCCGAACTCGGCGAAGCAGGCGCCCGACACCAGGCCGACGTAGCCGCCGCCGATCATTGCAATGCGCATCGCCCTGCCTCCAGTTCCGTCGCGGGATTGAGCACGGAACCCGGGTTCGTGTCACCATCGCAAGGAGATTGTCTGCTTTTTAACGGCGCTCGGCACGCTGGCCGGCTTCGTCCAGCGCCGCCTGCGTCGCCTTCTCGACCTTGGCGCGGGCGGCGGCGGCGGCTTCCAGCATGTTCGCGACCGCCTCCTCCGCGGCGCGGGCGACGGCAAGGGCGGCGCGGGCGATGGCGACCGCATCCAAGCAACCGGAGTGCGCGTCGCGTGTCGCCGACTCCGCCATCCGGCCGCGCGGCAGCCAGGCGGCGAACGCCTCCACCGCCAGGTCGTCGGCGGTCAACGCGCTGGCGGCATCGGCCTGGACCTGTATTTCGCCGGCTGCGTGCCGGGCCGCCGCCGCCGCCGCGGTTTCGGCGGCAACGTTCCCGGCGAGGTCCAGCTGCGCCGAGGCGACCGCCGCCTGACGCAGCCGCAAGGCGACGCGCAATGCCGCGGGGTTCATGCCGCCTGACCGTCGAGCAGGACGGCAAGGGCCGCGAAGCTCGACTGCAGGCTCCGGCGTTCGTCGCGGCCCTGGGTCATCCACGCCTCAAGCCGCGGCGCCAGTGCGATGGCGGCGTCGGATTCGGGGTCGGCGCCGGCCTGGTAGGCGCCCAGCCGCACCAGATCGGCAAGCTCCGCATGGCGGGCCAGGATCGACCGCGCCCGGCGGGCAAGGGCGGCGTGCTCGGCGGTCATGCAGCCGGGTGCGGTGCGCGACAGGCTACGCAGCACGTCGACCGCCGGATAGCGGCCGCCATCGGCGATGCGGCGGTCGAGGATGACGTGCCCGTCGAGGATGCCGCGTACGGCGTCGGCGACCGGCTCGTTGTGGTCGTCGCCTTCGACCAGCACGGTGAACAGCGCGGTGATCTGGCCACCGGGCACGATGCCCGGCGCTTTCTCCGCGCCGGGACCGGCGCGTTCCAGCAGCCGCGGCAACTCGGCGAACACGCTGGGCGGGTAGCCGCGGGTGGCGGGCGGCTCGCCGGCGGCCAGGCCGATCTCGCGCAGCGCCAGGCAGAAGCGGGTCACGCTGTCCATCAGCAGCAGCACGCTGCGCCCCTGGTCACGGAAATGCTCGGCCACCGTCATCGCGGCATAGGCGGCGTCACGGCGCAGCAGCGGCGAGGCGTCGGAGGTGGCGACCACGGTGACGCAGCGCACGGCATCGGCGCCGAGGTCGTCCTCGAGGAACTCGCGTACCTCGCGTCCGCGTTCGCCAACCAGCGCCAGAACCGCGACATCACAGGCGGTATGGCGGGCGAGCATGGCCAACAACGTGGATTTGCCGATGCCGGAGCCGGCGAACAGGCCCAGCCGCTGGCCGGCGCGGCAGGTGGCGAAGCTGTCGAGGGCGGTGACGCCGAGGTCGATCTGCGGACCCAGACGGGCGCGCGTGGTGGCGGCGGGCGGGTCGGCGCGCAGCCGGCGGGCGCGGCTGCCGCGGGGCAACGTGCCGCGCCCGTCGAGCGGGCGGCCGAGCGGGTCGATAATGCGGCCGAGCCATGCGTCGGACACGGCGAGCGTGGCGCCGCGGGCGGCAGGGTCGGCGGTGGCCCGGCTGCCCGGCCCGAGTCCCTCGCTGGCAGCCTGAACCATCGCCTGCGCGCGGCCGTTGCGGAAGCCGACGATCTCGGCAGGCACGCCGTCGCCGTGGCGCGGCTGCAGCGAGACGCGGTCGCCCACCGACAGCAACCGCGCGAGCCCGGCAATCTCGACCGACAGTCCAGTGACGCCGGCAATTTCGCCATGCAGCAAATGGCCCGGCACGCCACCAATGGTTGCAAATGCGGTCTCGATTCGATCCACGAATGGGCTGTAGCGCATCATTGCTCCCGTTTGGCGTGAAGACGCCTATCAGTGTCATTTATGATACGTCGCAAACGTAAAATATCCGTTGCCGTAAACGTATCTGAATGATACTTACAACCCAAGGTAGCATTTAGGGGATAGCATGCGTGTGCTTCTGGTTGAAGATGATGTCATGTCTGCCCGCGCTCTTACAGACTTCCTCAAAGCCGGCGGGGCTGTCACCGACCTCGCCGAAACCGGGGAAGAGGCGCTCGAGCTGGTCCGCCACTACGAATACGACATCGTCGTGCTCGACTTGATGCTGCCGGACATGGAGGGCTATGAGGTGGTGCGCCGGATGCGGGCGGCGCGGGTCGATGTCCCGGTGCTGATCCTGTCCGGGCTGTCGCGTCCGCAGGCCAAGGTGAAGGCATTTGCCATGGGAGCCGACGACTACATCACCAAGCCGTATGACCGCGGCGAACTGATTGCCCGGATGCAGGCGATCGTGCGCCGCAGCAAAGGTTTCAGCCAGCCGACCCTGCGCATTGGCAACCTGGTGCTCAACCTCGATAGCCGGGAAGTCACCTCGGATGGCACGGTCGTTCACCTGACGGGCAAAGAATACGCCATTCTGGAACTGCTGGTGCTGCGCAAGGGTATGGTGCTGACCAAGGAAGCGTTCCTGAACCACCTATACGGCGGAATGGACGAGCCTGAGATGAAGATCATCGATGTGTTCATTTGCAAGCTGCGCAAGAAACTCGCACTGGCAAACGCTGCCGACCTGATTTTCAGGGTATGGGGGCGTGGCTACATGATCCGCGAAACGACTACCGAGCCTGTCCGTCGCTATGTTGAAGCGGCTCCGGTCCATGCGAACGACCCGATCGCTGCATTGGCTAATGCCTAAACCAATATAACTGAGTTTAAAAGTGGCCGGGTTGAACACAAAGATTCAACCCGGTTACGTGTTTGCTTGAAGCGGCACTTACCCTGCCAAGTAAAATAGTACGTGAGAAACGGCGGGACTGTTCACCGTCATTCCTACGGCAACTACTTTCCTGGCAAGTTATTGAGGCTACGTTAAACTAATTTAATCAAACTCTACTTGCTGCCACTGCCGTTCGAACCTTTGCCGGAACCGCTGCCAGCGCCGGTTGCGACCGGGCTGTTCATCGGCTCACTACGCAGCGCAGCCGGACCCGAACCCGGCTCGCCGCCCGGTGCCGCAGTCGGAACACCGCTGCCCGTGCAGGGAGTGACGGGGCAGGGCTGAATATGAGGTGCCGGAGTTTGGGCATTCGCGACGCCTGCAATACCTGAAACGATCAGCGCACTCATAACGATCAAGGTCTTCCGCATAGTCAATCCTCCAATCTCGCTGTTGACGATGCAGCAACAACGTCGCATTGCATTGGTTGGATCACGGGCGAAGTGGATAAGCCGGACACGATTGCTTGATGCTACAGCCCGGGCGACGCCGGTTGCCCTTGCACCCAAGCCGCCGTCCGACGTGCGGCGCGATCCGGCGTGCCTGACCAGCGATCACCACCATCGGCGCCGGCTTGTCGGCCAGCTTGTCAAATGGACGCACCCTTGCAGCTACGGCGATGGTGGCTTCGGGACTAACCTTGGCCTTGCCGTGCGGCTGATGGTTGCGAACGAGCAGGCCGACGCGGCAAACGCCAGCCCGGCGCAGATCATGCCGATGTCTTCAAACGTGGCAAGGAACGCACGCCGCACCGCGGCCTCGACCCGCGCGGCATCGCGCCCGCCGGTGCCCGGTGGCAGCACCACCAGGGCGAAAGAGGGGGCGCTGGCGGCAACAGTGGCGCGCAATTCGGCTGCAACGCCTTCCGCCGCGAGCGCGCGTTCGAGCCGGCCGGACTGCATCAGCAGCGCCCCCGCCCCCAACACCGCCACCGCAAGCAGCCCCGCGACCCTGGCCACCGCGTTGTTGACGCCGGACGCGGTGCCGGACAGCCGGTCCTCCACCGCGTCCAGCGCCGCGGTGGTAAGCGGTGGAATGGTGATCGCCATGCCGAGCCCAAGCACGGTCAACGCCGGCAGCAGCCCTCGCCAGTAAGGCACGTCCGGGGCTGCCGCGAAGCCTAACGCCGCAAAACCCGACGCTGCCAGCAGTGGGCCGACTACCAACGGCAGCCGCGGCCCGGTACGTCGCGCCATCGCGCCGGTGGCACGCGACAGCAGGCCAAGCAGCAGCAACAGCGGCAGGAACGACGCGCCTGCCTGCGCCGCGCTGTCGCCACGCAACTGGATCAGTGCGAACGGCAGGAAGAACAGCGTGCCCGACAAGCCGCCGTAAAGCAGCAGTGTGGCAAGGTTGGCGCCGGCAAAATCGGCTGAACGGAACAGCGACAGCGGCACCATCGGATGCGCCGCCCGCGCCTCGTGCATCACGAACCCTGCCAGCAGCGCCAGTCCCACGGCGGCTCCGGCGCCGGTCGCCAGCACCGATTGGCCACGTTGAGCGGCGGCGATGGCGCTCCAGGTCAGCGCGCCAAGTCCGGCGGTGACCAAAGCGGCGCCCGGCCAGTCGAGCGGTGCCGCCTGCGGGTCGCGGCTTTCCGGCACCTGCGCCAGCGTCAACCAGAACGCGCCGGCGGCGAGCGGCAGGTTGATCAGGAAAATTGCCCGCCACGACACCGCCTGCACCAGCCAGCCACCCAGCGGCGGGCCGACCGCCGTGGTCAGCGCCGCCGCCGCCGCCCAGGTGCCGATGGCACGGCCGCGGCTCTCGCCCGGAAACGACGCCGCGATCAGCGCTAGGCTCTGCGGCACCATCAGCGCGCCGCCCACCCCCTGTACCAGCCGCGCCACGATCAGCGTCGCGGCGCCCGATGCGCCGCCGCAGCCCAGCGACGCCGCGGCGAACAGCACGATGCCGGCCAGGAACACCCGCCGGCGGCCGAACCGATCACCGGCCGCGCCACCCAGCAGGATCA
>JAABUQ010013134.1_pt1 | contig 10121 bp, 7 predicted proteins | sample 5560001 | NCBI WGS metagenome assembly JAABUQ01 (sample SAMN10711888, study PRJNA513371) | rock metagenome | isolation source: Antarctica rocks | place: Antarctica: Victoria Land, Finger Mt nord | collected 2015-12-18 | reverse complement strand
AGCTCCCAGTACCACAGGCCGAACACGAGCACGTTGGTCAGCCAGATCAGGATCGACGAGACGAGCACCTGCGGCCCCGCGACCAGTTGCCCGTTGACCTTCCCTTGCAACAGGGCGTGGACGAGCAAGGCAAGGGAGATGATATTGGCCACGTTGACGAGCGCAATGAGGGCCACGGCGGCGTAGCGCTGCCAGCGCGGTTCGTCCTTGCGCCGATTGGGCGCGGCGATACTGAGGGGAATCAGCAGCGCCAACTCGAGGACGGGCAGCAGCCAGTTCGGGCCCAGCGTCAGTTTCTCGGGCAGGAACAAATACAGCGCCAGCGCCGCGAGCACAGCGAGCGAGGCCGGCCAGCGCGGCTCCTTGTGCGCCGGCACGCCCCACGCGGCGTCCCCCCGCCGTGTTCCCTGTGTTCCCTGTGTCGGCGCGCTCGTGCTCATGTTGTCCTCTACTCCTCGTCACATAACCGGCAGCGCGGGACTTGCCGGCCGCGGGGCCGCAATCCAATCATCCAGTACCCTCAGTCCCTTGACACAATCCATGCCACGCAAGCTACCAACCCTAATTATCCACCAGGACATGACGTAGCCGCAAATACACGCGCATGAACGGCAGGGCTCGTGAAAAGTCGGCGACGGGCGTTTCTACTGGGACCGCCGCAGTCCCTGCGGCCATGTGCGCGGGACGCCCGTCCGGGTCCGGCACACCACATGCCCACGACGACGTGCCGCAGGGACTGCGGCGGCTCGCTCCGCTGCCCAGTGGGCAACCGGCGTCCGTAGCGGACAATTCACAGACCCTGGCATGAACGGATATAAGCAAGAGCGAATGGATTGTCGCCTACACATCCTTGTATAGGTATCCATGGGCGTGTCGTGTATGCGCGTCCATGCGATGCGCAACAGGCTGTTCCACCAAGAGGAGGTGGATGAGGTGAAACCGAACCACACGCGGGAGGTGCAGGGGCGTGTGTTACGGGCCTGTCGCTAAGATCTTAGCGACAGGCCGATGCAGGCTCGGGGCGTCAGAGCCGGCGTAGTAGATCGCACTGCACGCAATGTTTGGGGTTTGTATCCGTCGACGTGCGAGGGACGAGTTTGACCGCGCAATGAGACGGACAAAACGCCACCAGTCCAACGGCCTGTCTGCTACAATAGGCTGTCATCAAGTAATAATACCTTGTCGATGGCCGGTTGACGTCCGCGCGTGTTGGCGACGGCTTCGTCACCTGGCGCATGCGCGTCCTCACGGCGGCGCGACGCCGCCTGGACCATCCGCCCCTGACGCGACCGCCGGGCGCCCCTCACCCCCAACCCACGACGACTGGCCTCCCGGCCCTCTCCATGACGACTGGCCCCTCGGCCCTACAAGCGTTTTTGCACCTACAGGTCGTGAGAGACAAAAGGGCGCGGGTGTGGTACGGTAACAAACGTAGGGAGCAATGCATCACCGTACCATCGCAGCCAATCCTGTCATGGAAACTTCCAGGCCGGTGCATGCGGCGCGGGCGCGCGGAGAGGGGTATGAACTTGTGAGCATAAGCGATGATGGCGACTAGATCTCAGGCCCGTGCACAGTTATCAAGGTTGCGTCCGCTCCTAACCGCGCCGCATGACCCTTTCACGGGTGATCTAGCCTGGGCCAACCCTCTGAACGTCGATGAGCGCGAGGACATGCGGCGGGAACTCGCGGCCGCGCTCTTGTCGGCCATACTGACGAAAGATTGGAACGAATACAACGACGCGTTGTCGGCATGGCGCCTCGCGGCTGAGGTTGCGGGCGACTCTGAGCTAGAAGCTGATCTGCTGGCCGCCGTCGATGAGTCAGAGGAAGTACCGCTAAGGCGGCCATGACAGGTCATGCCAAACGAGGATGTCGAGGAGGCAAGGATCGGGCCGTATCTAAAGCGGCCACCCGGACCGCGTGATTCCGAAGAGACGTTTCCCTACATGGTGCGTGGTCGCAATCGTACCATCGAAACGAATTGGGACAGGCTCTGTGCCAGTTATGCGGGACCAGCTCGTCGGTGTTTCGATCACATGGCGCGAATGCCCAAAGATTCACCGATCGACGTGGGGCGTGTGACACCGTTGGATCGCGGTCGATACGCCAACAGCAGGCTGTTTCAATACGAAGTGACGGGTGCTGGCCGTGTCTGGTACAAAATCGATGAGGAGCGGCGCATCGTCACCGTACATAGGGTAGATATTGGCCACCCTAAAGAGACAGAATCTTGATCTGTCGTCCCGCCATCCTACGTCCCTACGTCGTGCGGAGGTGTGACGGTGAACGCGGATCTGGTCATCGAGACCCATGGTCTCATCAATCGCTACGGCGCGCCTGGCAGTCGACGACCTCACCCTGCGCGTCCGCCGGGGCGAGGTCTACGGCTTTCTGAGCCTCAACGGCGCCGGCAAGACAACCACCATGCACATGTTGCTCGGGCTGATCCGACCGAGCGTGGGCCAGGCACGCGTCCTAGGCCTGCCACCCGGCGTCCCGGCACGCTGCGGCGCATCGGGGCGCTCGTGGAGTACCCCACATTCTACCCCTTGCCGGATGAACTGCTCAGCGGAGCTTGCGCATGAGGGTCTGGTAGAAGTAGTCGCGGCGCTGGCTGCGCAGGAAGCGGGCGGTGTAGGGACTGATGCCCATCACGGCTGTGTCGCCGTTGCGCATGGGCACGTCGTCCTGGCCATCGATAGAGAGCGCGGCCTCGTGGTCGGTCAGCGCGGTCAGGGTGACCTCGGTGTTGGAGGGGATCACGATGGAGCCGGTCGGGCGCGGGTGGGCGCAGATCGGCGTGATCACCAGGTCGCGCACCTCTGGGTGCAGGATAGGGCCGTCCGCGGCGTGCGAGTAGGCCGTGGAGCCGGTCGGCGTGGCCACCAGCACGCCGTCGCCCTTGTAGGTAGCCAACTCCTGTCCGTTGAGGTGGACGGGGACGCGCACCACGCGCGAGAGCGAGCGGCGGCCCACCACGGCCTCGTTGAGCGCCTGGTAGTGGGCCAGGGTCTCCTCACCGCGACGGTGCTCGACCCGCAGCATGATGCGCTGCTCGATCCAGTAGTCCCCGCGCACCAGCGGCGGGATGCGCGCGGACACGTCGGCCGGCTCAATCTCGGCCAGGAAGCCCAGCTTGCCCAGGTTGACGCCCAGCACGGGCGTGCCGTAGACCGCGGCCACGCGCGCGGCGCGCAGGATCGAGCCGTCTCCCCCCAGGGTGATGGCCACGTCGACGCGCGGCATCAACTCGTGCAGTTGCGCCACGTCCCACACCGAGCCGCGCGAGACCTGCAAGGTGCAGTTGTCGAGCGCGGCGCAGACCTCGTCGGCGATCTGCTGTGAGCGCGGGATCTTGGGGTGCAGCAGCACCGCCGCGCTCTTAATGGGCGGCATCATCGCCTCGCCCGCCCCCGCTATTTGTCCGACCATCTCATCCGTCGCCATGGTTCCATCGTCTCCCGTCCGCCGGCACCGTCCGTGCCGTTACTATATCTCAGGTCTCCAAACAGCATATTGGTTACGGCGTGCCGAAGAACTGTGCCAGTACCTCGTCGCGGCTCCGTCCGGCATGGTGAGCGACATCAGCCAGTATACCGGCCAATGTGCCGACACGTAGGTTATCGTGCAAAGGGGCAGAGACGTGATGCTCTCCATTTTGCTGTGTGGTTAAACGGACATGGCTACCGGTCTGGCGAGATACCTGATAGCCAAAAGCCGCGACGAGCCGCGACGAGGTCAGACCCCGACAGGCCGCGAGGTAGTCTTGTCATCCTGCCAGCGCGATCACATCCTCGCGCACGAAATGGAGGCGGATGATCCTTGGCTGCAGGTCCGGCTCGAAGTGGCAACGCACGGCGTCACGAATCATGGCATGAAGTTCTTCCGCTGTATCCGCTTCAGTAAAGATCGATGCGCCAAGGGCATGAGCCGTGAAGCCCCCCTCGGGCGCTTCTTCCACCACAAATATGATCTCGTCCATCCGTGGAACTCCTCGCCGCCGAACCGCTTTTGTCACGTTCGTTGCAATAACGGACTGGCCCTCCCTATTGTGCCATAACCTGCTCGATAGCCGCATCGCGGTCGAAGGGCGCATCGGGCGATATCTTGCTCCACAGGACCAGGAACTCGCGGTTGCCGGAGCGGCCCAACACGGGTGAGTTGACCAGCCCGGCGGCGCGCCAGCCCTCCGCCTCGGCCTCGGACAGTACGCGCCGCAGCACCGCGCGGTGCGTTGCCGGGTCGCGCACCACGCCGCCCTTGCCGACCTGCCCGCGTCCGGCCTCAAACTGCGGCTTGATCAGGGCCGCCACGCGCCCGTCCGGCGCCAATAGCCTCCACACGGTGGGCAAGACCTTGGCCAGCGAGATGAATGAGACGTCGATGGCGGCCAGGGCGGGCTGCTCGGGCAGCGACTGCAGGTAGCGGATGTTGGTGCGCTCCATCACCACCACGCGCGGGTCCTGGCGCAGCGTCCAGGCCAGCTCGCCATAGCCCACGTCCACGGCGTAGACGCGCAGGGCGCCGCGGCGCAGCAGCACGTCGGTGAATCCGCCCGTGGAGGCGCCCACGTCGAGCGCCACCAGGCCGGTCGGGTCGAGCCCGAAGCGGTCCAAAGCGTGAGCCAGCTTCTCGCCGCCGCGCCCCACGTACTCCGTCTCCGGCTGATCGACCGAGAGCGGCGTCTCCTCGTCCAGGGGCTCGCCGGGCTTGGTATAGACGCGGTCGCCGTGGCGCACGCGCCCCTCCATAATGTAGGCCTGAGCGCGCGTGCGGCTCTCGGCCAGCCCACGCTCGACGAGCAGCAGATCGAGGCGTTTCTTAGCCATTAGCTATTAGCCGTTAGCTTTGGCGCGACCCGAAACATCTCTGCCATCCTCCACCACCTCATAGCTCAAGGCTAACAGCTAATGACTAATGGCTAACGGCTAATAGCTAACGGCTAATAGCTAGAAACCGATCGAACCACTCCAGCACGCGGCGTAACAGGTCGAGCTGGTGGGCGCGCTCCTCGATGGGGTGGCCCTCGCGCGGGTAGAGCGCGAAGCGCGTCGGCACGCCTCGCACCGTGAGGGCGCGGTAGAACTCCTGGCCCTGCGCGGGGGTGACGCGGGCGTCCTTCTCGCCGTGCAAGATCAGCGTGGGCGTGGTCACGCGCGCCACGTGGCGCAGCGGCGAGACGCGCCAGTAGGAGTCGAAGTCGTCGTAGGGCAGACTGTCGAAGATCAGGCGGTTGGCGTCGGGGATGTCGTTCTGGCCGTGGTCGCTGAGCAGGTTGGAGAGCCCGGCGCCCATCACGGCCGCCTTGAACATGGTTGTCTGGGTGATCGCCCACGCAGTGAGGAAGGCGCCCCAGCTCCAGCCGCCGATGCCCAGGCGCTCAGGGTCGGCGATGCCGCTGTCGATGGCCCAGCGCGCGCCTGAGAGGACATCCTGCCACTCGCCGCCGCCCACGTCGCCCTTGTTGGCGGCCAGGTAGGCGCTACCGCGCCCGGTGCTGCCGCGCGGGTTTGGCAGCAGCACGGCGTAGCCACGCGCAGCCAGGAAGCCGTCCCAATTGTGCCAGGAGGCGTAGAAACCGTCGGTCCAGGCGCCCGCGGGACCGCCGTGGGGGTGGACCACCGCGGGATAGCGCCGGCCCGCCTCGTAGCCCAATGGCCGGATCAGCAGACCGCGCACCTCGAGGCCGTCGGGCGCCGTCCACGACACCTCTTCGGGGACGCTCCACGCCATCCCCTCCAACTGAGGGTTGAGCGTGGTCAGCCGGACGGGGTTGCCGTCCGGACGCGCCGCCCAGAGGTCGCCCGGCGAGGTCGTATCGGCCCGCGTCCAGGCCATCGTGCCCCGGTCGCGCGACAGTGCGTACTCGCGGGGCGCGCCGCGCTCCGGCTGGCCCGCGGCGAACAGCGCGCTCAGGTGTTGCGGGCTTTGCGCCGCGGCGTCCGGGGCGGGCAGGCGGTAATAGGCGCCGCGCGTGCCCTCGACGCCGGCGACGACGAGCTCGTCGTCGGAGAGCCACTCGACCCACTCCACGTCCACGGCATGTCCGATGCAGGCCGGACGCGGCTCGCCGCCGCCCGCCGACACGACCAGTGGCGCGGCGTTGGAGGGCACGAACGGCTGCTGAATTTCGCCGCCGATCACCGCCAGCCGCGTCCCATCCGGCGACCAGCAAAGTCCTTTCGGATAGCCGTACACCCGGCAGACACCCTCACCCGGGCTACCCTCACCCCCCGCCCCTCTCCCGTGCGTGGGAGAGGGGAGAAGGCCGTTCTCGCTCTCGGCCGCGGGAGAGGGGAGAAGGCCGTTCTCGCTCTCGGCCGCGGGAGAGGGGAAATCTCCGTCCTCACTCCCCACGATAGTGGAGGGGCCGGCGCCATGTGCAGGCTTCGCGGAAGAGAGCACCCACTGTCGATCTTTATGGCTGGTCGCGACATCCGGCTCCCTCTCCGCGCTGGTCGCGACATCCGGCTCCCGCTCTCCGCCGGCCACGGCATCCAGCTCCCCCTCTCCCGCGGCCGGGAGAGGGGGTTGGGGGGTGAGGGTCTCCAGTGTGGCGGCGTAGGCGTCGTTGATGCGGGGCGTGGGGGTGTAGAGATAGGCGATGCGCGACCCATCGGGCGACCAGGCGTGCTCCAGGACGTGCTGCTCGGTTGGCGCGGGACCGTCGGGCGCGGACGGGTCGGGCGCTCGACCAATCGGCGAGAGGCGCGTGACCTCGCGCGAGGCCACGTCCACCAGCCAGAGGCGCGTGTAGCGGTCGTCGGTGTCGACGGTCACGGCGTCGTCGCGGCCCTCTTTCTTGCGCTTCTCCTCCTCGGAAGTGTCGATCTCTTTGAGCAGGAAGGAGATGCGTGACCCGTCGGGCGACCAGCGCGGGGCCGACGCCTCGCCGCGCTCGGTGACCAGGCGCTCGGCCTCGCCGCCGTCCGTTGGCATGACGTAGAGGGCAGGCTTGCCGCGCTCGTGGCGGTCCGAGATAAAGACCAGACGCGTGCCGTCGGGCGACCAGGCCGGATCGGCGTCGAGTCCGGGGCCAGTAGTGAAGGGACGCGGCGGCGCGTTGCCGTCGGCCGGGACAAGACTGATCGTGCCCCTGGCGTGCTCCTCCGCTTTGGAGACCTCGCCCACGCAAAAGGCGATCAGGCGGCCGTCCGGCGACACGCGCGGACAACTTGCCCGCTTCAGGGACACCGCCTCCTCAATCGTGATGGCGCACGGGGTCATGCCAGTGATCGCGGTGGGCTCACCGTTTGTATCGGCCATCGTGGACATCCTCCAGGAAATGTATGGGCTCCTGCAAAACGTGACGGGGGACCTGCGACTGCGGTCGCATGGCAGCGCGCGGACACTGCGGTGTCAGGACACAGGGGACAGCCGCCTCGCGCATCTACCTCGATCAAGGTGGATGCCCCACGCTCCGTCAGCCCTCTCCCGACCGCAGTCGTCGTCCGCTTCCATGCGACCGCAGTCTCAGGCCTTCGCCTCCTCCCCTCCAGCAGTCGGGAGGGGGGCTGGGGGTGAGGGCGTCTCCGCGGTCCCATCAGTTTATGGCAGCCCTGACCCTGGCCAGCGCCACCGGCCCCACGTCCTCAGCGAAGACGCGGCGGCCAAGGGCGCGGAAGGCATCCGGCGCGCCGGTAGAGTAGAGATGGTGCGTCGGTATGGCGTCGTCTGGCGCGCGCAGGCCACGGGCGTCGAGCAACGCGGAGGTCTCAGCGGCGGTGATGCGGGCCGAATCGACGATAGTCAGGCGCCCATCCACGACGTGGTCGAGCGCCGGGCGCAGCAGCGGATAGTGGGTGCAGCCCAGGATCACGGTGTCGGCGCCGGCGTCGATCAGCGGCGTCAGGTCCTCCCGCAGCACCGCCTCGATACGCGGCCCTCCCGTCTCGCCGCTCTCCACCAGCGGGACAAGGCGCGGGCAGGCGCGGGCCAGCACGTCCGCCATCGGCTCCATGGATAAAATGGCCCGCGTGTAGGCGCCGCTGGCTACCGTTCCCATCGTGGCCACCACGCCGATGCGGCCGTTGCGCGTGGCCGAGATAGCGGCGTGCGCGCCCGGCTCGATCACGCCGATGATAGGGGGACCGCCAAGCTGATAGGCGCGGCGCAAGCTCTCCAGGGCGGCGGCGCTAGCCGTATTGCAGGCCACCACGATCATCTTGACGTCGTGCAGCGCCAGCAACAACTCCACGATCTCGTGGGCGAAACCGCGCACCTGCTCCTGCGGGCGCGGTCCGTACGGGAGGCGGGCATCGTCGCCCAAATAGACGGTGCTCTCTAGCGGCAATGCCCGGCGCAGCTCGCGCCAAACGGTCAGACCGCCGATGCCCGAGTCGAACACGCCGATGGGACGCGGATCGCTCACGAGACCACCGGCGCCGCCGGCTCCATGGTCCACGCATGATCGTCGGCGCGCGCAAGTTCTGGGGTCGCGTGGCGCTTACCGCGCTGTTCGCTCGTCCCCGTCCCTGATGTGACGGGGACGGGCGAGACGCCCGCGCTCCCAGGCGGGACGGGCGAGACGCCCGCGCTCCCAGGCGGGACGGGCGAGACGCCCGCGCTCCCAGGCGGGACGGGCGAGACGCCCGCGCTCCCAGGCGGGACGGGCGAGACGCCCGCGCCCCCAGGCGCCGCAATCGTACTCCCCTCTCCCGACCGCGGGAGAGGGGCGGGGGGTGAGGGTTGCCCCGCGGTCGGGAGAGGGGCGGGGGGTGAGGGTTGCCCCGCGGTTGGGGGTGAGGGCGCCCTGTACGCGGACGCGGCGTCGACAAAGGCGCGGAACAGGCCTGCCCAGGCCTCGTCCTCGCGGTAGAGTTCCTCGGGATGCCACTGCACGGCCACCACGAACGGCAGGTCGGGACGCTCGATGGCCTCGATCAGCCCGTCCGGCGCAACGCCCGTGGCAGTCAGGCCGGGCGCAAGGTCGTGGATGCCCTGGTGGTGCAGCGAGTTGACGCCGACCTCGGCGCTGCCCAACGCCGCGCGCAAGCGGCTGCCCTCGCGGATGTGTACCTTATGCACCAGGGCGGCGCGGCCGTCCGCGTAGGCAGGGTGGGCGATGGCCGTGCCGAACTCGTACGCCAGGTCCTGGTAGAGCGTGCCGCCCGCCACCACGTTGAGCACCTGCAGGCCGCGGCAGATGCCCAGCACGGGCAGTCCACCGGCCAGGGCGCGGCGCAGCAGATAGAATTCGGCTTGCTCCATCGGCGGGTCGCCACCGTCGGTCAGGGCGTGGCGTTCCTGGCCGTACGCGACCGGCTCGACATCGGGACCGCCCGTCAGCAGCAGGCCGTCCAGCGCCTCATAGACGCGGGCGAACGCCTCCTCGTCGCCCACGGGAGGGATCATCACGGGTGCGCCACCGTTCCGGGCGATGGCGAAGGCATAGCTCTCGTTGTTGGCGAAGCGCGCGATGTGCAACTCGGGATCGACGAAGCCGCTACGCGCCACGTAGCCGATCAAGGGACGGGTCCGTGTCTGGGTTTGTGTTTGGGGTTGGAGTTGTGTCGTCATCTCGTCCTCAGTGTCGTGCCCACGCGGTTCGGTGTCAAGCCGCTCCTCGAAGAAGCGCATCACCTTCACCTTGTGCCCGCTCTCTCACGTAGCGTCCTGGCACGCTCTCCCGGTCCTCCATCCGGTTCGCGGCGGTCCGACGGCTCGGGGGGAGACCAAGCACGGCCGGGGCGACGGCTAGCGCGGCAGCGAAGGCCTGTTCCAACTGGTGTGGGTGCTAGAGTGATAGTAAATAATACGAGGAAGGTCGGCAAGGAGGCAACCGTCCGTTAGTACCAGACCTTGCTGACATGTCACAGGGCTTCTCGCTACAATCCCGGCCGGATAAAGTAATGGTAGGACGCATCGCGCCTTCCCGGGACGGCGGATGGACGCGACCAGGAACGGGAAGACATTGTTTAAGGAGGGACATCGGCATGACCACGACTGAGCATGCGCCAGCGACGCAATTGGACACAACCCAGACCTCGCGGGCGCAAGAGGCGCGGTTCGACACGGCCGCCATCATGGGCGGCCTCTACGGGGACGGCATCATCAGCCTCAAGGGCGCCTTTAGCCGTGACTGGGCGCGGGCCCTCGGGGAAGACATCGAGACTATC
>JAABUQ010013133.1_pt1 | contig 10122 bp, 11 predicted proteins | sample 5560001 | NCBI WGS metagenome assembly JAABUQ01 (sample SAMN10711888, study PRJNA513371) | rock metagenome | isolation source: Antarctica rocks | place: Antarctica: Victoria Land, Finger Mt nord | collected 2015-12-18 | reverse complement strand
GGAGACCCTCGCCGAGCTGGCCAAGGCCGCCGGCGACCCCGAGGCCGCCAACCGGAGCCGGGTCAGTGTCCTCCTGGCCAACCGGACCTGCGACCAGACCTTGACCGCCACCCCGGTCCTCTGGGCGATGCTCGGCATCCTCCCCATCGGCGCGATCCAGCTCCCCCACCGCCACCAGTCCGTCGCGCTCGACCTCATCATCGACTGCAAGCCCGGCTGCTACACCCTCGTCGGCAAGGGGCTCGGCCCCGACGGCCGGATCCTCGACCCGGTCCGGGTCGACTGGAAGCCCGCCTCCGTCTTCGTCACTCCGCCGGGCGAGTGGCACGCCCACTACAACGAATCCGGCACCGAGGCCTACCTCCTGCCGATCCAAGACGCCGGCCTCCAGACCTACCTCCGGAGCCTCGACATCCGCTTCTACAGCGAGGACTGACGGGTCGGGGCCGATCTCGCCGGGAGCCGGCGCCGACCTCCGAGGGACGGCGCCGGCCGGTTCGCTCCGGTCAGAACGAGTCGGCGCTGATCACCTCGCCGCCGGCCCGGGTGGAGAGGGCCTGGTAGACGCCGACCTTGGCGCCGGGGACCAGTTGGGTATTGTAGCCGGCGGGGCTGGTGGTGACGCCGATGGGGAAGCCGGTGGTGGGGTCGTTCTGCCAGGTATCGATGGTCTCCTTGAGGAAGCGGACCGAGCCGTCGCAGAAGGCGAAGTTGACCCCGCCGGGGTGGAAGCTCGAGGCGCAGACCTCGTAAGAGGTGGTCGTCCCGCCGACGGTGGCCGAGCCGGCGCCGGCGGCGGCGAAGTTCGCCTCCTTCTTCAGGGCGTTGATGGGGAAGGTCGTGACCATCTGGGTCCGGGAGCCGCTGACGAACCAGTCCCAGGTCGGCTGGACCGCCAGGCTGAGCAGGCCGTGGGCCCGCTCGCCCATCAAGAGCGTATTGCTCGTGCCATCGGTGATCGCGGCGATGGATGTGGCGCTGTCATGGTAGATCACGCCGTTGAATGTCGAGATGACGGGCCCATAATTGGGGTTGGGCGTGCCGTTGAACTTGTCGTTCCACGGGAACGGCGGGCTGAAGTACCAGATCCCCGTGTTGACCCCGTAGCTGGAGAACTGGACCTTGATCGGGGGCGTGCTGGTGGTGGCGCCGAAGATCGGGCCCGTGGTGATCGCCGGCGTCGAGACGGTGCCGTCGCTGGGGCACCACAGGCTGCTGATCCCGGTGCCGTGGACCGTGAAGTTTTCGGGGTCGCCGAAGGCGAGCGAGCAGTTGAAGGCGTTGTAGACCTGCCCCTGCTCGAAGTAGGGCAGCAGGTGGATCAGCGCCCCGAAGCTGGTCGAGCCCCCTCGACCATCGCCGTTGGTCCAGAACGCGGCCATCGGCAGGACCCCGGTGGCGCCGATGTAATTGGCGCCGGCCAGGGCGAGCTGCTTGAGGTTGTTGACGCACTGCGAGCGGCGGGCGGCCTCGCGAGCCGCCTGGACCGCCGGCAGCAGCAGGGCGATCAGGACGGCGATGATGGCGATCACCACCAGCAGCTCGATCAGCGTGAAGCCTCGCGACCTGGCGCGAGCGGACGTGTGATTGCGCGACATGGATCACTCCTGCGATAAGGGATGAAGTCCGAGCAAGATCGGGGCGCGGTGTGCCGTCCCGGCGGCGGGCCGGTCGGGGTGAAGGGTATTGACGTGATGGATGGGCGGGGAGGGCGGCCCGATCCCTTCGCGATGACCCGGGGGCGGATCGCGAAGAACGGGCTTCAAGGCCTCTTCGGCGCGGCGGGCGGGTTCAGGGGCCGGAACTCGGACTCGATCCCCTGCGGCCGCATCTTCTCGGCCGCGGGGCTGGGCCCGCGATCGCAACCGAGGGCGATCGTCGCGGTGGCGGCGGCCAAGCAGCCGCGCCAGGCTTGTTTGGGTGGGATGTGGAGGCGCAAAGGAACATCTCCCGACGCGAGGGGGTAGGATATCTCGAAGATCCGGGCGACGCGGGAGAGACATCGACCCGGCGACCACGCAGGGAGAGTCAACGCGGTTCAACAAGATGATATTCAAGTGGCACGAAGGTCAAGAGAGGACGAAACTTTTTGGCTAGAATTCGAGAAGATCGCGGCTCAAATCAGGCGTTTGCATGCAGGCATCGATTTCGAGGAAAGGGGTCCACGATCCATTCACTCATCCTGGCCAGTGCCTCGCCGCGACGTCGCCAGCTCCTGGCCGGGGCCGGATATCGCTTCGAGGTCGACCCGTCCGACGTCGACGAGCCCGAGCCGGTCGGCCCGGTCGCGGTGGAAGACTACGTGGCGGCCTTGGCCTGGCGGAAGGCCCGGGCGGTGGCCCTGCGGCGAGGGTCGGGCCTGATCCTGGGGGCCGACACGGCTTGCGCGGTGGGCGGCGAGATCCTCAACAAGCCGGTCGACCGCCCCGACGCCGAGCGGATGATCCGGCTCCAGGAAGGGCGCGAGATCGCCGTCGTCACCGGGCTCTGCCTGTACCGGGCCGATCGGGGAGAATGGGTCGGCGCGGCGGAGGTGACGACCTGCCGGTGCCGCCCCTTGACGGATGCGGAGCGGTCGGAGCACCTCGACTCGGGCCGTTGGGAGGGCAAGGCCGGGGCCTACGGGGTCCAGGATGATGACGACCCGTTCGTCACGGTGGTCCGCGGGAGCTGGTCCAACGTGGTCGGCCTCCCCCTGGAGCGGCTGGCGAGCCTCCTGGCGGGATATCCCCGCCTGACAAGCGACGACGGGTCGGCTACGATGGTCGGCTGAACTTCGAGCCCGAGTCCCCTCCAAGGAGGAGCCGCCCCGATGCCCGGACTTCCGCGCGAGAAGACGCCCCCCGACCGACCGCAAGGCCCCCGGACGTTCGGCGGCGTCGCCCTGCTCGTCGGCCTGCTCGGGGCGGGCCTGGGCCTGGCCGCCTGGCTGTTCCCGACCCTGAGGACCTCGATGGCCGAAGCCCCGGCGAAGCCGATCCCCTCCCCCGTCGACGGCGACCGGGCTTACGGCTACCTCAAGGACATCTGCGCCATCGGCCCCCGGCCCGCCGGCTCGGCCGCCAACACCCGGCAGCGGCAGATGGTCGCCAAGCACTTCGAGAAGCACGGCGGCAAGGTCCGCGAGCAGCCCTTCGCCGGCGTCGATCCGGTCTCCAACGCCCCGGTCCAGATGGCCAACCTGATCGGCTCCTGGTTCCCCGACCGCGCCGACCGCGTCCTCCTCGGGGTCCACTACGACACCCGCCCCTTCCCCGACGAGGACCCCGACCCCGCCAACCGCAAGAAACCCTTCATCGGGGCCAACGACGGAGCTTCCGGAGTCGCCCTCTTGATGGAAATCGCCCACCACCTGGCCGCCTCCCCCACCCATTGGGGCGTCGACCTCGTCCTCTTCGACGGCGAGGAGCTCGTCTACGGGGGCGGCCAGGACCAGACCGGCGACTACTTCCTCGGCTCCAAGGCCTTCGCCAGGGCCTACGCCGAAGGTCCCAAGGACAAGGCCCGCTACACCGCCGGGATCGTCCTCGACATGGTCGGCGACAAGAACCTCGCCATCGACCGCGAGCCCTACTCCGTCGAATTCGCCCCCAAGCTCGTCCGAGAAGTCTGGTCGATCGCCAAGGCCCTCCGCGTCACCCAGTTCCGCGACAAGCTCGGCCCGGCCGTCTACGACGACCACCTCGCCCTCAACAACGCCGACATCCCGGCCATCGACATCATCGACTTCGACTACCGCTACTGGCATACCGCCCGAGACCTCCCCGACCAGTGCTCCGGCGCCAGCCTCGCCCAGGTCGGAAAGGTCGTCACCGCCTGGCTCAACCAGCCCGAACCGCCAAAGCCGCGATAACATCAACGAATCTGGATACCAACCAAGCCAACCGGGGCTTCCCCCCCCCGGCCCGACGCCCAGACGGCGTTTTTGCCAAACGAACCCATTGGTTATCTGGGCAATATAGACAGTTTGATTTATCATCAGACCGACGGCACGGGCGGGTGGAACCGCTTTTTACCAAACGAACCCATTGGACATCGAGACAATCCAGACAATCTACACCGTCAAGCATCGCGTCGAAACCCGACGAACGGCTTCCATAAGATCGGTCCCGGGCAAACTCGCTACCACACGATTCGTCGGTTGGCCCCCGATCGGTCGCCCTGGGCGGGATTGAGTGGGCTGCCCCACTTTGCCTCCCTCGGAATGATCTCCGTCCCTTCTTCTACCCCGTGCCAAGGACGACGGAACTCCGGTTGGCATCCCCCTTGCTCGCGGGATCCGGGATTTTCCCGAGGGCGCGGCGATGCACCGGAACATGCCGACGGCGGCGGCCGCGATGACGGCGTACGGGCTGATCCACTCCGCCCTGGCCTCGCTGCCGGCCAAGCGAGCCGCCGGGCGGCTCTTCGGCGAGCGGGCCCGGAATGGCCTCTACCGCCCGTTCTATCTCGCCCAGTCGGTCGCTACCACGGCCGCCCTGGCCGTCTACATCCGTCGGCTGCCCGACCGGGAGCTTTACCGCGCCCGCGGCCCGCTGGCCTGGCTGTTGAGGACGGGTCAGGCGGCCGGGCTGGCCTACATGGCCTGGGGTTCCGTCGAGGTTGGGCTCCGCGGCCTCACCGGGCTGGAGGGGGTGGAGGCATTGGCGGCGGGCGAGCCCGAAGTGCCGCTCGAACCCGAGGCCCACGGGCCGGCCCGCGATGGCGGCGAGATGCGGGCCACCGGCCCGTTCCGCTACGCCCGCCACCCGATGAACCTGGCGTTCCCGCCGGTCCTCTGGCTCCACCCCCGCAGGTCCGACAACCTGCTGGCCCTCAACCTAGAGCAACTTCTTTTTGAGTGGACCGGTCGAGGGAAGGGGGACTGGCTCCGGCTGTACTCGGCCGGTGCCTGTCCCCCTTCCCGGCGGCGGCACGGTCGACGGGAAGTCGCTCTAGCGGCCACGGCGTACCTCGTCCTCGGGTCGAAGCACGAGGAGATCCGGCCGAGGGCCGCCCACGGCCGGGCCTACGAGGCGTACCAGGGCAGCGGCGTCCCCTTCTTCCCGCCCGGAGCCAGGGGCGAGCCGAATACGATTGGGGACATCCTCGGATGGCGTCAAGCTAAGCCGTAACTTCTCTTGCCAGCATGTCTTCACGCCATTCGTCTCTGTCCCTCTTTCGCCTCCCCGTGGATGGCCCCTCCGCGAACGCGCCCGACCTCACTTCGCACCGCCCACCCGCCGATACTCGACGACCGCATTGCCCTTGCCCTCGGAGCTGAACCCGGCAGGGCGCGTCTCCCCGCCGTCCCTGAGCGAAACCGAGCAGATCGTCAGCCGGTCGCCGTCCAACTTGTAGATGTCCAGCGCCTTCGCCCCGTTGACCATCGACCCGCCAAACGTGATGTCGAGGTGTTTCGGCGACCTGGAAGGGTCGATCGTGTAGGTGAATTTGCCCTCGCCCCCGTCCAGCCCGAAGTCGCCCCTGCCGTCCTCGATCGTGAGGATCGAGGTGAACTTCTCCAGGGAGGCCACCTTCCCCTCGGACTCGTAGCGGGCGACTTTCCACTTCCCGATCAGGGCCGCGTGATCCGGATCGGCGCACGCGGAGCAGCCCAGGCACAGGATGAGGGTCGCGGTCGTACGGCTCATGGGTGACTCCTGGTCGTGCTTCGGGGTGCACACCTTCTATCGAGGAGAGAAAAGAGGTCAGGAACGAATGGCACGAGGTTAAGGAGTTAGTCCAGTAGATTTTCGGTGTTTGCACACTGATTTTGAGGCCGAATTCAGTGTACATCGGCTCTTAACCTCGTGCCATTCAGGTCAGGAACCGATTTCACAAGTATTAGGTAGTGGTCAAGCTGCTAGAGACTGTCGGCCGGCGGTTTGGACCATTCGTCTTCCGGGATGCTTTTCCGCGGCTCGGCGGCCCGTTCCCACAGCGGTTTTCTCGCGGTCGGGGCGGCCGGTTCGGCTGGCGGTGACACTGCCGGACCTTGGGCCGGTCGGCCCTTCTGGCGGGAGTAATCCCGCGCGATTTCGGCGACCACGGCGCCCTCGCTGGGTTAGTGGCCATTCACCACCTCGGCCCGCACGGAGCTTTCCAGGTCGTTGGGCAATTTGATCGTCATAGCACGCCATTTCCTTTGGGAAGCGGCAGAGGCGTCAAGAACCGTTTCGATTCTCGACACCATTTCCCTTCACACCTCAAGGCGCCAAGTGTTCCAGTTCGTGGCCGATGGCGTCCATCAGGGGGCCGAGGCTGGATTCGCTGAACTCGAAGCGGGCCCCGGCGGCGGCGAAGAGGTCGGGGAGGGGGCGGGCCCCTCCGAGGGCGAGGGCCTTGCGGTAGTCGAGGACGGCGCCTTCGCGGTCGAGCAGGGACCTCCTCCAGATCTGGAGGGCGCCGAGCTGGGCGATCCCGTACTCGATGTAGTAGAAGGGGTAGAGGAAGATGTGGAGCTGGCGGTGCCAGCCGCTGGCGCGGGCGTCCTCGAAGCCGGTCCAGTCGACGGCGCCCCCGAATCGATCCAACAAGTCGCGCCAGGCGGCCCGGCGGTCGTCTCGGGTCTGGTCGGGGTGGGCGTAGATCCAGTGCTGGAAGGCGTCGACGGTGGCGATCCAGGGGAGGATGGTCACGATCCCTTCGAGGAGCTGGCGGTAGGAGCGGTCGGCGTCGGCCTCGCCGTAGAAGAGGGCGAGGTTGCGGGCCCCGAGGAGCTCCATCGACATCGAGGCGACCTCGCAGAACTCGATCGGGCTCTCGCGGTAGGCGGCCAGGGGCTCGGCGCGGCTGGCGAGGGCGTGGAAGGCGTGGCCCCCTTCGTGGAGGAGGGTCCGGACGTCGCCGTCGACGCCCACGGCGTTCATGAAGATGAAGGGCAGGCGGTCGTCCTCGAGCGTCGTCTGGTAGCCGCCGGGGGCCTTCCCCTTGCGGTTGGCCAGGTCGAGCAGGCCATGCTCGCGGAGGTAGGCGAACTGGGCGCCCAGCTCGGGGTCGACGTCGCGGAAGATCGCCTCGGAGCCTTCGGCGAGCTTGTTGACCTCGGCGAAGGGTCGCAGAGGAGGGCGTCCGAGGGGGTCGACGGACAGGTCCCAGGGGCGGAGGCGGTCGATCCCGAGGGCCTGCCGGCGCTCCTCCTGGAGCTTGCGGGCGAGGGGGACGACGACCTTCTCGATGGCGTCCCCGAAGGCGGTCGCCTCGGCCACGCCGTAGTCGAAGCGCTCGCGGACGCGGTAGGCGTAGTCGGTGAAGCTGGGGAAGCCGGCCTCGCGGGCGATCTCGCCCCGGAGGGCGATCATCCGGTCGAAGAGGTCGTCGAGGGCGTCGCGGTCGACCAGGCGGCGGGCGGCGACGGACTTCCAGGCTTCTTCGCGGAGCTGGCGGTCGGGTTCTTCGAGAAAGGGGGCCATCTGGGCGGGGGTCCGCTCCTCGCCGCGGAAGGTGACGGTCATCGCGCCGATGATCTTCTGGTACCGCTGGTCGAGCTCGGCCAGGGCGGTCTCTCGGGGGATGTTGGCCTCGCGGTAGAGGCTCCGGCGGTTGTCCAGGGCGCGGTCGAAGACGAGGTAGCGAGATTTATCCAGGCCCGAGCGGTGGGGCGAGTCGAGGTACTTGTTGCGGAGGTCGTTCTGGATCGGCTTGAGCCGGGGCTCGATGTCGCGGACGAAGGCGAGGTGCGCCGCCTCGCGGTCGGGGTCGTCGGTCTGGCAGGTCATGGCGACGTAGCGGCGGACCCCTTCTTGAGAGACCGCCCCGTTGAGCTCGCCGAGGTCGACCAGCCACCGCTCCAGCTCCTCGGTCGAGCCGATCGGCCGCTCCAGGAGGCTCCGATACCAGGGTTCGACCTGGTCCCAGGTCTTGAACTCGGCCTCGTTCGGCAGCCAGTGGTGCGGGAACGCTTCGGGGATGTACGCGGTCTCGGCCATCGGGGAGATTCCTGGGATTCGGGCCTCATCTCCATGCGGCGATCCCTCGCCGGCGCATCCCCCTACCCTACCGCGAGGCCCGGGCCAGGGCCAGCCGGGTTGTCGGGCCGAAGCCGAGCGGGGGGCGATCAGCGCCGGAGCACCGTCACGAGGCCCAAGCTCATCGCGACCAGCCCTCACCCGGCCGTGCCCAGGGCGATCGCGAAGTAGATCAGTCGCCCCAGGGCCATCAGCGCCAGGCCCGCCGGCCCGCCCCGCGCCCGGCCCCGCTCGACCACTCGGTCGGACATCCGGCCCGCGAACTTCTCGACGAGGAGGAATGGGACGAGACCGAAGGCCAGGCCGACCGTGCAATACATCCACATCCACCAATAGAGCGGACTTTTCCGGGCCCCCTTGAGGACCCACGCCATCACCAGGGCCGCGAACCCGACCAAGGCCGACAGGTGCCAGAGCTTCCAAGGCCGGGGTCGGTCCATGACGAAGGCGCTCCCCGCCGGATTGGCCGATCGACCGGGGATCAGCCGGGACTCATGGCGACCAGCACCAGCACGACGAGGATGGCCAGCAGCCCCAGCCCGGCCACGCCCAAAGTGATCGCGAAGGAGGCCAGCATGACCAGGACCGCCAGGGCCCGGCCCGCCGGGTCGTCCCTGGCTCGGCCCCGCTCGATCAGGCGGTCCGAGGCCGCGCCGGCCAGCTTCGCGCCGACGAAGACCGAGCCGAGATGGCAGGCCGCCGCGACCAGGGCCAAGATCAGGCCGAACCCGGCCATCCGGTCGGCCGTCGCCGCCTCGCGGGCCAGCGCCATCGCCAGCGCCGAGGCCAGGACCAGGGCCGAAAGGTGCCAGAGCTTGGGGCGGGGGGCTCGGATCACGTCGCGGATCACTCCTCGGTATAGCGGACGAGGTAGAACCACAGCGCGGCGATCAAGATCAAGATCGACCCGCCGGTCATCAGCCCCGAGACCACTTTCAATGCTAGCCCTGTCGATCGAAGCGCAAACCCGCCCGCGCCGCCCCCGCCTTGCCGGATCCACCGCCAGGCGGCGCGATCGGCCGCCCGATTCGCCGCCAGGACCGCCCAGAGCGGGGCCAGGAACATGCCGGACACCAAGGGCGCCGTGTAGCCCGCCTGGACGATCCCCATCGCCCCGGCCAGCAACGCGACCAGGGCCGACAGTTCCCAGAGCTTCCAGGTCCGCCTGAGCATCGCGACGGCCTCCCCGGGTCCGATCCGCTCAAGGCACGGCCTGGTCGACGAGCCAGGCGCCGGCGTGGATCAGGCCGAGCATGGCCGCCGAGCCGACCAGGAGGACCGCCGCCGACGCCGCGAGGGCCTCGGCGTGGGCGACGAGCCCTCGGGCCTCGCCGAACGCCCCGAGGGTCTGGAAGAGCGCCATGATCGCCGTCAGGCCGGAGGCGACCAGCCCCAGGCCGGCGAGGAAGACGATCACCGCGACCCGACCGACCTCGTCGCGGAGCATCGCCAGGACCACGGCGATGACGAACGTCGCCAGCGACAGGTTCCAGATCCGCATGTCGCCGCCCCCCCGGTCGCCTCCCCCGGACCCTTCGCGGATTGTAACCCGGGCCCCCGAGCCCGGCCAAGCCGCGACCGGGCGGTTGTCCCGCGCCCGCGCCTCGACATACGATGGGTCGGATCGTCCGCCGATGGACCTCCTCCCGCCGGAACCAAGGGGGCGAGACCCATGCCCGACCACGCGATCGAACTCGACCAGCTCGTGCTCATGGCGCTCGACCCGTTCAAGATCGAGAAGCGCGAGGCGATCATGGCCGACGTCTACAAGCTTGTCGCCGACCCGGCCAACTGGTTCCTCGTCGCCAAGGAGCACCGCCGGGGCACCATCTACGGTGCCGATACCGCCGACGACCTCCGCGTCTTCTTCCTCACCGACGGCGCCGGCCGCGTCACCGAGCTGATCGACCTGTTCCGCCCCTCGGTCTTCGGGCTCCCGCCCCGGCGGCCGGAGGGATCGACGGTGCCGCGTTGAAAACCTTCATCGAGGTCCCGCCCGACCCGATCGCCGCCCGCATCCAGATCGAAGAATTCGGGCAGTTCCTCCGAGATCACGGCAAGTTGGAGGAACGTAATTCTACTGTCTCGCTACGTTCGCAACTGGTTCTTGAGTCGTGGCATGACTTTACGCGAGCGATGGTGATACAGCCGGGCTTGCTCGTTGCGGCGGAGC
>JAABUQ010013132.1_pt1 | contig 10122 bp, 12 predicted proteins | sample 5560001 | NCBI WGS metagenome assembly JAABUQ01 (sample SAMN10711888, study PRJNA513371) | rock metagenome | isolation source: Antarctica rocks | place: Antarctica: Victoria Land, Finger Mt nord | collected 2015-12-18 | reverse complement strand
AATCATCCTTTCCACCCCCCCGCAAACCCTGCCCCTCCCCTCCTCCTCCTCCTCCCCCTCCCCGTTCTCCTTCCCGCAGGAACCACTTCCGCAGAATCCGCATAATATACTCCTGTCTACTGGAGCAGGGGGAAAGGGAGGGGAAGGGGGTGTCGTGGCGTTTTTGGACCATGCGCCTATTAGTCGGGGGTGAGTCCCCGGCTTGGTTTCTGCCACTGAATTGTTGCGACCCTGGTTCATTCTTTTCTGAATTTTTATTTTTTGTTCCTTTTCGGGGTGCGGGGCGAGCTGAAAATTTTGGCGGTTCTTTCTGGCTCGTGGGCCAATTGTGCTGATCTGGTGGCGTGGTAGGCATACGTTACTGGTTGTGAGGAGGCACGTGGAGAAGGCGGGGGAGATGACTGTTGAGGAGGGGGGAAGCGTGGGGAGGTGGTTGGGGGTTTTGGGTATGTGATTTTGTGTGTTCTTTTGGGATTGAGTGGAGGCGTTGTGGTGGGTGGTGCTCGGGTGGGAAGGTTGTCGATTGCTAGGGGGTATGCTAATGTGATATGGGGCAGGGAAGGCCGTTGTAGATGCTGTGGCGGGGGAAGAAGGGGGTGATTGGAATGTCGTGCAGAATAACGGTGCGTACAAGTTTAGTATGTTCTGTGGCTTTGCTTGCGCTGCTGCTGTAGATAGTCGTAGTTGATTTGCGCTTTCCTTGTCCATTCTTTTCGGTATTTTCTCCATCAACCGAGGGTGTGCTGTGAAGATGTGTCTGTTCTCCAGTGCACCATGTTGCTATCATCCTACCAGTCTGACAATCCCAAGGCGCACGCGCGGCACAAGTCGTCCCTCACGTCCATTACCACATCATTCCCCGCGTCGGTGACGAAGTGCCCGAGGTCAAGGCGAGGAGCTGGACAGTCTTTGGAAAGGGGCAGAGGGAGGATCTGGATGAAGATGATGCGGCTATGCTTGTTGGCCTCATTCGGGAGAGGCTGGGAGTGGAGATTGAGAGGATAGGGAGGGAGGGGTGGGCGGTTGTTAGGGAGATGTTTGGAGTTGGTGGGGAGGACCAAGTGCGGTTTGAGGAAGGAGAAGCTAAAGAAGGGAATGGTAAGGGGGTGGAGGCTTGGGAGCAGAGATGGAGTAAATTGTAGGGAGGCTGAGATGGTGTATCTTTAGCTACGTATTTCCACCGTTTTTCGATCGTAGCATTATCGCAGTGAGAACAAGGACAAAGGGCGCAAAGCATGGGAGCATAGGTGGGTTATGCTGTGATGGGAGTTGAGATGATTTTGTTCTGTACCGCTTCCTTCTAATGGAATGAATCGTATCGGGAGATAGAGATGGTTATTTTCCTAGACTGCTCCCTTCCGGTGGGTGCGGTGCGTACCATTCGTGCTCCCGACCCCACGAAGCTTTAGACCATTCGCTATCCTCGTTCATGTGATACAGCAGCATCCCAGCCGTCGTTTCGCCTCTCCACTTGTGGAACTCCATCTTCTTCGTCCAACCGCCCTTGGGGATAATCATGATCGCCGATTCCTCGCTTTCATCCCACGCCACCGCCACCGCTTGGCCGCGTTGGACAATAGGTTTTTTGTCGTTGTCATTGTTGACAATACGCTGAAAATGTTTTGCCTCGATGCCCCGTTGGCCAATGTACACACCCACTTGTAGTTGCACCCCAACATCGTAGTTTGTGACAACAAAACCATGGAAATGGTTGTCCCATGTAAGCATGCCGCTGATCGGTGCTACTATCACTTTCTCCTTATGATCGCAGTTGTGAATGATGATTCCCCCGTATTTTGCTGTATCCATGAGGACTGTCGTCATGAGGTTTCCTTCAAGTTTGACGATTGCGCCGGTCATTGGCGCTACAAGTTCGAAGAGACCTGATGAGGGAGGTGGTAGTGATACACTTGGCTGCGACATCAACCAAGCCCAATGTGAGTTTAGTATTTTGGACTCTTCTACTTCGGCATCGTATGCATCTCTTGCCTCTTTGACTGCTGTTGCCAGTCGACTTGTCGGGGGCGACATAGTAGGTAAGAACAAGTCGACAGACTGCTGCAGAAACGTATGGTTGGAATCGTAAAGCCTAGGAGAAAAGGACAGACAGCCTGAAGTGAGCGGTTGCTTTGAGTTAGGCTTGAGGGGTTGGGTCTGCAGAGCCTGCCCCCCTGATGGAAAGGATAATGAGCGACTGGCAGAATAGGTAAAGGGTTTAAAACGTTCGGGTGTCTCGTGGAGTCTGCGTGCGGGTAAAGACTACTTTTCATCTCGTCTTCTCCATTCATATTTGGAGATAAGCCCATTCTTCGATATGGTACGTTGACAAATGTCGTGCACATTTGCCACTGTAGCCTCATGAGCAGACGTTGAAGTGTGTCAGCAACATGAGGGGTAGATTACGGAGTGGCCTATGGGCTTCTTCAATGTTGGGTAGAGGTTACACAAGAACAGACTCTAGCCGGGGTTGCTCGGCGCAAAGGCATTGTCCCGATTCAGATCAAGGCAACGCAGTGTTTGCCTTGTAAGCACCCCCATCCTTATCTCGTCGCACTTCCCTCGGAAACTTTGAATCCTTCGAAGTACTATTGGATTGATATCAGTATATCGCTTGAATGGGGAGGGGGGAAAAATTACCCGTTTCCTGAACGAATTTAGATCATTCGCAGTCTTGCCATCAGCCTGTTCTACCTTCGGGCCTGACCTCAAGTCAACAACTTCATGGTCTGGTATTCTTTGATAAGTGAGAAGTCTCCGAGACCCTGAAAAAGAGATACTATCAGAGATTTTGTTAGACCTTAAGGATTAGGGATTACTCAGCGTACATTTATTGAATATTTGCACGCACACAGCAACCATTTTTAAGGCGGGATGGCCTGGGCTATCAAGGTTGACTTCTTGATCATTGGCTGTTGGCATCCACATCGATAGCCTTCCTCCGTCTACCAACGACAGAGCCGCAAACTCAAGGATATCCAGCAGTATCAATTCAAGGCTATATGCATGTTTGGGAGGGATGTATCCGTCTTGTCTTGAGCCATTAGCTAGCGCGTGATCTCAAGAAAGGATAGCATACAAGTATGATGGCTTTCCTTCGAAGTCTGTTCCCTCTTTACGACTGCTGTCTTTGCTGCCCAAGACTTTCAGGCCTTCTCGGACTCCATAGGGAGGATCGCATATTATGCCATCGAGAAATCTGGCTACCTTCAGGGGACTGTGTGTTAAGTCTGAAATGAATCCATCAAGGTACTTGTCAAGGAGGTTGTATTGATGGAAGTTTGTCTTTATGTCTTTTCCATCTTTGCCTCTTACCATACGCCCATCAATATCCGAGCCTACGGTCATTGCGCCGAAATGAGAGCATGCGATTGGAAAGCTGCCGGTCCCGACGAATGGATCGTAGAAGATCTTGTCAGGTGCCGCCATCGTAATGTTAGCAGTCAGAAGAGCTAGTTCAGAATCCATTGACGTTGTGTTGATGTACTGTCGGGTCTTCAGGCTATACTTGCCAAGCACATGCCTCTGCGACCCTGCTATCAATCTCCCAAAGAACAGTCTTTTAGGTGTAGCACTGCCAAAGTCGTGCTCCGCAAACACGGTGAATGTCTGTTCGGCATCTCGCATTTTGATTGGGCCCTTGAAGTCCATGTAGCTGAAAGAATCGATGATTCTGTGCCATTCTTCAAGGGGGCACGAGCCTTGAAAGCAATCTAACTCGAAACGAAAAGAACATGACTGATACTGTGGCCACTGTGATGAAGTGCGGCGGACTATGTCTGCATGCAGCTCATCATATGTAAGACCGCTTCCCCACAGCTCATAGATTGCTTTACTTGAGATGCTCCTTGAAATGAGCGCTCGAGCTGCAATGTCATCTTGAAGACGAACAACGGAGTAAGGAGACTGCGACAAGAATCAGAGATGATATCTTGCAAAGTTGGTATTGACCCAACATTACTCAAAGAAATGTACAGCTCTATTTGATTTGACATACATCTTCGGTGTAATCGAGAAATTTAACATGAATGTTTGCGAGTGCGGCCAATGCTTCTATTTCTGGCTTCCGGAATGTCTCGTGGAGCTGTACAAACCGTAGAAAGTAGTCCATTCTGATTCTTTATCTGACTTGAGTGCCATGGGAAATAGTCTGGGTGTGGTGTTAGACGCAAGAAATTTCAAAACCTTGTTATGTGGAAGAGTCACTCCTGCGAAAATACTGGATTTAATGCTTTTGATACGTGTAGGACCATGTTGGTGCTATTAATATTGCGTTTGTCCGCACCAGACCCACTTTCAAGTAATTGAAAGTCCTGTTTATTGCTGTGTTACAAGGTTACTGCAATGCGTTGCGAAGATTGAAGAGGTTATTAGAAGCACCCAAGTTATGTAAATTGAAGTCCGACTGATCGTTCTAATTTTAGATAGATGTTGTACCAAGGTACAGGACTTGCTGCCTTCTCATCCCCTTCCATCTGCCAAAATTCATTCCTTCTTTCCCTCACTCCACCGTTGCCAAGCTCGACGACCGCTTTTGCCCCATCCGGTAGATCCTTCGTAGCCCCCGAAGCCGTGGAATGACGTCTTGCAATTAGCAGGGTTGCCAGCATAGAAGCAGACATTGGGCTCCGCTCTTGCGCATTCGACCATAAGTACGTTTAGAATTGTTTTGCTGAACCAGTACACAATCACTCGTGAAGGTGATAGATTGCCGGTCGACGACAGACGCAATGAGGCCTGTTCGGGGGAGATGTTGATGATAGGAAGATTAGGAGGGGCCTCTTTCGTCAGGTGGAGGAGAGTGGTCATCGGGAGGGTGACACAAGTGATATTGGTGTTGAAGGTGTCGGCGTAGCTTTATTGAAGGTTGGAGTTTGTCTGGGTTCTCGAGGATGGTGATGCCGGCATATTGATGAGGCAGTCGAGTCGGCCATATTTCTCACAAACTTCTGAATCGGCGGTCTTGATGCTTGCTTCATTCTCAAGATATCTACTCTGATAGCGTGGAATTTAGGCATCAATCCGAGCTTTTGCAGTTCCACAATGACTGATTTCCCGCTTTCCGTGTCCCGCGTCGAGGAGATAGCGAGCGTAAGTCGAGTGGGTGGTTTAGGCTTGCAGGACGGAATGACGTATGCGTCTGTTCGCTCCCATAACGAGGGTTGTGTGGTGTTGTAGCATTGTTGGCGGTGAGGAGGGTGCCTCGATGGGCATCAAAGGTTTGGAGGATGAGATCTGAATACATTATGAAGTAGGGTTGAAATTTGAATTCACAGATGTTGGGAATTGTATTCTGGACTTGGAAGATTGCTGATGCTTGCAGAAGTGGAAATGGGAACATACTTATAGATACAGTATCTTGCTAGGTGCTTACGGAGACCTTTACATTTGTTATCACCCTATTTTCCGTCCGACGGGGGTCCGGATTTTGGGAGAGTTTTTGTCCGCACCACCCGGGAATGGGATTTAGTTCGACCGACTCGGGCCCCTTCACCCCCTGAAACGGCTTCAACAGTTCGAGGACGCGTAACTCCGTGATGCTTAGTGGACGAGTTGGATACTCGACGTGGATCAACGCCGAAGGCCGGTTTCCGAATGTCCAGTCTTCAAGCCGCGAAGTTTCAAATCCAAAATCTTATAGATTCTTTGGAGAGATTATATCATGTATAGACCATGGGATGGAGGAGTAGGAAGGTGTCACGGTGTCCAGGCTGCGCGACGGAGTCGGATTTTACTCGTTTCCAACTAAATTTACAATTTACAGACTAGGCCATTTTCAGATAGCGGCATCTCGCGATATCATCCCACAAGAGTCAATCACTAAAAGGAATCGGGTATGAAGTATTGAAGCCTCGTCTTGATATTTGCGTACTACCAAAGCAGTTTCTCCTCAATATGGCGAGCTCAGTAGAAGCAATGTATGTTAGTCGGCCAAGCACAACAAGAATCCACTGACACGATCTTAGGAAAGATGCGCCGCTCAAGGCAGTCCAAGTGGAAGCATTGGTAGGACTTGTCCAAACACAATTTGCCGTTGGCCATACTGAGAAATTCAAGGTTGTGATGAAGATCATAAAGCACTGCTCTCAAGCCTTCCCCACCCCAGTGACTGGCTTCCTTGTTGGTATGGACAAAAATGCGACCCTCGAAGTCACCAACGCCTTCCCCTTCCCTACAGTCGAAGCCCCCCCAACGGATGGCTACCATGACCATAATGCGCCCTCAAACTTCGCTTCCGCCGCTCCTCGAGCAAAGTCTAACACCTCATATCAAGCTGAAATGATTAGCAAGTTGAGAGAGGTGAACGTCGACGCCAACAATACTGGCTGGTATACAAGCACAAATCTGGGTCACTTCATACATTCGACCTTCATCGAGAATCAGTATCACTACCAGAAAGAGATGAATGAGCGGACAGTGGCAATAGTGCACGATGTCAGCCGTAGCTCGCAGGGTAGTCTTAGCCTGCGTGCGTTCAGGTTGTCGCCTTCGTTCATGGCGGCCTTCAAAGACAATAAGTTTACAGCAGAAAGGTACCGTCTGGCCTCCTTCGTTTTGGGTACGTCTGCTGACCCCGTACCCATGACAGCCTCCAAAAATCCAACTTCCGCTACCAAGACATCTTACTTGAACTTCCCCTCCAAATACACAACTCGCATCTACTAACCTCCTTTCTCCACTCGCTCCCTAATCCAGTTCCCTCCTCAGAAATCCAAAAAACGCAGCCCCCAACGCTATCATCCCTTTCTAAAATAGCGGACCCTCTCTCTCCAAATTTCACTTCACTCAACCTATCAATCGACCCATTCCTGACACAGACCACCGACCTCCTTCTCGACAGCATAGAAACCCATCATACAGAACTGAACAACTACCAATACTACCAGAGACAACTAGCCCGCGAACAAGTGAAGATTACAGCATGGCAGACCAAGCGGAAGTCGGAAAATGCATCTAGAGCAATGGCAAAACAGAGTCCTCTGCCTGAGGACGAGTGGCAGAGGTTGTTCAAGCTGCCACAGGAGCCGGGAAGGTTAGAAACGCTGTTGAACAGCAGACAAGTCGAGCAATATGCAAGGCAGGTTGATGGGTTTACTGCCGGGGTTACGGGGAAGATGTTTTCTGTGAGAGGGAATCTCCTACCAAACGCTGGCGAGGAGTAGGGCGTCAATTGCTTTAGCTCACGAACGAATGAGTGAATGTGACATGGTTGAATTTGATCTCCGACCGCGCACATGATACTAGCTAAGAGACGAGTAGCAGGCTATTGGAGCCGAAGGCAGCTCAATACCATATCGTCGAACACCTATAGTATCATAATTAGTAGATTGTTGGAGAATGGCTGGGGCAGTCTCTCCAGCAGCACTAAGCCAAATCAGGTCTAGCGTATCGCAATCCTGGATTACTGTTAGCCACGCTGTATACCGAATAATAAGGGCTATACTCAGGGTATATCAGCTCTATTAAATACCATATTATCTATAGGGCCTAAATTAATCAGCCGAATATATAAATAAATTTATATTTTTAAATAAATAGGGTAATTAAAATCTCTTATAATTAACAAGTTATAAGCCTGGCTAGCATTTATATATTTATATAAAGAGAAAAATATTCAAATTTTTAGTTCAAATATTATTATTTTATTTACCCCTATACCAAGCTATAGAGGTAGTACGTAGGAAGGTAATTATCCTAAAGGGGATTTTTAACTATTATAATTAGGCTTTTAAAATATAAATTATTCTTATCAAAGAAGGATCCTAATTAGCTATTAATAAAAATAAAAATAATATTAATAATAATTTATTCTTAATAAATAGAAAGGCTTAGGCATTATTATTCTAATATATAAATTATATATTAAAAACTTCTTTAATAACGAAAAAAATATTATAAAAATATAAAAATTTCTAAAGAATAAATTCTAAAAGAAGAATAATTATATTATATATATAACTATTTAATATTTAATTAATATAGATTTTATTACTTTTAAAAATATTAACGAATATATTAACTATTTATATTATTAAAATAATTATTTAATAATAATAATATAAATTATAAATAAAATAATATAAATTTATTTATTCTTAAAAAGTTTCTTAAATAAGATAAAATTATATTAAATTTAAATTATTTAAATTATAAATAATATTAATAAAAATATTACTTTTGAAGAGATTATTAAAGTAATATTTACTTATAATAAATAATAAAGTTAGGAAAGTTCTTCGAAAACCTTAAAAATAAAAAACTTTAAAAAATAAAGGAAAACGAAAAATAATATTAATATTAATAAAAAGGAAAATAATAAAAATATTAAATTAAAATACCTTTATTATAAAAGATTTTATATAAAGGAAAAATATTATTATTTAAATAGCAATTTCCGTTTTAATTAATAAAAGCTAAAAGATAAGAAACTCTTCCTTAAAAATAATAAGGAAAAAATAAAATAAGTCTTAAAAATATTAATAATATAATTAATATATAATATATTTAAAAAATCAGATATTTATTTAAACTTAGAAATTAAAATTTATATTTATTTTAAATATTAATATTTTATTTCTTATTATATATATAATTATTTTATTAATAAAATTAATAATATTATTATAGTAGTAAAAAAGAAAGGCTTTATTATTATAAAAACTAATAATAATAAAAAAGTTAAATTAATAAATATATGTTATATCTTAAATAGCTAATATAACTTTATTTTAATAACGAAGTTAATTAAAAAGTAAATAATAATTATTTTATTCCTTAATTTCCTTTAAAATATTAAAAATATATTAAAAATATTAGAATAAAAGATATTCTAGTCTTATAAAAGTTTTAATAAAAACTATAATTATTAAAATAAATATTAAATAAAATAATAAGTTTAAAAATATAATATTATTAAAATAATAATATAAAACTTATATTATAAGAAAATAATCTTATATTTTTAATTATAAGTTAATAAGGAATATATAAATTATATTTTTTAAATATTATTAAAAGTAAAAAAATTATTCTTATAAAAGATAATATAAAAGATATTTTAATATTTATAAATAAATATATTAATATAATAATTATTTATTTTCTTCCTTTATAAGAAGCAAACTTTATTAATAATTATATTAAAAATAATATTAAAAAATATATTATTAATTGTTTATATAAAAATAATATAAAAGAATTTATTAATTCGCAAATATAAATAATTCTTAATTAAGTTAATATTTAATAGGAATTAATATTATTATATAACCTTTATCAAAATAATATTATTAAACGAAATAATAGAATATTATTTAAATAAATTAGAATAATATTATTTTATTTAGAATTAAATAAAGATTTTTAAGAGAAAACTTTAAATTTTATAATATATATTAAGAAAAAGCTTTTATAATAAAGATCTCCTTAAACTTATTAAAAACTATTATTATTATTAGAATATTAACCGAAACGGTTTACAAACCCTTATTTATTAATAAATTATTATAATCTCTAAAAAGGAATAAAAAAGGAAAGATTTCCTTTTATATAAATTTTTTTAAAAATTGAAAAAAAAAATATTATTCCTTTTAAAAATTAATAAAAAATATTTTTAAAGTTAAATAAAAAATAATAGAAAATAATATTTTAAATAAAATTAAATATAATAAAATTTAAAGGAATATAAAAAATCAAGAAATTATTATTAAAATATAAAATATTCTTAAAAAAATAAATATTATTAATTAAGTTAAATATTAAAAGTAAAATTATTAAATATAAAGCTTAATAAATTATTAAAAGCTTTAAATAAATTAAAAAAATAAATTATAATAATATTTTTTTATTAATTATAAAAATTTTAAGTTAAAAAATATTCTTAACTTTAAGAATAAAATATAATATAGAAATAAAATATTTCGATATTAATATTATTTTCTTAAAAATAACTTTTAAAGAAAAAGTATAAATAAAATAATTTTATAATTTTATAAATATATTAATAATATAAATAATATATATTATTTAAAAAAGGCTTTATATAACTTTAAATAATTATTTAAAGAATAAAGAGAAATATTAATAATAAAACTAAAGAATTTTAATTTTAAATAATTTTAAAAA
>JAABUQ010013131.1_pt1 | contig 10123 bp, 7 predicted proteins | sample 5560001 | NCBI WGS metagenome assembly JAABUQ01 (sample SAMN10711888, study PRJNA513371) | rock metagenome | isolation source: Antarctica rocks | place: Antarctica: Victoria Land, Finger Mt nord | collected 2015-12-18 | reverse complement strand
TCAAACTCCGTCCGCGTAATTCCAACGGGCGCCGCCATCTTTTCCTCCGCTTCTCGCAGAGGACAACGAATCACATCGGTCGTAGCCAAGGGAATCCCGAGTCAGGGCAATCCACCGGGCGTATAAGAGGTAAGGTGCTCCTGCAGCCGCGGCATCAGCTCCACCAGGTTGCAGGGGCGATGGCGGGCGTCGAGCTGCCACACCAGGATGTCGTCCCAGGCGTCCTTCACGGCGCCGGTGCTGCCCGGCAATGCAAACAGGTAGGTGCCGCCCGCCACCCCGGCCAAGGCGCGGGACTGCATCGTCGAAGTGCCGATCTTCTGGAAGCTGAGCATCCGGAACAGCTCGCCGAAGCCGTCGATGCGCTTTTCCATGACGCGCTCGAACGCTTCCGGGGTGACGTCGCGCCCGGTGATGCCGGTGCCGCCGCTGGTGATGACCACGTCGATTTGCGGATCGGCGATCCAGCCGCGCAGCCGAGCCTCGATCACATCGGCGTCGTCGCGCTCGATGGCGCGGGCGGCGACCTCATGGCCAGCCTGGGCGACCCGTGCCGCGAGGGCGTCGCCCGAGGCGTCGTTGGCGGTCGAGCGCGTGTCCGACACCGTCAGCACGGCGATGCGGACGGCGACAAAGGCTTTGGTCTCGTCGATGCCGGCCATCGAGTGTCCTTGGCGACGGGCGCTCAGTGAAGCAGGGCCGAGGCGTCCAGGTGTTTTGCCAGCGGATGGTAGCGCGGCCAGGCGCCGACCGCCAACTCGTCCAGACTGGGCGACGGCATGTGCAGGCGCGCGGCATAAATCCAGGTGTAGGTGAGCACGCGCGGCACAAAGGCGCGCGTCTCGTCGATCGGGATCGCCTCGATAAACAGCAGCGGGTCGCCGGCGTCGTGCAGGCCCTGCACCCACTGCGCGAACTTGCCCGGCCCGCAGTTATAGCTGGCCAGCAGGCGCATCAGGTTGCCGTTCACGATCTCATGCCCGGCGAGGTAGGCGATGTAGCGCTGGCCCAGTGCCAGGTTGGTGGGCGGGTCGGCCAGCATCTCGCGGATGCGCGCCTCGCTCGGCCCCCTGCCCTGGCCGTTGCCCGATCCAGCGGTGATGAAGCTCGCGGTGTCCGGCATGATCTGCATCATGCCGAGCGCCCCAGCGGCGGAGAACTCGTCGCTGCCGAAGTTGGACTCGGTCCGCGCCACCGCCAGCACGATGGCCGGATCGACCTGAAAGCCGCCGTCAGGCCGCAAATGCGGTATTCGGAAGTGGGTGGCTCCGCGAGGCAGCCCATCGGCAACCTGCTGCAGGTCGGCGAGCTGGGCCGCGAGCTCGAACATCTCCGCCCTGTCGGCGATCAGCATGACGGCGCGGATCAGCGCCGGCTCCGCCTGCATGTCCGGCCACAACCGCCGCAGCGCCGCCTCGGCCCGGGCGCGCTCGCCCACCTGCAGCAGCGCGAATGCCTGCAGGCCTGTGGGCAAGGCCGAGACAGCCTCCACATCGGCGAGGCCAAGGGTCTCCCGGCCATTCGACTGATCGCGTCGCGATGCGGCCAAGCCCAGCATCCGGCGGGCCAGCAGGCCGTAGAACGTGTCCCGCTGCGCCGCCGCCCGCGCCAGCCAGACGCCATGGTCGGCAAAGTCGCCGGTGCGCAGATGCGCCCGCGCCGCCCACAACGCCGTCGCGGCCCGCAGCGACGGCGTTGTCAACTCGGCGCGCCAGCCGGCCTCGAACATCGGCCGCGCCAGCTCCGGACGACCCATCCGCCAAGCCGCGAGGCCGCCGGAGAACCCGGCCAAGGCGGCGGTCTTGCAAACGGGAGTCGCCTGCGCGCAGGCCCGCACGCCGGTGGTCGCCACCTCGTAGGCGTCCTCGTCACGGCCCATGGTGAATAATATCTGCGCCGCCTCGCCCGCCAGCTGCGAGCGGTAGCCTGGCATGAGGCCGCGGGTGTGGGCGAGCAGCCGGGTCACTCCGGCGACGCCGCGATGACGGGCGGCCTCGGCCACCGAGCGGTCGAGGTCGGAGTTGCGCACCAGGGCCCGCTCCGCGTCGCCAATCTCTTCAGGAACGGGGGTTTGCTCCGGCAGCGACACGGCGGTGGGGGGTGCAACCGCGAAACGGCGCTGCGGGGCGGGCAACCGCGACATCAAGAGATTGTGCAGGTTGGAGGCATCCGGCAGGTCGGGCCAGCGGGCCAGCCAGGAGCGCAACTCGTCCTGCCCCGGCTTGGTGAAGCGGCCGAGGTAGCGGTCCGCCAGGATATATCCCAGCATGACCCGGCCCAGCGGCGTGTCGGTGTCGAGTTGCGCGGTTTCATGCTCCGCCGCGTTGATTGCGCCGTGGGCCTGCAACGAGAAGATGCGGCGGATACGCGCGGCGTCGCTGGGCGCCAGCGGTTGCGGCAGCGAGACCTCGCCGCCCGATCCGGGCGGCATGACCCGCGGGACCGCCATGGCCACATCGTCTGTGGGCGGTGCGCCGCCGTGTTCAGGCCGAGCATACGCCGAAGGGCCGGCAGTTCCGGCGAGGAGCGCGACCCCGGCGAAAAACGCTGTGGCGGCGGGTAGACATGAGAGTGTTGCACCAAGTCCCCGCATCGGGAAGTTGGCTACACATCAACCCTGCCGGGAGCAATACCTTGACACCGAAACGATACGGTCAGGCAGAAGAAATCAGTTACTTATGCACAAGATAATGATAAACTATCCGTTATTGTCATCCAATGTGCGGCGGAGCTGCCGCAGGTCGCGCCATACTGCCGCTTTCTGTTCCGGGCGGCTGGCAAGCTGCTGCGGGTGAACGAGCGGCAGCAACGGCACCGTGCGATCCAGGCCGGCAACATGCAAATCGGTCCATCGCCCGCGGCTTCGCGCCGGCGTGGCGGCGTCTCCCAGCAACGCCCGCATCGCCAGCGCGCCCACGGTGACCAGCCGGGCCGGCGCCACCAGCGCGATGTGGCGCCACAGGAAAGGCAGGCAGACCGCAACCTCCGCGGCGGTCGGCTGACGGCCGCCGGGAGGCCGCCAAGGCACCACCAGCGATAGCCGCACCGACTCCAAGCTTAGTCCGATGCTCTGCAGCATCCGGCCGAGCAACTGGCCGTCGCGGCCCACGAACGGACGGCCCACGCGATCCTCGTCGGCGCCCGGCACGTCGCCCACCAGCATCAGCGACGCGGCCGGATCGCCGGCGCCGAACACCAGCGAAGTTGCCGTCGCCGCCAGCGCGCAGCCGTCGAACGCCGCCAACGCCGCCGCAAGTTCGTCGAGCGACCGGGCCTGCGCCGCCGCTGCCTGCGCCCGCTCCACCACGGCTACAGCGGAGTAGATTGTGATGGCCGCGGATCTGGTCGCTGTCGGACGGCTTGGGGCAACCTGCTGCGGTGGGGTGGACGGCATCTCGGCAGCCTGGAAGCTGCCGAATCGGTTCAGGGGTTCGGCGCCCAGCGCCTCGTCGGCGCCCCACTCGATTTGCAGCCGCAGCGCCGCCAATGCGTCCATGGCGCAACAATCCGGCCACTCCGGCAATTGTGCAACCGCCCGGCGAGCCTATTCTGCAACAAGAACCGTTCGTTGACGGGCAAGGAGAGCTGGATGTCCGAAATCGCCGCGCGGGAGTCGATGAGCTTTGACGTGGTCGTGGTGGGGGCCGGTCCGGCTGGCCTCGCCGCAGCCATCCGACTCAAGCAGCTTGATGCCGACATCACCGTCTGCGTGGTCGAGAAGGGCAGCGAGGTCGGCGCGCACATCCTGTCCGGCGCCGTGATCGAGCCGCGGGCGCTGGACGAGCTGCTGCCTGGCTGGCGCGAGCAGGGCGCGCCGGCGATGACCCCGGCCGGCGAGGACCGCTTCGTGTTCCTCACCCCGAAGCGGTCGTGGAAGCTGCCCACGCCGCCGCAGATGCGCAACCACGGCAACCTGATCGGCTCGCTCGGCGACCTTTGCCGCTGGCTGGGGCAGCAGGCAGAGGCGCTGGGAGTCGAGATCTATCCGGGCTTCGCCGCCGCCGAATTGCTGGAGGAAGACGGGCGGATCGTCGGCATCGCCACCGGCGACATGGGCATCGGCCGCGACGGGCAGCCCGGCGGCAACCACCAGCGCGGCATGGAGCTGCGCGGCGGCATCACCATCTTTGCGGAAGGCTGCCGCGGCAACCTCACCAAGCTGCTGATCGAGCGCTTCGACCTGCGCGCCGGCCGCGACCCGCAGACCTACGCGCTCGGCGTGAAGGAGCTGTGGGAGGTTCCGGCGGCGCAGCACCGGCCCGGCTTCATCGAGCATTCGGTCGGCTGGCCGCTGGACCACGGCACCTACGGGGGCTCCTGGCTGTACCACTGGGGCGACAACCTGGTGTCGTACGGCTTCGTGGTCGGGCTCGATTACAGCAACCCGTTCCTGTCGCCGTTCGAGGAGATGCAGCGGTTCAAGACGCATCCGGCGGTGCGCGGCAACTTCGTCGGCGGACGCCGCGTCAGCTACGGCGCGCGGGCGCTGAGCGAAGGCGGCTGGCAATCGTTGCCTCGGCTGGTGTTCCCCGGCGGCTGCCTGGTCGGCGACACCGCCGGGTTCCTCAACGTGCCCAAGATCAAGGGCACCCACGCCGCCATGAAGTCGGGGATGCTGGCGGCCGAGGCGGTGATGCGGGCGCGCGCCGCCGGCGGCAACGCGGACCCGGTCGGATACGAGCCGATGCTGCACCACTCCTGGCTCGGCGACGAGCTGCGCGAGGTGCGCAACGTGCGGCCAGGGTTCGCCAAGTGGGGGCTGCTGGGCGGGATGCTGAACGCCGCCGTCGACACCTATGTGTTCCGCGGCAAGGCGCCGTGGACGCTGCATTTGCCGCATCCCGACCACGCCACCCTGCAGGACGCCGCCCAGGCGACGCCGATCGCCTATCCCAAGCCGGATGGGGTGCTGACGTTCGACCGTCTCTCCAGCGTGTTCATCAGCAACACCAACCACGCGGAGGACCAGCCGCCGCACTTGAAGCTGCGCGATCCGTCGCTGGCGATATCGGTGAACTGGGAGCGGTTCCGCAGCCCGGAGACCCGTTACTGCCCGGCCGGCGTCTACGAGATCGTCGGCGCCGAGGAGAGCCAGCCGCGCCTGCAGATCAACGCGCAGAACTGCGTCCACTGCAAGACCTGCGACATCAAGGACCCGAACCAGAACATCGACTGGATTCCGCCCGAGGGCGGTGGTGGCCCGGTCTATCCCGGCGGCATGTAGCGCGGTAGGTTCGCGCTATGCAGCACAGCCGTCAAATCCGCCGGGCCGTTCTCCTGGCACTCTCGTTGCTATCGGGATGCGCCGCCTCCACGCCGGGCCGGCCGGACCTTTCGGACAGCGGAGCGCCCTCCGCCACGCGCCTGGACCGGCCGGCCGACGGCACCACTAGCGCTTTCCTGATCGGCCGGCTGGCGGGCCAGACGGGCGACATCCAGGTCGCCGCCGATCAGTTCCTGCGCGCCTTGCGAGCCAACCCGAACAACCTGGAACTCGCTCAACAGGCCTTCCTGGCCTGCCTGCTCGCCGGACGGCCGGAGGCGCAGGCACTGGCACAGGCGCAGCCGGGCAACCCGGCGGCGGCGCTGCTGCTGGGCGATGTCGCGGCGGCGCGCGACGATTGGGCGGAAGCGGAGGCAAGGTTCTCCGCCTTGCCGAACCAGGGCGTGACCCAGGTGCTGCGCCCGCTGCTGGTCGCCTGGGCGCAATTCGGCAGCGGCCGGGCCGACGCGGCGCTGGCGACCCTGCGTCCCTATACCGAGGGCGAGGCGGCGGGCGCCGTCTACACGTTGCACGCGGCGCTGATCTCCGACCTGTCGCAGCGCGACCCCGAGGCGGCCCGTCTGTACCGCGCCGCGCAGGCCGATTTCGGCACGCCCAACCTGCTGATGTCGCAGGCGCTGGCCAGTTGGCAGGCGCGCCAGCCGGATGGCGGCGCCGAGGCGGCCCGCACGCTGGCAACAATGGCAGCGGCCAGTTCCGACCTCGCCATCGCGCTGCCCGACCTGCAACGCCATGCCGCCGACCGGCTGACGCGCAAGGCGACCGACGGCATGGCCTTGGCGTATCTGGCGGAAGCGTCGGCGCTGCGGTCGCAGAACGCCCCGGACTACGCGGCGCTGCTGCTGCGCTTCGCCATCGACCTGCGCCCCGACCTCACCGCCGCCCGGCTGCTGTCCGCCGAGATCACCGACCAGAGCAAGCACCCGGAATCCTCGCTGGCGATGCTGCAGCCGGTGGCCGACGACGACCCGCTGGCCGGGGTGGTGCAGGAGCGCCGGGCGGTGCTGCTGGCAGAACTTTCGCGTAACGGCGATGCCCTGGCGGCGCTGGCGCGGCTGCAGGCGTCCCATCCCGACCGGCCTGAGCCCTGGACGCTGCAGGGCGCCATACTGCGCGGCGAGAAGAAATACGCGGAATCCGCCGACGCCTATGGCCAGGCGATCGCGCGCACGCCCGCGCCGACCGCCGCCGACTGGGTGCTGTTCTACCAGCGCGGCATCGCGTTCGATCAGGCGCGCCGCTGGCCGCAGGCGGAGGCGGACTTCAAGCGCGCGCTGGCGCTGCAGCCGGAGCAGCCGAACGTGCTCAACTACCTCGCTTATTCCTGGACCGAGCAGGGCATCGAACTGCCGCTGGCGCGTCGGATGATCGAGCGCGCGGTGGCGCAGCGCCCGAACGATGCGGCGATGACCGACAGCATGGGCTGGATCATGCTGCGCCAGGGCGACGTCACGGGCGCCGTGCAGCAACTGGAGTGGGCGTCGGAACTCCAGCCCGAGGACCCCACGATCAACAACCATCTGGGCGACGCCTACCGGGCCGCCGGTGACACGCTGGACGCCCAGTTTCAGTGGCGCCGCGCGCTGACGCTCAACCCCGACCAGGACGAGGCGGCGGGGATCGAGGCCAAGCTGAAGCAGACTGGTAGCCATGCGCCGCCGCCGATCGTGAAGTCGAGCGCGCAGCCCTGAGTGCTCCGCTGCAGGAACATGCACCGGCCAAGGTCAATCTCTACCTGCATGTGACCGGACGCCGGACGGACGGGCTGCACCTGTTGGACAGCCTGGTGGTGTTTGTGTCGGCGGCCGACCGGGTTACCGCCTCGCCCGCTGCCCTGGTGAAGTTGCAGGTCGCCGGCGATCATGGCGCGGCATTGGCGAACGAGGCGGACAATCTGGTGCTGCGTGCCGCCCGGTTGCTGGCGCAGGCGGCTGGGATCGACGCCGGCGTGCGGCTGGTGCTTGACAAGCGCCTGCCGCTGGCCTCCGGGATTGGCGGTGGCTCGGCCGATGCGGCGGCCACGCTGCGCCTGCTGCAACGGCTTTGGGGCGTCAGCCTCTCGGAGTCCCGGCTGCACGATCTCGCCGCAAGCCTTGGCGCCGACGTGCCGGTCTGCCTGGCTTGCGAGCCGGCGCTGATGTCGGGAATCGGCGAAATCCTCCGGGCCGCGCCACGGCTGCCGTCATTCGGCCTCGTTCTGGTCAACCCGTTGGTCGCGGTCCTGACGCCCGACGTATTTCGCGTATTTCGCGCGCGCGAGGGTGCGTTCTCGCCAGCCGCGACCCTCCCTGCGGCATGGCCCGACGCGGCGGCGATGGCGCATGACCTGGCGTTGTTGGGCAACGACCTGGAAGCGCCGGCCCGCCGCCTGTGCCCGGCGATTGACGGCGTGCTGGCGGCGTTGCGTGCGACGCCGGGCTGCCTGCTGGCGCGGATGAGCGGTTCGGGCGCCACCTGCTTCGGCATCTGGGCCGAACCCGAGACCGCGCGAAAAGCCGCCGACAAATTGGCCAGGGCGGCATGGTGGACTTGGGGTGGCGGCCCGTTCGTGCCATAACCCCGCGCCGTTGCTGGGGCGTCGCCAAGCGGTAAGGCTGCGGACTTTGAATCCGCCATCCGGAGGTTCGAATCCTCCCGCCCCAACCACGCCTTCTTTTGTCGCGTGCATGTCGGATACGCACCGGATCTTGGCGGAAAGCGACCGAGTGTCGATGACTCGTTGCGGAAAGCTGGCGACATGCAAGAGACCGTCTCCGATCCCTTCTCCGTCGCCGGCAAGACGCTGCCGGTGCGCGAGCATGTCACGTTGCTGGTGATCGGCGCTGGACCGGCCGGGCTTGCCGCCGCCATCGAAGCCGCCAACCGCGGTGTGGCGGTGATGCTGGTGGACGAGAACCCGGTGCCGAGCGCCACCATGGGCGACGACATCCCGCTGATGTTCGGCCAGCGGTTCAGCGGCGCCGCCCGCAACGTCACCGCCATGACCGAGGCGCTGATCGCCAGCGAGCCGATGATCGCCGCGGCGTTCGACGCCGGCGTCGATGTGCGACTGGGCGTCGCGGTCTGGGGACTGTACGCCAACAACGCCTCGGTCGGCTGGCTGCCTGGTCCGCTGGCCGGCTTGTCCGACGGCGAGCAGGCGTGGCTGCTGGGGTTCGACCGGGCGATCGTCGCCACCGGCCATCGCGACATGGGTCTGGCGTTCCCGGGCTGGGACCTGCCGGGCGTCATGGGCGCAGCGGCGGCGGTGCGCCTTGCCAACCGGTATGGCGCGTTGGAGGCCCGGCGCGCCGTCGTGCTCGGCAGTTCGGCGGAGGCGTGGGCGGCGGTTGCGGCGATGGCGGCCGCCGGGGTCGAGGTCGCCGCCATCGTCGAACAGGCGGCGGCTCCGCTGGAGGCCGGCGACCGCGCGGTGTCGTGCGCCACTGCCATCCGCTCCACCGAAGGTGCCGCCGGCGTCGAAGCCATCACGTTCGCCGGCCCGCAAGGCGAGGTCCGCATCGAATGCGACACCGTCGTGCTCGCGGTCGGCGCGGTGCCGGTGGTGGAGCTACTCGATGCGCTCGGCTGCCGCATCGTATTCGACGGCGCGCGTGGCGGCCATGTGCCGGTGCTGTCGGCGGGCGGCTGCACCAGCGTGGCGCAGGTGTATGCGGTGGGCGACTGTGCCGGGGTCTGGCCGGCGAAGACCCGCGACCGGGCCATCGCCGAGGCCGAGGGACGCAGCGCCGCCGCGCATGTCGCAGCAAGCCTCGGCCAACCCGGCGTCGATTTGCCGCAACCACCGGGCGTTCCCGCCGGCGGCATCGACCTTGCCGCCTACCGCCTGGATTGGATACGCGGCACGGTTGTCACGGCCACCGGGGAGCCGCATGTCTGCCAGTGCGAATCGGTCACGGCGCGCGAGATCGTCGAGGTCCGCCCGCCGCGCTACCTCGGCGCCGGCAACGACGGCCGCAACGCGCGCGACCTGCTGACGCTGCTCGGCAACGGGCCGCCGAACCCGGATCAGGTGAAGCGGCTGACCCGCGCCGGCATGGGCGTGTGCCAGGGCCGGCGCTGCCGCGAGCAGGTGGCGGCGCTGCTGGCGCTGGCCGGCAACGTCGAGCTGGGCGCGGTGCCGCTGGCCGGCTACCGCGCGCCGGTCCGCCCGCTGCCGCTCGCCCTCGCCGCCGCCTCGCCCGAGCCGGCGGCGATGAGCGCCAACTGGGACACCTGGTTCGGGATGCCCTCGCAGATCCTGGCGCCCTGGGAGATCGCTTCCGATGAGTGAGGCGCCCCCGACCGGAGCCGCGGTCGTCGTCATCGGCGGCGGCGTCACCGGCCTGTCGGCGGGATGGTGGCTGGCCCGCTCCGGCATCGACGTGCTGGTGCTCGACAAGGGCATCGTCGGCTGGGAGGCTTCGGGGCGCAACGGCGGCGGCTGCTCGCACGCCAACAGCCCGTTGTTCCTGGAGGAGCAGCGCCTGTGGCCGCAGATGGACGCGCTGCTCGGCTATCCCACCGAGTTCCAGCCCGGCCGCATCCGCGTCGCCTACGACGAGGGCCAGTTCGCCAGGTATGGCAGGCTGATGCGCAGCGCGGCGCACCTCGGCTTCGGCACCGAGATCCTGGATGCCGCCCGGACGCGCGAAATGGCGCCGCTGGTCGGCGACGACGTGCATGGCGCCTACCACTACCAGTTCGGCGGCCACGCCAACCCGCACCGCACCGTGCAGGCCTATGCCTGGTCGATGCAGGATCACGGCGGGCGCGTGCTGCAGCACACCACGGTCGCCGGGTTCACCGTCGCGGGCGGCCGCGTCACCGGCATCGAGACTGGTCGCGGGCACATCGGCT
>JAABUQ010013130.1_pt1 | contig 10123 bp, 9 predicted proteins | sample 5560001 | NCBI WGS metagenome assembly JAABUQ01 (sample SAMN10711888, study PRJNA513371) | rock metagenome | isolation source: Antarctica rocks | place: Antarctica: Victoria Land, Finger Mt nord | collected 2015-12-18 | reverse complement strand
AACACGACGGCACCAGGCATCCTCCTACTCCTCCGGCGCGGTAAGCCAGCAGATCGGGCAGGGCAGGTGCTGATGGTGAACGCCTCTGCGCACTTCGCCAAACGCAAGCCCAAGAACGAGCTGACCAAGGAAGGCATTGCCGCTGCGGCGGAAGCGGTGCGTGGCTGGCAAACCCATCCAAAGCTCAGCCGACTGCTGACGCTCCAAGAGGTCCGTGATGCAGATTACAACCTCAGTCCGTCGCAGTTTGTCGACGTGGGTGAGACGGTCAGCCACCGGCCCCTAGCGGCCATCATTGCGGATCTAGAGGAAGCGCGCGCTGCGCGTGAGCAGGCTGACGACCAATTGTCCGTGATCCTGCGCCACCTTGGCCTGCACGTAGGCACTTGAGCATGTCTGACTCGGCGCCCTTACCTGGTTGGACATCGATGACGCTCGGTGACCTTGGAGAAATCACTGGCGGTAGCACCCCGGCGACAGGAGTGGCTAACTACTGGGGCGGCGACGTGCCTTGGCTGACCCCAAGCGAAGTTTCCGGTCATCATGAGCTTTTCATCGCAGGGACAAGGAGGTGCATCACATCGGAAGGTCTCGCGAGTTCGGCCGCGAAGCTGCTGCCCGCAGGATCCGTTTTGATCACGAGCCGAGCCAGCATCGGGGATGCCGTCGTCAACTCAGTCCCAATGGCAACGAACCAGGGGTTTGTCAATGTCATTCCGCACCCGGCCAGGATTCACAACGAGTTCCTAGCTCTCTGGATCCGCCACCACCGGCCACTCCTTTCAGGCGCGGGCGCACGGCGTTACGTTCAAAGAGATTACGAAATCCAACTTCCGGACTATCCCAGTAGTGATTCCGCCTCTCCCCGAGCAGCGCGCCATCGCCCGCATTCTCCGCGCCGTGCAGGATGCGACTGAGGCACGTCGTCACGAGCTGGCCCTCGATCGCGAGCGCAAAGCCACCCTCCTGCAGCACCTGTTGACGCATGGGACGCGACAGACGCCTACGGTGGAGACCGAAATAGGCGTGGTGCCTCGAGATTGGCGTCTTGTGCGCCTCGGAGCACTCGGCAGCATTCAGGCCGGTGGCACGCCGTCTCGAAATCGTGCTGAGTTTTTTGGCGGTCCCATCAACTGGGTGAAGACGCTTGATCTAAATGATTCAGTGGTAACCAGTACGCAGGAGTCGATTACTGAAGCCGGCCTTCACAGCATTGGTGGCCGAGTGCGACCACAGGGAACGGTTATGGTGGCCATGTACGGAGGGGCAGGGACAATTGGGAAATCCGGTATTCTCGAAGCACCTGCCGCCACCAATCAGGCCGTGTGTTGCATGGAGCTTAATCACCAAATTTGCGTTCCGAAGTTCGTGCTCCATCACCTCGTAAGGAATCGTTCGACATGGATGCGGCGGGCTATCGGTACTCGCAAGGATCCCAATATCAGTAAAGGAATTGTCGAGAGCGAGAGGCTTGCTCTTCCCTCGATCGAAGAGCAACAGGAGATCACGGCGATTCTTGATGCTTGCGACGCGAAGAGTGTCGCCCTCCAACGCGAGATCAAGCTCCACGAAGAGTTCTTTAGTGCCATGCTGGAAGAGCTCATGTCCGGTCACCTATCCGCCCTCCCTTTAATGGAGGAGGCCTCCGCCGCGTGAGTGAGCGCTCCGCCGTTCAGGCGCCCATGCTCCACTACGCCCAGGAGATCGGCTGGGAGTACATCGCGTCGGCCGACGCCCTGGTCGAGCGCGGCGGCGAGACGGGACCGTTCCTGCGCGGTGTCCTCGAGGCGGAACTCCAACGCCTCAATCCTGACGTGGTGGACGCTGCGCGCGCCCAGGAGATCATCCGCCAGCTCACTCTCCTGCCGTCCACCATCGAGGGCAACCGCGACGTCCTGTCCTGGCTCCGAGGCGAGCGGTCCATCTTCGTCCCGTCAGAGAACCGTGAGCGCAACGTGCGCCTGATCGACTTCGACACACCCGACGCCAACGTGTTCCATGTGACGGACGAGTGGCGCCACGTCAATCCCGCCTATCCCAACCGCGCCGACGTGGTCTTCCTGATCAACGGCATCCCGGTCGCCATTGCCGAGACCAAGAACGCCGGCAAGCCGGATGCCCTGGCCCTCGGCGTCGACCAGCTGCGTCGCTATCACCGCGAGACACCGGAGATGCTCCTGGCGCCGCAGGTGTTCGAGGTGACGCAGCTCCTCGACTTCTACTACGGCGTCACCTGGAGCATGAGTCGCAAAGATGTCTTCAACTGGAGAGATGAGGGACCAGACGGTGACTACGAAACCCGAGTCAAGGCGTTCTTCGACCGCAGCCGTTTCCTGCGCCTGCTGCAAAGCTACATCGTCTTTCTTGCCAGGGACGACATCCTCTCGAAGCTGATTTTGCGCCAACACCAGACACGGGCCGTCGAAAAGGTGCTGGAGCGCATCTTCTCGCCCGACAAGCGGCGCGGGCTCATCTGGCATACCCAGGGAAGCGGCAAGACCCTCACCATGATCACGGTCGCCTCGCGCCTCCTGCGCGAGGTGCCGGCTGGCGACAAGCCCACGGTGCTCATGCTGGTCGATCGCAACGAGCTCGAGGAGCAGCTGTTCAAGAACATCGTTGGCTACGGCATTGGGACGGTCGAGGTGGCCCAGAGCAAGCTCGATCTGCAGCGACTCCTGCGGAACGACTACCGTGGCCTCATCGTCTCGACCATCCACAAGTTCGACGACACCCCCGCCCGCCTGTCGGAGCGGACGAGCGTCGTCGTGCTCGTGGACGAGGCCCACCGCACCACCGGCGGCGACCTGGGCAACTACCTCATGGGCGCGCTACCGAACGCCACCTACATCGGGTTCACGGGGACGCCCATCGACCGGAGTGCTCACGGCAAAGGCACCTTCAAGGTCTTCGGCGGTGCCGACCCGCGGGGCTACCTGGACAAGTATTCGATCTCCGAGTCGATCGAGGATGGCACCACGGTCCGCCTCAACTATGCCCTTGCCCCCTCCGAGCTGCGCGTGGAGCGCGAGACGCTGGAGCGGGGGTTCCTAGACCTGGCCGAGGCCGAGGGCGTGAGCGACATCACCGAGCTCAACGCCATCCTGGATCGCGCCGTGGCCTTGAAGGAGATGATGAAGGCCCCGGATCGGGTCGACCGCATCGCGCGCCACCTGGCGGAGCACTTCCGCCAGAGCATCGAGCCGATGGGCTTCAAGGCATTCCTGGTCGCTGTCGACCGCGAGGCCTGTGCCCTGTACAAAGATGCCCTCGACCGGTATCTACCGAGCGACGACTCAGTCGTTGTCTACTCACCTGGCCCGAATGATAAGGAGCTGCTCAAGGCCCACTACCTGGACGAGCAGGCCGAGAAGTATGTCCGGCGTGACTTCCGCGCCAAGGGTCAGCGGCCAAAGATCCTGATCGTGACCGAGAAGCTGCTGACCGGCTTCGACGCGCCCATCCTGTACTGCCTTTACCTCGATAAGCCCATGCGCGATCACGTGCTGCTGCAGGCCATCGCCCGCGTCAATCGGCCGTACGAGGACGACGATGGCCTGGTCAAGCCATTCGGCTTCGTCCTGGACTACGTCGGGATCTTCGAGGATCTCGAGAAGGCGCTGGCGTTCGATTCGGACGACATCGCCGCTGTGATCCAGAACATTGACGTCCTGCAGGAGAGCTTCGCGACGCGCATGCGCGACGAGGCGCCGACCTACCTGCCGTTCGCGACGGGCTCGGACGACAAGGCCAAGGAACGGGCGATCGCCCACTTCGACGAGCAACAGACGCGCGAGGCATTTTTCCGCTGGTTCCGGCGGCTCCAGAGCGTGTACGAGATCATCTCGCCGGATCCCGCGCTCCGCGAACATCTGGACGCTTATGTGGCCCTATCGGAGCTGTACGGCCTGGTTCGATACGCCTACAGCGAGCGGGTCTATGTGGATAAAGAGCTGACCGCCAAGACCAGAGCCTTGCTCCGTGCTCACACGGCGGGTGGGGAGTTGGAGCTGCCTGGCGCTGTACATGCCCTCGGCCCACGCGAGCTGGCTGCCCTGAAAGCCAGCAGTGTCTCGGCCAAGGTCAAGGTATTGAACCTGCGCAAGGTACTGGCGGCGACGGTCGAGGCCGAGGGTGCGGCGAAGCCCTTCCTGCGCCCGATCGGGGAGCGTGCGCAGTTGCTCGCGCAGGCGTACCAGGAGGGCCAGCTTTCCACGCAGCAGGCCCTGGACGAGTTCCTCAAACTGGCCCAGACGGCTGTGGATGCGGAGACGGAGCGTGGCCAGCTCGGGCTGGACAACAATACCTTTGCTATCTACACCGCGCTCAAGCCGCTCGACGCGGACATTGCCCCAGAACAAGCTCGACAACTCGACACGCTCTTTCGCCGCCATCCCGACTTCCGCTGGAATCCCGACCAGGAGAACAGCTTGCGGACTGAGCTGTACAAAGAGCTCATCCCGCTCGTCGGCCGGCAGAAGTTCATCGAAACCACGGACGCACTGCTGCGTCTGGAGCGCCTATGAGTGACCAATCCACAAGGTCAGATGAGCTGGTGGTGTCTCCCGAGACATGGCGCGACGGCGACGACTTGCGTTGGGCCGTCCGCCACTGGGCTGCGCGCATGGGTGTCCGTACCCCGCGCGTCCACCTCCGGGCAATGCGTGCCAAGTGGGCCTCGGTCTCCACCGTCGGCCGCCTCACGTTGGACGCGCAGCTGTTGGAATTGCCGCGTCACCTGGGCGAGTACGTGATAGTCCATGAGCTCGTGCACCTGCTAGCACCGAACCATGGCAGATTGATGAAGACCTTCCTGGATACGTACCTGCCGGACTGGGAGCGGCGTGAGGAGAAGCTCCGAATGCTGGGCAGTAGCCGCGGCCGTCTGACCCCACGATCTGGCGCCCCACGCTCTTCAAGCAGTCAGCCGTGACCGCCGCCACATGTACATCCTTCTTTGCCCAATCCCGACAAGAACGCTCGATGTGGGCTGGTTGGCGTTCACGCTCGATAGGGGAAGACGCCACCCAGCCTTAAGGTCGGCGGAGGGAGAACCAGCGTTGCGTGAAGACCAGGCGCTCAATCTCGCTGAACTCGTCGCCTCCCGTCACCGCGTCCGGGAAGTCCGCCATGCGCAGAAGCCAGACGGTCGTCCTCGGCCCCTGGCCGCGGTACCCGCCGGCGACCCCCGGCAGCTCGAACACCTGATCGCGGTCGTCATAGAACCGCAGGCGCGGATTGCCGTCCTGCAGGTCCCGCAGGGTCGCCGCCGCGAATGCACCGAAGTGGTGTCGGTGCAGCACGAACGCCGCTGGGACGAAGTCGGCCTCAGACACGCGCGGGACGCGCAGGATCGGCCGTCCGTCCTCACGGTCCCAGGTCGGGTCCCGCGGAGTGTCGACCGTCGTGGGACCGCTGTGGACTCGCTGAGGGTCGAGCGCCGCCGACACGTACATGTGCAGGCCGCGGTGGAGGGCCCGTCGGTACTGAACCGCCCGTACCGCGGGGCTATCGCCCGCTGGGGTGGGTGCCAGGAGCGCGTCGAGTTCCGCGCAGGTAGGACACGGCCCGCCGGGCGGGACGTTGGCGAACGGTCGGTCGGGCTGGATCCACGCGCGCAGGAGAGCCGTGACACCGCGACCACCGGCGAGCGGGTTCTGCCCGGCGACCCCAGTCGGGATACCGGCCCAGGTCCACCGGTCCGGGTCCGCCTCCGCGCCTCTTTCCAGGGGAGGCAACGTCGGGATATCCGCGTCAGGGGAGCGCGCCGGCGCCGCAATCCGTAGCCACGACACACCCGCAGTGTCAGGAAGCGCAGTCCAGATCGTACGAGCCGTCAGCTTCCCGCCGCGAACGCCCGTCAGCGAGAGTATCCGCTCAAGACGCCAGGGTGTCTCGCCCCTTGCTGGAAGGCGACGGGTCTGGACCAGCAGGGGGCTCGCGTCGGCGAGCAGTGCGAGCGCGGGCGCTTGACCCGCTTCACCGATACTGGCGAACATCGCCAGCACCTCCAGCAAATCGTCAGTCTCGCGTGGCGGCTGGCTGATGGTCATGGACACAAGGCAGCGCGGTCGTCCCGCGCTCATGAGACGCAACAGGTCGGGCAGATCTTCGGGCAGCGCAGCGTTGAGCACCAGCCAGTCCGGGTTCGCTGCCAGCGCCTGTCGCACAAGTGCGCGTTGATCGTCGGTGTCTCCATGTTCGGGCGAGGGTTTCACCCGAAAACGGCCGGGTAGGTGGGCGATGGTCAGCTCGCGCGGCTCATCGACGAGCGCGGTGGCAGCCCCGGCAGGGAGCGCCCCGGCCAGCACGTTCAAAAGCGTGGTCGTGCCAGACTGGGGCTGCCCGATGATGACGATCCCCGACTCGCTTCTGAGCATGTCCGTCAGAATGGCACCGAGCTCAAGCGGCAGGGCGCCCATCGCGTCGAGCTGCTCCCAGTGTGCCGGCCGCGGCGCCGGCCTGGAGAGGGTCAGGACCACGTGCTCCGTCAGGGGCGGGAGTGTGGCGTGCAGCACGCCATCGCCTGGCAGCTGGACCGTGAGCTCCTGCAGCCCACTGGTCGAGCGGCCGCCGACCCGCTCGACCAGCGCCCGGATCACCTCGTCGCTGGAAAAGGCAATCTCAGGCTCCTGCTGGTGCCGGCCTGCGCGAACGGAGAACACGCGACCAGTCCCAGGTCCATTGACGTCGATGCGCCCGCACCGCGGGTCGTCCACGAGTGTCTGCAACGGACCGAACCGCCCGCTCCCGGTGGCGTCCATATTCTGGGCGTCCATACTGCCTCCGCGGCGCACCTGGCGCTTCGAGTACTCAACGTGAGGATATATGCGCCTGACCGGGTCGAGTACGTCCTGAACGACGGTCCGCCGTGGACAGTCCGAACCCCCCATCATTTCTAGTTGAACAGCCATCTGCCGCGGCCCGACGTAGATGTTCCCGTCGGCCTAGGCGGCCTCCAGCGTTCGTGGCGCGCTGCGTGCGGATGGTCCCAAAAGCGGTGGCGCCCCGAGAGGCGCGCAGTGATAGCGACGTTTCCCGGCTCTTGCCGGGCCAGAACCACGCGGGAGCGTGCGCAGTCAGGCTGCACTCCCTCGTCTTTGATGGAGCGGATCACTTTGACGTCCTCCACGTCGAGCGGCGCGGTGTGCAAGAGCCGGCAGATCTCCACGCACGCGGCCTGAGGCACGCTCGACCGCATGGCGGGCCTCTTGGCGGCGGCGCTCGTCGGTCCCGGATGCACGCGGCGGGGATGATGGTCTCGGCCAGCACGGGTGGGAGGGCCGACGCTGCCTCGGGGCCCGGACCCAGGGGCACATGCAGCAAAGCAAGGGCGGCTGCCTGATCGCCCGCAGCGATGGCTACTCTGGCACCAGCGAGCACGGCGACGCCGGGGTAGTTCATCTGGTCGGGGTCCACCTGGAAGCACGCCTCTATTGATGGGTATCAGGGGACGCACGCTTCCATCGTGCGCACCAGGATGGGGTCAGGCTTCCGGGGTGCTGTCTGCGGGATCGGCCGCGGCAGTGATGCGTTCGTTGAGCGTACGTGCTGCCTGGGTGCGCAGATGCCTCGCCGTGGCTGCCACCTGTTCCCGCCGGGTCTGGCAGGCTGCACAGCGACGGGGAACGCTTGGGCTGGAGCGGTGCTTCTTGCACTGTCGGGCCGGGTCCGGTGACCAGGGGTCGGCTGACGCACCGAAGCGCGCGGCCAGCTCGGCCTCCACGTCGGGCCGCGTGGGGTAAGCCGCCATCAGGCGGCGCGCTCGCTCGCGGACCGTGCCCAGCACGATGCCGGCCGTGGTCGCGGCGATGATCTCATCGCAGACCGAGCCGCCGCCCTCCCAGAGGACCACACGCGCCGTGCCACGGGAAATCGTCACGCGCCCGTAGTGGGGCGTCAGGCCATCGCTGTCCGCGATCAGGAACATGGGCGTGGCGCCGTCCAGCGCCTCCTGGATAGCTGTCTTCACGTTCAGGTCACAGTCCACCTCAGCCCAGGGGTTAGGCTCATCAGAGACGAGATCGCCGAAGAAGATGCCCACCTCCTCGGCGTCCGGGATGGCACAGCGCTTCATCCCGGCGGTGACCCGCCGGATCGGCCAGGGTGGCAGTTGCGGCACTGGCTCGTGGGCAGCCAGGGAGGCGTCGTCCGGGTCGTGGCTCAGATCAGCTGAGTCGTCGATGCAGTCATCGTCAGACTCTCCGCCAGCGGCAGCGGCCGCCTGTCTGTCTACGCGGGCGGCCGGTCGGTCAGCCCAGATCTCCCGGTGGTAGCAGCGCTTACACACGCCTGGAGGGCGATTCTTGCCCGACCAGGGTGGTCGCTTCTGGCAGATGCAGCAGCGACGCTGGTGGCCCATCACCCCTCGCCCGAAACGTGTGTCGCACCAGGGGGCGCGGGAGGGCTGATCTCCGGAGCGACCAACCCTAGCGCGCGCTCACGGCGCCTGCGTCGCTGCTCGGTCCGACGCAGACGCTTCTGGTAGAGATCACGGACCCATTCGGCGACGGGTGCCTTCCACGGCTGCTGCGGAGCTGGGACGTTCTTCAGCAGGCCGCCGGGCTTGAAGCCGAGCTCTTTAGCCATGCGCACGTCGGCTGGCGATAGATGGCACCGTCGCGCTGCCTCCGCCCACGCCTGCTCTGTCGCAACCTTGCCAGCCATTGGTGCGCTCGCTTCGTCAGACCATTAAACACAAAAGAGCGCGCCCATACAGGCTGCCGACCGAGGTGCAGGGAGACCTGCACCTCGGTCGTATCCAGCCGTCAATAGAAAGGTCGCGTCAGGCAGCCTCTTCCACGGTGTCCGCTATCGCGGCGGCGGTGCCCAGCGCCCCACTGCAGGAGGCCGGACCGGTGAGCTTGCGCTCGATGCGCGCCAGCTCCTGCTGGGCAGCCACCAGCGCCTGCTCGTGCTCGAAGTGCCGGCCGAGTTGGTCGGTGTAGCTGGCCAGGTTCGTCTCTTCGCGGGCGAGTCCATCCCGCGCCGCCTTTAGCTCGGCGTCCAGCGCCTGCAGGACGTGATCCAGGCGCTGGAACAGACCTGTGCCGTACGCCTCGATCATGGCCAGATCGAGCGTTCGCATAGTGCTGTACTCCAGCGCATCTGGCCGGTCCGGGCAGCGCAGGCCGAGGCGGACGGTTCCGAAGCTGGCCTCGCGCACGGTAACCGCGAAGCCCCGGTAGCGGGCGATGGGCGTCGAGGCGGGCGATCCCGGGCTCTCGCCCGCGCCAGTGCCCGGGGCGGCGCCGCGCGCGACGGCGGCCGCGAACGGTGGGGCAGCTTCCTCGCGGTCCGTGTACGTACGCCCGTCGACCTGGATAGCGAAGGGTCTTTCGCCCCTCGCGTTGGGTCGCGGCGCGTGGGTGTCCCGGAAGACGATGTCGGCGCCAATACTCTCCACCCGTGCCTGGAGCTCCGCGATCCGCCGCGGCAGGCGCTTGAGTTCCCAGCGGGCCTGCACCTGGCGGTCGAGGTGCGCGGCCCGGAGCGCCTGGAGCTTGGTGAGCTCCGTTTGGAGCTGGACCCGCCTGAGCACGTCCGGATCGCCGGCGACCAGGGCGCGGGCTTCGGCGGCGGACAGCACCACCTCGTCGACGTCCTCGATGACACGGACGGTGACCGAACGCCGCAGAATCGCCTTGAAGCCGCGCGCCTTGGCCTCGATCGCCTGGATGGGTCGGCCATCTGAGTTGCCTCAGCGTGGCCGCCCTACAGAACCGGGCTTGTCCCTTTCGAGTCACCCGGCTCCTACGGAACAGGTTGTTTAGCATCGTTGCCTCCTCAACGGGCGACGGAGAACACGTGCCCGCTGTGTTGCGGCCGTGCGACGGAGGCTTCCGTCGTCAGCCGTTTTACGATCATGGCAATGGCCGTGCAGGAGTTGTCGATTGGTGTCCACATCTGATCCGCCGAGGATGTCGGGGGTGATGTGGTCGACTTCCATCACGTCCTGCAGGTTGACGAAGAACATTCCACAGAAGGCGCACCTGCGTCCCTGTCGCTTCAGCAATTGTGCTTTTGCGGGCGGGAGTTCAGGGTGCCGTCCCAAGCGACTGGCCCAGTAAACGAGATTTCCATCGAATGGGCTTACAGTGCCGACGACTTTGACGTGCTTCTT
>JAABUQ010013129.1_pt1 | contig 10123 bp, 12 predicted proteins | sample 5560001 | NCBI WGS metagenome assembly JAABUQ01 (sample SAMN10711888, study PRJNA513371) | rock metagenome | isolation source: Antarctica rocks | place: Antarctica: Victoria Land, Finger Mt nord | collected 2015-12-18 | reverse complement strand
CCCACCCTAGCCCTCTTGCCTCGCCTCCCAGCTGTGTCTCATGCCCGCAGCGGCGTCGAGGGGATGTGGTACGCAGTTCAGACGCGGAGCCTGCGTGCATGCGGTGACTGAGACGGGGTTCTCAAGCAATGGTGGCCTCCGTCGCTGTCCTGCGCTTGCATGGTGGTTGAATAGAGCACAGCGACGCCCGCAAACTGCGTCCACATCAAAGCGTGCAAGGTGACCCGCTCGCACGCCCTTCGGTCCGTCTCGATGATCATGCAGGTCGCGGGGCAGCCAACGTGCGCCGCAGCGCCCAGCCGCGCCTGCTCGGCCTGGTGGCCCTGCCGCATCTGCGCCGCCAGCATCGCATTGACGGTGCAGATGGACGGCTTGCAGCGCGCGCCCGGCGCCAGCATCGCGCGGAACGCCTCTCGCGCCTCCTCCCAGCTCCCCTGCGCCGCACCGCCCGGCGCGCCCGCTGGGGCCGCCCCCTGAGGTCCCAGAGAAAAAGCTCTGGCACATGTCGCACAGGGACACGCAGCAGCGCCGTCAGCACGCTGGCAGGCGCTGCCTGCACGGCTGCCGGGGCGGCAGCACGCCGCGCGCGCGAGCGCGCATGCTGCGGCACGGCTGCTGCCAGGCGCACCTGCTTGACGAGCGCAGACACATATGCGTTCATGCACGCCGTGCTAATCTCCAGCCCCGACTCCTCCAACCAGCTCCACACCTGCCGCGCGGCGCCGGCAGGCCGCGCGTCACGCCATGGCCGCACAGGGCGCTGCTTGCTTTTATGCAGCCGTGCGGCCGCACACAAGCAGCGCACCTAAGCGGTTGGCTGCAGCCGCACATTTTGATACCCAAGCGCGGCAGCGGCACCGCCACGCGCCGCACACGAACCGCCCTCGCTTCACACAGCCGCCCAGGCCGCCAGCTTGGGCGCAACGCGGCAGGGCGCCGCGCACCAGGCGTACGGTCTGCGCCGAGTCGGCCGCCGCGGCGGCGGCCAGCAGCAGCGCGAACGTGGTCACCGTCGGCCGCACGCCGCGGCCGAGCATGGCCGCGTACACGCGCAGCGCCTGGTCCAGCCGCCCGCCGTTGCCGCACGCCTTGAGCGCCGTGTTGAACGTCACTGCCGGCCCGGCGCGGCATAACGGGTCAGCTAGTATGTGGATGTTGCAGGCGCCGTGTCAAACTCACTGGCGGCCCGGCGCGAACGAGCAGAGGCCACGCGGCGGGGGGCGCGCGCGCCGGGGGGGCTGCGGCGCGGGGACGGCGGAGCATGCAGGCACGGCGCGGCACGGCGCGCAGCTCGGCACGCTCGCACGGCAGTGCACGGCGCTCTCGCATGCATTTGTGCATTTCAATGCGACCATCATGACATGCCCTCTCCAGGAAGACCCCACACGAGCAGGGGCGCCACTGAACTGCAGGTGCTTCAAAGCTAGGGCATGCAGCGTGTCATGCATGCGCCAGCATCACAGGCTGGGGCATTGCTCCTCCTTCTAGAGTGCTGTCTTCAGTCATGGCAGTGCAAGCCGCAGGCGCACCGCAGTCGGGCGCCACCTCGCCACCCGCCTCGGTCATTGCTGTCAGCAGCGTCAGTGCCTGCGCGGCCGCGTCTGCATGCATGGGAGGGCTGGACAGTTGAGGGGAAAATAGCTCCAGTATGTGTCAGCGCGGCAACGCTGTGAGTGTCCTGTGATCTGCAGCTTCAGGCCGGCAACCTGCATCGCTGCATGTGCCCTCCAGCACATATTCCAGCATGCACAGCATGCACAGCATGCGGCCACAGATGGCTGCGCATGCGGCCACAGATGGCAAACACGCAAATGCCAAACAAAAATGCCCTTCAGCATACATTCCACTTGGCCATGAGATGGCACACATGCACATGCCAAAAAAAAATAATGGGCAAAAACACTGCAGCACCTCGGGTTCCCACGTGATTCCTCAACGCAGTACTGGTGAGGCCCAACCCAATTTGACTTCGGTGATCGGACGGGAACCGGTATGTTGTGGGTGGTATGACCGCAGCATACCAATGCCTGCTTATTGCAACCCATATACGCACAAACAAGCACAGCACCAGTCCTGCCATGCCGGGAAGGGCGGTGCAGGGTTTGCACCCGGTCATGTGGCAAGCGTGCACCAGGGACATAAACCAAGGACAGCCGACATGCACATGCGCCGCAGGCGGCGAGCTGCAAGCCGGTGCCAGCCACAAAGCAGGGCATGCGGCTGCAGAACAGCAATGCTCCATGTTGGCCGTGGCGCCCTGGGCGCGCAACTGTGCAGGAACCTGGCCTGTTCATCTGACAGACATGCAGCGCATGCCGCACAGGCCGCGCAGGAGACGCACCTTCTCCCACTGCGGCGGCTTGGCACGCGCGTAGGCGGCCAGCAGCGCGTTGCAGCACACGCGGTTCGGCGCGATGCGCGACACGTTCATGTACTTGAGGCGGGGCACCTGCGCGGCCCGACACGGGCCCCAGCGCTGAGGTAACTAACGCGGTTGCTGGGCCGGTGCATGCGGCGACACCCGGCGGAGGCTGACATGCAGCCATGCTTGCATGCAGTGTCGGAGATCCCCTGCCGCAGCCTGTGCATGGAGCCTTCTGGCCCAGGCCGGCGCGAGCGCAGACGGCGCCCGCTGCTCGCAACAGACCCTGTGCAGAGGGCCCCACCCACATGCACATGCACGGCTTGGCAACGGCGCTCGCCACTGCAAGCAGGTCCTCTGCATGCATGCTGATCGCTTCAGGAGCACCAAAGCTGCCGTGCTTGCAGCCGAGCAGGGCAGGAGCGGGAGCAGGGCGCGCCTGGCGCACAGCGCCCGGGCTTCCAGGCACGGCCTCGCCGCCGTCGCCGCCGGCGTCGCTGCCGGACGCGGCCGAAGCCAGCGACAGCTGCCGCAGCAGCGCCACCGCGCCCTCGTCCTCATCGCCGGCCATCTGCATCCCCCGCGCGCCAGCCCCAGGCTCCACAGCCCCGCGCGGCGGGGCGCACAGGTCACCAGAGCCCGGCGCAGGGCTCCCGACAGCGCCCGCAGCCCCCGCGAGCGAGGGCCCGCCTGGCGGCGGCCCCACCCACGGCTGCGCGCGGGCGGCGAACGGGCTGCCGGCCTCGGCGGACCACGCCCAGCTGCGGCGCTGCTGCGGGCGCGAGGGCGGCGTGTGCGGGTGCGGCGGCGGCGGCGGCGGCGGCCCCGACGCCGGGCCCGCGGAGCCCGCGGCGCCCGGCGGCGAGGCCGGCGCCGGCGCCGCTGGGAGCGGCTGGCGCGGCGGCGGGCGCGGCCCCAGCGACGTGCCCTCCGCGATGGCGGCCAGCGGCGCGGGCGCGGCCAGGCGCAGCGCGCCGCCAGGCTCGGCGCCGCCGCCGGGCGCCTGCTCGAGCAGCGAGCCCAGGCTGCCGCGGCGGCTGGCCGCGTCGGCCGAGGAGGAGCCGCACTGGGACGCATCGCTGCCGCCGCTCGCGCTGCGCTGCGCCCGGAGCGGGCTGGCGGGCTGGGCAGCCACGAGCTCGCGCGGCCCCGGCTCAAACCCTGCGCCCGGACTCGACGCGGCAGCGACCGCCACTGCGGCGTGGCTGCCCGGCGCGAGCGCCGCGCCGATCCAGCTGGCGGCGGCCGCGCTCGCGCTGCCGCCGCGCGGCTGGTAGCCGGCCGCCAGGCTGCTGCCGCCATTGCTGCCTGGCACGCCAGGGATTGCCCGCGGCGCCTCCGGCGTGCCCGGCCCGGCTGTATGCAGTGGCGCACGGCTTTCCTCTGCTCCGTGTGCACCCTGCGGCTTCCCGTCACCGTCTGAGGAGGGAAGTCTTGCATGTTTGCCTACCCGCACCAGGAAGTGACGGCAGCCATAATGAGGCACCTGTTCAGCACACGTGCGCGATTGTCACTGGCCAGCGCACGGCTGCCGCTCAGGAGCACCGCGCGGCGGCGCCGGGCGCACCGCCGCGCCGCCGGCCGCGGGCGCCGACGCCTGCTGCAGGCGCAGCAGGCGCAGCAGCGGCGTGTCATGCTCGCTGGCCTGGCACATCTGCAGGAACAGGTCCTGCGCGCACGGACCGGCGGCATCAGCCTCAGGCTTCCGGGTCCTGCCTGCCTGCGATGCAGGCGCTGCCCTGCACTGCATGAGGTGCGCCAGCATGGAACGTCGGCTGTCGAGGCTTCACCATTCGGACACTCCCCACAGTTCATATTGGGATAAGGGACAATGGTGATGTACCACGTTGCTCAAGCAGGCGCTGCCCTGCATAGCACAAGCTGCGCCAGGATGGCGAGCCAGCTGTCAGCAGAGGGCCCGATGCCCCAGGCCGACGAGCCAGGGACGCGGACTCTGGCGTGCTGCGGGACCGGCCGGGCGCGGCGCGGGCGCGCGCCTCCGCCAGCTGCCACTGCCCGCCGCGCTCCAGCGCGGAGATCAGGCTGCAGCAGGTGACCACGTCCGCCTCCACGCCGCGTGCCTGCATGTTGTCGAACACCTGCGCGCCGGCGGGCGCCGGCGCCTCAACGCGCGCAGACAGGCAGGCATGCTGCTCAGCAGCGCGCTGCGCTGTGGAGGCTGGCCGCCGTCGCCGCTGCGCAGCGCCCAACCCTGGCCACGAGCTGATAGCTGGTCATCAAAGTGTGCTGGTGCACCCAGCCTGGGACAGCGCGCGTCAGCCAGCCTCTTACCTTTGCCTTGAAAGCGCGCTGCATTCGATTTATGCACTCCGTTTGGCTGCATGCGGGCATGCCCGCATACAGTCATAGGTGAGATCCTGCAGCCAGTCCGTGCTCTTCTGCCACAGCGCAGTGGCCCGGCGTGCTCTAAACCGCAGAGCAGGCGCCACATGGGCAGGCACCACAGCTGGATGTACACAGTCTGACCAAGCTTCTGCACATGAGCGCGCCTCATGGGGCGTGCGCTACCATGCGCGGGCGCGCGCCTGCAGCGCGTGCGCCCACTGCCTGCCCTTGGCGAGCGCGGAGATGACGGAGGAGTAGGTGATGGCGTCGCGGCGCAGGCCCATGGCGTCCATCGCGCGGAACAGCTCCAGCGCCGCCTGCCACTGCCCGCCTGCTCGCCCCCCCGCGCTCCTCAGTCCCTCACATTTCCTGCCTGTCGCGCCTGCGGCTTGATGAATTGAGGCACAGGCGGCCCGGGCATGCAGGCCACGCCTGCGCGCAGGGCAGGTCCGAAGCTATAATGGGCTTGGAGAGCGGCTGTGAGCGCGGCGCGCGATGCATTCGGCGCGCCGCGGCGCTGCGGCGCGCCCGCGCGACCGCGCCTGCGCGCCGTTGCGCGTGCCGCACGCGAGAGCGCACCCTTGTCGCAGGCCGAGATCGCGGAGTTGGTGATGGCGGTGTCAGGCGCGATGCCGAGCTCCGGCAGCGCCTGGAACACCTCCAGGCCCTTGCGGAAGCCGCCCTCCTTGCTCAGCTTGCTGACCATCTTGGTCAGGCCTGCGCGCGGCACGAGCGCGCTCGCCTGCCGCCGCGCCGCGCCCGCGCGCATGGCCGCCCGCCCGGAGCGCGGCCGAGCGCCCGCGGACGCGCGCCCGCCTCGTCCAGCGTGACGAGCGCGGCGTTTGGGCCTGCACCAGCTCGCGCGCATGCTGTGGTGCACGTCGCAGCGCGTGGAGGCCGCACAGCGCGGCCGGTATGCCACCCTCCTCGCTCAAAGTGCGATATCCCTGCGAGGCCTGTGCCACACGTCGAAGCATGTACCAAGATGGAAAGCGCCAGATATGTCAGGATGGTGCTGCCCAGGCTGGTGCCAGCCGGGCGCCCGCAGGCGGCGGGAAGGTCACCATAGGGTGTGCGTTAGGGCGTGCGCGGGCGGCAGGAGGCGCGCGCCGGGCAGGCGCGGGCGGAAGGTGGCGCTGAGCAGGATGCGCCGCACCTCGCCCGTGCCCTCGCGCGCGGCGTGCAGCGCCGCCGCGAGGCTGCGCGCGCACGGCGCGCGGCTCTTTAGATGCCTTCGTACCCAGGCGCTGGCCGCATGATGCGCTGCCGCATGCAGCGCCGCCAGGAGGTTGCATGCATGCCGCGGGGCCCATTGCGCAGCGCACGTGTGCAGCACACGCCAGACAAGGGGCTGGTCCAGTATGCTCCGTCAAAAGCAGGCAGGCGTTGGCGGAGGCATGTGCGGACGGCTCCAGTAGGCAAGGACGGTGCGCAGAGTTCAGGCACCACGAGAGTCAGCATGAATGCAGCCATGCCACAAAGCATGCGCTGGCGGCTCGCACGCGAGCCTGGACTTGTGCCAACGGCTATGAGCACTGCCGGTGCATAGCACAAGCTTGCCCTGCACCCTGCCTCTCCACCCAGGCGCGCGCACATCATGCATTCGACAGCACAGCATATGCGCGCACACCATGCATCCAGCAGCACAGCATGGAGCAATGCGGCGTGGCGCCCTGCAGAGCCTGGGCGGCAACCTCTTCATGTCGCTGACGCGCCGCGAAGCCATGTTCTCCCGCGCGCCTCCCCCGGTCCTGCGGCGACGCGCCTTGCCCTGCCGCGCGCGCCGCGCCTGGTCATTGCGCCACTCAGTTTGCAAGCCAGGGCACGTGCCTGTGGAAGACCTGCACACAGTGCCTGCGGGGAGCAGTGGACCAAGCACTAGGCGCGCACCCCGGTGCTGGCACCCTGAGCGACAGCACGTGCATGAGAGGCAGCTATGCCTTTGATAGTTGCTGCGCAGCAGCCGCTCATGCGCCACTCGCAAGAGCATGATGCCACCCGCACTGCAGAAGAGCGCGCCTGGCGACCAGGCTCAGCCCGGGTTGAGCGCGTTTGACTCGCCTCCCAGGGTTGGTCTGCAAGGACATACAGTGCTGGTTGGTCAGACAGCGACACAGAGTGCGCCTGCAGCTCTGTGTGGACGCTCATTGTTGCATTATGTCATATGCACGTCTGCCGCGCAAGCAGGCACAGAAGTGGCGGCGTGCTGATGGAGAAGCGTCAAGCTGAAGCGTGAGCTACGCCTCGTGGCGCGGGCTTTGGCAGAAAATGCGCTGGCGTGGGAGTATTTACCGGCAGCACAAGAGGCGGCCGCTGTGCTGTGATGCTGCTGCTCTTGCACACTGCACTGGCGGCTTCTCAGGGAGTGTGGTGGGCGAGTGTACCTGCCAAGGCGTGTCTGGTATCACGACGGAAGTGGTCGCGTCCTGCGCGCGCTCTACGCACGGTGCGCCCCGCCACCTGGTCAGTACAGGCCGCGCTGCTCTCTTCAGCATTGAATGAGAACGTAGCTGCTGAGGCCGGCTCAACTGAGATCGGACGTTGCCTCTTGGACGGAGCCGGTGCCCTAACCTAAGCACGTGAAAGGTCGCATGTAAAACTCTGGCTGCGCTTGCTTCGCCTGCATGCCACGAAAAAGTCCGTGCCAAACGTTACACATTGACCGGATTGCCCAGGTTGCTGTCACACAGGAGATGCATGTGCACAGCTCAGGTTAGGCACACGCAAGTGCAAACGGCTGCGTGCATGCATGCAGAACACTGCTAGCCCGCCATACTGCTCAAAAAGTTCGTCTCCAAACCTTGCATCACACACTTTCCCTCCTTTGCCGGTCGTGCCTGCTTTTGTTCAGACTTCCACTGCCCTCTTCTGCAAGTGCCAACTCCCAACGAGCCAAATTGGGTAAAACTACAATTCTCACACTCAATGCTGGCCGCCAGCGTCGCCACAAAACCAGATGGTCAATCAGCAGCATGCACTTGTACAGATACACATCCGACATGTGCGCTGCAATTTGCAGCCTGCGACCAGCACGCCATGGCCAGTGACACACTTGCGGCAGTATGGGCCGCTTCACAAGGCCAATGCAGGTGTACATTGAGCAGACAGCGCGACAAAGCGGCGCCAAACGAAGCGCGCGCTTGCCTCAAGTCGGTCCCACCAGGTCATCCCGTCAGTCCCATTAGACTTCAGAGGCGCCGGCCAGCGCCACCTCGATGACACCGATGCACTCGCCAACGGAGCGGCCAGCAGACATGGCATCGACCAGGCGCGAGTGCACGCGCGTGTGCCGCCGCAGCAGCGTCACCAGGTTGAGCACGGCCCACCGGATCTCGCTGTCAGCCTTCATCTGCGAGAACTGCGCGCAGCGGCCCCAAAATTGTAACACCTGCGCTAGCACAGAGGAGGCGTCACATGCACTCTGTCAGCTTCCAACGCTAAGGAGCCTCCATCAGCAACAGCAGGTTGGCTGCGCATTGCCTGTGTACAGGCCAAAAAAGAAGAAAAACAGTTCGGGCAATTTGAAGTCATGACATAAAAGTAGAGTGGGTTGAAAGGGGCTTGCTCAGCACTCACTTTACGCTCAGCAGCACTCAACACTCAATAATGTGAAGAGTATGAGCGTGGAACGAGGCAGCAAGAAGTTGCCCTGCGTGGGGCTAGGGGGGGCACCCGCAGCGCGCGCAGCATGCCGTCCAGCTGCTGCACGTCATTGAGGCCACCCTCCGCCTGCCCAAACGTGACGTACTCTGCGCGTGCATGGCCCTTATGCATACCAGCTCCACCCAGCTCTGTTTCATAGGACTGGCAGCGTGCTGGCAGCGCCACTGCCGCAGACAGGCGCGGCGCCGCGCGCGCCCTCCTGCACCAAGTGACGCGCCGCGCGCCCCAACCCCTGCACCCCGCGCCAGGGTGCGCGCTGGTTTTTACGTACTCTGCGCTCGCGCGGCCCCCATGCATACCAGCTCCAACCAGCTCTGTTTATCAGGAATTGCAGCGTGCTGGCAGCGCCACTGCCGCAGACAGGCGTGGCACCGCGTGCGCCCTCCTGCGCCAGGTGGCGCGCCGCGCGCCCTAACCCTCAACCCCATGCCAGGGGCGCGCCGGTCGTGACGCCTGCCAGCGCGACGCAGGTGTACTGGTCCAGGCTGGCACTGGACATCGTGCCGGCGGCCACCTCGCGCTGGAACGCCGAGTCGCAGAACAGCGTGCCCGCCTGCACGTTCAGCGCGCCGTACCTGCGCGCGCGCGCGCGCCGCCCGCGTCGGGCGCGCCGAGGCTCGCGGCCTGTCCTTGCAGACTAGTATTGGTGGCGTCAACGTTCCGGCCGAGGAGGACAAGCAGTGTGAGACAGGGGCACAAGGTGTGAGCAGAGCCGGACCTTCAGGTGACGGATCAGTAGCGACCACAAGAAGCATAGCATGTTCCTGATGGCATCACCAGTGCCGGCGCCAGACAGAGCGTCAACAACCTGCAGCGCTGGCGGTCTGTGTGCGTGAAGGCGCCCAGCTGGCGTCGAGCGCCGGCGGCGCGCGCGCACCGCCGCAGCGCGTCCAGCGAGGACAGCGTGTACGAGCGCGGCAGCAGGCCGACCAGGTACGCGAGCAGGAAGTGGCCGGCCTCGTGCGTGGCCACGCGCCGCGCGTAGCTGCCGCTCAGCGCGCGCCCGGCCGCGTCCAGCGCCAGCGCCTCCAGGCCGCCGCCGTTCGCCACCTGCGCACAGGAAGGAAGGACTGCTGTCGGCCCGCCATTAAGCCGTTAAGCCACTATCCTGCCATTGGGAGCGTCCGCGGCCCTGTGTGAGAGCTGCGTCAGGGGTCATGTCTTGTGGGCTGTTAGGGAGACATCGTGTGGCTTCCAGCGCAGGCGCAGGGTATAAGATTGCCCACCAAACATCGCTGCCTTCGGCTCACACGACTGCAAGCAGGCCACCCCAAAGGTATGTCCTGCCGCCGCTACGGGCTGGTTGGTAGCAACAACACGGACACTACAGCATGCGCCCTGCTGGCAGGGGCATGGGGCACCTGGTCGACAGTGGTGACGAAGAGCGCCGCGACCAGGGCGCCGAGGAGCTGCGAGGTGTCCCAGTGCAGTGCAAAGTACAACGCTGCGAGGCCCGCGGAGGCAGCGACCTGCAGCGCGCCAAGCGTGTCAGAGGCAGAACCTCGTGCCAGGATATCAGGGCTTGGCACATCTCGCTACTGCCGCCGCCCAGGACACGCCCAGGATCACTCATTGCACAGGTCACTCACGCAATGTGGAATCACAGAACAGGATCGTGAGGCGGAGGCCACGCAGAACCTCTCATTCACGTGAGAGGTGGGGAGCGCACACCTGCAGCCGGGTGCGGACGGACGACAGCGTGTTGTCTGTGGGCGACAGCAGCCGCTCCGCCTCTATGTTGTTCAGGCGCAG
>JAABUQ010013128.1_pt1 | contig 10124 bp, 7 predicted proteins | sample 5560001 | NCBI WGS metagenome assembly JAABUQ01 (sample SAMN10711888, study PRJNA513371) | rock metagenome | isolation source: Antarctica rocks | place: Antarctica: Victoria Land, Finger Mt nord | collected 2015-12-18 | reverse complement strand
TTCGTTGAAAGGCGCTGTGCCATAGCAGAGATGATTGAGGAATCCAGATGCGTCGCAGGATTTCGCCTGGCTGCAACACCGTTTTTTTGATCCCCAGTTGGAATTTTCTAGCAGCAACGTAGCGTTTAGGTGCCGTCGGACTCCAGATTTCGTAGGTAGCATTTAAAAGCACCATGACAGGAGCCATAACTCCAACTTCCAAAGCCAAACAAAGATTGCCGCCAATGGTTGCCAAGTGAGTCACTTTAAAAGATGCCGCTAAAGCCGCGATCGCACTTTTGAGTGCCGCCACTGCCTTCCATTCTGCTGCCCAGGGATAATTTACTAGTTGAGCCAAGGTACAACCTGCCCCAATTGCCAATTGCTCGCCGTCAAATTCAATTTCTGACCACCCAAAAAGCTCTAGATCGACTAAAGTATTGAGCTGGGGCTGAGATTCTGAAAATAGCCAAGTGCCTCCAGCTAACCATGCCCATCCTTGTTCCCAGTCTTGAACAGCTTCTAAATTCGGTGGGCGTAAATAATTTTCAATGCTGTGTAAGTCCATTGTCTAATCCTGTTGGAAAACTCGACCTAAAGCTGCTGGCGGAGTGCTGCGGATTGTTTGAGATAAGGCGCGGCTGAGTGTAGGCGGTAGTAGTTTGAACAACCGCTCTAGCCACTCACTTGAAGTTACGACTAATAACAGAATCATCAAGACGAAGGGTGCAACAGTAAAAACCTGAGTTGGGACGTTGGGAATGGTACTCTGAGCAATACTTGACATTGATTGTAAAATCCCGAACAGATAGCAGCCCAGCGCGGCTCGTAACGGATTCCAGCCACCAAAAATTACGATCGCCAGGGTAATCCAACCGTACCCAGCAGTATGACGATGACTCCATCCGGCTTTGAAGTCTAGAGAAAAGGCAGCACCAGCAATGCCCATCAAGGCACCACCGATTAATATGTACACATAGCGCATCATGACTACATTAGTTCCACGCACAAAAGCCGCCGCAGGTTGCTCTCCGATTGCCCGTAAGATTAACCCTGGACGAGTCCGGTATAAGTAAACCCAGCTAGCAGCAAGTAGTACGTAACTGATGTAAACCAGTAAGTCGCTTTGAAATAACAATGGACCAAAAAACGGTAAATCTTGCAGAAATGGTAGCTTGAAGCTAGGAATAGTAGGTCCAGGAATCCGGACAAAGGGATTACCCAAGAAGGACGACAAATCTGCACATAACAGAGTTAGCACAAAACCAATTGCTACCTGGGACTGCTTTAACGTCAAAGCACCAAATGCCACCACCAACGCAATCGCACTTCCCACTAGAGCAGCACTGGCAAACCCCAACAGCAAGCTGAAATTCGCTCCCAGTCCTTCAGTTGTTTTGGCAACGGCAAATGCCGTCATCGCCGCTAGTAAAATTGTGCCATCTGCCGAGAGATTAATTACTCCCGCTCGTTCCGCCAGCGTTTCTCCAATAGTGGCAAATACTAGAGGGGTAGAGGTGGCGATCGCCACAGAGAGGATAGATATGAGTTGGGTAATTTCCATTATGCCCTGCTCCCCCTTTCACTGAAGCCACGACCTAAAAGAGCAAAAAGTACCAAAGTTCCTTGGATGACACCGGATAAAGAAGATTCTAGGTTGAGAGATAAAGGTAACTGCAAACTGCCGATATTGAGGCTGCTGAAGAAGAAGGCGATGGGTAAGAGTAGCCAAGCATTTGAGCCAGCAATTAATGCAATTAGCAATGCCAGATACCCTAAGTTACTAGAAATGCTGGGTATCAGACGATGAAATACTGCTAAGACTTGTAAAGAGCCAGCAAGTCCGGCAAATGCACCACCAATGGCAAAAGCGCTTAGCAGTTGACGGATCGAGGGAATGCCTAAAACATAAGATGCTCGGAGATTGTGACCTACTGCCTTAAGCTGTAAGCCGAAGTAGGTGCCGCGCATGATTATTATGGTAACGGCAAGAGCAGCCAAAGCGATCGCTAATGCAATGGGGCTAGCGGCGGTATTACCGAGGGTGGGTAGCCAGAAAGACTCACTCAACAGCTCTGTACCGCTCATTGAGGCGACACCAGGGCGCTTCCAAGGACCAAAGACGAGATAAAGTGCTAATCCATCTGCGACAAAGTTTAATCCGATGCCAGCAAAAATTTCATCTAGCCGACCAAATATCTTTAACAGTCCTGCTAGTAATCCCCAAAGTATTCCACCTGCGGCACCTGTAGCAAGTGCCAGAATTATGACTAAAGGTGGCGGCAAGACATCCTGAAATACACTGAGGGGAATCATGGTAGCGATCGCGCCAAATACAATCTGTCCTTCAATTCCTAAGTTGTACAATCCGGCAGTGAAGGTGAAGATTAAACCGCTAGCACACAGCAGTAGTGGAGCTAAAGTAGCAATTACACGGGCAAATTGATCGGCTGTGCCAAAAGCTCCCGACCACATGTTACTAATAACTTCGACGGGGGAACCACCTACTAAGACTATAACTAGAGTGATAAACAGCGCAGAGAGAGCTAGGGAACCAGCTTGATAGTAGAGGTTTTTGGTCATAGAAGATGGAATATGGCTAAAAATTTGTCGATGCTAACTGCTCCTCCGGCTCGAATTTACCCCCGATCATTTGTCCTAGTCGCTCAACACTAAGAGTTGCAACATCAATCGGTTGAGACAGTTTGCCGCCGCTAAAGATAATGACGCGATCGCTGTACTGCATAATTTCATCTAGATCGGCAGAGGTGAAGAGTATCGTAGTACCACCTTCACAACGGGCGATTAATTGTTGCCACACCCATAAAGTGGAGCCGATGTCAAGTCCTCTTGTCGGATGTTCCATCAGCAGCAAGTTGAGCGGCACAGGCAGAAGTGCCAGTTGAGTGCGCTGTTGGTTGCCTCCAGAAAGACGTTCGACTTTGGTCTCGGGTTTACCCCGAATATTGAAGAGAGCGATCGCTGCTATTGTCTTCTTCAACGTATCTTTCCAGTCAACAAACCAACCTCTAGGTGCAGTGCCACATGTTCGTGAATTGATAATCCCCTCACTAAGCCTTCTTTCAGGCGATCGGCGCTGGTGTAGCCTACCCCGATTTCCAAGTATTTTTGGTAGGGCTTTTGGGTCATGTTAAGATCGCAAATCTGGATACTACCAGTAGCAGTTTTTAACAGTCCAGCGCAGAATTGTAACAACAGTTGTTGACCGTTGCCTTCCAACCCCGCTAACCCAATTACCTCCCCTTGATATACAGTTAGTTCATTAATTCTGAGGCTGAGGCGATCGCTGTTGAGGGTAATATTTTCTAACTTAAGCGCTACTTCATCTCGACAAGTTGCAGGCTTAGCCGGAGGTGCCAGTTCTCGCCCGAAAATTAGCTCTATTAGCTGTTCGTCTGGGCAGGGGATGAGCAGATTACCCACTACTTTGCCTTGGCGCATGACAGTAACGCGATCGCACAGTTCATTCACATCCTCTAGCTTGTGCGACACAAAGATGACAGATTTGCCTTGAGTTGCCAGTTTTTTAGCAGCAGCAAATAAAGCATCTTTTTGAGCCGCCGAAATTCCTGTCGTCGGTTCATCCAAGATCAGAGTGTTGACACCCAGCGAGAGTAAGCGGAGAATTTCCACCTGCTGCCGTTCGCCGACTGTCAAATTTCCCACTCGTTGATTTACATCTAGAGCAAAATTGAACTGGGCTGCTAGTCGTCTAAATTCCTTGATCGCTTGACGGCGATTGGTAAACAAACTGCCAGATTTACCCACCATGAAGTTGTCTAACACCGACAGGGGAGGAAAGTCGAGCGGATCTTGATGCAACATCCCAATGCCTGCACGCATCGCATTTTGTGGCGTTTTGATGTCAACTTCCAGTCCATCCAGCAACAGATTGCCGCGATCGCGACTAATGAAGCCGCTCAAAATTTTCACCAGCGTACTTTTGCCAGCGCCGTTCTCACCTAGCAACCCATGAATACTGCCTGCCTCGACAGTTAGAGAGACATCATCATTTGCTTGCACAGTGCCAAACTGCTTGCAGATGTTTTCTAGCTCAACCTTCATACAAAAACCCTTATTTACTCGATCCTTCCATACCTTGCAATAGCTGCGGCATATACCAGATTTGCTGATCTGTCGCTACCTCGCCAGACTTAAGAAAAACCGTACCGTCTTGAAAATTAATTGGTCCTTTGTAAAGATTAATACTGCCATCTCCTAAGCCCTTAATGAACTGATCGAGTAATTTCTTGTCTTTCAAACCATTTCCCGGCAAGAAGCCAACCATTGAAGTTTGACTATTAATGTCTTTCCAATCTGGTTTGAGCCAGATAAACTCGTTAATTTGCTTACCACTACTCGCTTTCTGGATAACTGTAGAGTAAGGGAAAACCCAGTTATAGTAGGGCGTGCCGACACAAATGTCTGGTGCGAGATTACAACCACCCTTGTAGTCGATCGGAACATACTTAGCAGATTTACCTGCCCCAACAGCTTTTTTCCCCTGCACTGCCGCCTCTGGGGTGTCAATTCCCGACATCACAACATCATAGCCGCCGTTATAAAAGTCATCGGCAACCTTAGTGGGATCGAGAGTTTTACCAGGAATATTAAACCAAAATCCAATCCAGGTAACTTTAAACTTTAGGTCTTTGGGGTCTTTCTTTCGGTAGTTTTGCCAACAGTATTTCGCTCCCAGGTATGAGGCAGAAGCATAGCGTCGAGTTTCATCATTAATCAACGCACCCAAAAGACCAATCTTTCCAGTTTCTGTTGTCAAAGCAGCAGCGCACCCACCAATCATCTCGCCATACTGCAACTGCCCCATAATATTGCCGAGATTAGGCTGATTTTTAAAGTTTTTGCCGTTTTTCCAGGCAGAATCGCCAGAGGCATGAATAACGGCAACATCTGGGTGTTTCTTAGCAGTTTCGAGAGCATCATCCTTGTAATCATCAGAGTTAAAGATGATCAGTTTGGCTCCTTTGGTAATTAGATCATCTGCTACTTGGGCACCAGTGACATTAGGGCGATCGCCAGGATTTACCTTATCGACATATTCAAATTTGGTCCCAGGATTCTGCTTGATTGCTTCCTGAATCCCTTCATATTGAGCCTGATTCCAGCCGCCATCATTTTTAGGACCAACAATTACCATCCCTACAGTAAAATCTTTGCCATTGGCAGCCGTTGAGGAGGATGCTGTAGCACTAGGGGAATTTGTCGCAGCAGGATTACTACATCCTACAAGTAGCCCCAAGGAATAGATAAAAATAACAGGCTTCCAGAAGCTAGACTGCTTTAAAAAATGCTTGCAACGGTTGCTGATATCGCTCATATTTCACTGCTCACAAATACAAGATCGGGCTTATCAAGTAGGTATCCTGATTGCATTGGTTCTATTAATTAAATTTGTTACCCTTATGCATACTGTATACATATGCATAGAAGCTAAAGAGTATTTAAAATTACAATTGCAATAGATTTTCTAGAAAGACTTGGCTTGGAGTATAAATAGTTACGCCATCCGCCTGCGAGCCGTACTATGGCAGTGTAGATGAAAGCTTCGGTTCATCATGTTCTAAATTTTACTATTAAAATCTTCTTGCTAATGCAAACAGTGTAACATATACAACTCTCATTATAGAGAATATCGGTTAAAATTTAGGTATCAAAATGAGTAAAAATGATGAACAATCGCAACCATCAAGCAAACCAATCAGGTGTCCTCTACAGACATGGTGATGTACTAATCAAACAGATTACTCACTTACCAAGTGGTGTTCAAAAAAGAGTTGGTGCAACTTTGGCACAAGGTGAATTGACTGGACACAGCCATCGCCTTCAGCAAACTGATATTCAGTTGTGGGAGCAGGGAAGCGATTTGTTTTTGGAAGTCAAAGAACCAAGTGCTACCTTAATTCATGAGGAGCATCAAGCAATCGCATTACCCCAAGGGTTCTATCGTGTTTGGAAGCAGCGTGAATACCGTCCTGATGCTTATGTAGAGGTGATGGACTAATGCTAAGCCTGATGTCAAACGGGCGTGTGCCCAAAAAATCAGTAAAACAGCGCCCAACTGCAACCCAAGAGCCTATTTCTGGCGATCGCGCTCGGAAACTCATTCTAGAGCATCGCGCCTGGGAGCAAATGCGGGTGTTGGGGCATCTAGACTTGCATGGGCAGTCGAGCCTCTACCATCTTCCAGAAAACCTCACCTGTGAAACTCTGGATATCAGCGACTGTGTAAACCTGACAACCCTTCCCACCGGACTTCATGTTACTCATTGGATCGAATTGGCTGGAAGCGGCATCACCAGTTTGCCTGCGGGACATGGGTTTATCTTACGCTGGCGTGGGGTAGAAGTGAGCGATCGCATTGCTTTTGAATCGCAGTCACTCACAGGGCAAGACATCCTCAATACAGAGAACGTTGAGTTACGGCGGGTGCTGATCGAGCGGCTGGGATACGAGCCATTTGTGCGGCAAGTGGGGGGTTTGGTACGCGATCGCGATCGGGATGTGGGGGGAGAGCGTCAACTCGTCTATATCCACTTTGAAGATGACGAACCACTGACAATTTTGCAAGTCACTTGTCCATCTACACGACATATCCATGTTTTGCGTGTTCCCCCTTATATGAGAAGTTGTCATCAAGCCGCTGCTTGGATTGCAGGCTTCGACAATCCCGATGACTACCATCCTGCCATTGAAGCTTGAACTAGCTGCTCAACTAGTGATATTAGGTTGCACAAACCGCTTAATTTGACCGCAGGCAATATAGGATTTGCCATCTGGTCCAGTTTTGATTTCATCAACCACATTCCTTCCTCACGAACAGAGCGGGGAAATCGCATATTCCAATCTGGTTGATAAGCATCGGAAACCACCCTGGCGCGGAGCTTACTGCCTTCTTTGACGCACTGAACCAGAACGCCATCGCCTACTATGTCTGTTGTCGGCAGATCGGCAGCGCTCGCGGGTCCAGTGGAAGCTTTTCCTGTACTTTTAAAGCTAGATTGCTGACTAGAGAAAATATCAGTTTCACCTGGCTTGGTAAGTCTACTGATGCTACCTTTTACTCGATAGAAACTGCCATCGCTAGAAACTTCCAACCCTTCAACAACATAACGTGCGCCCTCAGCCCGAATCGCGCGGGGAAACTGGATATTCTTCGTTGCTTCATAGCCCTCAGACACAACTTTGACTCGCAGCTTACCGCCTTCCCGCACGCAAAATAATTCAACACCAGAGCCGACTTCACTCACGCTCGGCATAGCGTATATTTCATCACCTGCCGTCACCCCACGACCTGATAAATCGCTGCGATTGCGTGTTAGTGTCTGGTAGGACTGATCTCGGATCTCTTTGCGTCCAGCATTGCCTAACGCTTTGTTCGCGATCCGGTCGGCGAAATACTCAAGCTGATCGATTTCCTCGGCAATTTCAAAGTTCTCGTTTAACCCTTTATCTCGCAGCTCTTGCATTAGCACCCGCAGAATTTGTTCGGCTTCAGAGTGTCTGCCCTGTTCTGCGAGATCGAGGGCGGTTTCTTTTGCCTTAGCAATTCTCAGACGGCTCAACTCTAAGATAATATTGCTTGCCGCCGCACTTGCCGCTTCCTCGATTGTGCCGACTCTGGCAACAACTTCGGCTGTGCCTGAGACGCTTTGAATCAAGTTATCTTGCACCACATCGGCGCTATAGTGCAACTTCAGTAAAGGTAACTCACCTACGGGAGCCGACGCGATCGCCAAACTTAACCCCAGCAGTTTATCCTCACCCTCGTAAAGTTCCCCCAGCGCCACGACTGTTGCACCGACATCATTCTGACTAACTTTAGCCAGACTCAAAGTATCTACTAAACTGACTCCAGCAGCTAGCTCCAGAGTGACAACTAAGTTTTGACCTACCACTGCCCTCAAAGTGTCTAGCTCAATGCTAAATACCTCAGTAGCTTCGTCAATACTCTGGATAAAGTAGAAGTTACCACTAGCAGCCCTTGCCATCCCGATCAGCAGATCTTCATTAAACCCCTGACCAAATCCTAATGTGGTGGTGGTAATGCCTTCTTCGGCTTTTTGCCCCGATGTTGCTGTTAAGATATTTGGGTCTTGAATGCCCATATTAGCGTGTCCATCAGTCAGCAGTAGCACTCGGTTAATTCTTTGTGGATCGAGGTGCGTCTTGACATACTCGCAGCCTTTGAGCCAGCCTCCTGATAAGTTGGTGATACCACCTGCTCGCACCCGCCGAATTGCCGTTTTTAAGTCAGTTTTATTTGCCACAGGTTGAGGAGACACCGGAGTATCCACAGCATCGTCATAAACTACTACAGAGAGCGTGTCACTCGGCTCCAGTTGATCCACCACAGACTCAGCCGCTTTGAGCGCATGATGTAAAGGCGCACCTGCCATTGAGCCAGAGCGATCGATGACAAGAGAAAGATTGAGGTTACGTCGAGGAGCTTCAGGGGTGTCAGCCCGAAACCGCAGCAGGATATTTTTCTTAAGTGAAGTTCCTGTGGGTAGAATTGCTTGATCGAAGTCGTAACTTGTCTTAATCATTCTTACCTTCCTTCAAGTTGTCACTGATAAACTACAAGCCGATGATGCCTGATTCCGAGACATTCATCTCAACCCGGAATATAGCAAGAACGTGGCATATTAACTTGAGGAATGCCAAGATCAGAACAGGAGCATCCTAAAACTTATATGCCAGAATTGCACGAATCGATTGCTCAGCATTACCATGAGCGGACTAAATATGACCCAGAGACGATCGCTACTAAAAGTCAGGGATTGGACTGGGAGAAACAGCCAGTACCGTTTAAGGAATACAAGATCGGTACGACTTATGACTTGAAGCCTTATCTTAAATCAGAACCACCAGAGGCAGACGATCTGGATAGTCTACAGTGGCGGCGGTTATCGCAACTATTGTTTTGCAGCTACGGTTTGACAGCTAAAGTGCCGACAATGATGGAAGAGCCAATCTACCTGCGATCGTCTCCTTCCGCCGGAGGTTTGTATCCAGCCGAGGTTTATTTAATTTCTCGTGGCACACCACTTCTACCTGGGGGATTGTATAACTATCAGCCTCAAACCCATTGTTTAACTAATTTTTGGGAAAGTGAGGTATGGCAGACTTTGCAAGCGGCTTGTCTCTGGCACCCAATTTTAGACAGCACTCAGATAGCACTCGTAACCACTGCTGTCTTCTATCGCTCGGCTTGGCGCTATCAAGATCGAGCCTATAGACGGATCTGTTTGGATACTGGTCATCTACTGGGTAATATTGAGTTGGCTAGCGCTCTCAATGACTATCGACCTCATCTAATCGGTGGTTTTATTGATGAAGCAGTTAATCAGCTACTTTACCTCGATCAACTGCAGGAAGGTGCGATCGCAGTAATTCCTTTGGCTGACTTGCTTGATGTTAAACAAAATTTACCGCTTGGTAAAACTGCTTTGCCTTCTGCGACTGAGATCGAATATCCTCGCCTGCAAGATGGCGAACTGTTGGGATATTGTCATCGGGCGACACAAATTACTGCCAACAAAATAGATCGGGTAGATTTGAAGGTCTTACCACCAGAAGTAAATCGACTAGATAAGTACAACTTTCCCTTTTGTCTGAAAGTTCCTACAGCAACGACAGCAATTGATTGGGAAACTAATTTGGCAGGGCTAGAAAGAACTATTCTCAAGCGCCGTTCTACTCGTGCCTACAACGGTGCCGATCTGACTTTTGATGAACTCAAAGCTTTACTAGATTTTACCTATCAACCGCAGCACTACATGCATCAAGGTCTGGATGCTGCTCCAGATTACTTCGATTTGAATTTAATTGAGACATTTATTGCTGTATCTGGAGTAATGGGTTTGGATGAGGGCTGCTATTACTACGCCCCAAAAGCTCAAGAACTGCGGCAAATTAGGTTTAAAAACTTCCGACGAGAGTTACACTACCTATGTTTGGGGCAAGAACTAGGTCGAGATGCAGGTGCAGTATTGTTTCATACAGCAGATTTGAAGACAGCTATTGCCCAATATGGCGATCGCGTTTATCGTTATTTGCACATGGATGCTGGGCATTTGGGACAACGCTTGAATCTAGCAGCT
>JAABUQ010013127.1_pt1 | contig 10125 bp, 10 predicted proteins | sample 5560001 | NCBI WGS metagenome assembly JAABUQ01 (sample SAMN10711888, study PRJNA513371) | rock metagenome | isolation source: Antarctica rocks | place: Antarctica: Victoria Land, Finger Mt nord | collected 2015-12-18 | reverse complement strand
GGAGGCATTCCGCACGGCAGTCGAGTTTCGTTTGGTGCGTTGGCTTAATGAGCATGTCGATGTATTTGCCTCTCACAGAGCTAAGTCCGGCTATATTTGGGCTTAGAAAGTTTTAAAGTCCCATTAGTAACAATCTCAGAGCCGCTGAGTTCAGGCTGTGGTGACGGTAAAAGACGTCTCACCGTTTGCTTAACAAAAGACTCCAAGAAAACCCCCCGTTGATTTTGCTGAAAAACCCTTTGCAGTGTCTGCCCCAGCTGATTTAAATTCAAAGGACGTCCAGCTTCAGAGGTTATATTGGCATCCTGCACCTGGAAGTACTCAATCAGGCTCATTCCTGCTAAGCGAGTCAAATAGGCGGCGCTGACTCCCTGCACCGCTCCACCAGCAACAAAGGTGATGGCATTGCTTTTAAGCACAGTGCCAACTGTCTGGGTGGAAAGCTCTACTAGCCCCAGTTTGAGCATCAGGCTTCCTAGTGTCCCAGCTACTGCTTGAGCCTGCTGGAAAGAAAATTTTTGCTGATAAATAGCACCTAATTCCACAACTAGCTGGGCATTGATGGCAGCTGTTGCCAGTAGATCCAGAGCTGGCACAGGGTTGGCAAAAGCTGCGGCAGCTGCAATCCATTGATATTGCTCAATGACTGGTATAGCGCGATCGCGTCTCACCCCATTCAATAAGGTTTTCGCCTCTGCTTTTAGTTCAACAGCTATCCGCCTAGTCGTTGCCCATACCAGATTTTGACCTTCCTGCGCCAAGATTTGAGCCAACTGGTCGGTCAGCTGCTTTGTGTCTGGGATTGGCTGTTCTGTCGACTCTCGCACCGAACCATCTGGCTGATGCTGACGTACTTTCACAGGGTTGGGAGACGCCGCAATGCCTATGGCAAGCAAATCCCCTAGTATCTCTTTTGTCTTCAGCGTTTCCTGCATCCTCTGCCGCAGAGAAAGTAACACGGTGGCTCGTTCTTCTGGTAAATATTGGTCTTGCTTGTTAAATACCAACACTGAGCGCTGATTTGCTACCGCTAAGTGCTGTAATACTTGAACCTCTGACTCTGTTAAATCGCCGTTCGTTACGAATAACACCAAGTCTGATGAGATCGCTGCTGCCAATGCAGCTTCTGGCTTCTTAATAGCATCTGTCCCAGTAAACAAAGCCGGTGTCTCTTTCAGGCATAGCGGTTGCTGTAGTTGTGGCACCCAGCTGGACTCTAGGAATCGAATCAAGGTGGTTTTGCCTACTGCTTTCCCACCAATGACAGCCAGACGGATTTCCGGCCGGTCTAACTCAGCTTTTACCTGTGCAACCTGTTCTCGCAACCCTGCTAATGAATCATAGTTTTCTGCCTCTGTCTCCAGTTGGCTAACCACGGTTTCTACTTGTGCAATCGCTTTTTCTACCGTTGCCCGGTCTAGCAGTGAGTCTGACTGCTTCTGAGCGTCTATGGCTCTACCTTGCTGGAATAGCCAGAAGCAGCCGCCGACTGCGATCGCGCCTAAGACAACAAACTCACTCAACTGAACTACCGAGTGATGCCAACTCTGTAACACCCAGAGCGAAAATGACAGACCAACTCCACTCACCAAAATAGGTCGCCGCAACTTAACAGCCATCCATTCCTCCGCAACCGTACTCTCGCCAAGACTTAATTTATCAAAGCTGAGACCTTGGCATATGTCCCTTTGTCTATGCTAAGCCCAGCAGTGCTAACTACCCTATACCAACCAGCGCCTTACCAACGGATTCCCCTGGTTTGTTTTCTCTACCTTGTGCCAGTCTTAATTCAGACAGTGCTCTTGGCTACACCGCTGACTCACTCCCTAGTTTGAGAGTTGATTGTACGCAAATTTCTTCATGTACAGCCCGTTGCGAGATTAACGTCCAAGCGTTGCGATATTCGGCGGAGCGCGGTTTTCGCTGTCGCTTTTCGGCTTCGACTAAGTGAATCTCACTGCCATAGCCAATAAACACATCTACTGGGAAGACATAGAACAGGTCAAGTTTCTCTACATACACTAGGGCAAAGTCAAAGTCCGATTGCTTGTAAGCTTCTCGAACCATGATGCGCCGATTTGTCTTAGTTCGACGGTTATCTACAACGTAGTTGCCAGACGGTTCGTCAAACCAGGCGAACTTTACTTGAACCTTAATGAAAGTTCCCTCTACGTCAAAGACCAAGTCGTATGGCAACCGATCTCCAACGGGTTTTAGGACTCCCCAACCACGCTTTAGGGCATGAAGAACAGTGGCTTGCTCTGCTATGTCTCCTTTGAGCTTTGTGTCCACGTTAAACTTATCAACCTTTCGGAGTAGCTGCTAATCAGCATAAAACAAACCCTGCAACTATTAAAGATTGCAGGGTTTGTTTTGTTGCTGTTTGGTGGCGGGAAGTGGATTTGAACCACTGACCTTCGGGTTATGCTTACCATCTACAGCTTTCGCTGCCTGGATTAACCAGTTTGTGGTCTGGACTGTCCCTTCACCCTCGGCCTAACCGCTAGGGTGCCTGCCTAACCAGTCTCTACACCTTCTCCGTTTCCGGAGCTTGGTTCGGGATTACCACGCTAATGGCTTCCCCGAGTTTGACAGGTAATCGTACACAAGTTACCTCATGTACCGCCCACTGCAAAATTAACTTTCAAGCGTCTAGTTAATCTTGCCGTTGAGCCCGACGAGCTACCAGGCTGCTCTATCCCGCGTCAACTTATTCACTATAACTACAAATTTAGAATTTGGCAACTATAGCAGCGATAATTCTCCGACAACTTCTAGGCGCTTGAAGTTACCTAGGGCCATAAAGCTTTCAGCTAGAGTTTCGGCGATGGTCGGACTAATCCAGCCCATCTGCTTTAACAAGTGGATGGCAACTGCATACTTCGCCCGCTTTGCCCCGTCCATTACCTTAATTGCTAGACCCATAGCTTCACCAACTCTGCCGATGCACTGAACCCCTTCTGCCCCAGCTTTACTTACCAGTTCCCCTTGGGTCAAGCGCATCAATTCCGTATCAAATGCCCCATCTCCTGCCACCATGACTGGGTGATGAGTCATGGCACGGACAATCCGCTCCATATCCACATTGGTACCAGACGCTAGCTGGGCATACAAGGACGCCATTTGCCCAAGTTGCATGAAATAGGTCGGAGCGCCACAGTCATCGTGGGCGCGGATGAATTCTTCAGCTGGCATTCGCAGCATCTCCGCCACTTTGCCTAAAATTAACTGTTGTACTGGGTGTTTGCGCTGCAAGTAATTGTTCAAAGGCCAATGCCGTTGTTGGCAGACAGCCAGCATTCCGGCGTGTTTACCAGAGCAATTGTTTTGCAGTGGACTGCGCTTCCCTTCTGGAATTGGACACTGAAGTATAGAGGAGTCAATATCAGCGCGCCAAAGGATGTTGAACACCTGCCTTACCTGCTCAAGCGTGCCTTGGTGGGAACTACAGATAATTGCTAAGTCCCGATCTGTTAATTTGTAGCGTTCCAGTGTCCCAGTTGTGGTTACAGCTAAAGCCTGAAATGGCTTGAGGGCAGAGCGGAAGAATGTAGCTGTCTCTGAGTTCCCGGCAACGGACAGAACCCGTCCCCGGCTGTCACATACAACAGCCTGGACTTGATGCCTAGATTCAATGATACCCTCCCGCAGCAATCTGACTTCCAGTTCTGCGGCTTGAGTTCGTTTTCCCCTTGTCATGAATAAGACTGTATCACTTGGGAGGACGCGAGCGGTGATTTACAAAAAGTTCCAAGTCACACCGCCGGCAAAGAGCAGTAAAGCCAGCAATGCAAAAGTTCGCTGAAGCCGACTGAGAATCGGTTGGACTTGGTAAGTAACAATTAAGCGATCGCGCAAGAGCACCTCGGTTGGCTTCTCCCAAGTTTGGCCGTCATACCAACCAGACTCTTCATAAAAAATGGTGGGACTTACCAGGCGATCGCGCACATAAGTCCAACCTAGATATAGCCTGAGCAATGCCAGCGCTACCCCCAAACTTGCTCCTGCTGCACTACCGATGGTAAATTGCCCTGGATACTTGTACGGAGGAAAACTTGCCGCCGCCACTGGTCCCGCTATCAGCCATGATGCACCCCAGAGCCAAGCGATTCTCACAGTGTAGTCACGCCACTCTAGCGTGCAATAGCGAAAAAAACAAGCCTCTTTTAACTCTTCGTACTCATTGAGTGGCTGCTGTTCATAGGGAACTGGGCAAACAGAAACCGAATCCATCATGGCGCTAATCCCCCCTAACCTCGGATGTTGGCAGCTCTATCCGTTCAGCATGACCCCAAAACGCTTCCAAACTATAAAACTCGCGCTCTTTGGGCATCATGATATGAACCATCACTTCACCGTAGTCCTGTAGCACCCACGTTCCCTCAGCTTTTCCTTCAGTTCGCAAGGGGAGCCGGTGGAATTTCTGTTCTATCTCATCTTCAATTGCCCCGGCGATCGCTCTTACCTGCACCCTGGAATAGCCCGTCGCCATTATAAAGTAATCAGCTAGATACGACACCTCTGACACTTGCAGTAAAACAATATCGCCTGCTTTGCGGTCTTCTGCTGCTTGGGCAATGGTTAGGGCTAATTCTTGACCTGCTCCTGAGTTATCGAAAGCGGTGTTTATCGTACTAGAGCTTACTACGACCGACTGTGAGGGGGAATTGGCTTTGGAATAATCAGACATCAAACCTCAGATGATTTATTTACTTTTGTTTAGAAAACTGTTAAGAAGGATTTGCAAACAACTGACATTCAACCCGTTAATGCATCGGGGATTTTCTTTAGATGGTAACAAAAATCTAATATTCATGCATTTATTGGAATTTGTTGCTGCTTGTCTTTTGAGCTTTGCAGGAACCAATTTCTGGTTAATATTGTTCTAGGATGAACCAAACAGTGGGTTTTTAGCAAGAATTTCAGAGAATAATCGCAGGTTAGCCAAGTGGCCTGAACTAGATCTTTATAGCTGAGCTGTCGTAAAGTTTCTAGCTCTGGAGTACTGCCGCGCCCTGGTTCTAGGCTATCTGCCAAAAATACCGTACAGCTTAGCAAGCTCATCCCAGGTTTACCTAAAGTGTGATTAGCGATCGCCTGCAATACTTCTTCATCCTCGACTCCAAAGGTGTCTCTGGCAACTATCGCACTCACGTCCGCATGTAACAGATGGGGAGTTGCTGCCATCACCGGATCGATCTCCAAACCCTCTGTCCTTGCTATCTCCAACAGCTGTTGTGGTTTAAAATATTTCGCCAGATCGTGCATCAACCCTGCTTGAGCCGCTTTTTCTACGTCAAGAGTATAATGCCCAGCCAACTCCACCGCCATTTGCTCCACTCTAAGAATGTGGTCGATCCGGGATTCAGGTACATTATCTGACAACCAGCCTAAAACCTGAGCACGCATAACGAGACTGGACTCCAAAGTGCGGTCGGATAAAAATAAATTCACAGTTCTATTTTAACAAGGTAGGAAGGCAGAGGATCAGAAGAACCACCGCTCGTGGACATAATTGCCCCTCTGCTCTTTATTTCCCCTGTTTCTCTGTGACCGCAGCGAGTATTGAGTAGTGTGAACGCCCCAAAGGGGCTTGCCATAGTGCCGGAATATTTCTGTTACCGATGTTGCAGAAATAACGAAGATCGAGATAGATAGGAATATGGTTGCATAAATGTTGGATGACTGTATTGCCTATCATAATATCGCTGGTAAATTACTATGTATTCAATGAGTGTGAGCAGAGCATTTCAAATCGATGAAACTGATGGTATAGTTTTGTTTGAACATTTGAGGAGCTATGAACAAAAGATGATAAAGCCTGTATCAATAATGCTTGGCTTCTAATAATTCAGCTTTTAGACTACCGATGACGTATCCTTAAACAAAACTTAAACATAGCTTATACGTAAAACTGATGCATTATTCTATACTAAATTTTAATACGTGCAGGGAAGTTACTGAAGTATATGCAAAAATGCTAACATGCCAAATCAAACCTAGAGCTCAGCTATGAGGTAAATCTCAGCTTCTATGAGGATAAACAATTCAAATAGGGTAAAGGTAGATTTTAACAGGGGAATTATGCGACTATTCTTTAGTGGTTATTTGGCTAGCAAAGGACATGTCAACAATATGCATTCTCTTAATCAAAAATTAACCTATGGTTAACACAAATTTGAACGGGGAATGATAGCTACAAGGAGATGAAAAATATATTGTAGGGTTAAAAAAAGGCATAGGAATTCACGGTATTTTCTAACCCATTGATTTGTTCAAGCAAGTATGGAAATAGAATGATTCAGGAAATTACACATCATCGCCGACTCTTAGCACTAATTATTTCTCATAAATTTCAAGAGCCAGGAGTCCACTTTTTTACTCCAAATGAACTCTCTCAGCAGTTGGCATATATGCGTCACCCTGCTGGTAGAATCATCCTACCCCATGTGCATAATCCTGTGATTCGCGAAGTGCAGTACACCCAGGAAACTATTTTGATTAAAAAGGGTAGATTGCGAGTAGATTTCTACAACGAGCAGCAGCAATATTTAGAAAGCCACATCCTGGAAGCTGGTGACGTTATTCTTTTAGTCGCAGGTGGTCATGGTTTCGAGGTCTTAGATGAAATCGAGATGGTTGAAGTCAAGCAAGGTCCCTACGTTGGAGAACACGATAAAACCAGATTTGTTGGTATCAGTGCAGCTCAAGCTAAAATAATCGATGCCGCGTAAAAATGGAATGATCGGGAAATAACATTCATGCTTGTTATATGAGCAATCCTATTCCAGTCAATGAACCACGGCTTGATGGTAATGAAAAAAAATATTTGAGCGAGTGCATTGACACTGGCTGGATTTCTTCCGAAGGACCATTTGTTAAACAATTTGAACAGCAGTTTGCCGCCGAAGTAGGACGCAAATATGGCATTGCTGTTAGTAACGGTTCAGTGGCTCTCGATGCTGCCATAGTATCTCTGGGCATTGGTCCGGGTGATGAAGTCATTCTGCCGACTTTCACCATCATTTCTTGTGCAGCCGCAATCGTCCGTGCCGGAGCAGTGCCCGTTGTTGTGGATTGTGATCCCTGCACCTGGAATATGGATGTGAACCTGATTGAAGCCAAAGTCACACCTCTGACTAAAGCAATCATGGTTGTCCATATTTATGGGTTACCCGTGGATATGAATCCAGTACTTGCCTTGGCCAAAAAGTATAATTTGCTGATTATCGAAGATGCTGCCGAGATGCACGGTCAAACTTACAACAACCTTCCCTGCGGTAGTTTCGGCGCTATCAGTACCTTCAGCTTCTATCCGAACAAGCACATCACTACAGGTGAGGGCGGAATGCTGCTTACAGATGATGAGCATTTAGCTGAACGCTGCTGTTCTTTACGCAATTTGTGCTTTCAAACCCACAAACGTTTTGTACACGAAGAGTTAGGCTGGAACCTGCGAATGAGCAACTTGCAGGCCGCTTTAGGTGTAGCGCAACTAGAGCGATTAAACGAATTTGTGGCACGCAAACGCCACATGGGGCAACTTTACACAGAGCTGTTATCAGACATACCATGCTTACAGCTGCCAGTTATGCGTACTAATTATGCCGATAACATTTATTGGGTATACGGCTTGGTATTGAAGGATGAAGCGCCATTTGATGCGTCAGAAGCCATGCGACGTTTACGCCAGCACCAAATTGGTAATCGCCCATTTTTCTGGCCGATGCATGAACAACCTGTATTTCAGAAAATGGGATTATTTGCTGGAGAGTCTTGTCCAGTGGCAGAGAGAATCGCTCGCCGTGGTTTCTATATTCCTAGTGGCATAGCTCTAACAGACGAGCAAATGGAACGAGTGGCAGATGTACTTAAAAAAGTATTGATATGAATGTCTTTGGCAATTATGCCCGTTACTATGATTTGCTATACCGTGATAAGGACTACTCTGGAGAAGCGCAGTTCATTCATGAACTACTAAAAAATTATGCACCTAGTACGAAATCTGTCCTTGAGCTAGGGTGTGGAACTGGAGCTCATGCAGTGCTGTTGGCGAAGGAAGGATACCAAGTTCACGGCGTTGATTTGAGCGCGGAAATGTTGCAGCGAGCTACTTATCGCCGATGCCACCTCCCGACTGAGCTAGCATCAAGATTGGAATTTTCTCAAGGAGATATCCGGACTATCCGGATAAATCAGCAATTCGATGCCGTAATTTCTCTGTTCCATGTAATCAGTTATCAAACGACCAATGAAGATTTACAAGCAGCATTTGCCACTGTAAAAGCTCATCTCAAACCTGGTGGAGTTTTCCTTTTCGATTGCTGGTACGGTCCAGCGGTTTTAAGCGATCGCCCTGGGGTGAGAGTTAAGCGGCTGGAAGATGAAGAAATTAGTGTAATCCGAATTGCTGATGCACTGATGTATCCGAATGAAAACTTAGTAGATGTGAACTATCAAGTTTTCATCAAGCAAAAGAACACTGGCATAGTTGAAGAACTGCAAGAAACCCATAAAATGCGGTACCTATTCAAACCAGAAATAAAATTGTTGCTTGTCCAATCTGGACTTAAGTATGTAGAATCTCGCGAGTGGATGACCACCCGTGAACCTGGGTTTGACACTTGGGGTGTTTATTTTGTGGTTAACTGAATGTCTCCCAGTAGGACCTCTAGCCTTGCTCCAGTAGCTTGAGGCAGGTTGCCAGGAATACTTAACTCACGCCAGTAGGCTAGAACTGCAAAAGCGATCGCTTCTTTGAAATCCGCATTTAAGCCTACTTCATCAGTGGTTAAAACTGGCACCAATTCCAGTTGAGCCTCGAGCCGGTGTTTTAAGTAGAGATTTCGGCTGCCGCCACCACATAACAGCACCTGATCAGGCAACTGGGGTAAGAAAGTGTAATAACCTCTAACAATTGAGGCAACGGTAAATTCTGTCAAAGTTGCTAGTAGGTCAGCTGGACTCAGATGGTGTGCCTCGGACTGTGCCAGACATTGGTGAAAGTAACTAGAGCCGAATTGCTCTCGCCCAGTCGATTTGGGCGGCAACTGTTGGAAGTAATCTTGCTGCAGCCATTGTTCTACCAAGATATTGCAGGGAGTGCCAGTTGCGGCCCAATTACCGTCGTGGTCGTAGGTCTTGCTTCCATCAGTTAAATACTGCACTGCCAAATCTAGAAGGGTATTTCCTGGTCCGGTATCCCAACCTCGGACACTTTCAAGCCACCTGCCCTGACGAGGCGGTAGATAAGCCACATTACCAATGCCACCAATGTTTTGAACACAACGAGACTTGTGTGGATGACTGAGTAAATAGGCGTCTACTTTAGGCACGAGGGGGGCACCTTGACCGCCAGCGGCAATATCAGCATAACGGAAGTTACTCACGGTCCGAATACCAGTATGCTGGGCAATTACAGCACCACGACCCAATTGGAGAGTATATCCCAGTTGAGTTTTGGTTGGTTCTCCCCCTCTTCCCATCTTTCTCGGGGGGCGATGGTAAATTGTTTGACCATGAGAGCCAATCAACTGAGCCGGGGTGTGGCCGATTTGGATGTTTTGGGTCGCTTGGACAAAGGCAAGAGCGATCGCATCATCTAATTCTGCCAACTCTGCCATCGACACAGCAGCACCACCACAAACAGCTAAAATCTGCTTTCTCAAGTCTGTGGGGTAGGGATAGGTTGCCCCAGCCACCAAATCAACCTTTAAGTCCCAGTCAGTACCGGCAACATCTACCAAGACAGCATCAATGCCATCGACTGACGTACCACTCATTAAACCGATAACACGAGTCATTCCTCTGGAGCCAGATGACTGGATGTGGATTTTTTCTCAGTCGCAATTATATGCAAATCAACGTCTTTGAGCAATCGCACCAACTGTTGAGTCAACGAGCCTTTTAGCAGTATCTTCCAGCGTGATCGCTGGCTTTCACCGATAACAATCTGAGTAATGTGATGTTTCTGAGCTACTGACGCAATTGCCTTGGGGACATTATTGCTTCTGACACGCATAAAGGTACCGCCAAATTCTTGACACAGCTTCTCACAAGTTTCCAGGTGTAGGCTTTCATCCTTAGTCAGAAATCGCTCGGGATCAGCCACAAAAACCATATAAA
>JAABUQ010013126.1_pt1 | contig 10126 bp, 8 predicted proteins | sample 5560001 | NCBI WGS metagenome assembly JAABUQ01 (sample SAMN10711888, study PRJNA513371) | rock metagenome | isolation source: Antarctica rocks | place: Antarctica: Victoria Land, Finger Mt nord | collected 2015-12-18 | reverse complement strand
CCGGCGATGCTGTCGATGTAGGCGGCTACCAAGGGCTCCGGAGAGACGGAAGCCGTCAGATTGCCTATGTCGGCGACGTCCAGCGCTGCCGCGAAGGCCGGTGTTTGTGCGGCCGGACGGGGTAGCGGAAGCATGAGGGCTGCAACGATACCGCTCAGAACGTCCTCCTGCTGAACGATCAACTCTCCCCGCAGCGTCGCCAGCATGGATTGGTTGCTTCCATCTTCGGCATGGCCGATCCCTCTTCGCTGTGCGTGCAGCCAATCCAAAAGTACCGCGACCTCGGCGGGTGAAACCGATCCATCTTTTAGGAAATGCCCCATAACGGCGATGGCATCCGCGAATGCGCTGGCCTTAGCGGCGTTGAAGTCGCGCGATCGCAGCTCCTTGTCCCACGCGCCGTGCGGACCTTGCCACCGGGCAACCAGCAGGCAGGCCATGACCGAGGTTCGCGGACAAAAGAGCAGGTCCGCCAGAAGCAGCGGATGATGATCAATGGTAAAGAGGAGGGAAAAAAGCAAATCTGGGCGATCAGCGATGATGGGAAGGAGCAGCGCAACCAGAGGGTTCGGCGCGGGGGACATCTCCTTACCCGTGAAGCATCATGTCATCAACGCGCTTATGCGACGACGGGGCACCCGCCACACCCCGCCTGTTCCAATCGAACCCGGAACCTTGGTCCGAACCGTGCATGCATTCTCCTTAAAAGGAGAACACAATGCCCGATCTGCGCGGAGCTATCGGACGTGACGTCGACAGCGGTCTCTACGATGGCGCCGTGACCATCGTCGCGGTCGGCGGCAAGGTGGTGTTCGACGAAGCCACCGGCTTCGCCGATCGGCTCGGCGGCAAGGTCATGCGCCGGGACAGTGTGTTCCCGATCTTCTCCATCGCAAAGGCCATCAGCGCGGTCGCCGTACTGCAGCAGGTCGAGCGCGGCCGGGTTCGGCTGAACACGCCGGTCTGCGAGATCATTCCGGAGTTCGCGCGGCGCGGGAAGCAGCGGGTGACGATCGGCCATCTCCTCTGCCACAGCGGGGGGATGCCCGCCAGCTTTCCCGCGGTTCCGCCAGAGAACGCGGGGGATCTCGACGCCGTGGTCGCGGCGGTCTGTGACGTCGGACTGGAGGCGGTGCCTGGGGAAGAGGTGAGCTATTCGCCGATCATGGCCTATGCGGTGCTCGGCCAGTGCGTCCGCGTACTGGACGGCGGCGGCCGGCGATTTCGCGACATCGTCGGGGAGGACGTCCTCGCGCCGCTCTGCATGCGGGAGACGTCGCTCGGATTGACGCGGGCGCTGGTCGAGCGGGCCGTCGCGCCGCGCATTTCTGACACCAGCCCCGGCCTGTTCGACCCCAGCGGACTGATGTGGCTGGCCTCCCTGATCCTCGATCCCACGAAGGACGTGGAAATGCCGGCGGGCGGTTTCGTGTCCACGGCAGGCGATATCCATCGTTTTGCCGAGGCCCTGCGGCAGGGCGGAACTCTGGAGGGCACCCGGGTGCTGTCGCCGGCCACGGTGACCTTCGCGACTCGCAACCACACCGGCTCGATGCCCAACGATCTGTGGACCTACGCCCGCGAGCTGAAAAACTGGCCTCTGTTCCCCGCCAATCTCGGCCTCGGCTTCTTTCTGCGCGGGGAAGGCATGAACCCGACCTATTGCGGACATCTCGCCACCCCCGGCGCCTATGGAGCAATGGGCGCCGGCACCACGAACTTCTGGGTGGATCCCGAGCGGGACATGTCGATGGTGTGCCTTACAACAGGCTTCGTGGAGGAGGCTAACAGCGCCATGCGCTTCCAGCGCCTGTCGGATGCCGCGATCGCGCAATTTGCACCCCATTGAGCAGATTGCCGCCTTTCCAACAGCCGTCCTGCCCGCCTTCCGCCGGACGGTCCGTCCAGACGGCTGGCTGGCCACAGGGCCGGTCCCACCCTCGGCAACCCGGCTAACGGCATGCGACTTGCCAAGTTGTTGGGTATGAGTGTTCTGCCTGCGCGTCCGTGGCGTCACAAGCGCCAAATCTCCGGTCGAGCCCGCCCGGCCCGATCGTTCATGGCTGACGGTCCAGCCCTGCCGTCCAAACCTGCATCCTGCGACGGCGGTCCCTCGACGTGACCTTCATCTGGAAGCGCCTTCTCGGAACCGTGCCGAGCCTTCTCGGGGTCGTCGTTCTCACCTTCCTGCTCTCCCATGCTTTGCCAGGGGATCCGGCCGCCTATTTTGCAGGCCCCGCTGCCAATGCGGCATCGATCGCCGACGTCCGGGAGAAGCTCGGGCTCGACCGGCCGCTGCTCGAACAGTTCTTCCATTATGTCGGCGATCTCCTGCACGGCGATCTCGGACGGTCGCTGACCACCGGGCAGCCCGTGCTCACAGACCTCGTCGACCGGCTGCCGGCGTCACTCGAACTGTCGGCCTTCGCCCTGATCTTCGCCGTGGGGCTCGCGATCCCGATGGGCGTGTGGGCGGCGACACGCATCAACGGCCCGGTCGACCACGTCTGCCGCGCCCTCGTCACGGTTTGCGCGGCCTTTCCCACCTTCTTCGTCGGCCTGCTGCTGGTCTACGTGTTCTATTTCCTGCTCGGGATCTCGCCTGAACCGCTCGGCCGGCTCAACGAGATCGTCTATTCGCCCCCCGCCCGCATCACCGGCGCCTACACGGTCGATGCCCTCCTCTCCGGCGACTGGACGGTGTTCCGGGCCTCACTGATTCAATTGGTCCTGCCGGCCGTGTCGCTCGGCCTGTTCGCCCTCGCACCCATCGCCCGCATCACCAGGGCCGCCATGGTGGAGGCGCTCGGCAGCGACTTCGTCCGCACGGCGCGCGCGAGCGGCCTGCCGGTATGGAAAATCCTGTTCACCTACGCCTTCCGCAACGCCCTGCTGCCGGTCACCAGCGTCCTCGGCATGGTGTTCTCCTTCCTGCTGGGGTCCAACGTGCTGATCGAGCAGGTCTTCGGCTGGCAGGGTGTCGGCGCCTATGCGGTCTCGGCGGTGGTCGCCTCCGACTACGCCGCCGTCCAGGGCTTCGTGCTGATGATGGCCATCCTCTACATCCTGCTCAATCTCGTGGTCGACGTCTTCGGTACGCTCATCGACCCCCGCGTCAGGTTCGAGGGCTGAGTGCATGAGCCTCGTCGCCCTCGCCCGCAACACGGTCTACGCCTTCAGCGAGAACCGCCTCACGCTGGTCGCCGCCATCATCCTGGCGCTGCTGGTGCTCTGCGCCCTCGTCGGACCCTTGATCGCGCCCTATGACCCGCTGGCGACCGACGCCACGGCCAAGCTGGTCGGGCCGAGTGCGCAGCACCTGTTCGGAACCGATGCGCTCGGCCGCGACATCCTGAGCCGCGTGATGGTGGCCGCGCGCCTCGACCTCGGCATGGCCGTCGCGGCCGTGGCGCTGTCGTTCCTGGTCGGTCTCGCGCTCGGCTCGGTCGCCGGCTATTTTGGCCGCTGGACGGACCGGGTCATCGGGCGCGTGATGGACACCATCATGGCCTTCCCCCTGTTCGTGCTGGCCATGGGCATCGTCGCGGCGCTCGGCAACAGCGTGCTCAACATCATCATTGCGACGATGATCATCAACCTCCCGTTCTACTGCCGCTTCGCGCGCGCCGAGGTGAACGTGCGACGGGAGGCCGGCTACGTGGAAGCGGCCCGCATGGGCGGGAACCGCACCCTGCCGGTCCTGGTCAACCACATCATTCCCAATATCCTGCCGCCGATGATGGTGCAGGCCTCGCTCAACATGGGCTGGGCCATCCTGAACGCGGCCGGCCTGTCGTTCATCGGGCTCGGCGTCAGGCCGCCCACGCCCGAATGGGGCATCATGGTCTCGGAGGGCGCGAGCTTCATCATCTCCGGCGAGTGGTGGGCATTCATGTTCCCCGGCGCGGCACTGGTGATCGCGGTATTCTGCTTCAACATGTTGGGCGACGGGATGCGCGACCTCCTCGATCCCCGGAAGCGCGTATGACCGCCCAGCTCGAAATCGATGACCTGTCTCTGGCGTTCCGCACGCGGCACGGTGTGGTGCGGGCGCTCGAGAACGTGTCCATCTCGGTGGCCCGGGGCGAGATCGTGGGCGTGGTCGGCGAAAGCGGCTCGGGCAAGTCGGTCACCGCCTACACGGTGATGGGCCTGCACGATGCCGCCGCGGACATCACCCACGGCCGTATCACGCTCGGCGGGATCGACCTGCTGGCGGCCCGGCCCGAAGCGCTGCGCGGGCTGCGCGGCCGCGAGATGGCCATGATCTTCCAGAGCCCGCGCACCTCGCTGAACCCGATCCGCAAGGTGGGCAAGCAGATCGAGGACGTGCTGCGCGAACACGCCGACGTTCCCAGCCGCGACCTGCGCAAGGCGGCGGTCGCGGCGCTAGCCCGAGTCCGCATCCCCGATCCCGAACGCCGCTACGAGGCCTACCCGTTCGAACTGTCGGGCGGCATGTGCCAGCGGGTGATGATCGCAATGGCGCTCGCCTGCTCGCCCTCCATGCTGATCGCCGACGAGCCGACGACCGGGCTCGACGTCACCACGCAGGCCGTGATCATGGACCTCATCCGGGACATGAGCCGCAGCGCCCGCATGTCGACCCTCCTGATCACCCACGATCTCGGCCTCGCCGGCGAATACTGCGACCGGATCGCGGTCATGCACGCCGGCCACGTGGTGGAGATCGCCTCCACCGAGGCCCTACTCGCCCATCCCGCCCATCCCTACACTCGGCAGCTCCTCGCCGCGACCCCAACTCCCGAGACGCGCCTGGACGAACTCAACGCGATCGGGGGACACCTCCCCGACCTCCGGCGCGACCTGCCGCCCTGCCGCTTCAGCGGCCGATGCGAGCGGCACCAGCCGGTGTGCGACGAGCCGCCCCTGCCCTGGGTGGAGGTGTCGCCCGCACACGTCGTCCGCTGCCGGTTTCCGCTGTGACGGCGCCCCTTCTCGAAGCCAGGGCGCTGGCCAAGCTCTATCCGGTCAAGAGCGCGGTGCGGGGCGCCCGGCTGCACGCCGTCGACGACGTGGATCTCGCCATCGCATCGGGGGAAAGCCTCGGCATGGTGGGTGAATCGGGCTGCGGGAAGTCGACCATGGTGCGCCTGCTGGCGCGCCTGGTCGACCCGACCGCCGGGAAGATCCTCCTCGATGGTAAGGATCTCACGGCCGTGTCGCAGGCGCATTTCGTGTCGACGCCGGACCGCGGCAAGATCCAGGTCGTCTTCCAGGATCCGACCGACAGTCTCAACCCCTCCTTCCGGGTATTCCGCTCGATCGCCGACCCCCTCAAGCGCCTTCTCGGGCTGCGCGATGCCGCCGCCATCGCCGATCGCGTGCGCCGGACCGCCACGCTCGTCGGATTGCCGGAGGAACTGCTGCAGCGCTACCCCCACCAGCTGTCCGGCGGCCAGCGGGCGCGCGTGGGCATCGCTCGCGCGATCGCGGTCGAACCTTCGCTGCTGATTCTCGACGAGCCGACCTCGGCGCTGGACGTGTCGGTCCAGGCGGTCATCCTGCGTCTTCTCGCCGACCTCCGGGACCGGCTCGGCATGAGCTACCTGTTCGTGTCGCACGACCTTAACGTCGTCCGCCTGCTGTGCTCGCGGGTCGTCGTCATGTATCTGGGCAAGATCATCGAGGTGGCGCCGACCGAGGGGCTGTTCGTGGCCCCGCGCCACCCCTACACCCAGGCGCTGCTCGCCTCGATCCCCGATCCGGCCCGCCGAACGGAGACCCGGCCGCGCCTCGACGGCAGTCCCAAGAGCCCCATCGACCCCGATCCGAACATGTGCCGCTTCTATGGCCGCTGTTTCAAGGGCACCGAGCTTTGCACCCGGGTGATGCCGCCGCTGCGCGAGGTCGGCCCGGACCATCGCGTCGCCTGCCACTATGCCTGATCGCACCCTGAGGAGGACCGCTTGAGCAACGACAACGAGATCTGCCGCATGAATGCGGTGACGGTCGCCAGCAAGGTCAAGGGCAAGGACCTGTCCGCCGCCGAGGTGACCGAGGCGGTGCTGCGCCGCATGGACGTGCTCGAGCCGCATATCCACGCCTTCTGCACTCCAACGCCCGAGGTGGCGCGCGCCGCCGCGAAGGCCGTGGACGCCAAGATCGCGGCCGGCGAGGACCCCGGCGTGCTGGCCGGCGTACCGATCGGCATCAAGGATCTGGTGGCCACCAAGGACATCCTCACCGTCATGGGGTCGCCGCTCTACCGCGATTTCGTCCCCGACGAGGACGACATCGTCGTCGAGCGACTGAAGGCGGCTGGCGCGGTGATCATCGGCAAGACCAACGTGCCGGAATTCGGATACAGCGGCGTCGGCCACAATCCGGTCTTCCCGGCGACCCGAAATCCGTGGAACCTGGACATGACCTCGGGCGGCTCCAGCGCGGGCAGCGGGGCATCGGTAGCGACCGGTGTCGCGCCGTTTGCCATCGGCTCGGACGGCGGCGGGTCGATCCGCATTCCCTCGGCGCTCTGCGGCCTTTACGGCATGAAGGCGTCGATGGGCCGGGTGCCGCTGTACCCGGGGTGCCGGGACGAGCGCTACCCCGGTGTGTCGAGCTGGGAGTCGCTGGAGCATGTCGGCCCGATGAGCCGGACGGTCGCGGATTCGGCGCTGATGCTCAGCGTCATCACGGGTCCCGATCCGCGCGACCGCTATTCCATCCCGGCGGTCGACTTCGACCAAAGCGCGGCAACGACCGAGAGCATCTGGGGCCTGCGCATCGCCTACAGCGAGGACTGGGGCTACGCGCCCGTGGACCCCGAGGTGCGGCGCATCGTTTCCGAAGCCGCTGCCGTTTTCGAGAAGGACCTCGGCTGCACGGTCGAGCGCGCCCATCCAGGCTGGCAGGATCCGCTCCCCTCCTTCTGGACCATGGTCGCGGGCGACACCGATCTTGCCGGCCTGCGCCGCATGATGAAGGGGCGGGAGTCCGAGATGTCGCCGCATCTTGTGGCGCTCCTGTCGCACCCTTGGACCGCCGAGGACTTCACCAATGCAAAGATGGTCCGCCAGATGGTCTGCAACCGCATGTGGCGGTTCATGGCCAACTACGACCTGCTGCTCACCCCGACGCTCGCGGTGCCCGCCTTCCCGCTCTACATGCAAGGCCCCGAGATCATCGAGGGCAAGATGGTCGGCTCGGCCGCCTGGCTGGCCTTCACCTTCATCACCAACCTGACCGGCCAGCCCGCAGCCAGCATCCCGGCGGGCTTCACCAAGAACGGCCTGCCGGTCGGGCTCCAGATCATCGGCCGTCACTTGGCCGACCGCACCGTGCTCGCGGCGTCGGGTGCATTCGAACGCGCCCATCCCTGGGCTCACGTTTGGCCGAAGCTCGTGGGCGACCTCGGCCTCTGATTCACTCGGTTAAATAGGGGAGTACTGCGCATGAAGATCGATCGGCGAACTCTGATAGCGGCGGTCCTGACGGCCTCCGTCGCGCTGCCGGGTGCCGCCCGGGCGGCCGAACTGCCCAAGGACACGCTCGTGATCGTCTCCGAGATGGGTCCGAATGGTCTCGACACGATGGTGCCGACCGCCAACGACCACAGCCGCATGGTGGTGTGGCAGGCCTATGACCGGCTGGTCAGCCACGGCGAGAGGACCCTGCCGGACGGCACGATGTCCTACGACGCGAAGGTGGTCGCGCCCGAACTCGCCGAGAGCTGGGAGATCAGCCCCGACGGCAAGACCTACACGTTCCATCTGCGCAAGGACGCGACCTTCCACGATGGTGCGCCCGTCACCGCCAAGGACGTCAAATGGTCGTTCGACCGCGCCGTGACGGCGGGCGGCTTCCCGTCCGTGCAGATGGCCGCTGGCGGCATGACCAAACCCGAGCAGTTCACGGCCATCGACGACCACACGTTCCAGGTGGTGCTCGACCAGCCCAACAAGCTGACCATGCCCGACATGGCGGTGCCGGTGCCGGTGATCCTCAACTCGGAACTCGCCAAGAAGCACGCGACGGCGGCGGATCCGTGGGCCTTCGATTGGGTGTCGCGCAACGACTGCGGCGGCGGCGCCTTCAAGATCGAGAGCTGGACGCCCGGCCAGCAGACCGTGTTCACCCGCTTTGACGGCTGGAAGTCCGGCCCGGTGCCCAAGCTCAAGCGCGTCGTCTACCGGCAGATCGCCTCGGCCGGAACGCGCCGCGCGCTGCTGGAGAAGGGCGACGTCGACATGTCTGTCGGCCTGCCGCCGAAGGACTACGCGGAACTCGCCAAGGCGGGGAAGGTCAAGGTCATCGGCGTTCCCATCCAGAACGACCTCGTGTTCCTAGATCTCAACGTCAAGATCGCGCCCTTCGACAACCCGAAGGTCCGCGAGGCCATGTCCTACGCCATACCCTACAAGGACATCCTGTCCTCGGCGCTCTACGGGCGGGCCAGGCCGATGTTCGACGGCGATGCGTCCCAGCCCTACGCCCCGACCTGGCCGGTTCCGCTCAAGCATGGGCAGGACCTCGACAAGGCCAAGCAACTTCTCACCGAGGCCGGCTTCCCCAACGGCTTCAAGTCGACCATCTCGTTCGACCTCAGCCAGGCGACGGTGAGCGAGCCGACCGCCATCCTCATGCAGCAGTCCCTCAAGAAGATCGGCGTCGACGTCACGCTCGAAAAGGTGCCCGGGGCCAACTGGTTCGCGCAGATGGCCAATAAGACGATGCCCATGGTGATCGGCGAGTTCTATGGCTGGCTGGACTACCCCGACTACTTCTTCTTCTGGAACTTCGACGGCGCGAACAACTCGGTCTTCGACACGGCCAACTACGTGAACCCCGCGCTCGACAAGGTCATCGACACCGCCCGGTTCACCGCCGATCCGGCCGTCTATAAGGCGAGCCTGCAAAACATGGTCGACACCGTGATGACCGAACTGCCCCGCATCCCGCTCTACAATCGCTTCGCCGACTACGCAATGGAAAAGAACGTGCAGGGGTTCGAATACTGGTTCCACGTTCATCCGGACTTCCGGAAGCTTTACAAGGAGTAAGGCCGGCCGGGGTGCCGGCTGTTTCGGCCGGCACCCCGCCGATCCGAGCGGCGGCCGCCGGTCAAGGCCCGCCAATCACAAACCATCGAGGCCCCCTATGCATGACCCGCTTGGCGCCTTCGTTCCGGGCACCGAGGTCCACCGTCCGGGGCGGCCGAACGGCTCCCTCGCCGGACTGACCTTCGCGGCCAAGGACCTGTTCGACATCGAGGGCCTGGTGACCGGCTGCGGCAATCCGGACTGGGCCGCCACGCATGCGCCGGCGACGGCCGACGCCTGGGCGGTCGCGACCCTGCTCGCAGCCGGCGCCACGTTGATGGGCAAGACCATCACCGACGAGATCTCGCTCGGCCTGCTCGGCATCAACCGCCACCACGGCACCCCGATGAACGCGCGCGCGCGCGCCCGATCGCGTGCCCGGTGGCTCGTCGAGCGGCTCCGCCTCCGCCGTGGCGGGCGGCGTGGTGGACTTCGCGCTCGGCACGGATTCCGGCGGCTCGGTTCGGGTGCCGTCCAGCTACTGCGGTCTCTACGGCCTGCGTCCGACGCACGGCCGCCTGCCCGTCGCCGGCCTGATGGCCCAGGCGCCGAGCTTCGACACAGTGGGCTTCTTCGCGCGCGATGCGGCGACCTTCGCAAGGGTCGGCGCCGTCCTACTCGGCGAGACGATCCCCGATGCCCTGCCCGACGACGCGCTGGTCGCGATCGACTGCTTTGCATTAGCCGACGAGGCCGTCCGCCTCGCCCTGGAGCCGGCCGTGGCCGCCTTGGGCGCGACGCTCCGCACAGAAGCCGTTACCTGGCGCCCGACGGCCTCCTCGACTGGTCACGGCATCCGCGCGTCCTGCAGGGCAACGAGTTTCACGCGACGTTCCGGGACTGGATCGACCGGGTGAACCCGCGCTTTTCCAGCGAGGTCGCCGGCGCCTTCGCGGACGACGGACGCGTCCCGGCACGCGAGGTCGCCGCGGCGCAGGCCTTCCGCCCGGCGGCACGACAGCGGCTCGAAGACCCGCTCGAGGGCCGGCGCGTGCTCTGCCTGCCGACCTCGCCCATCCTGCCGATCCTTCGCGACGCCCGGCTCTCCGCGATCCGGAGCGCCG
>JAABUQ010005370.1_pt1 | contig 10126 bp, 11 predicted proteins | sample 5560001 | NCBI WGS metagenome assembly JAABUQ01 (sample SAMN10711888, study PRJNA513371) | rock metagenome | isolation source: Antarctica rocks | place: Antarctica: Victoria Land, Finger Mt nord | collected 2015-12-18 | reverse complement strand
CGCGACAGTGATCGTCACGGCGTCCGTGTAATGCGCATCCGGGTCCTCGCCGAGAGCTTCCTCGCCGAATAACTGACCCGGTCCGCAGATAGCAAGGATGATCTTGCCGCCGGATTCATTGGTTCTGGTCAGCTTGATCAAACCTTCTTCGATCAGGAACACAGCATCTGCTGGCTGCCCTTGCGCGTAGAGCGATGTGCAGCGCTGCACTGACGTCAGGCGGGTCGACTCAGCTACTGCTCGAAGTCCATCCTGCACCGCCGGTCTGAGTAAGTTCACCTTAACTTCCTTTTCATGTGGTACTCGATGCTGTCATGACATAACCAGAGTTGCATTCCATCTCCGGAAGTTGTCTTGTTAAGCTCCGGGCTTCGCCCGCCGAAGTTGTTTTGCCCACGCGGACCCGACCTCGAATAATTCCACTAACCTATCATTTTCAAGCGCCAGTTGCAAATCTGACAAAGCGGATCGATAACTTTGCAGCGCCGCGCTGACGGCTTCCCGATTGGTGTTCAGGATCGGAACCCACAGCTCAGGAGAGCTCATCGCTAAACGCGTCATATCGAGAAGTCCAGGACCGAAAACCTCGAACGTTCGATCGGCTCCTTTGTTTGCCAACGTCACTGCGAGCGCGGTCGAGATCAGCTGCGGTAAATGCGATGTGAATGATACCGTTTCGTCGTGCGCTTCGGCCGTCATTTCAATTACTTCTGCTCCGATGCGCTCAAGCCACGACTTCAGCTCATCGAAAGCAGCAGTGCGCGCGAGATGAGGAGTCAGAATATAAGGCCGCCCCCGGAAGAGATCGGCTTCAGCCGCTTTGACGCCGCGCTGCTCTTTTCCAGCCATCGGATGACCACCGACAAAGTACGCTGCAGAAAGGCATTCTTTTGCTTTCGCAACAATCGCCCGCTTTGTGCTTCCTGCATCGGTCACTACCGTATGCGGACGCACAACCGATTCGAGCTCTTTGATCGTAGATAAGATCCGGTCAACGGGCTGCGCCAGATAAATCAGATCAGTCGTTGCAGCCGCTTCCGCGAGACTGGCGCTGCGATCGATCGCCCCGGCTTCGAAGCCTGCCTCCAGAGCCGCCCGTGAACTGACTCCGATGCGGTCACCTTCAAAACCGGCCTCGCGTAAAGCCAGGCCGAAAGAGCCGCCAATCAAACCCACGCCTACGATGGCGACCGTCTTCATCAGTCCCGGCCGATGGCTGCGGCCACCGCGCGTACCTCACGCATCATGTCGCCAAACTGATCGGGTCGCAACGTCTGCGCGCCATCGCTCACTGCGCGATCCGGATCCGGATGCACCTCGACCAGCAAGCCGTCCGCCCCTGCGGCAACCGCGGCCCGCGCCATCGGAATCACATAATCGCGCTTGCCCGTGCCATGAGACGGGTCGGCAATCACCGGCAGGTGCGTCAAGCGTTTCAGCACCGGAATGGCCGAGATGTCCATCGTGTTTCGAGTGCTGGTTTCGAAAGTGCGGATGCCGCGCTCGCATAGAATCACCTCATAATTTCCGCCCGACATGATGTACTCGGCCGATAACAGAAGCTCCTCGATAGTCGCCGCTATGCCGCGCTTCAGCAGAACCGGTTTGCGCACTTTGCCGAGCTCGCGCAGCAGATTAAAGTTCTGCATGTTCCGCGCCCCCACCTGCAGCAGGTCAGAATACTCGACGAGCAGCGGGATCTGCACTTGATCCATTACCTCACTCACCACCAGTAAGCCGTGCCGGTCGGCCGCTTTTCGCAGGATCTGTAATCCGATCTCGCCCAAGCCTTGAAAACTATATGGTGAGCTGCGTGGCTTAAATGCACCGCCGCGAATTACCGCTGCTCCCTGCGCCGCTACGATGCGGGCACACTCTTCAATCTGTTCTTCACTCTCCACGCTGCAAGGCCCAGCCATCGTGACCACCGTCCGGCCGCCGATTTCCACCGCGCCCACTTTGATCACCGTCCCTGCGGGCCTGAAGTGCCGGCTCGCGAGCTTGTAAGGCGAAACAATGCGGTGGCACTCTTTCACGCCGGTGAGAACTTCGAGCGCGGCCGGATCAAAATCATCCTGCGGCCCCACGCCTCCCAGTACCGTGTGGCGCACGCCCGTTGACCGGTGCACGGTGAACCCCATCTCCACCAGCCGCGCGATCACTGCTTCTGTTTGGGCTTCCGTAGCCCCTTCCTGCATAACAACCAGCATGAATTCCTATCAGACCGCCGTGTCCGTGCTCACAATCTTCAGCTTCTGTACCGTTCTCATCTCATCAATAATGCGTTCAAAAATGCGCTTCACAGCCTCAGGGGGAAGTGGACCGCCATTATGGCTCAGCACATTCGCAAATACCTGGTCCTCACGCTTCGGCTCGTATACGGCCATACGAAGCTCCTGCTTGATGCGCCCGATCTCTTCCACCACTGTCGTTCGCTGATTCAGCAGGTCAAGCAGTTGAAGATCCAATTGATCAATGGTGTCGCGGCACCGCGTCAGGTCGTCACCGGAGAAGGAATTCATTTCGCATGTAGCGGCCGCGTCAGACGGCTGGTGAATTCTTCCAGACGTTGAGGAAGATCGTCAGCCGCGGCATTGCTCTCGACCAGTTTAACCAGTGCGCTTCCCACGACGACTCCGTCCGCCACGGCGGCAATTTGGCTCACCTGGTCCGGAGTGCTTACTCCAAAGCCGATCGCAAGCGGAAGATCCGTCAAGCGGCGCATGCGCTCGACTAGCGGGCCCGCAGCATCCGAAATGCTTTGTTGTTCACCGGTGATACCCGTGCGCGATACCAGGTACACGAATCCCGAACTATGCTCCGCGATCAATTTCAATCGCCTCTCGCTGCTGGTGGGCGCAGCCAAAAACACCGTGTCGAGATGAAAGCGCTGCAGCTCCCGCACCGGTTCGGTTGCCTCTTCAATACACAAGTCAGTCAGCAGAACGCCATCTACTCCGGCTTCCGCAGCATCGGCGCTCAGCCGTTCAAACCCGTAGCGGAGCAGGGGATTAAGATAACTAAAAAGCAAAATTGGAATTTGTGAGGTTTGCCGGATCTCGCGCACCATCTGCAGCAGCCGCGGCAAGTTAGTACCCGCGCGAAGTGCTCGATCGGAAGCTCGCTGAATCACTGGCCCGTCCGCAATCGGATCGGAAAATGGGACGCCGAGTTCGATCAAATCGGCCCCGCCCCGCTCTAACGCGTGCACCAGCGCAACCGTTTGATCGGGCGTTGGATCGCCCCCCGTTATGTACGCGATGAAAGCTTTGCGCTTTTCTTCACGGCGCTTCTGAAACAGGCCTGTGATGCGCGACGTGGTGACGGTCGGCATCGTCAGCTGTCCAAATCGGGCATGTTCTCACGATAGATCCCGATATCCTTGTCGCCGCGGCCCGACACGTTCACCACGTACACCGCACCCGGTTCGGATGGTGCGCGCCGGATCGCCTCCGCAATTGCGTGCGACGATTCAAGCGCGGGAATAATGCCTTCCGTGCGCGCGAGCGTCCGTGCCGCTGCTAGCGCTGCCGCATCATCAACCGGCAGATACTCACAGCGATTTTGCTCATGCAGCCACGCATGTTCAGGCCCGATCGAAGGATAATCGAGACCCGCCGAGACCGAGTGCGTCAGCCCAACCTGGCCGTTTTCATCCTGCAGCAGATAACTAAACGTCCCGTGCAATACGCCCGGTGAGCCGCCGCTAAAACGCGCTGCATGCTCGCCCAGCAGTTTTCCTCGTCCACCGGCCTCGGCTCCGACCAGACGAACACTCGAGTCCCCAACAAACGGGAAGAAGATGCCAATCGCGTTGCTGCCCCCGCCCACACAGGCCAGAATCGTATCGGGTAACCGGCCAATCTGTTCGAGCGATTGACGCCGCGTCTCCTCGCCAATCACGCGATGAAAATCCCGGACCATCATCGGATATGGATGAGCCCCTAGCGCGGAACCAAGCAGATAATGCGTGTCGGCGATATTTGTCACCCAGTCGCGCATCGCCTCGCTGATGGCATCTTTCAGCGTACGGCTGCCATTACTGACGCCTGCCACTTCCGCACCTAGCAGCCGCATGCGAAACACATTCAGCTGCTGCCGCCGCATGTCTTCTTCGCCCATGTAGACAATGCATTTCATGCCGAACAGGGCGCACACAGTGGCTGTTGCTACGCCGTGCTGCCCCGCGCCCGTTTCCGCAATGATGCGTGTCTTGCCCATGCGCCTGGCAAGCAAAATCTGCCCAAGGCAATTGTTGATTTTGTGAGCGCCGGTGTGGAGAAGATCTTCCCGCTTCAGCCAGATTTGCGCGCCCCCGAGAGTCTCCGTCAAACGCTTGGCGAAGTAGAGCGGAGTCGGACGGCCGGCATAGTTGTGCAGCAGATCGTTGAGTTCCCGGTGGAACTCAGGATCGTCGCGCGCTGCCAGGTACGCCTGCTCGAGCTCTTCAAGAGGGGACATGAGCACTTCGGGAACGTAACGTCCTCCAAAAGGGCCGAAGTGCCCAAGCGCGTCCGGTAGTGAAGTTGAAATCATGTGGTAAACGTTTCCAGTGAGTGCGCTGTGGAGCGAGCGGCTTCCACGAAGCTTCGCAGCTTTGCGACATCTTTGATCCCTGGCGCGGACTCGAGTTTCGAGCACGCATCCACGCCCCACGGCCGGGCCGTTTCAATCGCTTCTGCCACGTTGTTCGCGTCAAGCCCGCCCGCTAGGATGACCGGCTGCCAGAAGCGTGCTGCCAAGCGCCAGTCGAACGTGCGGCCCGAGCCGCCATGCTCAGGCGTGTAGCTGTCGAGCACTATCGCTTCCGCGACCAACGATTCCGATGGATCGGCTAACGTAGCCGCCAGCGCGCGCCAGGTTCGGTGAGCGACCGAAGGCACGTTCCGCCCATGCAGCTGCACCACATCGAGCGGAACTTGGTCGATCGCCAGCAGAACCTCCTCTATCGAGGGCTCGACAAACACGCCGACCTTCGTCACGGAATCCGGCAGCCGCGCCGCAATCCGGTGTGCCGCTTCCAAAGAGATCGCGCGCTTGCTTTTCGAATAGAAGTTGAATCCCACGGCATTTGCACCTGCGTCCGTGGCGGCCAGCGCGTCGGCTTCATTGGTAATGCCGCACACTTTGATCACAAAACTCATGACCGTCCAGTGAGGCTTCTGAGTGCCGCCGCCGCGTCATGCGATCGCATCAACGATTCACCCACCAAAAAGGCTTGGAATCCCGCTTCGTTGAGCAGCTTGATCGCGGCGGGACTATTGATACCGCTCTCGCTCACGCGAATCACGTTCGCCGGAAGCAAATAGCTGAGGCGTACAGAAGTATCGATATCGACTTCAAATGTGTCGAGATTCCGGTTATTCACGCCCATGATTTCAGCGCCCGAATCGAGAGCCTTCTGCAGCTCGTCCCGGTCGTGAACTTCTACCAGCGCCGCCAAATGAAGGCTCGCTGCGAGTTCGCGAAATTGCTGCAACTCAGGGGTGTCCAATACGGCCGCAATCAGCAGAATGGCATCGGCCCCATGCGCAGCCGCTTCATAAATCTGCAACCGGTCGACCGTGAAATCTTTGCGAAGCACCGGCAAGCTCACGGCCGCCCGCGCCGCTTCTAAATCGTGCAGCGATCCTTGAAAATAATGCTTGTCGGTGAGTACTGAAAGACACGCCGCGCCACCCGTCTCATACGCATGCGCCAGGAACGCCGGATGGTAACTCGCCGCGAGCAGTCCTTGACTCGGAGATGCCTTTTTTAGCTCCGCGATGATTGCCGGCGACGATTCCGTCAGAGCCCGCTTAAAATCACGCGGCGGAGACTTGCGCTCGAACGCCTCTTTCTCGAGCACCAGTGCTAAACTCCGCAACTCCGCCACTTCCCGCTGCTTCTGCTGGACGATTCCGCTGAGAATGCCGGACGAAGTGGACGAAGTCATAGAACGCTGGGGCGGGAAATATTCATCCTAACAGTCGTTCTCTTCTGCAGGATCGTAACCGATGGTAGAACTTCGTTCTCCCTCAAGCTGATCCGTTACTCAGCCGAGTGCCACGTTACCAACGCGGTTACTCACGTCTCTTTCGCTTGCGTTCTCCGTGAGACCATCGAACGAACGAATCTAGAAATGCATCGCCTTTCGAATGAGCGGCGTTCAATTCTCGTGAGCCAGATCGAAACCGGTGATTCACAAAGAGAACAGAAAGGATGATCACTGCTAGAAAACGTACAGCAACAAGGGTGTGATCTGCCCAAGCACCAATCGAAGTTCCGCCGGTACCCAGTAGCAACAAGCACAGCACAAACAAACCCCAAGGCACAAGCTTCCCGAAGATCGACCGCATTCCTTTATAGTATCTAGATTTCAGGTACTTCCAGATTGGGGCTGACATCCGATCGGCGCTCGCTTCTCCAAGCCGATATGATCAGTAGCGGCAAACATCACCCCAACAATGCCGAAAGGAAACGTTCCTTGCTCCAAAAGATTCTACTAGCTCTGGGCGCGAGCAGTCTGCTGCTTTCGCCCCTCATCATCCAGGCCCAACAAACCGATCTCGCAAAGCTGATCCCTCCGCTGCAGGAAACCGGCTTCCACCCGCTCTTCGACGGCACGACGATGAGTGGCTGGGATGGCGATTCGAAGTTTTGGCGCGTCGAGAACGGCGCGCTCATCGGTCAAACCACGGTCGACAAGCAGCCCGTCCAGAACACGTTCCTAATCTGGCGTGGCGGCAAACCTGCCGACTTCGAACTGAAACTGGAATTCCGGCTTACCGGTTTTAATAGCGGAATCCAATATCGCAGCGCGGAGCTCCCCGATATCAAATGGGCCATGAGAGGTTACCAGGCCGATATGGATGGCGAGCAACAGTACACCGGCCAAATCTATGAAGAACGCGGGCGCGGCTTCCTCGCGCTCCGCGGCCAATACACCTACATTGGTGGCGGCGGCAAGCCAGGTGTTGTTGGATCAGTCGGCGACGGCCTCGAGCTAAAAAGAATAATCAAGAGTGAAGACTGGAACGACCTCGATATCATCGCTCGCGGCAACTCACTCAAGCAGCTTATAAACGGCCGCTTGATGAGCATGCTCGTGGACGACGATTCAGCCGGACGCAAGATGGAAGGCCTCATCGGGATACAAGTGCATAAAGGGCCTCCGATGAAAATTGAAGTCCGTAATATCCGTATAAAGATGACCCGGTAAGCCAAGCGCTGAGCGGAGCCGGCCCGTGGCTTTGATCGCCGGCCTCCAATGCAAAAAAGGGCGGCTTCTCGCGAAGCCGCCAAGGAGTCTTCAGTGGTGGAAGAAATCGTTATTGCTTTTTATTGGGTTTCGCCGGTACGGATTTCATCGGACTAGCGCCGCCGCCACCCGCTGCCATCATCGCGGGCATCAGGGAGTCGTCACCCGCCATGCTGAACATGGTGTGGGTGGGCAAATTCTCGTCTTCCAAAGTAAAAAGAAGACCCTCGCGCCCCTTGTCGAAATCTGCTTTGATCCAGTCGCCCGTCGAGACTTGGCTTGTCGCAATCAGGTTCGAGAGCGGGTGCACCAGTAATCGCTCGATCGCACGCTTCAGATGCCTTGCTCCATATTTCACATCAGTTCCCTGCGATAGCAGATACTCCTTGCCGGGATCCGAAACCGTCAGAACAAATGGCTTTTCCGCGGGCGAGGCGAAGATTCGTTGCTGCACCTGAGACAGCTCGAGATCCAGAATGCGCCGCAGTTCTGATTCCCCCAGCGGCTTGAACACAACGACTTTGTCGATGCGGTTCATGAACTCAGGAGTAAATTTGCGCCGGGCTGCTTCTACGCCGCTGCGCGACAGCTTCTCGTTGAGTTTTCCATCCTCCTTCGCCGGATCGGGTGCGGCGACACAGCCATGAAAGCCGAGTTTCGGCGAGATCAGCGCGCTCATTTCAGCCGCGCCCAGATTGCTCGTCATGAAAATCATGGACTTCGAGAAATCGACTTTGCGGTTGTCGCCGAGCGTGAGCGTCGCTTTATCGAGAATGCCCAGCAGCAGATTCCAGAGGGCGTCGCTCGCCTTTTCGATCTCATCAAACAGAATGAAGCTGAGCTTCATCGTCTCCGAGTGATGTTGATTGATTACTTCCTGGCTCAGTAAGGGGTGCGTTTCGCGGTGGCCCAGGTATCCGGGAGGCGATCCGATCAGTTTCGCGATCTCGTGGCTGTGCTGAAACTCCGCGCAGTCGATTTTTATGACCGCCCGCGAGTTATTCACCAGCGCCTCAGCGGTTGCTTCTACGGTGCGCGTCTTTCCAGAGCCGGTCGGCCCGAGAAACAGAAAATTGCCGACCGGGCGTCCTGGAGCCGATAGCCCCGTGATGTGCATCTGATAGATGTTCACGATCTGGTCTACCGCTTCCTCCTGGCCCACGACCATCTTGAGAAGCGAGCGCTCCAGCGACTCTGCGCTTTTTCCTGTTCTTGTCGGATCAAGCACCTTTCGGAGATGGCTCATTGGATTACCCCTTTCCCACTCAATCACCGAGCGCCCGCAACTCCCATTGCCGGCCTAATCCTCGGCACTGTTCTGAATTCTTACTTCACTAGGAAGTTCGAAATCAACTTGCTGTTGGATTACAACCAACATTGAGCAAGCCGGGTGCCAAATACCACCGCGGTGCTTTCTACTTACAACATCGTCAGCGGTGATCGTTTTCGTGAGTGACGGTCAAGCGATTTTCCTTCTCGGGAACACTAAGGCTTTTCTGGTTAGTACTTCTGAGGACGGGAAGGTCTCACCTCAATTCTGCTAATTAATGTGCGCTCGGGCATACGCAAAATGTCCATCACGATATCGGCAATGTCCTCCGGTGCGATCTTCCAATCGGCATTTTCTGACTCCTCTCCGCCGAAGTGCGTGGCCACGCTGCCCGGCATGATGTAGCTGACCCGTACATTGTCGTTCCGGTGGTCGAGCATCATAGCCTCGCTAAAGCCATTCAGCCCGAATTTAGAAGCGTTGTAAGCGGCGCCTCCGGCAAAGGGATTTCGCCCCGCTAAACTGCTGATATTGATGATGGTTCCGCCCCGGCTCTGCTCGAATCGCTGCAGTGCTTCACGGCTGCAGTAGAAGGAACCAGAGAGGTTGGTCCCGATCACGCGATCCCATTCTTCGACCGTGAGCTCGCCGGTCGCACGGAACAATCCCAATCCAGCGTTGTTGATTAAGATGTCGAGGCCTCCCAGCTGCTTGTCGACGGCCTCAAAAAATTGAGCCACTTGCGTGCTGTCGCTAACGTCAGCCGCATGCCCGATTACCCTGCGGCCTGAATTTCCTGCCGCGAGGTTTTCCACAGCTTTCTTCAACTGCTCTGCATTTCGTGCGCAAAGGGCCACATCCGCGCCCACGCCCACCAACGCTTTTGCGATCGCCAGTCCAATGCCCTGCGATGCTCCCGTTACCGCTGCCCGTTTGCCTTTTAATAGGTTGCCCATGAAAGTTTGTTGATCTCCACTCACTCTATTGAATACTGAGCGGCTGTGGCGAACCACCGCATGCCCGATATCTGATGAATTTGGACGAGCTGAATTGTCCGGCGTATCTCCCGTTGCGCGCACTGCCCAGACCTGCCGGCTCTCTAGAAATATAAGTACCGCGCGTGACTCCATGATCGATGCTGGCGAATAGTCTCAGGAAGAAGAGAAAGAGAGCAGAGCCATGAATCCGGCAAGGACTAGTAGCGCGGACGCACGCGCGAAAGCGGAAGACAGTGCGAGCGTTGTAAAAGGATTGAAGATACAGGCGATCGGAAGGACAGTGCTCCGTTATGGACTGGTCGCCGTATTGGCCTGGATTGGGGCAATGAAGTTTACCGGCTACGAAGCCAAAGGCATCGAGCCTCTTATCGCCCACAGCCCGTTCATGGGTTGGATGTACCGCTTCCTCACCCTGCAGCAGGTCTCAAATGGATTGGGAGTCGTCGAGATCGGTATGGCTGTATCGATTGCGCTCGGACCCTGGTCCGCAAAGCTAGTCTTATGTATCTGAAGTATCTTTACTAATCATTGAAATCGAGGCATGCTGAATATGGATGCCGCTTCCCCCCGCAGCCAAACTGATACTGACCGATGCTCAGCGAAAGCAGTTACTGGCAA
>JAABUQ010013125.1_pt1 | contig 10127 bp, 19 predicted proteins | sample 5560001 | NCBI WGS metagenome assembly JAABUQ01 (sample SAMN10711888, study PRJNA513371) | rock metagenome | isolation source: Antarctica rocks | place: Antarctica: Victoria Land, Finger Mt nord | collected 2015-12-18 | reverse complement strand
CGAGATGCTTTTGTTCTTGCGGCAGATTGAGCTGCGAGACGAGCAAGACCCTCAGCCAATTCAGCCACCTTCGCCACAAGTTCAGGGATGCGCGGGTCCGAAGGTGGTGCCGTTTCGGAAGCGAGAGCCGGCGGCGTAGCGATCTCCGGAGCATGGGCCGCCAGGGCTGTTGCGACGAACTGTTGGATCGCGGCGATGCGCTGCTTATCGAGTTGCCCGATCTCCGGCTTCGGCATTGCTTTAATCTGAACCAGTACCAGTGCATCAGTGAGTTCGATCGTAACGTCGATGCCTGGTTCGTCCATGCCAGCCAATTTGTAAGGCGACACCGCTAACGCGTCTGCGATCGCAAGGCCGTTGAAGAACTCGGGCTCGGACGCGTGATTTGAGTCGTACCGCGCAATCCCCGCAGCACTCATACCAATTTTTGCGGCAAGCTGCGTAGGGGTGACCCCTTTCTCGCGGCACAGTATTTTTAGACGGGCACCAAACGAGAGCTTATCAACGCCGATCCGCGGCTTCTTGGCCTCACGCTCGCGGCGCAGCGATGCAACCGCGCCAACCCCACCAACTGTTCTCACCAGCTCAGCCTATCAATTACTGTAGTCAACAGTGATTGACACAGTACAATTAACAGTGGTATACTCTTGGAATGAGAAGTGCAGAGGCGTTGGCCCAGGCGATGCAAGAGGCGGGTCTTCGGGATGAAGACGTGGCCGTTCGCACCAAGCGCAGCGCGCAGCAGATCATGAAGATTCGGCGCGGAAAGAACCAGCCGAGCTTCGCAACGGACCAGCTCCTGCGCCGTACCATTCCTGGGTATGCCGAGCGCGTCGATGCTGATGACGCTGCCGACACGGCTGTGGCCTAACTCCATGGCACGCAACAAAGTAGCACGTACTACCAAGCCCGCCCAGGGGCAAAGGGCCACCCCGGACAGGGACTTCCTTTCCGGCGGCCTCGCGAGCGTCGCGGAGGCGGGCCGCATGAGCAAGCATCTCGCGGCAGTCCCGAACCGCGATCTTGTCTCGGCCGGGCTCGTCGGTATCCGCGAAGCGTGCGCGTTTCTCGGCATCAAAAAATCCGCGCTTTACGAGCTGATGCAAACCGAACTGTCGTGGACGCGCATCGGCAGCCAACGCAAAATTCCAAAGAACGCGCTCGTCGAGTATGCGGCTAAGGGGCTCGTGCGCCGCTACCCGGAGGCGTCGTAATGGTCGAGCGTTTCCCCGATCGCACCCCGCGCGAGACGGCCGTCATGCTCGTCGATTACGCGCTCGCGAACCCAGCGAGCCGTCACCAGCAGCGCTCTCTCGTCGCAGCCCTGGGCGCCATCATGGACGCCACGGGAACCGATACGTTTCTCTCTGCGCTCGTCGCCTTCAGCGACCAACTCGTCACTAAATAAGTCGAGCGCCCGGCGGTTGCACGCACGGACGCTCATTAAGGAACCTGACCCACATGCATTCTACCAAGGATTCCCTGCTTCCGCAACCGTCTCCGCCGAAACGGCCCGGCGGGACGTCGGTACCGCCTCCGCCGCCCGCCTTCGACGAGGACCGCCTTGCCGTCGCCGCGGTCGTCCAAGACGCGCACGACGCGACGTACAACCTCGCACACCCGTGTTCGGCGTACGCGATCGCGACGCGCCGGCGTCTCGGCGATCTCATCGAGATTCTCACGGCCGAGTATAACGCGAGCGAGCCGTGGCGCTCCGAGCGTGCGGCATGACGCCGTCTGCTTATCAGCGCGCGATCTTCGACTTCGTCAAGAACGGCCGTGGCGATGCTGCGGTCAACGCTGTCGCTGGTTCCGGCAAGACGACGACGCTCGTCGAGGCGTCGAAGTTAATCCATAGCTCGAACGCGCTTTTCCTCGCGTTCAATAAGGCGATTGTCGGTGAGCTGCAGTCGCGACTGGGGACGGGCGTCGCGTGCAAGACGATCAACTCACTCGGGCATAACGCGCTAATCCAGCATCTCGGCGGTCGCCTGCGGCTCGAAGAATACAAGTATCGGGAGATCGTTAACGACAATCTCGTCGCTTACGGTTTGACAGGCGAGCGGCTCGCCGATGCGCGTCGGGCGGTCACGACGCTCGTACGGTTTGCGCAGTCATCACTCTCACCGCTCGATGACGAGTCCTTCGTTAATCTCATGTTGCACTACGGTATCGAACCGGTCGCGGGATTTGACGATGTGGAGATATTCCACGCGACCCGCCATGCTCTCGATGCCGGCGAGGAACTCGCGCGCCGCGGGATCGTGTCGTTCGACGATCAGATCTGGCTGCCCGTAAAATGGGGTCTTCGTCCGCAGCGCGCGGATTTCGTAATGATCGACGAAGCGCAAGATTTGAGTGCAGCGAAGCTCCAGCTGGTTCTCTCAGCGCGCTCGCCCGGTGGCAGAATGCTCTTCGTTGGAGACCCGCGGCAGGCGATCTACGGATTCGCCGGCGCCGATTGCAATTCGTTCGCGAATATCATCAAGCGGACGCGCGCGGTGGAGCGCCGCTTTCCGTGTGTTACCGCTGCCCCACGTCGGTTATCGACCTAGCGAAAGCGCTAGTCCCCGCGCTCGAAGCTGCGCCGGAAGCGGAGCGCGGTAGCGTTGACACGATCGCAGAAGACGCTCTGTATTCGCAGGTCCGAGCTGGCGATCTCGTTCTCTGCCGTATGACCGCTCCGCTCATTCGCGCCTGCGTTAAGTTGATCGCGCAGCGCATCCCGGCACGCGTGAAGGGTCGCGATCTCGGCAAGCAGCTGGTACAGACCGCAAAAGAGGCGCTCGGCCGGGGGCGTCCTTTCGATGAACTTGAATCCGCTCTTGACGAGTATCTTGCAGAGAGAACCGGTCTGCTTATGCAGCGCAAGAATACTGAGTCGCGCATTCAGGCGCTCTGCGATCGCGTTGATGGCGTCCGCGCCTGCCACGAAGCGTTCCCCGACACTCAAAGCCTCGATGCGTTTGCACGGTCGATCGACAGCATTTTTACCGATGGTGCGAGCGCCGTCGAACTGTCGACGGTTCATCGCGCGAAGGGTCTGCAGGCGGAGCGGGTGTTCATTTTAGAGCCCGAGCGCTTACCGCTTGTGTGGAAGGGGCAACACGCCTGGGAGTACACGCAGGAGCTGAATCTGCGCTACGTCGCCCTCACACGTGCGCAGAAACAGCTCGTTATTTGCGGGACGTTGGCGCCCGCTTCGGCAGTTCCGAAGGTGGCCGCGCTGATGCCGGAATCGGTCGGTGCGGCATGAGCAACCTCGTAAAGCCGGTCGACCTCGATCGCGTGATCGACGTGTGGGTGATCGGCGAATCGGAAGACTATCACGCCAAAATGGCGCGGCTCAACGACTCGCTCCAACGGGTTGACGACGACGCCGCGGTTGGTCTCTACGCTCAAGCGATGGCGCTCGCGGAAGAAGCGGCCGAGCCGTATCGCTGGGCGCAGCAGGTAATGCGCGTTGAGATCGAGCGCAGGCTGCACGAGCGGCGGCAGCTACGCGGGCCGAACGATACGGCGCCGATCGCCATCCCGCATTCCCGGGTCGATGTCGAGAACGTCGTCGAGTTCGGAACCTATCAAATCGACGTCGACCAGCTCGAGGAGGCGGTGCGTCCGCTCTCCGAGGACGAGCGCGCGAAGCTCCTGATTATCGAGCCGGAACACGTCGTTCCCGAGCGCGTCGTGCCGGCCGAATTCGTTCCGCGATCAGTGCGTCCCGGCCCCGTTGCGGCGATCAAGGCCGCGGCGAAGCGGTACGCCGGCAGCCCGGTAGGCATCGCGCTCGCGGCGTCGCTCAAACGCGACTGCTTGGGCGACCGCACGACAATCCGGCCGAAAGCACCGCCGGCACCCCGCCGAGGAGCCCTATGAACAGCTTCGTCTCGTTTCTGTACTCGCTCGCTCGCGCTGCGGCATGGGGCCGTGCGGGCGTTCGACTCGCGCAGGGAAACCCGCGCCCACTCTTACGCCGCGTTAGAAATCGCTACGCATACAAGGCGCTCGGGAGGTTCTTGCGCTGATGTTAACCGTTTTGGTCCGCATCGTCATCGGATTCGTCTGCGCAGTCGTCTTGGCGCAGCTCGTCGGAGCCGTTCTGATTTGTATGAGCTGGGGAGACGGCGACGATTTCAAGCCGGGGCCGCGCCCATGACGCGCACGCCCGTGAAGTCGAGCAACATCGCGGCAATCGCGCATGACGCCACTGCTCAGCGATTGGAAGTTCAGTTCGCGCCGAACAGGCTCGGTGAGTCGAGCGTCTACGAATACTACGGCGTCGGCGAGCCGACGTTCGAGGAGCTGGCCGCCGCGTCGTCCATCGGCCGCGCGTTCAAGTTCATTCGCGATGCGTACCCGTGCCGGAAGATCGCCGAGATCGGCCCGGACGGCATCGAGCGGCCCGTCGAGGCGGTGGTCTCGTGAGCGACGCGATCGAGGTCATCGAGTTCTCCGAATCCTTTCTGCACATCGGCGCCGCGCTCTCGGCCGCCCAGAGTAAGTTCGGCCGCTATAAAGCGGACAACACGGCGAAAGTCGCCTCCGATAAAGCGACGTACACCTACAAGTACGCGGACCTCGGCGGCCTGCTCGCGGCTACACTGCCGGCGCTCAACGGCGAGGGCATCGCGCTCTTGCAAGGGGCGACGACGACGAACGAGAGCGCTTCGGCGATCGTCGTGGAGACACGGCTGCTTCACACGTCCGGCGAATGGATACGGACACGGTTCGGTTTGAAGTCGACGTCTGGCACTCCGCAAGGCGTCGGCTCGGCGGTCACGTACGCCCGGCGCTACGCGCTGCAATCGCTTCTCGGCGTTGCGCCGGCGGACGACGACGACGCGCAAGGTGCCGCCGACACCGCAGCGGCGGCCGTGCAGAAACAGCTAGACACCGCAACACAGCAGCTTGCCGATCTCCCGAAGGCGTTGCACAATGCGCGACTCCAGATCGACAGACTGATCGGGGCGAAGGCGGAGTTAGATCAGGCGACCATCGTGCGCCTCGTGCAAGAGATGACGAACAGCGAGCGGACGGAGTGGCAGAGCCTCGACCTGCCCGCATTGCGGAACTTTTACTCGGTGCTGAAGGCATGGAAGCCGCAGCCGCCCGCAACGAATGGCGCCGCTGCCACGGAAACCGCCCTAGAAACGCGCGCAGCCGTCACGGATGACGCCCAGACCGACCCGGCACCGGAAACCGCGCTACAGCCCAGGGAAACGCTCGAGATCGCAGGCCCCGCGCCGTTGCCGGCCGATGCGATCGCGTACATCGAGGTCGAGCTCGCGCGGCTGCATCTCCCAGAAGATGTCGTCATGGAGCTGACGTCTGAGGTCTCGCTGCGGCACGACTTCTCGACGTACTCCTGGAGAGAACTCTCCACGGCCGAAAACGCCAAAGAGTTCATCAAGGCGGCGCGCAAGCGCGCGAAAGAGCTGGCGGCGGCATGAACACGCACCTGAACGGCCGATCGGCGAAATGCATGCTCGGCTGCCCGTACGAGGTCGTTAGCTCCACGCTGCTGCCGCACTTCGAGTTTATGGGCGTCGGCAGCTATTACGCCGAGAATTTCTGCGGCGTCTGCCACACGCACCACGACGCGCACGCGCTCGAGGGTCTGCCCAAACGCACGTCGCTTGCGTGTGACGACTTCACGCCGGTCGGCCCGGCCGAATTCGATTCCTTCCTGTGCTGCGGCAGCGCAGTATGAAGCAGATTCACTCGGGCGCCATTCCTCTAGGCGTCACTTATGTTAGGACGGGGCTATGAAATACAACGGGTTTGAAACGCTGCAAGACGCATTAGCAGCGCATAAAGCGTGGGTAAATGGCGAGGATGGCGCTAAACGCCTTGACCTCAGCGGCGCGTACCTCAGCGGCGCGAACCTCAGCGGCGCGAACCTCAGCGGCGCGAACCTCAGCGGCGCGAACCTCAGCGGCGCGAACCTCAGCCGCGCGAACCTCAGCGGCGCGAACCTCAGCGGCGCGAACCTCAGCCGCGCGAACCTCAGCGGCGCGAACCTCAGCCGCGCGATTAAGTGGGAGCGGTATCTCGCCGAAGTGGTCCCGGCGCTTTGCGTGGCGGGCGGAAAGTCGCTCGAAGAAGTCGCCGCGGCTTGGGATTGCCATAACTGGGACAATTGTCCGATGGCCGTCGCTTTCAGCGTCCACTCGCTCAGTGAGGTTCCAGCACTCTACCAACGCGAGGCCGAGCTATTCGTTACTCTGTTCGACGCGAAGGTTATCCCCAATCCAGTCGTGAGCGCCGTAGCATGAGACATCCCTATGCTCGTCCGGTCGCGGACGACCCAAAGCCGCAGCACGACTTCTTCGAGTGGCGCTGGAACCCGGGCGTTATCCTGATCGTCGCGACCGTCTTGTACTTCGCCATCCAGTTCGCGCGCGGCGTGCTGGCCGGCGGCTTTGCGCCCATTGCGCATTAGATGGCAGACGCAGACAAACCGCTAGAGTCGTGGTTGCGCGACGCGATCTTCGATAACCCATGGGATTTACTGCAAGAGGCGTTCCCCGAGGACTTCGAGGCCGATTCGATTCCGAGTATTATTCGCTGGAAAGAGTTTCGAACTGGCGCGGGTCGCATTGACCTATTGATGGCCTACCCGGGGCGCGTCGTTGTCGTCGAATTAAAGCGCGAACTCATAGACGAGGGCGCAGTCGCACAATGCCTGCGATATGTGGGTGCAGTTAGGACGGAGTTTTATCTGCTCGGCGATCACGCCGGGTCGAAAATTTCTGGCCTGGTCGCTGCCCCAAAAATTACCGATGGCGGGCGATTCGCGTGCATCGGGGGGAACGTCACCTACTGCAGAATTAAACCAGCCGTCATTTCCATGCTTGACGATGCCTGGCCGAATCTACAAACTCGCGAACGCGAGCACTGCTACCTTGAAGACGCGGTCGAACCCGGGCAAAGGATGCAGCGACATCGCTTAAAGCTGTTTGAGGCGCAAGTCTTAGAAGAACGGGCTATCGCACGTGAACGACGCGGATTTGTTTCGCATGATTAAGGCTTTATGCGAGGCCGCGACGGGGTCGTGGAGCGCGAACCAAATCTTCGCCCATGTCCAGCTTTTGGGCTACCGAGGGCGACGAACGGAGACCCTTTTCGCAATCGGTGAGGCTTGTGGAAAGTCTGGGAAAAGAGGTGGAAAACTTGCAGCGCCAACTGGTTCCGCAACTGGTTCCGCAACTGGTTCCGCAACTGGTTCCGCAACTGGTTCCGCAACTGGTTCCGCAACTGGTTCCGAGCCACTTGCAAAAGAAAAAGAAAAGAACCAAAAGAAAAAGAAAACGACGCTATATACCCCCGGAGAGACTTCGTCTCTCCTTACCCCCAGGGCTTTCGGCGCGATCGAGGCTGAGGTCGAGCAGTTCCTGGTCTTTCTCAGCGAGCAGCGTGAGGAATTCTCACTTGCGTCAGCCAGGAAGGCTGTTCGAGAGATCGCTAGAGCACGCGATGCGTACGGCAACGATGCCGTCGTTTACGCGCTCGATGAGACCGTCGATAAGCCTGCCGGACTCGCGTACTTCAATGCCGTCGTAATGAATCGCGCAACTGGTTCCCGCCGTACGCGAAACGGTTCGCACGCAACTGGTTCCGATGCTACGCAACTAGGATTGATCGGAAGCCCTATCGACGAGCCGGATGACGCGGCCGTTTGGGGCGACGACATCGCCGAGCTGGTCATCCAGAGCAAGGCATGATCGCGAGCGATGAAGGCGCGAAGCTCGCCGAGCAGTTCACCCGACCGGCAAAAGCCGTCTTCGCGACCGGCTTCGCAGAGATCGACTACGCGCTTCGGGGCGGCGTGCGCGCCGGCGAGACCACTCTTCTCAGCGGCTTTACCGGCCAGTCGAAATCCGCGTTTGCCGAGCAGTGGGCACTGTCGGCGTCGATCGAGATCCCGACGCTCTATATCCCGCTCGAGCTTGGCGAGGACGAGACGCGCCTGAGGATGGGGGCGAAACTCGCGCGCGTCTCAGTCGATGTGTTTCGGCGGACCGGCCTCGACCTTATGACTCGTCAGGCACTCTCGGCGCGCGACTTAACGCTCTATCGGCCTAGAGAACATACGATCGGGAAGATTCGGCAGATCGTCGCGAAGGGGCGGCACAAGCTGTTCTTTATCGACGACTGCCGGTCGATTGACGGCGTGACGATGGACAGTTCGAGCAAATCTTCCAACGCGCATGTCATCGCGAAAGAGATCACGCGGATCGCTGAAGAGTACGGCGTCCACATAGTCGAGCTGCAGCAGCTTGCGTCAGAGACGTTCAACCGCGGGCCGGACCAATGGCGCGTCCAGGACAGCACGCTGTTCGAGCAGCGCGCCTATAACTCGATCACGGTTTACCGCCCATTCGCGAACCATGGTGAGCAGCGCGATACGGTTCTCGAAGCGCGAATTCGAAAGAGCCGGAGCGGGCCACGCGCGAAAATTCACTATCGCTGGCATGGAGATACAATGTCGGTTTGGGCATTCTCACAAATTGAAAAGGACAACCTCGAGTGCTGTAAGCCGCGGAAGGCACGAACGGTATGATGACCGCAGGCGACCTCAAGGAACTCGGCGAGCACGATTATCCCGGCTACTTGCGCGCGCAGCGCCGCGAGCTCGCGGAACTCGACCGGCAGCTCGAGGCGAAAGATCGGCTCGAACGCGAGGCGGCGGACCCGCATCGCCGCGCGATCGTGGACCTCGCGGCTCTCGGTGTGCCCGATGCCGAAGCTGCCTGGATCGACGCCGTCATCGCGACGCGCGTGTGGCTGCTCGAGATCGGCAGCGGTGGAGTTCACGTCCCGCCGAGTGCGGCCGGGTACGGCAGCGAAGGCGGCTGGAAGATTACGCGCGACTCGTATCTGCCGACGCCGTACGACGAATGGCTGCTATGGCAGTACGTCGCGCAGTGCGCGCTGCTTGTCGTTGCCGGTCGGCGTAAGCGCAACTTCGGCACGTCGAGCGTCACGCCCGCGGACGTCGAGGAGGCGCGGTTGCGTTTGCAGATCGAGAACGAGCGCTGGCTGCGCGTGCGTCGACGGGCGGCCTGGGTGCTGCGCGGCTTCGAGGAGGCGGTACCCCCCCGCGGTCCGGCTGAGTACGACGTCTATTACTGCGGATGTCGGGGCTGGGATTGATGGCGGTGCTGACGCGCAAAGAGGCGCGCATCGATAGGCTGCGCTGCCTCATCGCCACGTCGCGAGGGTGTGTCGCGGCAAACGACGGCTGCGAGAAGTGCGAGCGCGCGATTGAGGCGGCGACCGAGAAGCTGCGCGTCCTGGGGGTGATGGCATGAACGACGACTTCGAAACGCGTCGACTCCGACGACTCGAGAGGCAGCATGTGTGTCAGCAAGGCGGCATTTTATGATCTTACCGAGGATGCATCGCTTTTGGCGTAAGGGCGAGCGGTGCGGCACAGTATCGTTTTACAGTCGAAATGAAAATGTCGGCGAATCGCTTTTGCGCGTGGAGGTAGCTTTCCTCACGTCTTTGTACGGCGTCAGCGTCGATCTTAATTCAGAAGATGGGCTCAAGATCGGCGTGCGCGCAGGCGCAGTGTGCGCTTGGATATCCTCGGAGCGCTTGCGGCTTCCGGGCGGGCGCGAGTTTGACGTAAGCGTACATGATGGGTCCATTTGGCTAAACCTTGGTACGGACGGGAACTGGGACCGCGGTCGGGCATGGCGGAAAAATACGGTTGTCCTCCACGTTGCCGATTGGATATTCGGTAAGCACGTTCATTCGGTGCGCGCCATTGTTGAGGAGCGCGACGTGCAGATACCGATGCCTGAAGGCGTCTATCCAGCGCACGTTCGGATAGAAGACGAGCAATGGAAGCGTTCGCGCTGGCCGTTGAAGCGCGTAGTGAGGCGGGCGCACGTCGATATTCCGAAGGGCGTTCCACACGCGGGCAAATGGGGTGCGGATGGACTCTATGGACTTACGACTCCGATTCCAGGCAAGCGGCATCCGGTCGAGCAGGCAATTGGGGCCTGCGTAGCGTCCGTGCTTGGCGATCGTTGGCGCTTTTCGCGCGACCATTGCGCAACTGGCGCAGGGCACGAAAGATGAGATTCATGTGCCACAACGATTCAGTCGCGCGCCTC
>JAABUQ010013124.1_pt1 | contig 10127 bp, 5 predicted proteins | sample 5560001 | NCBI WGS metagenome assembly JAABUQ01 (sample SAMN10711888, study PRJNA513371) | rock metagenome | isolation source: Antarctica rocks | place: Antarctica: Victoria Land, Finger Mt nord | collected 2015-12-18 | reverse complement strand
CTGCTGTCCGGCTCGCCTGACTCAACGTAGACCCCGGCCAGGGGAAGCGCGGTACTGAGCCGATGATCGATCACCAGATAGTGCACGCGACCGAGCTGGAAGACCTCGCGGTCGTCCTGGGTGAGGGTCGGAGAAAAGAACGGCCCAGACCTGTAGACCTTGTCGTTGTTGGTGACAACTCGTTGATCGCCCCGAGAAGCCATGAGCAGTCCATTGATGCGATCTGCCAGCACCCGGTTCTCAGGCCCGAGCCATGTACGAGCCCACTCGGCTGCGCCGATCCCCTGCGGCTCAATCGAGCGAGTGTCCGCCGCGACCAGGTAGGGTCCGGGCATACGCCCCCAGGGCGGGTTACCGACAATCACATTGCCCATGAAGACCACGCCAGCCCAGGTGCTGAGGAATGCTATTCTGCGCGGATCGGGTGGATGGGCCGGCCACAGCACAACAACACCCTCGGCCAGTACGAAGGCTACCGCCAGAAACAGGAACTCCGAGGCGCGGCTGGACGTTTCTCCGCCGGCCTGGACCAGACGCAGCCCGAGGCTGGCAGGGTAGGTGAGCGCCGCCGCGCCCAGGGCCAAAGCCAGTGGATTGGTGCGGTGCCGCCGCCAGACCTGCAGCAGGCCAAATGGCAGCCCGAGCACGATACACAGCACGGCGGCATAGCCCATGATGCGCTCCCAGGCTGGGGCGACCTGCCCGGTCGTGTCCTGGAAGAGCTGGCGAGCTGTGGCTTCGCCCAGAATGAGCCGCAGGACCTCTGTTATGGCGTTGGTCAGGACAGGAGCCAGGTAGCCGACCGTCAGACTGCCGACGTACACCAGCCAGGCGAGACAGAGCACCAGAGCGAGCAAGGCAAAGCCCGGCGCCGCCTGCATAGGCGCCTTTTGGTCGCCAGCCAGCTTCCGCCAGACGCGTCCGAGCCAGTTGGGGAACCGTGCAGCGGCGGCTGCCATTGGTCGCCGCGTCAGCGTCCACAAGCCGAGAAAGGCCACCAGAGCGTAGGTGGTCATATGGTGGGTAGTGACGACGGCGATCAGGCCGAGCAGGGCCGCCACCGTCAGGCCCAGGCGACTCTGGCTGGTGCTGTTCTCGCGGGCCCGTCGCGCCAGAACAAACAGGACCACGGCCAGGAACGGCAGCGCCAGTGACTCATAGGCGAACTGGGCGTCAAAGAACACGAAGCTCGGGTTTGCCATATACAGCATGGTGCCGATGCCTGCGACGCGAGCGGACTGTGCCGCCTCTTCCATGAACCGGAACAGCGCTAACACGAGCACGAGGCGCCCGACGCCGAGCACCAGCGTGCCCGCCCCGAACACTGACAGACCACTCAGGCTGACCAGCGCGCTGGTGGTGATCTCGAGCCCCGGATACAACGGGCTCACCGGAATGAGCGAGTTCTCCCCGAAGAGGTGCAACGTCCGCAAAATGTCGTTGACGGTCCGCCAGTGGATCATCTCGTCGTGGTAGGTGAAGTCCAGTGGTGAGTGAAGCACCTTGGCCAGGTACAGCCCCAAGCCGAGCAAGACAACGAGCCCCACACGCTCCCGACGCGGGACGACCGGCGCCATGAGCTGCGCCGCGATAGGCACGAACAGCAGCAACAAGCCGGTCCAGAACAGGAGCACCGCGCGCGGCTCGGCCGCACGCGCGTCGGTGTAGCCAAAGGACAGCATCAGCACGCCAAGCGCTGCCATCACGCTCGACGCTGGCAACGCTCCCCAGCCTGTATCGGGTGCGTCCACCGGGCCTGGCGCCGGCCGGCGCGGCGCGCTGCTTGCCGTTGCAGAGCCATCCGGTCTGGCCGGAGTGGCCGGCGCTGTGAAGGGCGCGACCGAAATTCGGCGAAGCAGCTCGTCCTCGATCACGCGGGCATCCGGACGCGCTTCTCCTGTTGCGGGGTGCCCTGGAAAACCAGCTCGCGATAAACCGCCTCCACTCTGGGAACCACGCTGCGGGCCCGGAATTGCTCGAGCCGACGCTCGCCCGCGGCTCCCAGTTGCGCACACAGCTGGCTATCTCGGGCCAAGCGCGTGATCGCATTGCCGAGTGCGGCGACATCCCCTGGCGGCACGAGGTACCCCGTCTCGCCGTCGACAACCAGGTCGGTCAGGCCGCCGATGCGCGAAGCGATCACCGGTCGCCCGGCAGCCATCGCCTCCAGGACGACGATGCCGAATGGCTCCGGCCATACGGACGGCACCACGGCCGCCCGGCAACGCTGGAACGCGGCCATGACCGCGTGACGGGGCCAGTTCTTGAGCATGATTACGCCCGGAGGGAGGACCGTCGGAGTATCAGGACAGGGATAGCCGATCAACACCAGGGGTGGGACATCGTGGAGCTGCGCGTACGTTTCGAGCAGCACCGTTAGTCCCTTGTAGTTTCCCAGCGCTCCCACAAACAACAGGCACTCGTCGCTGGGAAGCTGGTCCAGATATGCCTGGGTGTCGCCGTCCGACTGCCCAAGGTTATCCGGAGCGAAGTTGGGAATGACCCGAAATGGAAGGCCACTCCCGGGCAGGCCGCTCCCATCCGCGACGGCCTGGCTGACGGGCAAGAACATATCAATTGTCGAGCGGTCGAGCGGGGCCATGCCAAGCTGGGCCAGCGTCGTAATGGTCCCCTTTGCCACTCCGTAGTGCGCGCCGGCGCACGCCAGGCACTTCAGGAGCCCGGGTCCACTGCACGGCGACCCCTGGTGGATCAGCTTCTTGGTGGCACATTGAAAACCGAAATCGTGCAGACTGAGAATCAGTTTCGCACCGCTCCATGCCTTGAGTGGCACAAACGACTGAACAAGCCAGTTGTGAGCATGAACGATCTCCGGTTGCTCCTCGCGCAACACGCGCTGGAGGGCCCAGACAGTTTCTGGATCTGGCAAAGGCGCCGCGGCTGCCTTGCCCGGCGTGGCGAATAGAGACGGAAACCGGCTGAGTAAGCTCCGCAGGCGATGGATCCGGATGGCCCCGTCCATCTCGAATTCAGGCAGCCCGGGTTGCCAGAGGGTGGCCACGGCAACAGAGTGCCCACGTGCCGCCAGCTCCAGACTCAGATCGCGAACGATTTGTTCTTCGCCACCAATGAAGGGGCGATAGAACTGGGCCAACATCAGAATTCGCACAAGATGCTCCTCACGAATGTACATCGCAGCTTTGCAGGGTAGTCGCCGTCGTCAGGCGCAGGTTGCCCAGCATCATTGCCATGGCACGCGGATCGGATCCGAGCGTAATTGCTGGCGACTCGCTTTGAAATTCCAGGACGTTCAGACCTGGTTGCATTGTCAGATTGAGGGGCGGAAATGACTGGACGTCCGTCGAGGCCACGTCTATCTGTGATGCCGTTTGGCCATTCACCAGTACTTTCACCCGATTCGGGACCGGCGCCGACTTGATCCGCCCGGCCAGCACCACGTCGAGTGCCTGGTTGGCCCAGACGTGGACGACGCCGTTGCCGCTGGACCAGCGCCACCACCACGGTCCATGCTGCTCCAGGTTGTACCAGCCGCCGTTCGCGTCGCGCAGACTCAGCCAGCACGGCCCGGATGGCTGTTCGCGGCCGAGAACTGAGCTCAGGTCCAGCAGGCTGCCGCCTGGCCGCCAGGTGTCCCATGGATCGATCGCCACGGTACTGGACTGCGAGAGGTCCTCGCACCCAGTGCCGTCCAGCACGAGCCGTTGTGGCGTCCTGGACTGCAGAACGATAGCCAGCGCGCCAAGCGACCAGTGATTCAGTGCGGTCCGCTGCGTCCACTGCAGAGTGCGTTGGGTAAGGCATGGCTCGGAGCTCGCAGTCAAGGTGTCCCGCAGACGATGTGTCAGATCTAGCCAGGCGATACTTTGCGAAGAGATTACAACCAGAAAGACGCAGCCGGTGACCTGGCTCAGCCGCAATCGAAAGCGCTCGTTGAATGCTGGCAGGCTGATTGGGCGCACGTCGGACCATACGGCTTCCAATCCTGCCATGATCAGAAACGGGAGTGTTGCAATGAGCGCCCAGTACTTCAGTCCCACGTCGCTCATCCAGGTTTGCGCGTTGAGCGTCCTGATCTCCAGCAGCGCCGCGGCCACGAGTATGCATGCCACCACCGACGCGGCCAGAATGGTCAAGGCGTCGGTACCCTCGAGCGAGCCTCGCACCTGGCCCAGCGCGAGCACCAGCATGCCGGCCATGAACGTGCAAATCATGGCCAGCAGGAGCAGCCCGCCGTCGACCGACTCGAAATACGTGGACTGGAGTAGGCCAGCCTGAAGCTGCTCATTCCAGTTGGCTTGGCCGAATACCAGCAGTCGGCCCACCGCCGTCACGCCGAGAGCCGCGGCCCAGCCCCACAGCCACCTGCGATCGGCACGAACGCGCACTCCAATCCACCAGGCGAGCGCGCTGGCAAGACTGAAAAGGACGACCGCGGACGGGTGACAAACGAAAGCCGCCGCTCCGAACACCGCAACGTATATGAGCTTGGCCCGCGGCAATCCGATTGCGGCCGCCAGAAACACCGGCCAGAAGAGCTGCACGACCTGCAGGTCATCCGCCGAGAGCTGCAGCTGGGTGGGCAGAGTTGCCATCCCGATCGCGAGCGCTGGCCACACGAACAGTGTTGCCCGTGTGTCGCGAACGACGAGCCATGATCCCGCAAGCGACACCAGCGGCACACATGCGTGTGAGAGCCCGAACAGGGGGCGGAGGACCGCGAAATCCGTGCTCGCACGGAGAGCGAGAACCAGGGGCGCATCCAGGAGCAGGTCCAGCAAGCGGCCATCCGGCACGTACGGAGCTTGTTGCAGGAGCACCCTCAACAGGTGCGCGCTGCCGTCCCACACCAGAGCGCCGCCGAAGACGGCTGCGACCGCGAGACCTACGCCGATCAGCCCGAAATACAGCCCCACGTCAGGGCCGGTTTCTCACAGGCGCACCGGGCAGCTATCTGCCAGGTCCTGAGTCTCGAGGCGCACGTTACCGAGCGACAATGCCAGCGGACGGGCATCGCCCGGCACCTCGATTGCGCTCTGGTGGCTGTTGAATTGGAGCAGGTTTTCGCCTCGGGACAGATCGAGTTGCACGGGCAGGAAGGCGCGCGGGTCGTCCCACGTGATGTCCATGGTCATTAGCGGCTTGTTATTCAGCACGATGTCGACCTGGTTCGGTCGTATTATTGATCGAATCTCGCCATAGAGCACGACGTGACGATCGTTGTCGGTCAGGATGCGCATCACTCCCTGGCCCGCGCTCCAGCGCCACCAGCTGTCTAGCCCGCTCCACTCAGTTGCGTACCAGCCGCTTGTCAGCATCGACCAGCATCCCCGCGGCGTGGTTTGCTCGGACACCAGCCGCTGCTCAAGGCCAGTCAAATCGAACCAGCCCGTGCTGCCGGGCCGCGTCTGCCACAGGTTGTGTGGCAGCGCGGCGGTAGGCGTGCTCGTCCAGCACTCGTCGCTGGTCGCGACCACCTGGGCGGGCGCCCTGCTCTGAAGGAGCAGTGAGTAGGCTTGCACGCTCCAGTAATTGACTGGCGTGTTTGCCAGCCATGGCAGCGCGGCCATCGACTGACAGCCCCAGGTGCTTGAGCTCATGGCGAACTCCAGCCGCTGCGTCACATCACGCCAGCTCACGCTCTGGATGATCAGGGTCAGCGCGAACACCGTGGCTACGGTGTTGAGCACAGGGCGCCTGTACTGCCATTCCGTGTCCATGCCGGCCGCATCAGGTTTGTGAAAGATGCCTTCCACGGTCGCCAGCAACACAAACGGCGCGACGCTCAGTAGGACGGGTGTTTTGAAGCCGATCGACCCCAGCCACAGACTCGAATCGCTCCCCCAGATGAACAACGCCAGCCCCGCCCCCCCGACGCAGACCAGGGCGCCGGCTCTTGCGATCGCTGCCCACGGCTGGCCCGGGTGAGATCGTGCTTGCAGGATCGGGGCGCTCAGCAGCAGCGCCCCGGCGATCCAGGCGCAGGCGATGGCGATGAGCGGCAGTCCGGTGAACGAGGAGCTGAGCGCGTAGCGCACGAAATCGAGCGACAGCGCATCCGACTCGTAGTCCGAACGCAGCAACCAGGACTTCAGCCCGGCGGCTACGGCAAGTGCGACATACGTCAACGCCACTCGACGTCGATTCGAGCGCTCGACAGGGTTGCGCTCGCCCGTCAGCCAGGCCATTCCTGCCGCGAACGCGAACAATACGATGGCAAAGGGGTGCGCAAACAGGATGGCCAGACTGAGCCCGGCAAGAAGTGGCAGGAACCGAGCTTCGGAACGGGTGAGGGTGGCCAGGAAAATCGGCCAGACCAGCTGGGTGGCCATGATGGCTTCACTGGTAAACTGGAATTGACCCGGTAGCGTGCCCAATCCGATACCGAGAGCAGCCCAGGTGAAAAGCAGCATCGAGCGGGCGCGCACGACCCACCACGACGTGGCCAGTGCGATGAGAGGAACGGCTGCATACGCCAGCCCAAACACGCGGCGCAGGAGGCTGAGATCGCTCGTGAGCGCGCTCGCGAGCAGGACCACCACGTCAAACGGCAGGTGCACGAAACGGTAGTGGGGTGTGGCGGGGGCCTGTTGATCGAGCACGTCGAACAAGAGGCTGGCTCCATCCCACACGAGAGCCGCATCCGCGAGGCCAGCAACGAGGACTCCGATTCCGACGAGCGCGAGATAACCTCGCACACCTGATAGTTCGCCCCACCACGCTGACCTACTCTGGACTGCGTCCGGGGGTGACTCTCCAGTGACGCGTGCATTGAGGAGCAGGGCGCGCCGATTGGCGCCGTAGTCCCACGTCACGGCCGGGCGCGCTGGTGGGTTGCGCTGAAGCCCGCTCATCTGTTGCGTGCGGCCACGAAGTCGCTGCTTGATAATTCCGGTGCGGCCTGAATCGAACCTCCGCGGCCCATCCCCGCGAGCGCTCATCAGGCCGTCTCGCGGGCGACCGATGGCTGGCTCAACGTGGCGAACAACTGGTCATATAGCCCGCTAATGTGCTCCCAGCTGTGTGGGTCCGTGAAGCGTGTGCCGCGCATGTTCACGACTTCAGTCAGCGCGTTGTGGAGCGCTTCGAGATCGGCAGGCGGCACGAGAACGGCCCCGGCGTAGTTGGCTACCGCTTCAGCATGCCCGCCTACGTCCGAGACAACCACGGGCAGGCCGGACGCCATTCCGATGTGGAGAGGCCCGCTCATCGATGCGCGACGGTACGGCAGAACGACCGCGTCAGCCGCGGCAAAGTAGGCGCCGACCTCGTCGTCGTGCACGTAGCGATTGACGAAGGTGATGCGATCGCGATATCGACTACGAGCGATCAGTCTGGCTGGCAGCTCCCAGCCCTCCCAGGTTTCGCCAACGACCGTCAGCCAGTAGCGCTTCGCCTCCTCCTCCGGGAGGTCCTCGAACACCGCGAGGAGGTCCTCAAGGCCCTTGTAGGGCCGGATGACGCCGAAGAACAACAGGTTGCAGCATTCGGCCGGAGCAATGCGCTCGGCTGCTGGCGGCCCGTCGCAAGAGTACTCGCCGTAGTGGTCGTACGGCCCGTGTGGGATGACCAGCGGCCGGGTAGCGAGGCGATAGTGCTTCTCCACGAGCGCCTGGTCTCGACTGGAGTGCACGACGAAGGCCGACGCCAGTCGCACGAGCCACGGCGCCACAACGCGCACGTAGCCCCCCACGAAGGGGAGCCCTGCTTCACCAGGGTCGAGCACCTCGTGAAACTCGATGACCACCCGCGCCCCGAGGATGCGAGCCGCCATCGCCAGAACCAGATACGAGTGGAGCACCGTCCCACTCCACCACTGGCACACGACGACTGTGGGTCGTTCGTTGAAAAGAAACAACAGCGCGCGCACCAGACTGGGCATCCAGTACCAGTCGACGCCGTTGAAGACGTGCAGACTGGGGCTGTATTCCAGCCGCTGCAGCGATGCGCCCACGCGCGCCTGGCCCGGGTACAGGCGGCTCGGAAGGAGCTGGCGCATCAGAATCACTGACGTCCGCTGCGACTCCGCTAGGGCGTTTGCCAGTCGGCACGTGTACACACTGATTCCGCTCAGAAACCGGGTGCCGGATCCGATGACACACACCCGACGTTCGGTCGAGGCTCGTGCGGCGCCGCGCGCAAACTGTGCCTGAGTTGCGCGCAGTCGAGCCCCGATTTCGAGACTCAACGCCAGACCCACTCTCCGCCCGTCGATCGGCGCCGCATGCTTCGGCGCAGCCCCGCATTAGACAACCATTCTCGTCCGATCGTGCGCAACACACGCCAGCCGTCGGGAATCGTTCGCAATCGGCCGATCCCGTGGACGCGCTCTGCTTCGAAGCTGGGGACCTCCGCGATGCGGAGCTTTGCCCGCAGGGCGCGCACGTTCATCAGAGTCTCGATCTCAAAGCCATCCCGGTCCAGCTCGAGATGGGGCAGAACGGCAGCCCAGAAGGCGTTATAGCCGTAGCACAAATCCGAGTAGTGGCCCCCGAACAACAGGCGGACCAGCGCAACGAAGCCGGCGTTTCCAAGTCGGCGGTGGAATGACATATCGGCCGTGCCGCCGCCCTGCAGGAAGCGCGAGCCTTTGGCGAAGTCCGCTCCGGCGAGCAAGGGGCCGAGGAATGCGGGAATCTCGCGTGGGTCCGTCGAGCCGTCTGCGTCCAGCATGACGATGATGTCTCCGGTCGCAGCGGCGAAGCCGCTGCGCAGGGCGGCACCCTTGCCTTTGCCGTCCTGCTGGATGATTCGGATCGACGGCCAGAGCTCACGCGCGACCTCGATCGTGCCGTCCGTCGAGAGCCCATCTACGAGCAGGACCTCGTGCACCCAGGCCGGGATGCGTGGAAGCACGTACGGCAGATTCGAGGCTTCATTCAGAGCCGGAATGACCACGCTGACTCGGAACGGAAGCTGCATCGGCTCCAGGAGCGCGTGGCCTGAGACGAGGCCTACCGGGCCGGCGCCCTGGTTTTGAATCGGACTCAACGGGGCGATACTCACCGCACGCGCCTGTGTTTGTGATGTCACGCGACTGGGTTGTCTCCTGGGTTGTCTCCGCGGCATACGCGGTCAATTCGGCGGTGCTCCGGGCGCCCCGGTCGCCGCGGTCGGGATTTCGGAATACCCGGGAGGCCAAAGCATAGTCTTGGACCTTCCGTGACAGATACCCAGAACGCGCGATTAAGTCGCGACAAATTGAGGTACCGGAAGCGCCTGCGATCGTCACGCAGTTGTGGTAGCCGCACGTACCCGTTTTGAACGTGCCGGTTGTACCGCGAACGTGTCCCTGGCTACCCGGCCACACCTGGTCGAGCGAGGAGCAACGGCAGAAGTACGTGGGCTATGGCGCTTGCCAGCCCGTGTGCGAGGACAACGCCCAGCACTGAGCGAGTTCGCGTGACCAGCCACGCGGAGCCACTTCCCGCGGCAAACACCAGCAGAACATTCGGAACCGACAGCCAGCTCACCTGAAGTGACGCCGCAAGCGCGCTGGCGTACACCAGTCCCCATTGGCCAAAGCGCTCGTACGCGGCCGCGCGAAGGACCGACCGGAAGGCGAATTCCTCGATGGCGCCCGCCATGAACAGCATCGCGCAGGGGAACACCGCGGCTCCCCAGGAGAGCTGGTCGGCGAACGCTGGTGGTCTGAGCAGGGTGAACTGAGCTGCCGCAAGCGGAATTCCAAGTAATGCAATCGCGAGCTGGGTAGGCACCCGGCCCCAGCGCAGCCCAAGCTGGTCTCGCGACAGGTTGAGCGTGCGGGCGGTGACAACCGCCGCCACAGCCACCGGCAGCCCAGCAAGCCAGTAGCTGGATGGGCCGACGGGTGCGGACCACGGCGTCGTCAGACTCACGAGTCGCGTTATCGGGATGAGCGTCGAGGCGAGAAATACCGCACGGGTAGCCGCCGATCCGAAGCTGCTCTGCCACAGCAACACCATCAGGAGCACCGCACTCACGCCGAAACCGAACTGTGCACCAGAGGAAACGAGTCCAACCTCCCCAAGCAGCATGACTGCCAGATCGACGATCAACCATTCGCGCGCACCGACCTCGAAACCCAGCCCACGGCGAGCGCCAGCCTTCTCGGCAACCATCGTAGGCCGCGGGTCCAGCACGGAGATCAGCCCCAGGCCGTGTAG
>JAABUQ010013120.1_pt1 | contig 10127 bp, 7 predicted proteins | sample 5560001 | NCBI WGS metagenome assembly JAABUQ01 (sample SAMN10711888, study PRJNA513371) | rock metagenome | isolation source: Antarctica rocks | place: Antarctica: Victoria Land, Finger Mt nord | collected 2015-12-18 | reverse complement strand
ATCCACCTGTACCACAGGCAAGATCGAGAATTGAATGCATGCCAGAGAGATGAGTATTCTCAGAGATAGGCCCATTCATACCGCGTGCGAGCAGTCGATCCTGGAAAGAGAGCCGAGCCGTTTCCGCCAGATTTTCATTATCAATGACGTATGCGTTTCCCCTGGATACAGAGTTAATAAGCATAACACTTGAATCCTTTCACAATGTCGTACCGCATGTTTGGCTCGTGATAAACGAAATATACGTTTTCATTGAAATATTCAATATCTCATGCATATCTATTCTTCCTATACAGTGTGTTAGTAGTATGCCAGAGCTATCATATCTGTTACAATAACAAGTAGAGGGCAACTAGAGAACAACTTTGTATGCTTGGTTTCCAGTAGGCGTCTCCGTTGACGGGTATCCATTAATAGCTAGCACAAGCGTGTGACATGACTACCACTACTATAGTTCTTGTGTAGCGGCACAATGAAGATACCTGACTTCACGATGAAGAGGCAACGATGAAAGCAAACCAGTATTTGAAGAGCGCACGTATATTGCGTGGCTGGTCGCAGGTGAAAGTGGCTGAAGTGGTTGGAACGGACCCCGTAACCGTAAGTCGTTGGGAGCGTGGTCTCTCTTTCCCCTATCCTCATTTTCGTGAGAAGCTTTGTCTCCTCTTTGAGAAAAACGCCGAAGAACTAGGACTTGTGCAAACCCTCCCTGCATCAGAGGAGCATATTTCCCATGTGACAGCATTGTATGATCCTATGCTTCCTCTGCCTTTTACGGGCGTGACGGGACTTGTTGGGCGTGACACTATGATTGCTCAATTGAGGCAACGTGTATGTGCTAGCGAGAGTACAAACTCTATTGCACTACATGGTTTGCCTGGTGTTGGCAAAACCGCGCTTGCAGTCAACCTCGCGTATGATCTTGCGATACGCGCACATTTTTCTGATGGTATTCTTTGGGCTGGTCTAGGACCACAACCTACACTTTTGGGTCAGCTAAGTCGTTGGGGTGCTCTACTGGAAACAGCACCTTCCCTTTCCGAAGCGTCACCACAACGCAGGCTTGAGGCGTGGGCTGAAGCTATTCATGTCGCTATCGGAACACGACGTATGTTGCTCATTATTGACGATGCATGGACTATCGAGGCCGCGTTAGCGTTCAAAGTCGGAGGTCCTCACTGTGCGTACATCGTCACGACCCGCTTCCCTCAAATCGCACTTCAGTTCGCTTCTGACAGTCCCGTTATTGTTCATGAGTTAAATGAGGACGAAAGCCTGGCACTGGTGGCACAATGGGAGCCTGATGTAGCTACACATGAGCAGCAAGATATACGTGAATTGATTCACCTTGTTGGTGGCTTACCCTTAGCACTTACTCTGATGAGCAGGTACTTACGGGAATAGACATACACGCAACAACCGAGACGGATGCATTCCGCAGTGAAACTCCTCCATGATGCGGCATCGCGTTTGCGGCTTACAGAAGTACGAGGCGTTGTAGAACATCATCCAAGCTTGCCACACACGACACACCTTTCACTACAATCAGTAATTATGGTGAGTGACCAACGCTTGGACACGCAAGCGCAGACCGCGTTACGTGTGCTTTCTATCTTTCCACCCAAGCCAAATACATTTTCAGAAGAGGCTGCTATCGCAGTATGTGCTGTACCTGGGGAAGTGCTTGATGTGCTCGCGGATGCAGGGCTATTGGAAAGCAACGGCTCAGGGAGATATACGCTCCATCAGACGATTTTTGATTATGCTACCCTTCACTCACCAGAACAAGGGGCTAGTGAGCGTTTCATTACCTATTTTATGGACTTTATAGAGGTGCATGAGATAGATTACGCAACTCTGGATAGAGAAAGTACAAACATTCTTGCCGCGCTGGAAGTGGCTCATACACTGGAAAAAAGTGCGGAATTTGTACGTATGGTATGCTCTTTGGCGAATTTCTGGCATGTGCGAGCGTCATATGTATTTGCTGAAGAATACTTGTTGCGTGCGTATGAGGCTGCAAAGAGTAGTGAAGATGTTCGTGGACAGGCACATGTATTACAGCATCTGGCACGTATTCATGAGCAGTGGGGAAATTATGCTCAAGTTACTCTCTATCTACATAAGAGCTTAGCACTAGCACATTATATGTCCGACAGTGCATTAATTGGCGTTTCGCTATCAAGCTTAGGTAGGGTGACGAGTGAGCAAGGAAACTACACACTTGCGGAGGAATATAATCTGGAAGGATTACGGGTCGCTCGTGCTATTGGAGACGCAGGACTACAAAGCTCTTTGCTCCTCAACTTAGGATATGTAGCAGACATGCGTGGTGATTACATGCAAGAAGAGGCATATTATCAAGAGGGCCTGATGCTTGCACAACAAGTTGGAGACCCTGGTTTGATTAGTTCTTTGCTCATAAATCTAGGGGATTTGAAACGCGAACAAGGAAACTATAAGCAGGCTGAAGCATACTTCAGTGAAGGGATGCTTCTCGCACGTCAGATAGGATATCAAAGTCAGACTATCTTTTTTCTTGCAAACTTTGGTCAATTAGCGTATGAGCAGGGAAATTATGCGAACGCGGAGGCACATTTGCAGGAGGGTCTGGCACTGGCGCGACACCTTGGACATCGCGAACATAGTATTGTGTTACTTGTATATTTAGGAATGGTAGTGCGAGACCGAAGGGACTTCGAGTGTGCAGAAATATATTTGCAAGAAGGCTTACACGTGGCTCGAACAATAGAACGCCGCGAGTGGATAAGTGACGCGTTGAGGAATCTGGGATCAATAGCACTCTTACATGGAGAATACGAACAAGCTGAGGTCTACTTACAGGAAGCTCTCCTGTTGGCTCGACAGATAAGTTATTGCTCACTCATTGGAGAGGTGCTGTTAAACCTTGGTGCATTGGCAATCTGTCGAAGCATGTATCAACAGGCTGAGACATACCTGCGAGAAGGGCTGGTCCTTGCACAGAAGGCCAATAAAATTTGGCTGGTTTGCTCTTTGCTTTTCTGTCTCGGTGATTTGTACTTGAAGGAGCAACGTATAGACCTTGCCTCAACAACATTTAATGAGATGCTTGTTAGAGTACCAAAAGAAAATAGAGATCTTACACCTAAAGCTTTGTATGGACTGGCTCTTGTCGCGTTTGCTCGCGGTGATATACGTACCGCGCGGAAATTGGGTACAAAAAGTTATAAAATACTTCACGATATCGGTCACTATCTAGCGAGTGATATAGAACAATGGCTGAATACACTCCCTACCACATAACACACTATAAAGCCTTCCTTTCATCCTCCATGACATAGTGCGGTATAATAAAGGTCATTCTTATTCAAGAAGAGTATTTGCAAGGAGGCACTATGAGGGCTATTCAAATCAATGGACCAGATCAGGCCGAGATGATTGATGTGGTGATACCATCGCCTGGACCAGACGAGGTATTGGTGCGCTCACATGCGGTAAGCCTTGATGCAAGTGATGCTGATCTCTATCGGGGAACGAGACCTGCGGGCTTTTCCCACTATCCTATCATTCCTGGTCATGCGTGGGCAGGAGAGGTTGTAGCACCAGGGGAACTTGTCGATGGCATTGCCGCAGGTGATAGGGTTGTCGTCGAAAGCCTTTTGTACTGTGGAAAATGTCGTAGTTGTAGCAGGAATGAAACAGACCTCTGCGAAAGAGGATACAACGAGCTTGGCTTTACCCATTCTGGTGGCTTAGCCGAGTATGTGGTAGTGCCAGCGCAGGCTGTACACGCTTTACTTAGTACAACACCATTTGATGAAGCAACACTGTTAGCCTCTAGCGCGGTTGTCGCACACGCCTTTCTACATGCACGACTATTGCCAGGGGATAGTGTCGCTATCGTTGGCGATGATACGGTTAGTCTGCTCGCGGTGCAAATCGCGCACCTGTTTAGCCCTGCCTCAATTGCAATGATCGGCTTTCGTGAAGACCGCTTAGCGTTGGGACGTACCCTCGGCGCGACCCATACTATCAACGCAAGTCGAGACGATTCACAAACACTCGTGCGTTCGTTGTCACGAGGCCGAGGGGCTGACCTCACCTTTGAAGGCACGGCCCATGCACAGGCAGCGGTTGAGGCCATGTTGCTTGCGCGGCGTGGCGGCACTGTATTATTGACAGGCACAGTCGGCTCAAACGCATTATTGAGTGTTGAAAGCGACATCTTTGTGCGTAACCAACTGAACGTTCTCGGCATATTCGGCGCGAACGCGGCATCCTGGAACTATGTCCTTCACCTCTATCGCGTCGGGCTGCTCACCCTCGCGCCACTCATCTCGCACCGCTTCCCCCTGGATGAGTACCAGGATGCGCTCGATACGCTCACAAGTCGTCAGGGGCAAATGCTTCGGCTCGTGGTAAATGTGGTGGAATGATTCATTTCACTACAATAAGGTATATTATATCGCTCACAGAAGCGATATAATATACCTTATTGTATTTTAGCTAACCCGCGTCTTGCGTTTCTTTGGTACCTCTTGTTTGTGGTTTTGCTGACGTAGAATGGACCATATGCGTAGATGCAGCGAGGCGGCGGCAATTATGTGTGGGCAGATATGCTCTTTTTGATACACATAACAGTCGCATACGAGCTTATGGCTACCAACATCATTCTGTACTCGCACGTCACGATAGTCCCCAAAAAGGTCTTGAATTTGATAATGGCCGGGTGCGACGACTTTAGCGGGCAGTGCGAAACGTTTGCGGGCAGCCCAAACGTCCTTGATAGATTGCTCTAGCTGTAAGTTCTTTTGCACAATTTGCTCGTTGGCATCTTCAAGATGCTTCTCGACACCTTTCAATCTGTGCGTAGACGCAATGAGTCGCCCTAGTACACGATGGAACAGAAGTGAGAGAATTGCGAGGAGACTGAGCCACCAGGCAAACTCGATGGTAAGCACGAGAAACGGGTTGGCTCGTCCAAAGGGTGAGAGCGAGAAAAGTGTTTGCACCACAACCCAACCGAGTAGAGCAATGAGTGCTGTACTAAAGAAGAGACGGAGACGCTTTGATGTGTTTTCTAGTTGCGCTAGTGGATGCTGAAATGATCCATGTGGTGCGCTAAAAGGGGCTGTTTGTTGCATTGTGATTCCTCCACGTTCGACTTCCAAATTCTACATGACACGTTGAAACATGCACAACTAAGAATACGCCGAACGTGAGGAAAGAGATGTAAGAAACGCGTTAAGAATAGACATTTTCCGTTAAAATGGTGTGAACACTTAAAGAAATACCTATAATAGGCTACTTCTCTATGAAAAACATCTTCTGTACTACTCTGGTAGCGTCAGTACACCATCTGGTCCACCGATAAGGGCCTGTTCTGCCATGCCCAGGAACAAGCCTGTTTCGACGACACCAACAATTCTATGCATATTTGCGCTCAGGCCGATAGGGTCGGAGATGCCACCAGAAAAGGCACAATCGAGGATGATATTGCCATTTTCGGTTACAAACGGTTTGCCTGCGATAACGCGTGTCGTCACTGCAGCCCCTAACGCTTCCAGGTGTATGCGTACTGGTGTAGTCGCGAATGGGACTACTTCAACGGGAACGGGAAAGTTCTGACCTAAATGTGTGACTTGCTTCGTAACATCCGCGATCACAATAAAGCGACGTGCGGCAGAGGCAACAATCTTTTCGCGGAGGAGCGCACCGCCCGCGCCTTTAAGCAGGTTAAGCTGTGTATCAATTTCGTCAGCCCCATCGATGTAGAGATCGAGGGTGGGATGCGCGTCAAGATCGGTGACAGGAATGCCAAGATTTGCGGCAAGGTCATGTGAGGCTTGAGATGAGGAGATGGCACCAGTTATGCGTAGGCCAGCCTGCACACGTTGCGCAAGGGCATAAATCAAAAAGTTCGAGGTCGAGCCTGTGCCAAGCCCAACAACCATGCCGTCTTCGACCAATTTCGCGGCAGCTGTCCCAGCCATTTGCTTCCAAGTGTCCTGTTCTATATTGTGTGGCATCATCGCGTTATATCCTCTTAATCTTATGGTGTTTTATGGTTGGTTGAACCTGTAGAAAGACCTCTTATGCGAGTATATCATTTTTGTCTAGGAAGAGGGACAACTGATGTAGAAATCTAAGCGGAAAGGGTGGAAACCCAAAAAGTATATGCCGCTTGCTATCCCTACAGCATCGTGATACACTCTTGCAAGTGATGAGAACGCAATACAGTATGGGAGAGGGATAGAGTATGGTTCGCAGTCGGTTAATCAGGACGTGTTGCGGTACATTGTCTATCATAAGTAGCAGCGAATGTTTGTTTGTACGCATGGATGCGCGGACACCAAGTGGCATTATTTTCAGGCGGTAGGAATCATGGCTGAACGATGGCGTATTTTTGTGGTTGAGGATGAAGAAAGTCTCAACCGGAATATTGTCAATTCTCTGCGTAAAGACGGCTATACCGTGAATGGCGCGACCAACGGACGTGATGCTGTACGCATCCTTTGGGCCGAGGTGTATGATATTGTTATCTGTGACCTTAACACACCAGGGGCTGATGGCTTTGAACTATTGCATTGGTTGCGTGTCTATCGTCCAAACACACGTGTAATACTTGTCGGTGGGTCCGCACCATCGCTTCGGACCCAGGCATTAGAGGGTGGAGCTGTCAGCTACCTGGAAAAACCGCTTGATATTCATCTACTTAAAGAAGAGTTGCGGCGTCTTCTTGTACAAACAGGTTTCTCCGCGGACCTCGATTCGTTCGACCTGCTCGATGTCATTCAAATTGTCTCGGCGAGCCGCAAAAGTATTGCTCTGCTCATTAGTACAGGCTTGGAAGAGCGCGGTATGCTCTGTTTTCAGAATGGGAATCTCGTGTGGGCCGAGTATGGCATGTTGCGTGGCGAAGAGGCGTTTTTCGCGCTTGCGGCGCACAAGACCGGCACGGTTGTGCATCAACCGTGGAATCAACAGGTGCAACCGAATGTCACGCAACCCTTATCACGGCTAATCCTCCAAGCATTTCAGTATCGCACAAAATATAACCAGATGCAGCAACAATTTAGTGGTGAGCAAAAAGCAGTTGTGCCACCGTCTTTCACACGCGATGATGATGACACACCGTTTATGGTGCTTACAGAGCACGTCACGGACCAGATACAAGAGCCATTTCCTGCTCAATCGAACACCTTCGTACCTATTAATGCTTCCCCAGTGTCGGAGCAGGATATGCTAGGAAGGAATGGTGTACATGGTATGAGTGAAAGTGAAAAAGAATGGTGGGAACAAACTGGCAAGTTCTCAGGTATCAATATGCGCCCTACCCCCTCGAATATTCCAGTAACACCTCTCGTTGATACATCGTCAAGCGAGAGCAATAGTATACATGCTCCTCTGATAAATGAACAGAAAGAAACGGCAGAACTGCACGACGGCATTGCGGAGAATGGGGCTGCATCTGCGCAGCATAACGACCTGCCTTCCTGGTTAACAGATCAACCTACGGCCCCAGATATTCCTGTGGTGAGTCATTCTGATTCCGCGCCTATGCGAGCAGTCAGGCTCTCCTCTCCTGCCACACCTATTGTGCCACCACCGATAGAATGGCAAGCTACACAGATACAGCGTCCTGTACGCACATCAAAAAAATTGGTGGAGCAGAGGGTCAAAGAAATGACCGGACCTCAAAAGACATTGAAGATTGACACATCTGGGCGTACTGCTGCGTCACCTGAGTGGCAACCGTCCGATGGCGATGGTCAACCTCGAAGTGGTCCGCTACAAAGCCTCACCCCATCGCGTCGGATAAGTAACACACATCCTTTACAGCAACGTCATAGGACACACGGAGAAAATGGGACAAGTTCGTCCGATTTGCAGGCAATGCCACGGCATTCCAACGCGAAACGAAACTATAATTATGACGCGCTCGTTTCCACATTACAGACGCTTGGCTACTCCATCAACGGCTTTGTGGCTGCCGCAGTGGTGAGTATAGATGGACAGCCCATCGCGCAGGTAGCGGTAGATGATCTGGATATGTCCCGTATGTGTAAACATTTCAGTGTGGTGATGAAAAGTGTCTTCCAATCGCTTGACGTGGGAGTATGGGGGGCATGTGAAGATGTTGTAATTACTAGTGTAGATAGACACATTCTCTTGCGTGTTATTGGACATGAGAGAAACGCGTTCCAGGTGCTTGTGACAACACGCGAGGCGAAGCCAACCGAAAGCGGGGCAGTGATGGCAAATGTCGAAGGCGCAATTGCTTCCGCCTTGCGTTAGCGAATGAGAAGGATAGAAAGAGTATGAGCGTTGAAAAGCTGCCTCCAACTGAGGAAGAAAGAAAAAACAATCGGTTTTCGTTTATCGTAGGGATAATCATAGCAATGGCAATCATCATTGCCTTTGCCATTCTTTTTCGATAGGTAGCGTCTCAAGAAGAGAAAAATAGTGTGTGTCACAAAGTGGCACACACTATTTTTCTCTTCTTGAGAGTAATTATTCTTTGTGTTGATGCGTCTCAATGAGCTTTTTTAGGCGATCAATATCCAGGTCTTTTTGTGAACCTGCCTCGGTGCTGTCCTCTTCTTGCCTACTGATCCGCTTTTTCGCTGGTGCTTTCATCGCCGGGCGTGGCGGGATAAGTGACGCTGTTTGGAGATCGTGGGTATCTGGTAACAGAGGTAGCTCTTGCGCTGCATTACTTTTGCGTTTGAGTTCGCGCAGTTGTTGCTCGACAATTTGCTCTGCTGAGAGTTGCTCAAGTTGGGTATCAAGATTGCGTTTGTGCAGGTCTGCCAGGGCACGAGCACGTGCCTCAGCTTCCAGAACTGCATCCTGTGCTTTAGCTGTGCGCTCTTTGTCTTTTGCATCCCCTGTCATATTGAGAGCTTCGAAGACACGCTGTTGCAGAAGCGCGTTACGTTTGCGGGCCACAAGCAAATCAATGGTCGTCTCGACCTCTGCTATTTTTGCTTCAAGCTGACGAAGAGCACCGCGCATTGTTGCCACCAGTTGTTCTTGCTCTTTTTGTTGTTGCAGATAGCGCTGGGCTTGTTTCGCGATGTCGTTATAGCGTGTGAGCGCGGAACGTGCTGCATCATCGTTGCCCTGTTGGATTGCTTGCTCAGCCTTCTTCATCCATAGCTCGCCCTCCGCTACGCGCTCTTTGCTGCGCCTTTGCAGCTTGTGGTCTTCTGCGATAGCGGTAGCGACCTGTGTTTTGACTTGTACGAGTTGATTACGCATATCAAGTTGTAGTTGGCGTAAGACTCGTTCGGGGTCCTCAGACTTCTCAACCACCGTATTGAGGTTTGCGCGAACTAAGGTAAGCACACGTTCCAACAAATTCATGAGACACTCCAGACACTATGATAACGAGTATCATCTGGCACCCAAAGGATACCAGATGAACTGTTTTTGTTTCCGTGATTGATCGTGTACGATGGCTGGGCGCGATGATTCGTACATCTATTAAGAGACACGAAGTACTGCACACAAAAGGTGCGGTACTCCATCTCATTACTTGTTGTCAGGTAACGTTGCATCAATTGTGCTTACTTTACCATTGACATGAACATTTTTGACACCGTTGCCATTTGTACCATTACCATTTTGCGTATCGAGATTTGCGAGTGCAGGGATATTGTTCATCAAATCCCCGATGCGTGTCCCGCTCAGTAGTTCAAAGAGGGCCGGTACCTGTGCAACCATGTTTACGATATCCCCAGTTAAACGACCTGCACCGATGCCACCGTTGTCGGCACCGTTACCAGTGGAGACGATTGTCACCTTGTCAACCTTGCTCAGTGGCTCGGCAATGGCACGCACGATTTCTGGCATGTTTGTGAGGAGCTTATCCAACACAGCGGCCTGGTTGTATTCGTGGAAGGCTGCGGCTTTGACTTTCATGGCGTCAGCTTCAGCTTCGCCTTTAGCACGGATAACTTCTGCCTCGGCGAGACCCTTAGCACGAACGACATCTGCCTCGGCAAGACCTTTGGCACGGCTCGCTTCAGCTTCACCAACACCACGTGCCTTCGATGCATCAGCCTGGCCTTGCGCCTCAAGAGTGAGACGCTGCCGCTCGGCTTCTGCAACGGTCTCAACGCGGCGACGCTCGGCTTCTG
>JAABUQ010013118.1_pt1 | contig 10128 bp, 12 predicted proteins | sample 5560001 | NCBI WGS metagenome assembly JAABUQ01 (sample SAMN10711888, study PRJNA513371) | rock metagenome | isolation source: Antarctica rocks | place: Antarctica: Victoria Land, Finger Mt nord | collected 2015-12-18 | reverse complement strand
CGAGCTTACGACGGACGAGAAGCGTCACGTTGGGGGGCCTGGCGCCCCCAAGACGCGCGAACTGCTCGTCGATGCTTTCGAACGGGTTTTGGAAGAACGCCCGTACGCTCGCGTCACTGCCGGCTGCGTGGCCCGCGAAGCCGGGTTCGCTCACGGGACGTTCTATCGGTACTTCCGCGGCAAGCGATCCTTACTGTCGGCGGCCATTGAACGCGTGCGCGATGAACTCGCGCGGATCATGCCCGACTTCGAACCGCCCTATGGGACAGAGGCCGTCGAACGGGCCCGCGTGCGAGCGTGGGTACGCGCCGTCTTTTCCACGCCTCGAGAACACCGGCCGCTCTTGCGTGCCTATCTCGACGCCCTCGAAAGCGATGCGGCATTGCGCCAGCGGCGCAACGACCGTCAGCGCGAGCGCGTGTCGCGCTTATCGCGTTACTTAAGTGCGCTTGCCGCAGCCGGGACGGTGTCGGTCCCGAGCCCCGAGGCGTTGACCATTGCGCTGCTGGCGTTGATCGACGGTGCATTGCGCGGAGCCGTCGTCGGCGCGACCGTGCCCGACGACGCGACGATCGACGGGGTTGCCGACGTGTTCGAACGCGCGATTTTCGGCGTACTTCCGACCATGGCCAAGGTGACGATATCGAGCGGGCGCTCGGCGACCGACAAGCGTTCCTTATCGAGTTCGAAGTAACCGATGTAGACTCCAATCAGTTCACCGTGCTCGTTGAAGATGCCGGCGCCCGAATCACCGCGGTGACAGAGCAGGCAGGTCAGCGCGTAGCGGCCGTTGGCCGCGCCGTCAGGCAGAGGCGCACCGACGCGGCTGATGGCTGCGGGCTCAAACGCCGGGCCGTCGTTGCCGCTACCCCACGCATGAACGGGTTCGTTGGAACGCGGCTGGGCAATCGGAGCGGTGTGCAACGTCGTAGCGACGGCGGGATCCACTTGGGCTTCAAGGACGGCGAGATCGTGGTTGGTGCTGATCGCGAAGGGGTGTGCGGGAAATTCCATCCCATCGTCGAGCCGTACCCGCAGTGTTCCGAAGGTGGCGACGTGTTTGGCGGTCACGATGCGAACGACGTCACCGTCCACGCCGACGATCGTCCCGGCGCCGATGCCATGCACGGAGCCGTTGTCGGCGAGAATAACGACGCCGCCGTCGCCGCTGCGGCCGGCAGCTGCAGCCATGCTTGGGGCCAGCAGGGCAAAGGCGAAGCCCAGGGTGCTCATAAGCACCCTCGCGGCGGTAGACATCGGTTCGTTTCTCGCTCGGAAAAAGAGGAAGCGGGGCGGGCTCTATGGCCCCGTCCCGCTCAGCATGCGGCTTTCGGCCTACGGGGTCAACACTTTGGGCGCAGATGTACGCGTCCGCACCCGACCCCTCGATCTAAGGGTGAGTCGAGCGCGACACGCATCACGTTTCCGGATTAGGCCCAATAGGGGCTTGCCACAGTGCGTTAAGCGCTTGGGCAGCGCGAGCCAATCGATCGTCGCGCGTCGCGAGCGGAACGCCATGCAGACTGGCGAGGTTGAGGTAGCTCGCATCGTATGTCGTTAACCCGTACGTGCGTGCTGCAGCGATCTCGGGAAACGCTGGTTGAGAGCGACTCATTTCGACGACGATCGAGAGTGCCCCGAGCTTCTCGATAATCAGCGCGATCTGGTCCCGGTCGATTCGGCCGCGACGTTCTCCCATGAGAAGCCCGTTGCCGACTTCGGCGCTCCAGATCGCCGGAACCAGCGCTCCGTTCTCGTTCACGTATCGCAAAGCCGCTACGCCTGGTTCGTCCCGCTCGTCTTCGAAGAACCAGCTCAGCGCCAGGCTCGCATCGACGACGATTCTCAACGGCGCCCTTCCCGAATCAAATCGGAAACGGAGCATCCAAGAGTCCAGCGCAGCGACAAGATTTCGCGAGCGACGTCGGCGTCGGCGGGTTTGGGTACCGGCCGTAGTTCTGCGACCGGCTTTCCCTTGCGTGTGATCACGATGGTGTGGCCTGCTTCAGCCTGATCGATAAGTTCCGATAGGCGGTTCTTAGCCTCGGCCACACCTAGCTGTTTCATATGGCTAGCCTACCATGATAGCCACGGGGGGGGCAAGCTTGGCGGCAGAACCCACCTCCCAGCGACTGGAGCGTTTGACGTCGGAGACCCTTCTTCGGTATACTCGCTCGTCGGCTCTTAACCGAGCCGCTTCGCGCCAATGCGCGTCGGACGCCATCGCCGTTCGTCCGAAGAATGAGACCGGAACCGCCGCGGGCGCGCGGGAGCCGGTCGAGGCGACGACACCCCGCTTCGTAACGCGGGGCAAGATAACGTCGGAGAAGCATTGGCCGCCAAGAAGCAGACCAAGACGCGCAAGAAGCGCGAGTTCAAGAACGTGGGGTCGGGCGTCGCCCACATCCACTCATCCTTCAACAATACGATCGTGACGATCTCGGACAATCAAGGCAGCGTGATCGCCTGGGCCTCGGCCGGCAACCTCGGCTTCAAGGGCTCCAAGAAGTCGACGCCGTTTGCCGCGCAGATGGCCGCCGAAGCCGTCGCACGCAAGGCGATGGATCACGGCATGAAGACGACGGACGTCTACGTCAAAGGCCCCGGTGCCGGCCGTGAAGCCGCCATCCGTTCTTTGCAGGCCACAGGCCTCGAGATCACGCTGATCAAGGACGTCACCCCGATTCCCCACAACGGTTGCCGGCCGCCGAAGCGGCGCCGCGTTTAGGAAAGTAGAGATGGCACGTTACACGGGTCCCGTGTGCCGTTTGTGCCGGCGCGAGACGGCGACGAGCAAGACCGGCGAAAAGATCAAGCTGTTCCTCAAAGGTGACCGCTGCCTTTCGAAAAAGTGCGCGGTCGAGCGGCGCGGGACGGCGCCCGGGCAGAAAACGCAGGGCAAGCCCAGCCGCCAGAAGATCAGCGAATACGGGCGGCAATTGCGCGAGAAGCAGAAGATGCGCCGCTACTACGGCGTGCTCGAAACACAGTTCGAGAACTACTTCCGAGAGGCGGCGCGGGTGCCGGGACAGACCGGCAAGACGTTCTTACAGCTCTTGGAGCGGCGCCTCGACAACGTCGTGTACCGGATGAACCTTGCGATGAGCCGCGCGCAGGCGCGGCAACTCGTAACGCACCGCCACTTCCGCGTCAACGGCCGGATCACCAACATCCCGAGTTTTCTCGTCAAGCCGGGCGACGTGATCAGCCTCGGTGACCGGTCGAAGTCGAGCAACGTCTTCCAAGCCAATGCCGAGTACGCCAAAAACCGGCCGCATCCGGAGTGGCTGGAACTGAACGAGCCCGACCTTGAAATTAAAGTGACCGCGATGCCCTCACGCGAGCAGATCGACACCCCCGTCGACGAACAGCTCATCGTCGAGTACTACTCGCGATAACGACAACCACCACGCGCCGCTAGACGTGCGATCGCCGTGCATCGGGTGATGCCGACGGATAACGTAAGCAGCAAAGGAACAACGAAGAACCATGACCATCATCGACACGGCGCAGGGCGCGAACATCGACGTTCGTGAACGGCGCGACAATTATGCCAAGTTCATCATCGAGCCGCTCGAGCGCGGCTTCGGCATCACGCTCGGCAATTCGCTGCGGCGGGTGCTGCTGGGCTCGATTCCGGGAGCGGCGGTCACGTACGTCAAGATCGACGGCGTGCTGCACGAGTTTTCCACGATCCCGGGCATCGTCGAAGACACGACCAATCTGCTCCTCAATCTCAAGGGTCTGCCGCTGCGGCTCGAGTCCGACGAACCGAAGGTGTTGACGCTGTCGGTCAGCGGCGCTCGGGACGTAACGGCGACCGACATCACGCCCGACGCCGACGTCGAGGTGCTCGAGCCCGACTATCACATCGCCACGATGACGTCCAAATCGGCGCGCCTGTCGATGGAAATCGGTGTGGAAAAATCGCGCGGCTACGTCACGGCCGATAAGCAGCGCAACGTCGAGCACATGATCGGGCTGATTCCGATGGATTCGATCTTTTCGCCGATTCGTAAGGTCAATTTCACCGTCGACGACACGCGCGTCGGGCAGTCGGTCGACTTCGACCGGTTGACGATCGAAGTCGAGACCAACGGCTCGATCACGCCCGACGACGCGCTATCGACCGCCGCCAGCATCCTGCAAGATCAACTCGACCTCTTCGTCAACGTCATTCAGGAAGAGAAGCCCCCTTCGTCGGCACCGACGAGCGAGTGGGACATCCCGGTCGAATCGCTCAATCTCTCGGTACGCTCGTTCAATTGCCTCAAGCGCGCCGGCATTTCAAAGGTCTCCGAACTGCTGGACATGAGCGAAGACGAGATCATCAAGATGCGTAACTTCGGCAAGAAGTCACTCGATGAGATCAAGGCGGTCCTCGAAGAGCGTGGCTTGTCGCTGCGCGAAGCCGCGTAAGCAACGATGCCGCACCAGATCGCGCAAAAGCGCCTCTCGCGCACCGACGGTCACCGCAAGGCGCTGCTCCGGAGCCTCGCCACGTCGTTCTTCAAGCACGAGAAGATCGAAACGACGACCAGCAAGGCCAAGGAGATTTCGAAAGTCGTCGACCGGCTGATCACGACCGCGCGCCGTGGCGACCTGCACTCGCGCCGGCTCGTCGCGGCGTATCTGCTCGAACCGGCCGTGACGAAGAAGCTGTGCGATCAAATCGCGCCTGCACTCCGCGAGCGCAGCGGCGGCTACACGCGCATCATGAAGTCGCGCGTGCGGCCGGGCGACGCCGCGGAATTATCGTTGTTGGAACTCGTTCGCTAGCCAAGCACGTGTGATGATCGAGCAATCCGACGTCGCACGCGTCTTGGCGGCGCTGGAAAGCTCGTCCGAAGACAATCGCTCGGTCACCTTTGTCCTCGAAGCGGTCAAAGACATCCAAGAAACGATCCGCGCCATCGATACGAAAGTCGGAATCCTGCTGGCAGCGCTCGCCATCCCAATCCCGTTCGTCGACAAGGCATTCAGCGCGATCTATCAGCACAGCGTGCCGGTCGGACCCCGGACGATTGTAGGAGCCATCGCCTTCATCGCCTATATCTTGGCGGCGTTGATCGCGGTTCGCGCCTTAACGGGAATCGGTAACGCCGCCGAACACGTCGCCGGCGACGAGCGGCCTGACGATGTCTTTTACGCCGGGGGCCTGTTCGCGCTCGGTTGGATCGATGCCGTGCTGACTCGCCGCAATCTTCGGTCGCGCCGTTCGCTGGAAAACTACATGGCCGGAATTCCGCGTAGTGCCGCCGCCGTTTTGCACCACCTCGCGCACGAGGTGCTCAGTCTGGCCTACATCCGCGACCTAAAAATCCACCGTCAACGAATCGCCTTCGAACTGACCGCAGCCGCCGTCGTTTTGGGGGCGTTGGCCTTGGTGCTTTGACGGTCGGCCCAAAGTAGTCGCCTTCACGAAGTCTTGTTCGGCAATACAGCGCTGCGCGGCGAGAGCGGCCGCCATTGCATCGTCGGGCCCGCTCAAACGCTGAACAAAAAGCATCGCCGACGGTTTTGAAGACGTAGCCGCCGTGTCCCGAAATCGACTTACGCATGAGCCGATCGTGGACGCGCACCGCTGCCTGCATTGCTTCTCGATACCGGTCCCAGCATTGTGCGCTGCCTTCGATGTCACTATAAAAGAAAGGTGACGTAATCGTGGGGAAGCTCGCTGACTGCTGAATGCGGCCCGCGTTCAACGCGTCCGCGAATCGCGCATGCCGTCGGCCGCTCTGACGATTACGATCAAGGGAACCGCCCCGCGGTGCCGTATCGCTTCTCTCACGTGACACGCATTCCAACGGATTTCGGGCGGACGCGTTGATGAACGAGTATCGCTCCCTGTTGCGCGCACTCATCGCGCGACGCGATCTCGAGCCCCCGGAAATGGTATACGCCATCGGTGCCATGATGGACGGAGCATGGACGCCGGCGCAGAGCGCCGGATTTCTTACGGCCCTCGCCTGCAAAGGCGAGACCGCGGCGGAAGCCGTCGGCGCAGCGCAGGCGATGCGCGCGCGCGCGGTGCACGTCGAGCACTGCCTCGAGTTGGTCGTGGACACCTGTGGAACGGGCGGTGACGGCGCGCAAACGATCAACGTCTCAACGATTGCGGGATTCGTACTGGCGGGCTGCGGACTGCACGTCGCCAAGCATGGTAACCGCGCCGCTTCGAGTGCCTGCGGAAGCGCCGACGTTCTCGAAGCGGCAGGCGTGCCGATCGACGCATCACCCAAGTCGGCGTGCAAGCATCTCGAAGACGATCGCTTCGCGTTTCTCTTCGCGCAGCAGTATCATCCAGCGGCTAAGGAGATCGCACCCACACGCCGCGAGCTTGGCGTACGAACGATTTTCAACGTACTTGGTCCGCTGTGTAATCCGGCGCGTGCGACCCACCAGGTCATCGGCGTTGCAAGTCGCCCGCACCTCCAATTGGTGGGCGAAGCGCTGGCCTCTCTCGGTGCCGCTGCGGGTGCGGTCGTCCACGCCGAGAACGGCATCGACGAGGTGACGGGCGACGTACCGACCCACGTCTATCAGTTCGGACCGCGCGGCGTGCGTCGCTGGGTCATCGAACCGTCTCTTCTTGGCGTGCACGCGCCCCCCGGTGCAATCGCTGGCGGGAGCCCGGCCCAAAACGCGCTCGCGCTCGGCTCGATCCTGGCGGGCGAACGTTCGCCCCGCGCCGATGTGATTGCGCTCAACGCGGCATTGTTGCTGGTCGTTGCCGAGCGTGCCGGTGACTTGCGCGAGGGTCTCGAGCTTGCCCGCGCGAGCCTGCGCGGCGGGGCTGCGCGCGACGTCTTCGATCGTCTCCGTCGCCGAACGGAAAGGGAGTTTGCTTGAGCGATTTTCTCGCACGCCTCTACGCGGCCAAGGCGGCGACCTTGGCGGAAGAGGAGGCGCGCGAAAGCTACGCCGACCTTGAGGCGCGCGGCCTCGAACGGCGTTCCGAGCGGCGTCCGTTTGCGGCCGCGTTGCGCCGGGCGCGCGGGCCGGCCGTCATCGCGGAGATCAAACGAGCATCGCCCTCGGTTGGCTTGATCGCGCGCAATTTCGACGCGGCCGCGATCGCGGCGCGTTACGAAGCGGCCGGCGCCGATGCGATCAGCGTGCTGACGGAGGCTGACCACTTTCTCGGGGATCTCGCCTACCTCGACGTCGCGCGCCGCAACTCGACGCGTCCGGTGCTGCGCAAAGACTTTCTGTCGACGCCGTATCATGTCGCCCAAGCCGCGGCCCACGGTGCCGATGCGATCCTGCTGATCGTCGCCGGACTCGACGATGCAACCTTGCGCGCGCTGTGCCTCGAGGCGTCCCGCTATGCGCTCGACACGCTGGTCGAAGTGCACGATGAAGACGAACTGCAACGTGCGCTGATCGTCGATGCGTCGGCAATCGGCATCAACAATCGCGACCTGCGAACGTTCGAGACCGATCTCGGCATCACGGAGCACCTTTTGCCCAGCGTGCCGGCGGGAACGCTCGTCGTCAGCGAGAGCGGGGTGCATGAGCCGGGCGATATCGCCAGCCTGCACGCGAAGGGGGCGCGCGGCTTTTTGATCGGCGAAGCGCTCATGCGCGCCGAGGATCCGTCGGCGTTCGTCGACGAACTCAAAGCGGCAGCCGCCCAAGCGTGATGCACCGCACCCGCATCAAGTTTTGCGGGATGACGAGCCCGGCCGACATCGCGCTCGCGGTTGAGGCGGGTGCCGATGCCGTCGGCGTGATTCTCGCTCCCGCCAGTCCGCGCAAAGTAACGGCCGATGTGCTGCCGACTTTGGCGGTTGCCATCCCGCCGTTCGTCGCCCGGGTCGGGGTCGTGACATCGCCCAGCGAAGCCGAGGTTGCCCGCCTGACTGCACTGGGATTCAGCATTCAGTTCAGTGGTGAAGAATCGGCATCGGACTGTCGGAGGCTCGCCGCTGACCGTCCCTACATCAAAGCGCTCCATGTGAGCGAAGACGGGCACGCCGACGATCTTTTGCGACGGTTTGACGAGCATCGCAATGCGCTTGCGATGCTCGATACGCGCAGCGGGAACAAGTCGGGCGGAACGGGCGTCCCGTTTCCGTGGGAGGTTGCTGCACCTCTCGCGCGCAGTCGGCGCGTGGTCATTTCGGGCGGCCTATCCGTTACGAACGTCCGCGCGTGTGTCCGGATGCTGCGCCCGTACGCCGTTGACGTGCGCAGCGGCATCGAAACTGACGGCCGCAAGGATGCGGATAAGATGCAGGCGTTCGTTCAGGCCGTTAGGCAGGCCGACGCAGAATATCTTTCCGGAACGGCGGGTCTCAGCTAGGGCCGAGAGGCAGTCCCGGCGACGATCCACTTGTCCGTAAGAAGTGCGTCTAGGCTGCTGCGGCCGCCGACCTTGTCTCGCCGAACCTTTCGCGTCTGGTCGCTACGCAGAATTGGAGCGCGACGCCGCTGGGTGCCATAGCGCACCGCGGATGAACCCGCGCGCTACAGAGCGAACCGCGACCCGATGAGCGGAAGGATTCTCGCTTGGGGCCGCGCCGCGAGCCTTGCCGCTCTCGGCTCAATGTTGTTGATGGGCGTTGGACCGCCTTCCGGTGCCGTGCGTGCGCAGCTGTCAGGATATCCGTTCAGCGTCGGCATCGCCGTTGCGACCCTCGATGAGGGAAAGAGCGACGTGCAATCGTACGGTGCGCGGTTGGGCGGCGATTCGCCGTTCGAAATTGGATCGATCACGAAGACCTTTACCGCGACGTTGTTCGCCGACATGATCGTGCACCACGAAGTCGCCCCGGACGATGCCATCGAACGCTACCTTCCGCCGGGTGCGGCCGCGCCGACGTTTGAAGGGCGGCACATCACGCTAGCGGACCTTGCGACGCAAAGCTCCGGTTTGCCGCGCCTACCGACGAACTTGATGCCTGCTCATCCCGACGATCCATACGTCGACTATGACGATGCAAAGCTGCTGGCGTTTCTCGCATCATACAAGTTGACTCGCGCGCCGGGGTCGTCGTTCGAATACTCGAATCTCGGATTCGGACTGCTTGGCTATCTGCTGGCACGCCGGCTCGGCGTCGCCTACGCCGATGCGATCCGCACGCGGATCCTTGAGCCGCTCGGCATGTCGCAGACGACGCTCGCCACCGCCGGCCATCCCGCTACCACGGTCGGCGGACACGATGCGGACGGCGATCCCGTGCCGAACTGGAACTTAGCCGCACTCGCAGGCGCGGGCTCCATCGTGTCAACGCCGAACGACATGCTTCGCTACGCTCGCGCGAACCTCGACACGTCGAGAGGGCCGCTTGCGGCAGCGATGCGTCTCGCGCAGCAACCGTTACGATCGGCCGGGGAAGAAAAGATCGGCTACGCATGGTTCACTCGCGCCGACGGCATCTTGTGGCATAACGGCGGCACGGCCGGTTTTCGCAGTTTCCTCGGACTGGACCACCAGCACAAACGCGCGATCGTCATCCTAGCAAACAGTTTCATCGACGCGGTCGACGCCCTCGGCTTGCACGCGCTTAATTCCAGCGTACCGCTTCCACCTCCGCCGCAACCGAACATCAAGCTCGCCGACGCCGTGCTTGCACCCTACGTCGGCCACTACCGTTTCAGCGACGGCTCGACCGGCGTCGTCACCCGCGATGATCGCGGGCTGATCGTCAGCTTCGATATCCCCGTTTTTCGCGCGCGGCTGCACCCGCGCTCGCCAAACGATTTCGTAACGCGCATGCCGCTGCTCGACGTGCGCTTCGAAGGTAGCGATGCCAAGATGACGATGATCGTATCGCAACCCGGCCAGCCGCCCGACGCGGGCACGCGGGTACCGTGATCGCTCCCGACGCGCGCGGTTACTTTGGGGCGTTCGGCGGCCGGTTCGTTCCTGAAGTGCTCGTTGCAGCACTCACCGAGTTGGAAGCGGGCATGAATGCCGCCTTCGCCGACCCGTCGTTTTGGGGGGACTATCATGCGATGTTGCGCGATTTCGTCGGTCGTCCATCGCCCCTCATGGAAGCAACGCGTTTGATCGGCGACGATGCTGCGGCGGCCATTCTCTTCAAACGTGAAGACCTCAATCACACGGGCGCGCACAAGATCAACAACACCGTCGGTCAGGGACTGCTCGCGCAACGCATG
>JAABUQ010013117.1_pt1 | contig 10128 bp, 5 predicted proteins | sample 5560001 | NCBI WGS metagenome assembly JAABUQ01 (sample SAMN10711888, study PRJNA513371) | rock metagenome | isolation source: Antarctica rocks | place: Antarctica: Victoria Land, Finger Mt nord | collected 2015-12-18 | reverse complement strand
TAACGCACATATCGCCGCAAAAAAGAGAGCCGGCTCTTTTAAAAGCCGGCTCTCTTTCCGTTTACTAGTCCGTTAGTGCGAACAGATAAAGTGGTGAGAGGCCGTTGCCTTGTAGGTGGATCGATGACTCATGTGACGACGGGCAGCTGCTTTTTGCAGTTGACTCCGTTTTTGACACACGCACATCGCCGCTTTTTTGACGACCCGCACCACGTTTGCGCGCGTAACGCGCGGTGCTTTGGAAACGGCTACCGTTGAAAGAATCACGGTTCGCTTATTTGCCGCTTCTATCGCTGCAAGTTTGAAGTTTAGGCTCGCCGCTGCGCGGCAGTCTACATTGAACTCCGGACTTAGCACGGGCGCATAGCCGCTTTTCTCGACGCGGACGCGGTAGGTTCCCGACGGCAAGCGCAGATACCGAACCGTTCCGTCTTGAGAAGTATGCCAGACCACGCTTTGATGTCCCATCAGTGCAACGCTTGCATCCTTTAGCATAACACCGCTCTTCGCATTGCTTACCGAGACCGCGACCTGGCCATCTTCAGAACACGCTGGTGCGCCTTCAAACGCCAGCTCTGCGATACCTGATGAGTTTTCAAGCCAAGCAGGGCCGCTGCTGCCGCCGCCACCTGTACCGCCGGCGTCGCCATTGCCGTTGCCGTCGCCGTTGCCGTTGCCGTTGCCATTGCCATTGCCATTGCCGCCGGCATTACCGCCCGGGGGTTTGGCGCTCCCGCCACCGGGGATTCCCGGTAGTGCGCCGATGACTCCGGGGCCGCCGTTGCCAGGCCCTCCATTTCCACTTCCAGGTCCGCCGGCGCTCGCCGGTGCGCACCCAGAACCATTCACGGACACACAGCCACCCGCGGTTACTCCGCCCAAGTCGCCAGAGCCCTGAGTCCCGCCATTGTTTGGCCCGCCACCGCTATTGGCAAGGCATGAAGCGTTCAGCGTGGCACAAGCGTTAGCATCGGCCAGTTGCGCTACTTGCGCATTACCCGCAACGATCACATGTTCATTGTCCAGCGGTTGGATCTGGACGGGCACATTCGCGCGCAGATATAAAGGAGCTGGGTTACCGCGCAGGCTCGTGAGGGCACCATCCGGCAGACGCAATTGCAACTGCGCGGGCGATACTGCCACGACGGTCGCCGGCGATGCCTTGCAGCCGGCGTTTATCGTAACGCACGCGCTGGCTTTCACCACGTTCATCACGTTGGCACCCACCGCAATGCGAGCTCGGACAGCGTCCAACGGTGTGATAACGATGGGCACGCCCGCCGCGATGTTGAGGCTTCGAACGTTCCCTAAGAACGTATTGATGTCGCCATTCGGGAGACGGACCGATACCGCGGTTGGTGAAACCGCGACCGCGCGACCACTAAGCGATCCCCGACAGCCGGCATTAACCGTCGCACAGGCATCGGCATTCAAAAGGTTGAGCACTTGCGCGCCTGCCCGCACCCTGACGTGGGTCGAATCCAGGGGGGTAATGACGACCGGTACCCGCGCCTTCACGCTCAACAAATTTGGTCCTTGGCTCAGCAACGTCATCGTATCGCCGTTCACTAACTGAGCAATCATCTTTTTGCGAGTCGTCGCAATGACGCTAGCAGCAGCACCGGCTCGAATCCGGTTGTTCAAGACCGCCGCTGATGTTAGCAAGTCTAAGGTGCGCGCTGCTAACAAGTTTTGTACGGTGGTGCCGTCAGGTGAAATCAATGCAATGGTGCGACCTTGCAGTGAGACGAGGGCCGGCAGCAGACCCGAGTCCACGTTGAACAGCTGCAAGTTGTTCCCGATGCGCAGCTTGAGCATCTTTCCGGCAACCCCATCCACGTTTCCGACATAGACGTCGGACAGGGATGAACGCGGCGAAATTTTGAGAAGTGCCAGTCGTCCGGTGCGGCCAAAATCGTTTGAAGTCGACACCACGCTGGCGCCCACACGCAAACCGGATGTGGCTATACCGTCCAGTGAGAGCGTTATCGAACGCACTTCACCGTTCGGAGAAACAAAGGTTACTAACCCTCCGTTTATAGCGGTGACGCTTCCCCGAACCGTATCATTTTGTCCGACGACCGACGAAACATGTACGCCATCCACGCTGCGGAGAAAGACGTTTTTGCCGACGAATGGACGCAACGACGCGACCAGTTCGCTGTTAGTTTGCAGGTTTTTGGTACTGCCATCAGCCAGACGCAACGTCAGCGCATCGCTTGCAAGTGAAACCAGCTGGCCGTCCAGCCGCTGACGCAGCTCCACCGCAACCTGCGCGGCGACATTCAGATTAGCAGTAGAGCCACCCATGATCGAGCCACCGGTAAGTCCACCGAGCGCGGGACCGAAACTTCCGCTGGAAATGGTGCCCAGTGGGCCACTGGGGGAACCGTTCATACCGCCCAGCGATCCGGTGGCCGAACCGATGGCACCGCCAACGCTGCCTCCTACGCCGCCGACAGTCCCGCCTAGACCACCAGCTGCGCCCCCAGGACTCCGCCGACAGCACCGCCGAGCCCACCGGCCGGGCCGGCCTGCGCTAGGCTTGGATAGGTAAGTGCCGTTGCGAAGATTAAACCGAGTGCCGCACGGGCTCCTCGGCTGTTAAAATTGATAGACATGGCCGATATCCTCTCCACTCCATATCAGGGTTTCTCGATGAAAAAGCTCGAGAAAAATGCATTATGCATTGTTACCCCCAACGGCATACATTAACGAAAAGGGTGCGTTCGCGCCAAAAACTTAACAGCACCTTAATTAACACACACTTTACAATCAGTTTGAGAAAGAGATTGTCGTGAAAACCCGTCCCGATATCCGAAACGTCGCGATCATCGCACACGTCGATCATGGCAAAACCACACTGGTCGACGCAATGCTCAAACAGAGCGGCGTTTTCCGGGAAGGTCAGCACGTCAATACGCGCGTCCTGGATTCCAACCCACTGGAACGCGAACGCGGCATCACGATTTTGGCAAAAAATACCGCGGTGCAGCACGGGGCTGCAAAGTTCAACATCGTCGATACGCCCGGTCACTCGGACTTCGGCGGTGAAGTTGAGCGTGTCTTGCAAATGGTGCAGGGTGTGTTGCTTTTGGTTGATGCCGCCGAAGGCGTGATGCCCCAAACACGCTTCGTACTGCGCAAAGCGTTGGAACTCGATCTGCATTCCATCGTCGTCATCAATAAAATCGATCGCAGAGACGCGCGCGTGAAAGAAGTGGTCGATCAGGTCTTCGACCTGTTCATCGAGTTGGGCGCGAACGACCAACAGGCTGAATTCGCCGTCGTGTACACCAACGCAAAACAGGGCATCGCCAAACTCGACATGTCCGAGCAGAGCGATTCACTCGAGCCGCTGTTCCAAACCATGCTGCGCGGCATTCCGGAAGCTCCCGCGGAAGAGGGCGCCTTTCAAATGTTGATTAGCGCCATCGACCATAACAACTACGTCGGCCGCATCGGAATAGGACGGGTATTTCGAGGACACGGCCGAGTCAATGCGCCGCTTGCCAAGATTTCAAGAGACGGAAGCGCCCAAACCGGACTGCGTCTTACTAAACTGCTTTCCTTCGCCGGATTGGAACGCATCGAAATCGAGGACGCAGGAGCGGGCGACATCGTCTGCGTCTCGGGGATCGAGGGCATAAACATCGGTGACACCCTCGCGGACGCCAATTGCCCCGAGGGGATTACCGCCGTAGCGGTAGACGAACCGACGGTTGCGATGTCTTTTAGCGTGAACACATCCCCGTTTGTAGGCAGAGACGGAAAGTTCCTTACCTCGCGGCAGATCCGCTCGCGGTTGATGCGCGAACTGGAGTCGAACGTCGCCTTGCGCGTGGCCGATACGGAGAGTGCCGATACCTTCGAGGTCCGAGGCCGGGGTGAGCTTCACCTATCGATCCTCATCGAGACGATGCGACGCGAGGGCTACGAACTGGCCGTTTCCAAGCCACAAGTAATCATTACCGAACGCGACGAGCGCAAATTCGAACCGGTGGAGTATGTGGTCATCGACGTCGCCGAAGAATACGCAGGGCCGGTCATCGAGTCGCTCGGCAAACGGCGAGCGCAGATGTCCAACATGGTTTCACTGGGGGAAACTCAGCGTCTGGAATATACGATGCCGACCCGAGCGATCTTCGACTTACGCGGCGAGTTGTTGACTCTCACGCGGGGTACCGCGGTCATGTCGCATACGTACTACGATCATCAACCGCTTGCCGGTGAGATTCCGGGCAGGTCCGTGGGAGCGCTGGTCGCCAGCGATACCGGGACGACGACGGGCTACGCTTTGATGGGTCTGGAATCGCGCGGTCGATTCTTCATCGGCCCCGGAGTCGACGTCTACGAGGGTATGATCGTGGGGCGCGCGGGCAACGAGCACGATGTCTCGATCAATGTGGTCAAGGCCAAAAAATTGACCAACATGCGGGCCGCCGGCACCGACGAGAACGTCAAGCTTGCACCGCCCGACGTGCAGAGTCTAGAAAGAGCGCTTGAGTTCATCGAAGACGACGAGCTCGTCGAAGTTACCCCCAAGGCGATCCGCTTGCGCAAACGTTTACTCAATGAAACCGACCGCCTGCGGCAGCGCAAGCGAGAAGTCGCCCATGTTTAACGGCACTTAGTGGCCCGCGGATTCCTGCAATTCTTACTGCGCGGAAACGTCGTCGACTTGGCGGTCGCCGTCGTAATCGGCGCTGCTGCGGGATCGGTGATCACCTCGTTCGTCCGCAACATTTTCAGCCCGCTGATGGCGGCGATTTTTGGCACGAAGAGCAAAGCCGCCGATGCGTTTTTTGTCCTCAATCATAGTAAGATCATGTACGGCGAATTTCTCAACGCATTCATTTCATTTTTGCTTATTGCGATCGTCGTTTATTTCTTCGTTATCACGCCCACAAATAAAATCGTGTCAAGCTCTCATTTGAAACCGCCGCCTGACCCGTCCAAACGAAACTGCCCCGAATGCCTGAGCGAAATACCGATCGGTTCCAAGCGCTGCGCTTACTGCACGGCGGAGGTCACGCCGCTCGAGGCCGAAAACTTCAGCTCGCCGCGCACATCGTCGTAGTCGACGCACACGTGCTGCCCGTCGTTTACTTCGCCCGCGAGGATCTTGCGGCCAAGCGGCGTCTCCACTTCCCGCTGCAACGCGCGCTTCAAAGGCCTGGCACCGTAATGCGGATCGTAGCCGGCTTTCACCAAATGCCGTTTGGCCGTATCGGATAGTTCAAGCGTGATGTGCCGGTCGGCAAGCCGGCCGCGCAAACGCTGGAGCTGAATGTCGATGATTTGCGCGAGCTGTTCTTCATCAAGAGCATGAAAGACGACGGTCTCATCCACGCGATTGAGAAATTCCGGTCGAAAGTGCCTGCGCAACTCGTCGAGTACCGTCGCCCTCATTACCGCATATTCAGCGCCGGCAAAAGAACCATGGTAGTCGAGGATGCGGTGGCTTCCAATATTCGATGTCATAATGACGATGGTGTTTTTGAAGTCGACGGTGTGACCTTGACCATCGGTTAAGCGCCCTTCATCGAGGATTTGCAAGAAGACGTTGAACACATCGGGATGCGCCTTCTCCACTTCGTCAAATAAGATGACCGAGAAGGGACGACGACGCACCGCTTCAGTCAGTTGTCCACCCTCATCGAAGCCCACGTATCCAGGAGGGGCACCGAGCAGCCGGGCAACGGTATGTCTCTCCTGGTATTCCGACATGTCGATGCGCACCATCGCCCGCTCGTCATCAAACAGGTACTCGGCCAGCGCGCGTGCTAGTTCGGTTTTTCCAACACCGGTGGGTCCCAGGAAAATGAAAGATCCGATCGGCCGATTCGGATCACCGAGCCCCGAGCGCGAACGCACGACGGCTTCAGCCACCGCATCCACCGCCTCGTCCTGCCCGATAACGCGTTTGTGCAGCTCTGTATCCAAATGTAGCAGTTTTTGTATTTCGCCTTCCAGCAATTTTGAAACGGGGATCCCGGTCCAGCGGCTGACGACGTCGGCGATGTCGTGTTCGTCAACTTCTTCCTTGCTCAAACGTCCAACGCCGTCGCGAGACGAGAGCGCCTGTTCCTGCGAACGGAGCTGCCGCTCCAGTTCGGCAAGCTTGCCGTACCGCAACTCGGCCACCCGATTGAGATCGTAGTGCCGCTCGGCCTGCTCGATCTCAACGCGCGTGGCTTCTATTTGCTCGCGTAAAGCTCTCAGCTTTTGCGCCGCATCCTTTTCGGATTGCCACTGCGAGCGAAACTTCTCAGAATCGACGCGCAAGGTGCCGATTTCATCTTCCAATTTTTCCAGGCGCCGGCGGCTTGCTGCATCGGATTCTTTGCGCAATGCTTCCCGTTCAATCTCCAATTGCATCAAGCGTCGGGAAATCTCATCCAGTTCTTGCGGCATCGAGTCGATCTCGGTGCGCAACTTTGCCCCAGCTTCATCGACCAAGTCGATGGCTTTGTCGGGTAAGAAGCGATCGGAGATATACCGATTGGACAGCGTCGCAGCAGCGACCAGGGCCGAGTCTTTGATGCGCACGCCGTGGTGCGCTTCGTACTTAGCCTTCAGGCCGCGTAAAATGGATATCGTGTCTTCGACGCTGGGCTGGTCCACCAGCACCGGCTGAAAACGCCGTTCGAACGCAGCGTCTTTTTCGATGTACCGGCGATATTCGTCGAGCGTGGTCGCGCCGATCATGTGCAGTTCGCCGCGCGCGAGCATCGGCTTCAAGAGATTGCTCGCATCCATCGAGCCTTCGGTCTTGCCGGCTCCAACCACCGTGTGCAGTTCGTCCAAAAAAAGTAAAACCGCCCCCTGAGAACTCTGGACATCTTTGAGCACCGCCTTGAGGCGTTCTTCAAATTCGCCGCGATATTTTGCACCGGCGATCAGGGCGCCCATGTCCAGGGAAACGATTCGCTTGTTCTTAAGACCTTCAGGGACGTCGCCGCGCACGATACGTTGCGCCAGTCCCCCAACGATCGCCGTCTTACCGACGCCGGGGTCTCCGATCAGCACCGGATTGTTTTTCGTGCGGCGGGAAAGCACTTGAACGACTCGGCGGATCTCGTCATCGCGTCCGATCACCGGATCGAGTTTCCCGTGTTCCGCCTCGGAGGTCAAATCGCGGCCGTAACGTTCCAAACTCTTGTAGGTGCCTTCTGGGTTTTGCGTCGTGACGCGTTGATTTCCGCGCACCTCACGCAACGCCGTCAGCAAGCGATCCCGCGATAAACCGAGATTTTTCAACAACTGTGCGCCTGAGCCGGAGCTAGCGAGCAGCGCCAAGAGCAGATGTTCCACGGAAACGTAATCGTCTTGCAACGCCTTGGCTTCCGCGTCTGCTTGGGAGAGTAAGCGCGTGAGTTCTGAGGAAACGTGTATCTGCGACGAATCGGCATTGGGGCCGGAGAGGCGCGGCAACTGGCCGATGGCCTCATCGGTTTTTCGCGTCAGTGCGGGTACGTCAACGCCTGCTTTTGCCAGCACGTCGCCGGCAATACCCTTGTCTTGTTCGAGCATTGCAGCAAGCAAGTGCTCGGGCGTCGTTTGCGTGTTGCGCTCGTTGAGCGCCCGCGTGTACGCCGCATTGAGCGCCTGCTGTACGTTTTCAGTCATGCGGTCTACGTTCATACCAGTATCTACAACATGCGCGAAGCGGTTTTCGGTTGCGTCGAAAACGTCGGACCGCGCAGCGTTCGCACGTCGCCTGCGCGTACGGTAGCGCCGGTCGCATCGAACCACTCGAGCAGCGGCACCGCATACTTGCGCGAGGTCCCGACGAGGTCCCGGAATTCCGCCATGGTGATTTGGCCCTCCTTATGGAGCGCCGATTCGAGTTTGGCCCGTATTTGGGTAAGTTGGACTCCGGTATACAGCGCGTCTCCAACCTTTACAAGAATCGCTTTGCCGATCAACGTTTCAAAAGCTTGAGATAATCCGCCAATCCGCGAAAGTTTTATCCGCGCAATAACTTCTTGTAGCGATGCGGGCAGAAACGGTGAAGAGGGGTCGGTTGGGATTACCTCCTCGAAGAAGGCGCGTTGCTCCGCGGTCAAGCGCGGAAGGTGTTGCAGCGTTGCGTAATACCCGCCTCTTTGAACGATCTTACCGTCCTCGCTTAAAACCGCGAGGATGCGCAGCAACAACGATTCCGGAAGATCTAAGACCCGAGCGAGTGCTAGGGATGTCGTGCCCAAGACCCAAGGCGTCGCTTCTTGCTGGGCGCTCAACGCATCGACCGTTCGGCTTAGTACGTGCATGATGGCGTCTTTATGCATGTACGCGACGGGCTTGGTAAGCATTGTAACTTCACCGGAGTTGCAAAGTTCTTCCAGCGCTCGCTGCACCAAGGCTTCCCGCACGTTCGCGAGTTCTGCGATTTTTTCACTGCTCAGCGGAGCATGCGCGCTTTCGCGCAGGATGCCGGCGACTCGCTGCGCGTTTGCGACAATGTGGGTCTCGGCGCCGCCTTGCGTAGTGACGGCTTGAGCGCCGATGGCGCCACCGCCGAGCAGTGTCTTGGGTGAGAGTTTGCGCAGCACGAAACGTTCGCCGGGAAAAGCAACGACCGGACGACGAACGTGCAAGGTGGCAGCAAAGGGGCTTACGCTCGTGGGCACGTCTTTGCAGACCAACGTACCCAACACTTCCGCAGAACCTAAATACATTCGCACCGCGGTGCGGCGACGCAACAGGCTGAGGGCTAGAGGCAACGGCGTGAAGGTTACCGACAACTGCTGTTGGGCTTTGAATTCCGGACTCGCCAGCGTTTCGCCGCGTGAGATCTCGTTCACTTCGATGCTCGCAATGTTTACAGCAACCCGCGAGCCGCCGGAAACGCGCGCTTTTTTTGCATTGAAGACCTGTAGCCCGCGCACCCGGACGTTTCGACCGCTGGGCGTGAGCAGGAGTTGATCGCCGGTTTCGATGCTCCCTTGCATCAATGTTCCCGTGACGATAGTACCGTGTCCGGGGAGTGCGAAGACACGGTCGATCGGCAGATATGCGAGCGCGTCTTCGGGCCTGGCTGGAAGCCGGCGCAGTTCTTGTGCGATGCACTCGCGCAGGGGTTCGATATTCGTTCCGGCGTGCACGGAGACGGCGATAACCGGCGCAGCCTCTGCAATCGTTCCGCGCAGCTGCTCCTTGACCAATTCTTGGACAAATTCCAAGTCTTCCGCTTCCAGCAAATCGGCTTTGGTCAATACCACGATCGCGCGTTGCACGTTGAGGTATTGTACGATCGCAAGATGTTCGAAGGTCTGTGGACGCGCCCCCTCGTTAGCGGCAATGACCAGCAGCAACAACTCCATTCCCGCAGCGCCGGCAAGCATATTGTGCAGGAACCGTTCGTGCCCCGGGACGTCCACAATGCCCGCTTCCAAGCCGTCCGGGTATTTCAGATGAGCGAAACCCAAATCGAGGGTCATTCCGCGCAGCTGCTCTTCCAGCCAGCGATCCGGATTGGTACCTGTGAGCGCACGCACGAGGCTTGATTTTCCGTGATCCACGTGCCCAGCCGTCCCGATAATGTGCATGCGAGCGGTTACACCATCTGCAAGAGCATTTGTTGTACCTGCAAGTCGATCGACGGGTCCACGGTACGCAAATCAAAGATACAGTCTCCCTCATGCACGCGGACGATGATCGGCATCGGCAAAGTACGCAGCTTGCGTGCAGTATCTACTGCGGCCGCTCCCGCAATCTCAAGCGCCAATCCTACTGACGGAATCTCGGCAAGCGGCAAGGTACCGCCGCCGGTGTAAGCGCGCGTAGGCCGGATGCTCACGCGCAAGCACCCTCCGTTCAGCGCGTTTTTATAGCTGCATGCGCGTGCGTTTAAGTCACCCACCGTCGCTCCCAACATGCGATAGAGCGGGATCTGCCTTATCCCGGATGGCGTGTTGTACAGTCGCACCGTTGCCGCAAGTGCGGCCAGCGTCATCTTGTCGACGCGTAAGGCGCGCAGCATCGGATTGTTGCGCAAGCGCGCAAGGTAGCTTTTCTTTCCCACAATGATGCCGGCTTGAGGGCCGCCGAGCAGCTTATCGCCCGAAAATGCTATCACATCGATCCCATCGGCGACCGCCTCTAAGACCGTCCTTTCATGGG
>JAABUQ010005638.1_pt1 | contig 10130 bp, 7 predicted proteins | sample 5560001 | NCBI WGS metagenome assembly JAABUQ01 (sample SAMN10711888, study PRJNA513371) | rock metagenome | isolation source: Antarctica rocks | place: Antarctica: Victoria Land, Finger Mt nord | collected 2015-12-18 | reverse complement strand
TCATGAGGCTGATCGGGGCGCTCGCCACCCACTACCACGCTGACCACATCGGCGGTGACCTGATGGGCCACGGCATCCCGGGCCTCCGCGAGCTGCTCACCACCGCCCCTGACGCCGTACCGATCCACGTCCAAGCCGATGAGGCACCGTGGGTGCAGCGCTCCACCGGGTTGTCGGAGGGCGAGCTCGTGCAGCACCGCAGCGGAGACACGGTGATGGTGGGCCAGGTCCCGATCACGCTCATCCACACACCGGGGCACACACCGGGCAGCCAATGTTTCCTTGTCGACGGCCGCACCCTGATCGCCGGTGACACCTTGTTCCTGAACGGCTGCGGGCGCACCGACCTTCCGGGCGGCAACTCGGCCCAGCTCTATGAGAGCCTCACCCAGAAGCTGGCCAAGGTGCCCGACGATGCCGTGCTCTACCCGGGCCACCTGTACTCCGAGAAGCCGTCGGCCACCATGGGCGAGACCCGTGCCCGCAACGTCGTCTTCCGACCCCAGAGCCTCGACCAGTGGCTCGCCCTGTTCGGGTGAGCATGGGCGCCGCCCCTCACTCTGACCGCACTGAGCCGGTCTCGGTCGACGACGGAACCTTCGACCTCCACGTGTGGCTGCCGAAAGCGGGGCGGGGACCCGGCTTGCTGCTCTTGCAGGAGATCTTCGGTGTCGGCCCCTACATCGTCGATGTGGCCCACCGGCTTTGCGACCTCGGCTACGTCGTGGGGGCCCCCGACTTGTACTGGCGGGTCGAGCGCAACTGGACGGCCGAGCACACCGCCGAGGGCATGGCCGCCGCCATGGAGATGGTGGCTGGCGGTGACCTTCCCCAGGGGATCGCTGACTGCGTGGCCGCGCTCCACGTGCTCGAGACCATCGACGCGGTGGACGGTCCGAGCGGGGTGATCGGCTTCTGTCTCGGGGGTACGCTGGCCTGGTTCGTGGCTGCGGTCAGCCAACCGGCGGCAACCGTGAGCTACTACGGCTCAGGGGTGGCCGGCGGGTTGACCCAGCTGGACAACGTGCACTGCCCGGTGCTCCTGCACTTTGGCGAGGCCGACCCGTTCATCCCCGGTACCGACGTGGAACGCATCACGAAAGCGGTTCGCCACCACCCGGGGATCGAGGTGCACGTGCAGCCCCACGCCGGTCACGCCTTCGACAACCATCACGCCCCCCAGTTCCACCACGCCGACGCCTCAGCGGCGGCCTGGGACCTCACCCGCCAGTTCCTCGCCAGGTACCTTCCGGTCCCCGTCTGACCAGTCCGAGGTCGCCCCGTGTGGCGCGCCCTCCTCCGTGGCGTGAGCGGGGACGCCCTCGGTGCCACTTGAGGCGGCGGCGCCCGGAACCGGCGGAGACGCTGGGCTCGTGGCCTCAGGTTCGGTGAGGCGGGCGCCGGTCGCCGACCGCTCCCCGGCGGGTTGCTCACTGGCGGACTGGTCGCGGGAGGACTGGTCGCTCACCGTCGCAGCCGAGGCGGTGCCGTCGGCGACGTCGGGCTCGCTCGGTTCAGGCTCGGAGCTGGCCGCACCACGGTGGTCGGGCAAAGCCGGCAGGGGGTGCCCTTCGGGTCCGCCGGGCACCTTCGGCTTGAAGAAGCGGCCGATCACGGGCAGCTCCCAGAACGACTCCGCTCGGGCCACCGCCACCGCCGACGACACCAGGTGCTCGGCCGAGTCATAGACGGCGTAGCGGGGCACCCAGTCCGGATCGAACTTGGCGTTGAACTTCCACAGCGACTCGATCTGCATCGAGTCGCTCATCTTCAACAGGAACCACTTCTGCACACGGGTGGAGAGCCGGTCGCCACGTTCGCCGGCCAAGACCGAGCGCATCACCGCAAAGTTGAGGCCCAGACCCACCTTGCCGTTGGCCCGCAGGTGCTCGATGGTGCGCACCACCGCGAAGTCGGTGAGGCCGTTGGGGTGCTCTCCCTCGGATCGGCGCATGAGGTCGAGGGAGTAGCCGTTGATGGCGGTGGCCGGCACGTAGTGGCAGAACGCCACCGGCGTGTCGTCCGGGCCGAAGCACACCGCCAGCAAGAGGCCTTCATCCTTGGGGTTGAAGACGCGGCTGAGGGTCATGGAGAAGCCACGCTCCACCTCGCCGCGGCGGCTCTCGTCCATCAGTGCCCGCAGGCCGGCCTGGAGCTCGGGGCTCAGGTGGGCGGGGTCGTGGAACTCGATCCGGTACCCGTACTTGGCGATGCGGTTCACGGCCTGGCGCAAGCCCTTGTTGCGTCCCCCCTCGAGGGAGAACCGGCGGACGTCGACCACGGCCTCGTCACCCACATAGAGATCACGCATCCCCGCAGCCCGGTAGATGGGCAACCACCCTTCGGATGCGCCCATGACGGCGACGGGCCAGCCGTGATCGTCGGCGAAGCGCCGGAACGCGGTCCACGCTTCCCGGCGTTCAACGAGCGGCCCGATCGGGTCAGGTGACACCAGGCAGACCCCTTGGTGCACGGCGTAGGCCACCAGCGTGTCGCCGAAGAAGAACCACCGCTTGTCGTCGCGCAGGGCGAAGTAGGACAAGGTGTCGCCGCCGTACTGCTCCACCAGGCGACGAGCCTGCTCCTCGGCTTCGGGCGGCCGGGCGCTGAGCCGAGAGGCCCGGACCGGTTGGAATATCGACCAGCCGGCCGCCACAGCGAGACCAACGGCGATGGCCAACATGGCCGGGGTGAGGAACTGGTCGAAGCGCAGGGGCAGCTCGATGGTCTCGAGGCCCACCATGCGCTCGGCCGCCGCGTGCAGAGCCTGGCCAAGGGGCAGCCGGTGCTGACCCTTGCCGGGAAAGGCCTCGATGGCGGCGGTGGCTGCGCCCAGCGCCACCACCGCTCCGACGAGCAGGGTCGACAGAGCACGGCGAGTAGCTCCTTCGTCTTCCTTGACGAGGAAGAACCGGCGGTTGGCCAAGAGGTACACGGTGATCAAGGCAGCGAAGACTCCCTCCACCACGTTCAGGCCTTTGACCAGATGCAAGACAGCCGACGACGCCACGAGCAACACAGCGACCGCCCACGCGTGGCGCTGGCCTCGGCGAACGCCGCGGGCCAACAACAACAGCGCCACGCCGATGAGGGCCACCAGCACGGTGGCTGTCTGGGAGACGGCGAGCGGCACGACGTTGCTCAAGGACCGCAAGGTGCGCCGGAAGGGCGGAGTGACCGCCGACGCCAGATCGACCATGGCAGCCACGGCGATGGCGGTGGCTCCCCACCGCCGGGCGCGCCGCTGGCGAAGTCCCTCGTCCACCACGGGTGGCCATCCCCCACCGGAGGGCCACGACGCCACCACCTCGGGTCGGCTGCTCCCACCGCTCACAGGCCTGGTGGCGATGCGCTCGAGCGCCGACGTGGTGGGCAGGTCCTGCCGGGCGTAGTGCAAGCGGACGTGCAGGTCCGAGCCGGCTTCTATCTCCAACCAGGAGAGGTGCCGGCCAAGGCCGAACGCGGCGGGCAGGCCCACCCTTCCTGGTCGCCGCTCCACCACCGAACCGCCGCAACCGGTGTTGGCGTAGAACCCGTCACCAAGGTCGACCAGTTCCGGTTGGTGGGTGTGCCCGGTGATCAGGCCCGCGTAGCCCTTTCCCACCAAGCTGCGGGCGGCGGAACGGGGCCCATCGTTCGAGGGCTCGGCACCTCCTGCGACGTCGGACGCCGCGAAGATGGCCAATGGCTTGCGCAACGCCGACGCCCACCAGAGGGTGGTGCCCACCAAAGCGAGAACGAGAACTATTCCCACCCCCAAGGAGGCGGCCGCATAGGGTCGCAGGTGCGCCGCGGTGGACGGGTGCCCGGCGATCCGGGCGCCGATCTGAGCACCAAGCACCAGCAGGCCCAAGGCGAACGGCACCAACAACCAGCTCAGGCGACGTGAGACCCGCCGGTACAGCAGCCGGGAGGCCACAAAGGCCCCCGCCTCGGCGGGATCCGACAACAGGTTGATGCCGGAGAGCCACTCCGCTCCAGGCCGTTTGGCGATGGGAAGCAGGTCGCGCACCACGTGATGCCCGATCGGAGTCTCGGCCGGATTGCGGGGATCGTCGAACGCGTTGGCGGGGTCGTGTTGGTGACCGTGCTCGACGCGGATCCGCCGAGCCCCGCCACCGGTGTCGGCTACCACCTCCACGGACAGCGCCACCTCGATCCCCAAGTGATTCAACGTGCGGGTGGCGCCGGGATTCCAGGCCAGCGCGCCGTCGTGGTTCCCCGGCAACGCGATGACTCGCCGGTCGGGAGCGGCGGCGAAGGCCTGCATCGCAGCACCGAATCGAGGATGCGCGGCCAACGCGCGGCCTGGATCGAGCGTTGATTCCGCCAAGAGCTCGAACACGTCGCCGGCCAGAACGACGAGGCCGGGCCCGGCCCATGAGTCGAGGGCCCGGCCCAGCTCGGCCACGGTCTGCTCGGAGGACGCCGTGGCCTGTTGTCCCAGGTGCAGGTCGCTCATGACCACCACGCGACCACCCGCGGGCAGGTGCACTTCGAGCAGGTCAGGTACGAGTTGGTGTTCAGCTCCGGTCAGCGGAGCAAAAACCGCCCTCGGCACGTCGAGCCTCCCGGCGCATGGACACGGCTGTCCGCCTGAGGCTACCGGCGCCGAGCCCGCAAGGCGGTGCGCCCGGGTGGCTGCGCACACCGGATTGGCACGCGGCGCGATGAGGCTTCAGCGGATCAATGGTCGAGCACCCAGCGGAGGGCCTTGGCCCACGCGTCGGATCGGGGATCGATCAAGGACATGTGGGTGCTGTCACCGACCTCGAGGTAGGTCACCTCGTCGCCTGCTCCCTTGGCCGCTCGCGCGTAGGCCCGGCTCTGTGACAGGGGCACCACCTCATCGTGCGTGCCGTGTACGAGGAGCTGGGGTCGGTGCAGCGGGAGACGCGCCAGTGGGGAAGCGAGCTGGTAGCGACCGTCGCCTCCCGGTTGGCCGCCCATGAGGTTGACGCACGCCCCGTGGCCAAGCTCGGCCTCGGCGCATGACACCAGGTCGTCAAGGCCGGCGAGGGATGCTGCCGCTCGCACGTTCACCGCGGGACGCCCACCGGGCGCGCCGTTGGGCAGACCACCGCGCCCCGCCGCCCACAGCGCCAACGTGCCGCCAGCCGAATGACCAACGGTCACCACGTGCCCAAGATCTAGCGAGTGGTCAGCGGCGGCCCGGCGCAAGCTGTCCATGGCGCCGCTCACATCTTGAAAGGTCCCAGGCCAACCGCCTCCCTCGCCCACCCCGGCGGGCCGGTAGTCGAGGTTCCAGACAGCGCGACCGGCGGCCAGCAGGGAAGGCACGAGCGGTCGCATCAACCCCCGGTCGAACCCGGGTTGCCAGTAGCCACCGTGGATCAGCACCACCACACCCGCTCGGTTCGCGCCGTGAGCCGACGGCAGACCGAGAAAGGAACGGCCCGGAAGGTAGAGGTCCACAACTTGCAGCGCCCCGTCGCCGTAGCGGTAGGTGGCGGCCGGTCTGGCGGCCTGGGCCCGAGGCCGGCCTCGGTGGCACCCGGCCAGCACCGAGGAGGCCAGCGCCGGGACCGTGGCGCCCAGGAAACGCCGCCGGCTCCACGTTCATCGGGCCAGGATGCCTGCCGCGCCAAGAGAGTCCACTCTGGCTCGCTGGGCCCGTGGCCTGGCCGTCCTCGGCCACCGGCGCGCTTGGGCACCACCGGGGCTGCACCGGCGGCAACAGGTGTGCCGTAGAGTGCCCCCCCGTTCCCCGAGAAAGGACGAACGGCGTGCACGTCGTGGTGGTCGGATGTGGACGGGTCGGCGCGGGCCTCGCCGGCGCGGTGGAGGAGATGGGCCACACCGTGGCTGTGATCGACCGTCGGCCGAAGGCTTTCGTGCGTCTACCCGACGGGTTCGCCGGACGCACGATCGCCGGGGTCGGCTTCGACCGTGACCGTCTGCTGGAAGCCGGGATCGAACAGGCCGACGCGCTGGCGGCGGTCACCAACGGCGACAACTCCAACATCATCGTGGCGCGCGTCGCCAAGGAGAACTTCGAGGTCGAACGGGTGGTCGCCCGCATCTATGACCCGCGGCGGGCGGCCATCTACGAGCGGCTGGGGATCCCCACCATCGCCACCGTTCAGTGGGCGACCGAACGGGTCCTGCACCGGATCTTGCCTGAGCGGCCCGACCTGGACTGGATCGATCCGAGCGCACGCGTGTGCATGGTCGAGCGACCGGTTCCGGCCCGCTGGGCCGGACACCCGATCAGCGCACTCGATGTCGACGCCCGCGCCCGCATCATGTCGCTGACTCGGCTGGGCAAGGCCGAGATCCCCACCGCCGACGCCATCCTGCAAGAAGGAGACGTGGTGCACGTCGGCCTGGACGGAGACTTCTTGGAAGCGTTCGACCGGTACTTGGCTGGCGGCCCCGCCGAGGCGGCCCACTGATGCGAGTCGTCATCGCCGGTGCCGGAAACGTGGGCACCTTCATCGCCGACGACCTGGTCCGAGCGGGCCACCACGTCACCTTGGTCGAGGTGAACACCGACCTGGTCGCCGCCCTCAGAGAGCGAGGCGAGCCGGCCGGGGTGACGTGGTTGGTGGGTGACGCGTGTGAGCTGAGCGAGCTGGCCAAAGCGCATCCTGAACAGGCTGACGTCATGGCCGCCGTGACCGGGGATGACGAGGACAACCTTGTCATCAGCCTCCTGGCCAAACAAGAGTTCGCCGTCCCTCGGGTCGTCGCCAGGGTCAACCACCCCAAGAACCTGTGGATGTTCACCGAGTCCTGGGGCGTCGACGTCGCCGTCTCCACGCCCCACCTGCTCACCGCGTTGGTGGAAGAGGCCGTGTCGGTGGGAAGCCTCGTGCGTCTCTTGTCACTGGAGGGTGACAAGGCCCGCTTGTCCGAGGCCACCCTCACGCAGGACTCGCCTGCCAACGGCAAGGACTTGCTCTCCCTCGGGTTGCCGCGGGAGGCCAGCGTGGTGGCCGTCGTCCGCAAGAAAAGTGTCATCGTTCCCCGAGGCGACACCGTGCTCCTCGACGGGGACGAGGTCCTGGTCCTCACCGCCCCCGAGGCAGAGGCTGAGGTCGTCTCGATACTGCTCGGCTGACGATTCTGGCGCCGTGGCGCTGCCCGTCACGGGAGGATGTCGACGGGAGTGCCGGTAGGAGCGAGCGACACCATCTGGATGACCGTGGGGTTCGTCATCCGGACGCATCCATGGCTCGCCGGAGTGCCGATGAGCTCAGGTTGGTTGGTGCCGTGGAGAGCGATCTGCCCGACCCCGCCACCAAAGGAGTAGTAGACCTCCGAATACCCGGTCACGCTGATCTGGTAGGCACCGTAGGGACCGTCGTCGGACGCCGGCTTGCCGATGTAGTCCACGAAAAAGCTGCCGGTGGGGGTGGGCGAGCCGTCAGCGCCGGTAGCCACCCGGTCAGTCAGCAGCACCTGGTCACCGTGGTAGATGCTGATCCTCTTGGCGCCACGCTCGACCACAATGTGGTTGGGCACGGTGCGGATGTTCACGTCGGACCGCCGGATCCACGCCGTGGCGCCGTTCGGGCGCGATTGGATTTGAACTTGCAGCCACGGCCCGGCGTCCTGGCGGACCAGTACCACCAGGTGCACCCCCTCAAAGGTGGGATTGGGCAGGGACCGGTGATCGGGCACTGGGACATCCGGAGCACTGAAGAGCACAAGGCGCGGTCCCATCACATCACCCACCTCGAACTGGTCCGGCCAGGGATGAGACCACGGAGTCGAGACCATGAGACCGGTCGAGGCGTCCATGTCACCGGGGGTGCCAGGCTGGCCTCCCCCGCTTTCTCCAGCCGTTGGTGACGAAGCGGTGGTCGTGGGGCTCGGGGCGGTGGCAGCGGTCGTGGGGGCCGGAGTGGTCGAAGGGGTGGGGGCGGTCGTGGTGGGGGCGGTCGTGCTAGTGGTGGTGGTCGTAGTGGTGGTGGTGGTCGTAGTGGTGGTGGTGGTGGTGGTCACGACCGGCCACGTGCCGGTGAGCTGCGAGGGATGAGCGCGGCCCCCCACCAGCGCAATCGCCGTGGATTGGCCGTGGCCGTCGTTCCCGCATCCAGCCAGTACGGCCAGAGAGACCAGCGCCGCACCGGCGAAGGCGAGCGACCGCCGCACCGTGCCCCTGCGCCGTGTCGAGCGAGTCCTCCAAGGCACCGGCTCACCGTAGCGCCCGGATGGGCACTTCCGCGGGTCGCGGCCGAATCTCCCTCCGGGGGAGACCTACCGCGGGCTCGCCCTGGACCCGCCCCCGTGGCACTGCTGCGCAGGACGATTCCTCGCCGTGCCGTCCGGCCCACGGCGCCGCGCGCCCGGTGACGTGCTGGCGCGCCGTTCGGCCCGCGACCGAGACAGCGTGACCGCTTCCCAACCCCAAGACCCGCTGGCGCCGGACGCGGCCGCCCACGCTTTCGACGAAGCGACGTGCGGCGCCCGTTCGTGCCGGCCGGGTGGCGGCGCTGAGGGAGACTTGGCCCGCCGGCTGACCGTTGACCACAACTTTGCTCACACCCTGTGGAAAAGGTGAAGACCCGGCGCTCAGCCCGCTTCGGTCATGGCTCTGTAGATGCGCTCGAGGTCGGCCAAATCGGCGAAGTCGATCACCATTCGACCTCGGTTGGCGCTCATGGTCACTTTCACCCGGGTGGCCAGCCGGTCTGACAACAGCTCCTCCAGCTCCAGTAACCCGGGCGCCCGGGGCGGGGCCAAGGACTCGGAGCGCTCGCGAGAAGGCGGCGCCGAGGGGTTGGCCGACCGTTCCAGGCGATCGCGGACGGCCGCTTCCACTTGACGAACGGTCAGGTCCTCCCCGATGGCCCTCGCCGCCAGCGTCTCCTGGAACGAGCGGTCAGGAGTTCCCAACAGGGCCCGTGCGTGGCCGGCGGACAGCCGCCCATTGGCAACCGCCTTCTGGACACCCGGCGGCAACTGGAACAGCCGCAAGGTGTTCGAGATCCCGGACCGGCTCTTGCCGACCCGCCGCGCCACGTCGTCGTGGGTCAACCCGAAGTCCTCGATCAGTTGCTGGTAGGCAGCGGCCTCTTCCAGGGGGTTGAGGTCCTCTCGGTGCAGGTTCTCCACCAGCGCCTGTTCGAGCACACCGGCGTCGGCGACCGTACGAACCAGCGCCGGTAGAACCGGTAAGCCCGCCCGCTTCGCGGCGCGCCAGCGTCGTTCGCCGGCGATGAGCTGGAAGCGGTCGTCGTCCACCGGACGCACGAGGATCGGCTGCAACACGCCCAGCTCGCGCACGGAGGCGGTCAGCGAGGTCAAGGACTCTTCGTCAAAGTGGGCGCGTGGCTGATGGACGTTGGGCTCAATCTGGCTCACCGGAATCTGGCGCAACACCGCCTCGTGATCGCCGGTGAGGTCGTTGGGGATAAGGGCGCCAAGGCCCTTCCCCAAGCCGCTACGACGAGCCACCGTTGATCTCCTTGGCCAGTTCTTTGTAGGCGATGGCCCCTCGGGAGGTGGGATCGAAGGCCAAGATGGGTTGACCGAACGACGGCGCCTCTGACAGGCGAACCGTCCGGGGGACCACGACTCGACACACTCTGTCGCCGAAGTGGGCGCGCACCTCCTCGGCCACCTGCTCGGAGAGCTTGGTGCGAGCGTCGAACATGACCAGCACGATCATGGTGACTTCCAGACGACGGTTCAGGTTCCGCTGGACCATCTGAACGTTGCGCAGGAGCTGGCCTAGGCCCTCCAGGGCGTAGTACTCGCACTGGATCGGAACCAAGACCTCGGTGGCGGCCGCCAGTCCGTTCACCGCCAAAAGTCCGAGCGAAGGCGGGCAATCGATCAACACGTAGTCGTACTGGTCGATGACCTCCTCCAGCGCCCGCCTGAGGCGCAGCTCACGGCTGAAAGCGGGGACCAACTCGATTTCCGCACCGGCCAGGTCGAGGCTGGAGGGAGCGACGAACAGGTTCCGCATGGACGACGCCTCCACACAGTCATCGAGCGGCACATCGTGAAGCATGACGTCGTACATCGACGCCTCCAGATCCCGGATGTTGATGCCGAGACCGGTGCTGGCGTTTCCCTGAGGATCCAGGTCGACGACCAGCACCCGCTGGCCGATGTTGGCAAGCGACGCCCCCAAGTTGACCGCTGTGGTCGTT
>JAABUQ010013116.1_pt1 | contig 10131 bp, 9 predicted proteins | sample 5560001 | NCBI WGS metagenome assembly JAABUQ01 (sample SAMN10711888, study PRJNA513371) | rock metagenome | isolation source: Antarctica rocks | place: Antarctica: Victoria Land, Finger Mt nord | collected 2015-12-18 | reverse complement strand
CGAGAGCCGTCAGAATTCGAGATAGTGGAGCATTCCTTGGAATATCATCATCCTAAAGCAATCGGTGGGTAAGAGACTTCTCACCCGACCAGCGGGACGATAGCGAGGTAGAGTTCAGCAGGAACACATACTGTACAAGCCAGGGGAAGGAAGGGGGGGGGGAAGGGGGAAGCCCTCAGGCTAATGCCTAATGTAGGAGGCTTCCTGACAGCATTCCACGTGTAGGGAGGCATAAGATTGATCAATCAGAGACCTCCATTTCAAGGGAGCTGGAAACTGATGAAATGACTCTACTGCTGGTAGAATAGTTTGTATAGATCCACATTCATATTTTGGCCGAAAATGCGACTATCCGATTAGATCGGCTAGGCTGGATCTAACCCAATTTGGGGGGTTGAATCCTCATGGGAATTGGGGTAATGTGACTATGGGACTTGCCGTGATTTGGACCGGGCCTCCCGTAATGTGCGTGGGTGGACCTAAAGCGACAATCACTGAAAATGCTGGAAAAGGAACCAATGAACATGATTTTGAAAGGGAGGCTTACTACCACTAGAACGCGAGTCCTACGAGCCAGTAGGAAATGGCTATTACGGTTTATATAGCTAGTCTCTGCCAGCGGTTTCAAAAAGCTAAGTGAAAACGACTTACATGGGTTTCTTAGCGAGAAAGATCTCATGACTTGCATGGGTGGCTGTAAGAGCCACCCGTGCAAGTCTTATCCTCTCCAGAAGTAGAGCTGGCCTGGCCCTGCTCCCTTTTCCGAACGAGAACGGCAAACCCCAATCCCAAGTTCGGGGGTTATATAACATATATATATACAGTCGTGGAATTAAAATACATACTAACAGACGTAAGCCTTCACTGTATACTTCATAAGACGTAGAACTTACTGGGATAAACAAGTATGGCACTCTTCTCTTATACTCCTCCCAGTCTTCTCCATACTTCTCCGAGCAGCGTTGCAGGTCCCGGTATGCGCGATGGATTATCATGGGGACGAAGAAGGCTGCGTAGAACCAGGGGAAGGGACTCCTGAAGCCGGTAATGAGTCCCCAGGTCAAAGCCTGAAGTTCGTTAGCAGTGCCTAGGTGCTCAGAGTGCAAAGTCGCATACGAAGTAAAGATCACATGTGTAATGAATCTTGCGAGCATAGCCATACCATCCGTCAACTAGTATGCTGTCGCCCACCTTGGTCTTGATCGTCGTGGGGTTCTTGACAGTCTGCCACGGTAGTTGTGGGAAGGTCTTTCTCTCCATGAGCGTACCACGCTCTTCTTGCCTGAAACGGTTTTTCTGGCTGTTGCACGTATCCCAGACCCAGTAGACAAAGAGGTATGAAGTGTACAGTATGCCTAGGAGTATCGGGTTCCAGCGGTAGACAGAGGGATCGTGGTTGGCGAGGTAGATTGTGGAGTGACAGTAGCTAAGTGGTACACCTGCGAGGTTCCAGAAGATGAGCATGAAGCCCCATTTCTCGTAGTACATGTCCCTGAAGTCGTAAGAATCGAACTACCAGTGGGGTTCAGACAACTTACCAAGTGGTGACAATACACTCCTCTCCCTTCGAGCATGCGTTCGCATAGAGGAAGTGTGCGAGGAGCATGAATCCCACTTCTCCGGAAATGTAGCCATACTGCTCGAACTGACGTGCTGCTGCGCCTAGTGTGACTAGGAAGAGTATGTACCATGGCAATCTGACTTCGAAGAACATCTTGAAATCAAGCAACTCGAACATTCTCGGGTTCAGTTCAGCGCCCATGAAAAAATCGTAGACGTGGTTACCGGTCATCCTATGTTCTGCACCTCGATATAAAGCTGAAACGTAGGCAATGATCGAGACGATAAAGCCACTGATGATCGCTACTGACATGAGTGGTCCGAATTCATCAATGATGGTGAAAAGCTTGAACAGCCCGGTCAAGTGGAGTATAGCCGCGGCCACAATGGTAATGTAGAACGACCAGACACCCGAACAATAGTAGGTCAATTGCTTGCCACCTTCATGTTCCAGTCTCTTGCCTCTTGCGTAGACTCCTGGGAGGTACAGGTAGCACGCCGCTTCGAAGATGAAGAAGCTCCAGTATATCGCCCAAGCCTTGAAAGAAGGAAACGCGCCGTTGTAGACCAGGTTGCCTAAAAAGAGGAGGAAGTGTATGGTGCTTTCATTTTTTTTGGGCCACGGGAAATGGCCATCGTAGTAGGTCGCTCCGATCCACATGTACCACATCAGCAAAGGGAAGCCGAGCATCATCGCAGTGACACCCCACGGTCCACCAAATTCGACGTGCCCGCTATCATCGACTTTCGGGTCTTTCTTTGACTTCGCAGGTCTGCCGACTCTGCCATTGGGAGATGCATGCCCATTTGCTTTCCCCTGTTTTGTAGTCGAAACGGCATCATCGTTCGTGTGCGACGCGCTCGGCGAGTCATCTGCGCCATCTAGACCATGGTTGTTCTTACCAGGTGTTGTGGACTGTCGCGCGCGCGTCGAACGTCGCGTAGGGGTTTCAACGAAGCCAGGGTGCTCTGTCTTCCTAAGATAGGTAGCTGTTAGCGAAGAGGATTCCTGAAGATTTAGGGAGCGCTGCAGCCTCGTGGTTCTTCATTTTAGGAGACAGGCTTTGCGCCAAGGAACATACTTTGGAGTCTCTCCAAGCTGCGAGCGCGTAGCTGGCATTGTTGAGCACGATGCCCCTTTCTAGTTCCCTGTCTCACTATGGCACGATGGACACGGGAGAGTGCAAGGGTGTTTAAGAAGTGAAAGATGGTAAAAAGATGGGAATTATTATCCAGATTTGATACGAGCTCAGAGTAGGTAACGAGTGTCGAGAATTGGAAGCAAAGTTGGTGTTTGTCAAATTGTATTGCGAATATATTCAGCCCCTGGATTGTCACTCGTTATGGCGCGATTCTTTCCACGAGCACAAGGGATAGAGTAGAATCCTGCAAATGCTACGTAACATGACGATCTCGGTGTCTGATATGACTACCCTTAAAATATGGTATCAACATGTGGCTACATACATCAAAGCTATCACCAAGAGGAGTGTATCATTCCATCATTACGCTCCTCTGCGTGCATTCGTCGTCATCAACGTGATCTTCTTCCCCTTCTTCTTCTTGCTCTGCATATCTGTCGGCCTGGATCTCGAGTCTCCAGGTTCGATGGTACTTGCTTTGAGTTGGGTCGCCAGGTCCTCATCCAGGATATCCTGCTCCCAACCTTGGAGCCATCCATCGTTTTCAGATGGTTCATTCTCTTGAGCGACTGCCAACATTGGCGGTGAAGACGGAATCGCTATCCTTGTGCCCCATACAGTCTTCGCTGCGACAGGGCTGGTCGATGGGGATGCCAATGAAGCAAAAGCAGAACCCTGTTGTTGCGATCTAAATGATGACCACGGCGGCGACGAGGAAATCGAGGCAAAGTCCGCGGCAGAAGCTTCAGGCAGAGGCTGGAACTCTGCCTCTGACACGACATCGTGAGAAATGCTCAGTGGCTTCCTGCGCGCTGCGGCCCAACGCTTGTCGTCTTCCTCCTTTTCTGCCCTCGCCCGTTCTTTCTCCTCGCGAATCTCTTTTTCAAGATTCTTCTTCCGTCGCCGTTCTATCTCTGCCGCAAAGCCTTCCAAGACCTCTGGAACTACTACATCGGTCCAGTTGCATTCAAGAAAGCCCACCTCGCAACCTTGAGGCAAATGTGCGAGGTATTTCGCACGTTTGCGTAGCTCATCGTCGACAATATGACCTGTAGAGACCCGCTCGACCCGGGGGAGGACTGTGCTGGGAAAGAACGAATATGACCCAAATGCTGTTTTTAGAATGCGTATATCTAAAGGCGATAGGTAGAAATGTAGTAGGGCCTCGTAGAAGAAGAAAGGTGAATCTTGTTTCTGGCTCACCGAGGCGGATTCGGACCTCTCACAGAAGACCGAAGGCAGCGCAGATCTACTAGGGAGAGTGGATCCAGAAGCATTTTTACGGGAAACATCGGGCTCGGTCGAAGGAGTGGTCTGCGATGTGGTGCCCTCACTTGACGTCTCCTGCACAGCCAGCTCCGCAGAGACTGAAGACTCTGATCGTCCGTCATGGCGAGCTATAGACTGTCTCGATGAGGACTGCCCGGATTTCAGGTTGTGCTGAATATCGTAGAATTCAGGAATAGTGTGAGTGCTGCTGCGGTGATTAATCGGTATACGACGCGGTTTCCTTTCATTTGGCTGCTTGGGAGCCCTTGGGGGACCGCCAATACCCTTGACTCTTTCTTTCGCCTCTTGAATCGATGCCACTGCCTTCTTCGTCCATTGCGTCTCCTCCCCAAACATTATTTCATCTTCCTTTTCCTGTCGTTGCAGCTCATCAATCTCGCCTTCATGTTGTCCCAGCATGTATTCCTCGCTGCCCTTCATGATACGAGCATAGTCCATGACTTCAGCAGCAAAATACCATGGAATATCTTCCAACTTCTCTGGTGCCTCGGCACCGTCTCGGGGTAAAGCAAGCGTACTGCCCGGTTGGCGCGAAATGAGTCTTAGGACCACATCACCACCCTCCTGTGGGCGATCTCCCTCTTGTCCTGTAAACCACCGTACTGGTCGTGTCTCGGAGACGTATATCGAGTCCCAGCAGATAGGACACTTTTTCCACCTCGCCCTTTTCTCAAGCGTTGGATGGGTATCCTCTGAGGAGTGCATATAGCGGATTAGACATGGCAAGCAGAATATATGGCCGCATTTCGCCATCCGTGGGGCCACGGGTTCCGACAAGCAGATCGGGCAATTGGTGGATTGCGACTTGAGGGATACCAGAATCTGTAAGACGTTGCTCCAATCCAGATGAACGTCGGCATCGGTTGCTTGGGCATGGTAGTTTCCGTTTGGGTTGACAATGAAGCGGTAATTTGCATGTATGTACCTGAAGCTTCATGAGTCTTCTACGTTTGTCGGTGCATTCCGCTTTGCTTACCTGGCCTTATCAGCAGCATGATAACCTGACCCCAGACCCCACGTAGGGTTCCGTCTAGTGTTCCGTCCAAAGTTAGTTTGTGGCTGATATTGAGGACGAGGAGGCAGGGTGAAATTCATGAGATGGGTGATAGAGGTACGGCCTTTTCGGCTGTTCGTGGACTGCATGGCGGCCTGTAGGGTGTCCAGATTAGTCAAATGGCTGCAGGACATGCATTGAGAGACGGTGGACACGACTGACGGATTCAGCAGCAGCATCCTCATCCGCAAGCCTAGGTCTACGTTGGCCTTTATGCTGTTTCCGAGACGACTGGTTGTTCCGAGCTGTGGATGGAGTCGAACGGGTGGTAGAGCCCGAACCAAAGCTCCCTGATCCGCCACTTCGTCTTTGTGTATGGCTTTCTGTAGCAAGAGACGACCCACTTTGCGATTGGAAAGGGGAAGGGATCTGTGCCGGTGAAGACACGTTTTTCGAGGTGGCCAGAGAAAGAGCTGGGTTGGATGACATGGCGTTGTGGCTTGAGTTTAGGGATGATTTGGTGCAGAAAGATTGTAAATATGTACAAGCCCTTTTGACATTGGAAAGATAGAATGAGAGGAAGCTCCCCTCCACGTTGGTACAACAAGATGGTTTATCCCCCGAAGGGTTCGCGAAGAATTGTAGGGAGAGATGATTGTTGATGACTGTAAAGAGGGGCGAGGGACTCAATCGTCGAATCGGGGAAAGCGGCAAGTTTACGGAGTAGGGAATATGGTTTATCAGCTAATTTTGCCAGCTTCAATCCTCCTTTATATGTTATATTCTCCCACTTTCGCTACTTGACATTCAAGACTTTCAAAAATCTTTCCCTCCAGACATTTACTCGAGCTGCCAATCACGAACCCGAGCTTCTGCTGTGTCGGCTGCAGTCCTCGGAATCCGCTTCGGAGTTGGACTACGAAGGACAACATTAGATCCCCGAATACCTTCACTTCACCCGTCAGTCGGATTTGCCTGTCTTCCACAGACTTATCTTATCAAGCCGCTCCTACTTAATGACCACTATGAACCCTCTGTCGACTGTGAACTCCATTGCGTCGACGTAAGGGAGAGCTTGCCCGTAACGGGCTGCGTCTTCCCTGCCTGCCGCAATGAACTCGCATCAGCCAGTGCTGTCGCAGGTGCAGCCAGCGATTCCTCTTCCGAATGGGCGGCCTGGCCACAATGTCCCCTACACATCTCCTCCGCACTACCCTCAACATCCCCAGCCTTATCAAGGTTACCAATACCCATACCCCATGCAATATCAAAGACCCCCACAACAGTGGCCGCAATATCAAATGCCAATGCCTATGGGCAGAGGCTACGTCCAGTATCCTCCGATGACACCTTATCCCACACCCCAGCATTACGGACCGATGCGTCCGCCGCCTCGCCAGGCTCCATCGTCCTCTTCTCTACACTCAGGTCATGGCATGCTCTCTCCAACCTCATCGAATACCTCACTGCACGTTTTGTCTTCGGTACCTGCTCATTCAATAAGTCCTCAACATGCTCCTCCAACACCTCCTTTACCTCCTGCCCCGTCACCCTCTCAAAGGAAACCGTTTCACCCTCCACTTCCCTGGCAATCGTTTGAAGGAGACTTTCCACCAAGAAAGCCTCGGCGGAGGCGAAGACCAGCTCCTCAGTCCGCTAGCGCTCCAGTTGAGCTACCAACCCGGCGAGGATCCATCGCTGAAGCCGAGCCTGTTGTGGAAGCAGTCCCGGCTCCACAAGCCTCACTACAGTCTGACGAGCCCTCGGCTGGTCTCAGCAGTCTCGAAACTCCGTCAACTTCACATCCTCCTTCAGAGATCCTCTCTACCGAGCCTACAACCCCTTCATCGACTGTGGCACCTCAGCAGACTACACCTAGAGCGACCGCGTCGAGTCGGACGAATGCTCATACCGTTACGATTGTGCCTGCGGTACCCAACCTTCCTATACCCTCTAGAGCACCGAAAGCGGCCTCTCCTAGTGGAGCTTCAGATGTAGTAAAGACAATCTCTCAACCGAATGCCCACCACCCAACGAATGCTATTTCTGAAGTCAATGGACGAAGTGTCTCTACAGATCTCTCAACCCCAGAGAACATCGAGCTACCGCCTACGAAAGCGCCTCCGAAATCATGGGCTGACCTTGTCAGAACGGTGGGACAGCCCAGCACAATCAAGGCAACCCAAGTCAATAGTGGTCCGGCAGTGCAAGCAGATGGCTTCCCACCGACAAAGACCGCGTCGCTTGCTGATACATTGAACTCATACAGCGTGAAGAAGAGCAGGGAAGGTATAAAGTTATCTTTCTTGGAGCCAAGAGGTCTTGTTAACACGGGCAACATGTGCTACATGAATTCTGTATGTCCAGCGTCTCTATGATTGACAAGCCGAAAGCTGACCCAAACCCAGATTTTGCAAGTTCTTGTTTTTTGCGTTCCATTTTACATGTTCCTGGACGTAATTGGCAGGCAAGCAGCACATAGGTTCAAAAGCGATACCCCATTGATGGATTCAATGTGAGTCCAGCATGCATCCCGCCTTCCTTCTGTGAATTGGGTATTTATGTCGAACAGGATCATGTTTATGCGAGAGTTTTCTATCATCGACGCCACTGCGTCTGTCGATCAACTTCGAATGCGTCTGAGGGACAGCGAGCTCGAGCAGTATGGCGAGGCTTTCATTCCAGAGTTCGTATACGATGTCATTCGCCGACTGCCAAGGTTCTCCTCTATGAGAGTAAGACGCCATCCCCTTTTGCTTTTTGTCTTGCTAACAATATTAAGCGAGGCCACCAGCAAGATGCCGAAGAATTTCTAGGGTTTTTGTTAGAGGAGATGCACGACGAGTGTAGTAAAGCAATGAGGTCAGCTGACTCAAGGGCATTGTCAGGGTCTTTGACGCCCACAAATGAGATTACATCCCCGACCAGCGAGTCTGCAGGATCTCAAACTATGGACGAAACTGGGTGGCTTGAGGTTGGGCCGAAGCAGAAAGCTGCGATTACAAGATCTTCTGGTACAATCCCGACTGAGTCACCAATCACCAAGATCTTTGGGGGTAAACTTCGATCAGAGCTGAGAGTTCCCGGTATGAAGAATTCTGTGACTTTGGAGCCATATCAGCCACTACAGCTTGACATTGGAGCACCGCATACCAGCAACATCATAGATGCTCTGAAAGGATTGACTAAGCCGGAAACTCTCCACGGGGACTTCGACTCACCGCGAGGCTCTGGCACAACAGCAACCAAACAAGTGACCATCGAGACACTTCCTCAAGTTTTGATTCTACATCTCAAGCGATTCCAGTACGACAACGCCGGTGGCACGCAGAAAATCTGGAAGAAGGTCGGCTATCCCTTGGAACTCGAGATTCCCAAGGAAGTCTTCCCCCAGCACAAGAGAGGAGGCCTGGTCGCTCACGGAGGCCTACCGAAATATCGCCTGATATCGGTAGTCTACCATCATGGCAAGAATGCGGGGGGAGGCCACTACACTGTCGACGTGCGGCGGCAAGAAGGCAAAGAATGGATTCGGCTCGATGACACCGTGATCAGGCGTATCCGTAGCGAGGATGTGGCAGAAGGAGGCAGTGAAGAAGATTCCAAAGTCCTCGCTGCCGCACTGGAGCAGCACAAGAATGACCAGAGCCCCAATGGTAAGAATGGCAATGTCTACGACCAGTTCACCGCAGGAGACGGGGAGCAGGCTAAGCCCGAGAGACCTTGGAGCCAGGTGAATGGGACTTCTTCTGGATCCGCTTCGGTGGGCAAGAAGTGGTCTGGTGTTCCTAATGGGAATGCTACCCCCAATGCACCCTCGCCAGGGAAAATGACACCTGTCAACCGTGCTTCGGTCAAGGACAACAAGGTTGCGTATATCCTCTTCTACCAGAGAATGGGTTCTTGATCCTGCCGCACAATCATAATCCTGCTTGTCAGCTTGAGCAAGCCAGGTGGCGGACCATCACCGTTTTCCATCTGGTGAATCTGACACGATCTTCGGATTGACACTTTGGTAGGAGTGCGCGGGGCATATAGGGGCATATCATTGCTTACAGTACTACTTTGGCGATGTACATTGCCTTATGACATGGTGGCTCCTGTTACGTTACATGTGAGTGTAAATACTTAGTAATCGAGATGGCGGATACCCTCCATCTGCCCATGAAAATGCTATCGTGTTCTCAAAGACTATTTCTCAGGAAGGGTATCATCGAATAGGCTAAGTAGAGTTCCATGAACCACAATATCTATACAGCAGAACGTAATACCCACCCGAACCATCTCCAATCTACTCCTTCATCAACCTGATATTAACTCACAAGCACCTCGCACCCCTCCCCCTTCAGCCTCACCCCACCCCCCTGCCCCTCGGCAACCTCGCCATACCTCCTCCTCACCAATTCAAAGATAACCAATCCAGCACTCGTACTCGGGACCTGCCTAACCGCACTCCACCAAAATCCCCGATAGAGCCACCTCCGCCATCCCCCCTTCCCTACCGCTCTCTTCCTACACCGCTCATACGTCTTCCGATAAGCGGAAACGTAGTCCCGCAGCATCGCCTTCTTTGTCTGCGGCACCCTAGCGCGCCCATCCAAGTGGGGGAGCAAGCGGTAGTGCTGGTCCTGGATGCGGGAGAGGGGGTGGTTGATGCACTGTTGAGCGAGGGAGGCGGAGATGCCGGCTAAGAGGAGGAATAGGGGGGGCAGGGCGTAGTGGGGTTTTGTTACCGGAGTACCGCCCTCGTCGGTGCTCGTGCTGGGGGGGAGATGCCGGCTGCAGTACGCAGTCACGAAGCCGTAGTAGCCCTGCGCTTTGACGTACTCGAATGTCATGAAGAAGGCGCCGTAGCCTACGGAGTCTTTGACAGCGTTTAATCCCCACCCGGCGAACACGCCGCGCGGGCCGATGGTGCGGAGCGTGTGCGTCGCGTATTGCCACATTGTGTTGTGGCGCCCGGAGAGGATGTCCGAGGTGCGGAAGCGGATGGAGAGGGCGTCGAGGGGAGCAGCGATTACGGACTGGATTAGGCCGGCGGAGAAACCGGCGAGGAAGGTGGAGGAGGGGGGTGGGGGGGGATAGACAGTTTTTAGGGAGTGGGAGGAGGGGGGGTGGAGAGTGCCGAGGAGCTGGAGGTAGGAT
>JAABUQ010013115.1_pt1 | contig 10131 bp, 12 predicted proteins | sample 5560001 | NCBI WGS metagenome assembly JAABUQ01 (sample SAMN10711888, study PRJNA513371) | rock metagenome | isolation source: Antarctica rocks | place: Antarctica: Victoria Land, Finger Mt nord | collected 2015-12-18 | reverse complement strand
TCATTAAGGAGGTCTTGTTGACAAAGCTAGACCTCTTTTCTTTATACCATGAATACCTGAAACCTTGAACCTATAAGTGTTGTAGCCCTCCTTGTCACCCCTTCAGCGTTGGCACAGAAATCCGAATGCCGGTGCCCAAGTCGAGCGTGAATAGTGCAGTCGCCCGATTCAAGTCGCCAGTCAGTGCAAAAACGCCACCGCCGATGAGTAGAGTTGGCACCACGGCTTGATTCGCCACCGTTGCTGCGTAGTTTTCTACGCGGGTGTCATGCACGGGTGCCGATTGCATCAGTGACACAATCGCACCGGCGCGGGTGTTGTTTCCAGTCTTCTGGGCTTTAATGCACAGTTGACCATCAACCAGTAGGGTAGAAGCAAAGACTTCTTCACCCTCCTTTCGGGTCACAGGCACCGACTCACCAGTCAGCTTGCACTGGTCAAGCAACCCGATTCCGCGCTCGATGATTCCATCTACAGGAATCTGATCGCCGGGATAAACCAGGACGTTGTCGCCTGCCACCACCTCACTGACGAGTATTTGCACTTCAAGACCGTCTCGTTCCACCAAGGCATACTTGCCTAAGCACTCTAACAAGTCTAGGGACGCACGTTCAGTTCCACGAGCAGTCAGGTCCCGAATTACCTCTCCTGCCTCCACCAGACTAAGCATAAACGATGGGGCCAAATAACTTCCCTGGAGCGTTTGGAGAGTAATCGCCAGGCCATCGAGGAAATCGATGGTGAGTTGGCGCTGTTGTTGAATCGCATCGATTACCCGCTGAAAAACCGGCACAGCTCCGGCAAAAATTACGGCAGCAATAATAAAGCCTGGAATCGGCAACCCAGCCATAGCACCCAATCCCAGAACCAAGCTGAGCACTGGCAGACCTAAACGTTCCCAATAGTTGATTTCGTGACTGGATGGCACCTCTAGTCCAGTTGTCGGTAATAAGGGGATATCTGCCAAAGGTGCCTCTTGGATAGCAGTAAAAATCTGCGATTGTAATGTAGCGATCGCCTCCGCACTGGCTTCATGATTATATTCGACAATTACTGAGCTAGCCAATGGGTTGACGCATACACTACTAACAAAATCCAGAGATTCGACTAAGTATTTGAGTTGGCTGGCATACTCTGAATCATGTGCTAGTCTTGGGATACGGATACGGATACGCCCCGCAATCCAGTGAACGACTTGGTAAGGTATGTTTTGGCTCTGAGCCAAAGGACGAGCTGAAGTAACTATTGTAACCAATGATTCAGTTGTAACCACCAACATAGAGCTCTCTGGTATTTTGGGAAAAAGTGGCCTAAACGCTATGAAATTCAAAGCTTTGACAAACTGAAAGTCTTGATTTTATGTTCCGATATAGTAGAGTTGGCAAGACCCAGCATTAGCTCGGGGGTAAGTAACTACTTCTGGAGCAATACAATTCACAATTTAGCTTGCTCCTTCTTACCTGTATCTGAAGTGGTATTTTTATCTGTACATAAATTAGAGTTGTGTACATAAATTAGAGGATTTTTGTAGGATTTTTTGTATAAAAAATTACTTTTGTCTAGAAAAAGATTAAATCAATAGTTGTGTTGCAAAAACTTGCAGGGTTCGTCGCCCTGTGTTAACTGAGGCCGCATCCCATCCCTGGGTTGACGAGGCATCCCTTTAAAACTTTGCTACCGCTCTCGCTGATTAATCCCCATTATGGGGATTAATAAAATAAGTATTGCCTCAGAACTGTTTTAGGTCTATACTTAACGATGGAGACGAAAGCTTCTGAGAGCTAGACTCTCGAGTTGAAGGTTGAGCACAATTTCGTAAGGAGAGCAGCTCGATGGAACCCTCTGGTAGTAGTAATCAATCTGCTATTCAGGAAACAACCGTCATTGGTGAAGATCCTGACCCTGCCCCTTATCCTTGTTATGGTCAGTTGGCGATCGCTTAGATGAATCTGCCCATGTTGACTCTATCTTAGAGTCTCAGGTTCATCTCTGGTCGCCACTGGGCATGGCGATTGTAACCAGAAGGAGATGAATATGCCAATCATTTCAATTATTTTAATAATGCCTTCTTTGTTTCAGTTCCTATCTGCTCAAAACACCTGGACAAGGAACTGATTAGCCGCGAGCAGATCTGTTCCAAGCTGCATTAAAGAGCTGGAAGTTTTAAGATTTAGAGTTGATAGTTGTAATCGATACTTGGCGCCAGCTAGAAAAAAGTCGAGCAGCCATTATTCATTTCTAAATAGCAGAAACTTTCTGCCTGGATGCGGCTGAGTACAAGTTGAATTTCTCAGTACAGCGTAACGATTTGCGACGCATGAACTGGGATAAATTCTGATGTGTTGAAATCGGAAAATTGGCATTACCGAGTGCGCAGACTTGTGATGTCTGTGAATTAGACATCGAACGATAAGCGTGACACATCAAAAAGTATTAAAGGGGGAAAGCAAAATGGCTCAGCTCCTGTTTCTTCTGTTGGAGCACATTGATGAAATGCTATTATTCATGTTTGTCCAGTTTCTCGAAGTCGTCTTCAAGGAATGGATTAGGAGCATGTTAAAGCGTGGAGACACCAAGAAAAAGGCTCAAGCAAAAGATGCCAAGTCAAAGGCTGAAATTCCAGCAAATGTTGAATCTCCAGTAACTGTCTTCAACCAACCTACTTGCGATTTAACCCATAAACCATCACCTGTACATGATTCGGATGAGGAGAGACTCAAAATGGCTCGTAAATTCACGCTTGGGACGCATCAAATCAGTGTATTCGCCATCATCCGCGACGATGCTGGACGAGTCTTGCTTTCGAGACGGACTGACAATGGCTGGTTCAATCTGCCAGGGGGCAAGGTTGAACCCGGCGAATCGGTCGTAGAAGCACTGATTCGGGAAGTCTGGGAGGAAACAGGACTGATTGTGCAGGTCGATCAGCTGATTGGTTTGTACACCAAACGCAAAAAGCGCGGCTTCACTTTGACTTTTGGGGCTCGGATTGTGGCTGGGCGACTCCGTCCATCAGATGAAGCTGATCGGCATGAATGGGTTGCTCCTAGCAGACTCAACCAACTTCGGGTGCTACCTAGACATTTGGAGCGCACTCAGGATGCCTTGCGAAACGATCCATCTGTCATCCTAGACGACGTGCACCAATTATCACTGGTAGCCTGAGAGGGATTAAGCCAAGATCTGGATGGCAAAGAACTTATTGACTGAGAAAAAATTTACGGTTACAATGATAGACTTATACCCAAGGCAAGCGCTTTGGTAGTTTTGCCAACTAAATATAATAACTAAGGAGAAGATCTTAATGGAAGGCTCTGGCAGTATTAGTAGCCAGATTGTTGCTCAGGTAGGCTTGAGTGTTGCTGAACTCTCAGAAGAGGTTCCGCACCTTAGCAAGCTGGCGGTCAAGCTGATGAACTTACCTGTGGTAACTCTTCCTTAGAGTTCCCTTGTTCATCTCTAACCGCCAGCGCGACTGACGGTCGTAAACAAAGGAGATGAACTGTGAACAAGCTAATTCTCACTTTATAGCCTAATTACCTGAGTTTCTAGCGACCAAAAATGCGCGCGAAAGCAGGCAGTTAAGCTTTGAATATATCTATCAACCTAGATCAGGCAACGTAACTCACGTCAGTTTTCAGCCTTTAAGCAGGCAGTTTTTAGCTGAATTGTGTAGTTGAAAAAGCCAGAGGGCAGAAGGCAGAAGGGACTTTTCTCGTATGGGATTCAGACCCCTCATGAATTGGAGCAACCAAATCTTTGATTTGATTGGGGTCTTAAACCGCAAGGCTCCCTTTGGTCGCTGTAATATGGATCGTGACTCGACTTTTATGATTTATCATAAAACCCTTCTGGCCTCTGCATAAAAGCATTTCTTGATAAGAATTGCTCAAGAAACAGTCATTAGCTAGAGCGCGTTACTCAGGCTGGCAGCTGATGGTTGTGTGTGGCAATGCTGACAGTTTTCATGCACTTAAAAGTGAGGCGAGAAACTATGGAAAATCCATTTTTCCTCACCCTAATGTCTGGTTTTAACTGCAAGTCATGCTCATGAACAAAAATCCTGGAAGGAAGACTGAAAATGACTGAACTCAAGACCCCCTCCTCTAAAGCGGTTCTTGTCCGCACCCCCTGGAAGCGCAATCTGATTACCTTTCTGATGGTGTTTGGTCCGGGGCTGATTGTGATGGAAGCCGACAACGACGCCGGAGCAGTCTCGACCTATGTGCAGGCAGGGGCACAGTATGGCACACACTTACTGTGGATCATGTTTTTGCTGTTGCCCATCACCTACTTTGTCCAAGAGATGGTGGTACGCCTGGGCATCGCGACCGGCGAAGGACACGCCGCCATGATCTTCAAACGCTTTAGCAAATGGTGGGGAATATTCTCACTAGCTGACCTGCTGCTGGTCAACTTCATGACCTTGGTGACCGAATTCGCCGCGATTTCCTTAGCGTTCTCACAGATGAACATTGACCCCAGGGAATCAGTGCCCTTGGCAATTGGTGGGTTAGTTGCACTAGTGTCCACCGGCAGCTTTCGCCGCTGGGAGCGGATGACCATTATCCTGTGCTTACTTGACTTGGCGTGGTTCGGGCTGGCTTTTTTCTCCCACCCGAATGGAGCAGAGGCGGTGCACAACACTCTGGTTCCCAATGTCCCGTCGGGCGGAATCACGTCGGAGCTGACATTCTTGGTGATTGGGATCGTGGGCACCACCATTGCCCCATGGCAACTGTTCTTTCAACAGAGCTGCGTGGCGGATAAAAAACTCCGCTTCAAGGACCTGAAGTGGGAGCAGTTAGACACTTTTATCGGTGCCTGTTTCACGGTTACAGTGGCTGGGTGCATGATGCTAGTGGGCGACCTCGGCTTTCGGAATCATATCGACTTCAAGGACCCCGCACAGCTGGCGGTGGCGCTGGTGCCCTTCCTGGGCCCGTTCGGGAAGACCGCTATTCTGATGCTGATGGTAAATGCGTCCATATTGGGTGCAACAGCGATTTCCCTATCGAGTTCCTGGGCCTGGAGTGAAGTCATGGGCTGGACCAACACGCTCCAAAGGAGCATACTCCGGGCGCCGGGCTTTTATGCCGTTTACGTTTTATGCACGATAGCGGCAGGTGGCCTGGTGTTGATTCCGGGGGCACCGCTGCAACTGATCATCACTGGGGTGCAAGTGCTGGCGGGGGTGATTCTCCCTTCTGCGGTCATCTTTCTGCAACTGCTGTTAAATGACAGGGAATTGCTGGGAGATGAGTTCGTGAATAAACCCTGGAACAACATTATTAACTGGATCATTATTGTTGTCCTGTTCATCCTGTCGCTGGTCTTAGCTGCACAGGTGCTCGTCCCCGATCTCTTCCCGAAGACTGCTTAATTCGGGAGACTTCAAACAATACAAATGGAGGATTAAAGCAATGGCTAACCGGAGAAATTGGGACAAGATTGAGGACGATACAAGCTTGTACGAAGTAGTTCATCCCTTGGATGATGTGCCAGAACAGAAGCGGAATTACCAGACATTAGGACGCATGAAAATGACCCCGGTCGTCAGACTCTCCTTGATAGCGCTCCGCGGCTACTTGATCCTGATGATCTTGTTAGTGTTCTACCGCGTGCTGTCCGAGGCTGGAGCGTTTGGTCACCACAAATAAGGCCCAAGTTGCATACCATGGATTTTTCCATTCCAGCTCATCGGCTACTGTCAGCCAAGCGCCTGAAGGAGTTGGGACACTTACGTGGTGTAAAGAAAGTAGAGTTCTAGGAGAGCGGGAAAAACCCAGGGTCTGACGCACTTTTTTGGTGATGATGGGGAGGAAGGTAACAATTCAGCTCTCGTACCACACCGAAATGGTATGATAGATAACCATTAGCTTTCGATAGCCCTAATCTGGTTTCAGAATTGTCTTGGAGCGCACTTCGCTACACCTACTAACTAATTTTCGAGTTGAATTATGGCTACCAAAGTTGACATTGCCCGCTACTTGGAGAACTGGCAAGACGAAATTGAAAGCTAAGGGACTGCCAGCAGTCCAAGCCCGCACATTAGCAGCGCGGATGATGCAGGACAAAACAAATGCTTTAGACACGCTAGCTCGGGAAGAGTTAGGGATTGACCCTGAAGAACTGGGCGGCTCAGCTTGGGCAGCTGCGATCGCGTCGTTCTTTCTGTTTGCATTTGGTGCTATCTTTCCGGTAGCACCGTTCGCCTTTTTTTCAGGCTTAAGAGCGATCTACGCCAGCTTGCTTCTGAGTGGTTTGGCACTGTTTTTGATTGGTGCTGGTATCACCCTGATGACTGGACGGAGTATTTTCTATTCTGGATTTCGTCAGGTTATCTTTGGCTTCATCGCTGCCGCAATTACCTTCACCATTGGACGGTTGATTGGACACGCCGTTGGTGCCTAACGGCAATTAGACTGATTGCTATTCTTTGAGTAGTTCGGTGTTAATTAAGAATATTAGCTTCGGTTACTTTTCATTCTGACATTGGAGGGATAAATTTTTTCATACTGGAGCTTTCTATCACCACATTTGAAGTCAGCCAAAAATTGTTTCAAGATAAATTTGTTGGTCTCAAACTTGTATGTTCCCAGAGTTCCACAATCACCCAGCGCCCCGTATTTCTGTAACATGAGCAGCTCCTGGGTCTGTTTGTTAAATTCCGGGATTCCAGTGATAAAATTGGACTCTGACTTAGAAACTTTACGATATTCCAGCTCAAACTGAGTCAGATTCAGGGGCTTTACTTCCATAGTAGTAGGGGTTTCGGTATAGAGGTAATACTCATAAGCTGGTTGAGATGCACTTAAATAGCACTCGACTTGGGCAATATACTTTCCCGATGAAGCTTGGTAAAAGCTAGAGTGTTTTAATGCTGTTAAGTCAAAGCCATACGGACAAGCTCCCAAAGTTTCTATAATCTTTTGCTGGAATTGCAACATTAGTTCTTGCGCTTCTTTATATTGCGGGTGATTTGAGGGGATGTTCTTCAAATTTTCTACCGCTTTCATGTATTTTTTCTGCTCGGCTAGCTGATTGATTTTTTCGAAAGCTTGGCCATCTGGAACAATAACTTTCAACCTTTCCTGATTTGGGGGTAAGTTACCTGTCTGTATAGCCAGCTTATTGTTGAAAGGCACATAACTAACTACAAGTAATGGCAACCCTAGGATAACTACTAATCTGCCTAAGACTTTCTTAATCATTACGGCTACCAGTTTGAGGCGGGACAATATAGCGCACAACGACTGTAGCCAGCGCTACTATCTAAGTTGTGTGGGAAAATCTGCTCCAATCACAATAGTGACATCCGACCAGATGTCACCCGTTGCAGTTACGTGTACATGCCCCAGACCCAGCGCGCTCTGTACTGCACTAGCATCTTCTGGATTGCCGTGTTGAGCAATAATCTGAGTCTTTAGGGCAGATTCAGCACTCGTATCAATCTCATGGTCAGTAATATAAGCATGGCTGAACCCGTGTTTCCTCAGGAAAGCAACTGTACGCTTGCTTACCTCTGGTTGACCTGTGGCATGGGCAACTGCAACTCTCAGTTGACCGCGTGAAACAGCACTCGCCGCTTCACTCAACCCAGAGTTACTAGCATCGAAGTAACGAGCCAGAATCGGTGCTGCGGCTTGATGGTCTTCAATCCAGTAGCTGCGGCGATACTCATCAGGGCGGCTAAATCGACCAGGTAGCATCAGAAAGTTGTTCCGCTCCCTGTCACTCGTCAATGTGGCATGAACTAGAGCCAATATTTCTTCTACCGACAAGTCAGTGTCAATGTTTGACTGTGCAACATCTATAATTTGCGGCAACTTCCCAAACGTTGCCGGTTGCAGCAGGGTTTGCATAATTGCCTTTAGGACTTCTTGCTGCCGCTGCACGCGTCCAATATCGCCTAACTTATCATGGCGAAAGCGGACATACTCTTCCAAACGACGACCATTTAGCTTTTGCCGACCTGGCAGAAAGTGGATATTCAAGTGTTGAGTTTGGTCTACATAGTCCATCCGCTTGGGAGCGGTCACTTCTACACCACCTAATGCATCAACAATCTGAATAAATCCATTTCGGCTCAATCTGACATAGCGGTCAATTGAAATGTCTCCAATCTGTTGGCTGACAGTCTGAGCTGCGAGCGCTGCCCCGCCCACCAAGTTGGCCCAATCGATTTTAGCGTTCCGTATTCCTGGTAAGTGTACTAAGGTATCTCGGGGAATTGAAAGTACATTAATTTGGTGGTTATCCGGCAAGAAGCGCACCAGCAGCATGGTGTCACTACAACTTGAGAGGGCTTGAGCCGAAGTAGATTTGGTACTTAAGTGCGGACGATCAAAGTTGTCGTCGTTGTCAATGCCTAGAATCAAAATATTGACCGGGTGAGTCAGTTGGGCAAATGATAGACCCGTCCCGGAGAGGCTCGTGCCATCAAACACCCCTGCCTCTTTCTGGGTGAGCTGGCTTGAACTCAAAGGTTTACTGGCAAAAGAAATAGCGAGCAGTGCCCCTGCTGTAGCTGACACCAGCGCCACACAAGTCATGCCCAGCCCCAACCAGAGCCAAGGTCTAGATTTAGCTTGATTTGACTTGTGCTTAATCGATTTGTCAGCGGGTTTTGATGATGGTGGTAGGTCAGGGCTTTTTTGAACTGGCATTGGCTTCCTCACGCACGCAAAATTGGCATCGACCAAAGCAAACGATTAGTTAGTAGCTAATCGCGCTTGAACACTTACGTTTCTAAATATAGTGCTCTCGAAGTCAGCTTTGTCCCAATCGCTCGATCAAACACGTTGCAATACGACGGGCAGATCCTGGTTTCCCCATCCGGCGGGGGCCATTTTCGCCTTTGCTGGAATGATCAGCACAGGTTTACCTAAACCCACAAATTGTTCTGTGGCAGTCCCAGTCATTGCGATCGCTATGTCTGCAAGCTGCAAACACTCTTTATATGTGTGTTGGGTAAGAATCAAATCTGCATTTTGATGGCTAAATGTCAATGCTCCTGGGTCTGGAATTGGTGCCCCCTCGCTGCTCACTTGTTGGAAACCAGCATCTGCCAGAATTTGGCTTCAGGGTTCTAGGCTTAACCATGGTGCGATCGCTCCTAAAAATAGCAGTGATCGATTAGGGAAAGTTTCAAGCAAAGCAGCCACAGACACCAGCATTTGCTGCCAGTTGACGTAGGCTTCCGGTAGTCTAGAGCCAGGGAGCAGGGTAAGGTGAGCGATGTCTGCGGCGAGCTTTGCCGACGCGCTTGTTCTTGGCGTTCTGCATCTGAGCATTTTGTTTCGTTTTCAGCTTGAGCACACCCACACAGCTTTTTAGTTGTCGAGTTTTGCCCCGTTGGACTCCTGTAACTTGTTCGATCAAAAAAGGGCAATGTTGGGACTTATGTATTCTAATATCTGCCGTCGAACACTTTTTTCAATGGTTTCCAAGTTGGTCAGTTCTGAACTTGGAGTATTTCTATACAGGATGGCTGCAATCTCGCAGAACCTCCTTTCGAATGTGGGCTTGCACCTGTTCAACTTCTTCGGGGGTCATATCCATGCTTGGGAGGCTTCACTCATTTCCCTCTGCTGGATCGCCTATCTGAAGCAATTTGTCCAAATGAGATGCTCCCTTTTTTTTCTAACCAAATCTTACTTTTTCTTACTAGAAAACCGACATTCTTAGCTGTGAGCGCGAATAAAATTGTGGGATATGGACGTATTTGTTTTCAATATTCGCTCACGCTTGCTAGCTTGCTTTTATAATAATTAGAAATTATCATTAGAACGATAGCGGTGAGCGTTTGAGTAGGGAATAAGCTCTGCTATTTTTTGCTTTGTGCCACCAGGCTCCAAGGGACTATAGGTTAGGTTGCACATGAAATACCAGGTTATTCTACAGCATAGTGAAGAAGACTGCGGGGCCGCTTGTCTTGCTACCATTGCCAAATATTATGAGCGTACTTTTACGCTAAACCGCATCCGGGAAGTGGTAGGTACTGCAGGGTTAGCGCATCTCAAACCCTATTGACAGGCGGCTCATAGTAAGGAGTTTGAGTCTGAGAGAGCCGCCGCCAACACAGAAAGCATATACTGATCATTCATAGCGGCTCGTCGTGACTTCTGG
>JAABUQ010013114.1_pt1 | contig 10131 bp, 11 predicted proteins | sample 5560001 | NCBI WGS metagenome assembly JAABUQ01 (sample SAMN10711888, study PRJNA513371) | rock metagenome | isolation source: Antarctica rocks | place: Antarctica: Victoria Land, Finger Mt nord | collected 2015-12-18 | reverse complement strand
GGAACGCGGACAGATTACCACCGGCGCGCCCAGAAATCCCTCGCCGTATCCCGGCCGGAGATGCTCGCGAGGAAGCCTCACGGACAGGTCAAAGGGTAGTTTTGCAAGATTGTGGGAGGGTTGGTAATGCCCCCTTGCGGGGTTCCCGCCTTCGTTGGGAAGAGTTGACGGCGGTAGATGAAGCCGGCTTCCAGCCACTTGCGGAGGATTACCTTGTCCATGGGGACGTTGGCGAGCAACCACTCGTGGCTGATGTTGTCGAAGCAGCCCTTGATGTCACCTTCCAGCACCCACGACGCGCCGCTTCGCTGTGCAAGTGCGATGAAGCACTGCTCCTGCGCGTCGGCCGTGGAGCGTTCAGGCCGGAACCCGTAGGAGTCCCGGTCCGCCGTGGTTTCCGCGACCGGGGCCAGGGCCAGCAGGTGGAGTGCCTGCATTGCTCTGTCCCGCATCGTCGGAATGCCCAGCGGCCGCATCTTGCCGTTGCTTTTCGGGATGAACACCCGCCTCAAGGGGCGCGGCTGGTAGCCCCGCCTCCGGAGCGACAACACGGCTTCGGATTTGGCGTCCGGCGTGGACCAGGTCTCCCCGTCCACGCCGGGCGTCTTGCGTCCGTTGTTCTCGGTGACACGCCTCACGGCAAGGAGCTTGCCGCTCAGCGAGTGGGTCAGCAGCCACTGCAAAGCCTTGACCTTGCCCCAGCGGCCTTCCCGAACGGCCTTCACGATCCGCACTTGTAGCCGCCTGACGGTCTTGTGGTGCCCAGCCCAGTCGATGCTGCGCCAGTCCACCTGTTCGCCGGAGGACGCACACGCTGCGATTGCTACGTCCATTTGCCTCTCCTCCTTCGGGGTTCCCAAGTTCTCTCGTGAAGCGAAACCAGGAGGAAGTCTGCGCCGTTGCCGGCGGGACGATGTCGCCCGGAGGCTCAGTCCCTATCCGCCCCGTTACAGAGCGGCGTTCGCTTTTTCCTCCCTCCTCTACCTTCCCTCCATCATCCTTCCTTGCGGTCGGACTGCCACGCCGAGACGGGGCGGAGGGCCAGGCTTACCGTGTTCCGCTTGAACAACACGAATGGGTTAGACCCTGCCTTGACTCCGGTGAGTTCGCGTCCTTGTGCCCCATGTGACTGCTGGAACAACCACCCACGTACCGTTTTGGTCCAAGCCTGACAGCAACTTTGGCTTGTTCATCGTAACGAAGCATAATCGGCAGTTCACTTGCGTTGGTCATACCATTCAGCCTCACGCCCCTCCGCACGTTGCTTGCAGATACGGTTCGACCTCACGGCCTCCCCTCGCCCGTTGCCGGGATGGGCCACTTTGTCGGATCAGCTTCAAACCTCCCATCTCTGGTGACGCCTGTGATCCTAGGCTACCGCTGAAGGAACAGCGGGTCTGATGCGGCAGCGTTGCTTCCGCTCAGACAGTTGCTCAAGCGACCTCACGTCGCACAGTCCACGTCGATGTCCGGCGGCTCCCGCCGTTCGGCAGAGATGAACCTCTCGAACAGCAGGCCAGACCGGACAGGGTCGATGCTGGTGATGCCGAGCACGTAGCAGACGGCGGAGTTAGCGGCGGAGCCACGGCCCTGGCATAGGATGCCCTTGCTGCGCGCGAACCGGACGATGCTGTTCACCGTCAAGAAGTAGGGGGCGTAGTCCAGCTCGCCGATCAGCCGCAGCTCGTGCTGCAGCTGCCGCGCAACGTCCGGCGGCAGACTGTCCGGGTAGCGTAGCGGGACGCTTGCCGTGACCTGGCGTTCCAGCGCCTGCTGCGGCGCCTCTCCGGGCAGTTCGCACTCGTTTGGATACTGGTAGCGCAGATCGGACAGGCTGAAGCGGCAGCGGCCGGCGATCTCCAGCGTCCGCGCCAGCGCCTCGGGATGGCGGGCGTAGAGCCGCACCATCTCATCGGGCGCCTTCAGGTGGCGGTCGGCGGAGCGCTCGCGGCGGAACCCGGCGGCGTCGATGGTGCAGCCCTCTCGGATGCAGGTTACGACGTCCTGCAAAATACGGCGCGCGGGCAGGTGGTAAAGCACGTCTCCGGTGACGACCGTGGCCACTCGTGCCGCCGCGGCCATCTCGGACAGGACGTGCAGCCGGGCGGCGTCACCGGGTCGGCGGCGCAGGCTGAGCTGCAGGTAGCACCGGTCTGGAAAGCCTGCGGCCAAGCGTCGCAACTCGCCGGCGAGGTCCTCGTCAGGGGCGTCCGGGAGCAGGACGAGGAGCAGGCCCTCGCCATGCGCCGCCAGGTCGGCCCAGGCCAGGTCACAGCCGCCCTTGCCGGTGCGTGCCTTGCCCAGGGTCAGCAGCCGGCACAAGCGGCCATAGCCAGCGCGGTCCAGCGGGTAGGCCAGCACCGGCAGGCCGTCCCGCAGGTCGAGGCGGCAACCGACGACCAGGCGCACCCCGGCCTCGGCAGCACGGGCATGGGCGCGGGCGCGGGCGATGCCGGCCAGTGTGTTGCGGTCGGTGACGCCCAGGGCCGGCATGCCTACGGCTTTGGCGGTCAACATCAACTCCTCGATGTGGCTGGCGCCACGCAGGAAGGAGTAGTTGGTGGTGACCTGCAGCTCGACGTAGCCGGGCACGGCGGCTCAGGCCGGGTCGGCGTTTGGATGCCGGTGCCGGCTGGTGCTGGGAGCTTTCGCCTCACGTCGGCACATGATTACAAAACCCGAGCGTTCGAGGTGGCGGACCAGGCGATCGACGGTGATCTCCGCCATTAGGTTGTCGGCGTGGTGGACCCGTTTGCGGCCCTCATAGAGCAGCCCGAACGACAGGCTCTCCTTGATCTCCTGGACGGTCGCCGGACGCAGGGCGGCCCTCTCGTCGTCGCTCATGCCATGCCGCCCCTAGAAGAAGCCGTGGGGAAGCCAAACGGCGTTACCAGCCGCAGAATCAGGGCTGACAGCCTCTTGTCGAACTAGCCGCACACGTCGTCTGACCAGGGCAGTCTCGGCGCTCAGCATCTCGACAGTCGTGGTCCGGGTGTCTGTCCGTGTCACATGCAGGCCCTCCTACGGACAGAACGTATAGTGAACAGCAAGGTTGTAAAGCAAGATCGACGGCCCACGCGGGCACGTCGAAGTCAATTCGAACCCTGCCAGGGAGATGCTGCACGACCTGGAGGTGCCATATCAATTACGGCGCACTACGCGACGATTCGCGCCGGTCCATGGATCATCGCACGGCGTCCTCGACCCAGGTCACCTACCAACCCACTGTCGCCGGCTCACGCCGCTCCTTGAAGGTCGGGACTGCCATCTCATGCCGTTCGCCGGAGGCGGTGCTGCGCCGGGCCGAGCGCATTTACCAGGGCGGCTCGATCTTTAGAGCCCAGGTCAGAGTTCCGGTAAATGCCGTAATGGGCCTGCACCGGGACTGGTTTCCGGGCTGGGTTTAATCCAAAGTAGTGGAGTGACGCGCGAGCCCAGTTGGTTCGGGTCCGGTCATCAGAGGCGGCGGCCATGGATCATCTCTTGGGCCAACCATGTCCGACACTGACCGAGCGCGGCATCGTGCCTTCTTCGAGGCCTATGGCCTTACAGTCTAGCAATCGACTTTGCCCTACCGCGTTTAAGAGATCATTTGCGCCGGCTTTACTTTATCCTCTGATAAGTGAACGAACGACTGCTTCTAAGACCGAGGCCATCATGCTGATGATAGGTGTACGACGGCGCGAGCGGGCCATAGCCATTTTCTAATTAGAGTATTGAGAACATATTACTAAAACCTGTAGTATAGCCATGTACGGAATCAATATCATTGGAAGCCAAGCTCTACCATTTTTAATTGGGATTGTAGTCGCTCAACGCGACTTCTGGTAATATCAGCGACCTCAGACCAATAATTGCATGGAGCTATGCTGCCAGGAAGCGGATCGTTGATATGAGAGACATGCTCAGCCTGAAGATCTCGGTATTTTGCCCAGGCAGCTTGAGTTTGCCACAACTCACGATCTTTCTTAGAAGGATCAAGGCGGGCAAGTATGCCTTGTAGATCAGCTTCCGCCTGGTCGGCTCGCTTTTTTGCCTCAATGTTCATATCGCCTTGTGTTATGGGATACTTGCCATATAGCTTACTATTGATGGCACTATCAGTAGCTCTTATGAAGTTTTCCGCAGCCTTAAGAAACACCGGAATATCCGTTGCTGCATATGGTTTTTCATTCGGCAGTTCATGAACTACAATATGGCGAGCATCAAAAATGTTTGAAAGACTTATTCTCATGCTTGCTAAATCACCGATTATGGGTGTGCTGGGCTTACCATAAATCTCATGCTGAACTCGATCCACTACACTTTCGATTGCATAAAAATATCTGTTCCTATAACTGTGCTAATCGCAAACGCTATATCAGAAAGCCGATTTGTTGAAACGCTATGCGCAACGAGTTCACCTAACGTGATCTGCTTTCCATGCAATGCGCGTGTGATCGCATAATCGAATTTCAGCCCGGCAGATTGCACTAGAGATGCTGCATTATTGATAAAAGGTTCGCCATGATCAACCATCTTGGTTATCCAAGCGCGCGTCGCAACCTCAAGGATTGTGACAAGGCGAATGACTACAAAGTCGCTGGCATTGGCGAGTGGGCCATCCCCGTCATTCCAGTCGTGGGAAAGCGTATGAATAAACAGTTCTGCTAATGATGGGTGAGGCTGCCCTCTCTCACGCAATGCTTCTATCTCAGCAACTCGATCTCTTGTGGCCATGCTCGATGCTACCTGGCAGTTTTACTTACTTCATTATAGCTCCTTGTAGTCAATCGGATAGCCCAGCGAACTCTGCATCAGCCTAATGGTAGTGCTTGGCGACGAGCGCGGGCGGGTGCGAGGGCCGGAGGAAAACCTGGACGTGCAGAGGGCATAGCATCGAGTGCCATACAGACGGCGCAACGGGTGAACGCGACAGGAACTACCGCGTCCTCAGAACGTGGTAAGCAATTGCGAGACGACTGAATGAAATCAGCGATGCTCATCTTGGTTCCGGCTTAGCATTGTCTGCATGAGACCCGATGCAATGCCTCCTGGCAGACTGGAACCGCAGCTCTGGATCAGAGGAATGTTGCCCCTGCGTGACCGTCGAGTAGGTCGGCCGTCTGCACGTAGTCCGACAGGACCTGCACCGACTTGTGACGGCTGACCTCGCGCATCTTCCAAATGCTGGCACCGGCGGCGGCGGCGGAGGTCAGGAAGCCCGACCGGAGCGAATGCGCGGCGAACAGCGCCGGATCGAGCCCGGCGGCGGCGAACCGGGCCTGGACGATGCGGGCGACGCCGCGGTCCGACAGCCGCGCGTCGAGCACGCGGCGCCCGTTGGTGGAGAGCGGGCGGAACAGCGGCCCGCTCTCGATGCCCGCGCGATCGAGCCAGCGCCGCAGGGCTTCGACCGGCTTCAGCCGCTTGCCCGCCGGCACGCCGATGGTGGCGCCCTGGCCAACCTGGTCCGTCTTGGAGCGCCGGATGGTCACACGCATCCCGCGCGCGTCTGCGACGAGGTCGGCCACGTCTAGCGCCACCAGCTCACTCCGGCGCATCGCCGAGGCCATCCCGAAGCTCAGGATCGCCCGGTCGCGCAGATCGGCCAACCGATCCCCGTCGATGCGCAGAAGGACGGCGAACATCAGGTCTGCCTCGGCGGCGGTCTTCTTCTTAGCTCTCTTGGTGCGCGAGCGCCGGATGCCGGCCAAGGTCTCCAGCACGAGCGCGCCGCCTGCCACTCGGTGCGGCACCTCGAAGCCGGCCCGGCGATGGATGTAGCCGATTGCCGAGACCTTCCGGGTCAGCGTCGGCGGCGTCAGTCCGCGGTCGGCCTCGGCGCCGAGGTACACCGCAAGCGTATCCGGATGCGCCGGCAGGCTGGTCCGCCCGCGCTCCCGGCACCACGCCGAGAATGCCTGCCAGTCGCGCTCGTACTTGTGCCGGGTGGCGTCGGCGCGGGCCTTGTCGAGGTAACGGCGCGTGGCGGCGATCTCGGCCGCTGGAAGCGGCGCGGACGGGGGGAGAGGGGCCGGGGGCAAATTTGTCCCGTCAGGCGCGATCACGTCGTTCATGGCCGCAGCCTAGCCCAATTTTCTTCCGGCTGCCCATCTACTTGCGTTGGGTCCGGGAAGGTAAATTCCCGGACTCAACCCTTGTGGGATGCGCTTGGGAATTGAAATCTGCATCATGCGCCCGCGACCGTGACACTGCTGGCGCTGGTGTTGCGAAAGATGCCGGGCATTCCTGGGCATAGAAGCCCGCAGCGGCCGGAAGGTCGCCATCATCGGCCTCCGACGCGCCGCCATTCGCTATCTCCACGGGCTCGCAGGCCCCTCGTGCCGACCGGCGATGCGCGCGTCGCGAAGACAATGGCCGGCATAAGCAGTGACGCCGCGGAGCTGAACCAGGTTTCCGCCGAGAAGCCCCCTGCCCCGGATGGTCGTGCTGCGGCAGATGCTGGACGGCATGGGGCACGACCTCCCCCCTTGCGCGACCGCGCGCCCATCCTGGTCGGCTTCGCCCGCGCGCTCCGGCGCTGCGAACTGGCTTCCATTCAGTTCGAACAGCTGTATGAGAGCGACAAGGGGCTGATGCTGGCCCTGCCGGGGCCCAAGAGCGACCGGGATGGCAAAGGAGTGCTGGTCCCCCTGCCCTTCGGCGTCACCGAGTTGTGCCCGGTGCGCGCCTTACGGCTTTGGCTTTGGGCAGCCGAGATCACCCCCGGGACAGTGTTCAGGAGAGTGTGGCGCCGGTCGACGCGCAAGCGCGGTCTCGATGTCGCCTGACACCGACCAGCCTGTTCCTGGTAGCCAGTCAGAGTCGGCCCACCTCACAGAGCTCGCGATGGGCGCGCAGGGGATCAAACCGCGGAATGTTGCGCGGATCTTCCAGAGCAGGGCCGCCTCGGCTGGGCTTGACCGGTGTCGGATGCGCGGCCACAGCCTCAAGCGTGGGGCACTGACCACCGGCATGGACAACAGCGTCTACCCTATGGGCCACAAGCAGCTTGGCCAACACGAGAGGTACAATGTCCTGGACGGATACCTCGAACTCGGAGAGAACCGTTCCTGAACCATGCCCTGAACGGCATCCTTCGAGTAAGTGAACCAACGCAGTCCTGTTGCGGACCACACTCCTCGCAAACGCCGCAGTCGCCTTGAAGCGTTGAAACATATACTATACGTCGATATTACCTCTACCAAACGTAGAGTTTACGTTTGCCAAAGGTTTACCTATCGTAATCTGAAGGTATAGCAGACGATGAGTAGACGTGTGGAAAACCTTTCCGCTAGGGTTGCGAACCGTCTGCGGTCTACCCTCGGCAAACGCTAGGTCTGCTGGATGGTGACCGCAGACCATTGGTGGAGTGAGCTATGCCGACAATTGTGTTTGCAACGCCTAAAGGAGGCTCCGGGAAGTCTACCTCGGCTGTGCTGCTCGCGACTGAGCTGGTAGCGAGTGGGGCGACGGTGACTATCATTGATGCGGACCCAAACCGGCCTGTCGCGCGCTGGGGACAACTTCCAGGCTGCCCCGCGTCCCTGATCGTACTTAGCGACGTGAGCGAGCGAACCATCGTCCGGACCATTGAAGAGCAGTCAGCAAAGACGTCCTTCGTGATTGTAGATCTCGAAGGGACTGCATCGCGGATGATCCCCTACGCGATGAGCAGAGCTGACTTGGTGCTGATTCCCACTCGGGGCTCTGTGCTGGACGCGGTCGAGGCTGTTGCCGCAATTCGCGAGGTCAAGCAACAGGAGGAGGTCTTCCGCATCCGCATTCCCGCCGCCATCCTGTTCACCTGCACGAGCGCCGCGATCCGGCCCCGCACCCTGTCGAGCATCGAGGGTGAGTTCGCTGCGAACGGAGTGCCCGTGCTCAGAACGCGGTTGCACGACCGCGAAGCGTTCCGGGCTCTATTCTCATTCGGTGGCACCCTCGCGAACCTTGATCCAGCCACAGTCCGGAACATCCCGGCCGCCATAGAGAACGCCAAGGCTTTTGCCCAGGAAGTCGTGGCTCTCCTAAGAGCTAACCGGGGGAGTGCAGCCGCATGAGCAGCCGAACCAGCATCTTCAACACTCCCACTAAGGAAGTGCTCGACACCAGCGACTTCGCCCCGCGCTTGCAGCCCGACCCGCGGCCGCGGCTAGAGGAGATCGACGCCGCTAGCGCCGGCGGCCGGTTCCAGAGCCGGGAGCCGGATGGTAAACCTTTGGTGGACGAGACGAAGACCAGGCGTCAACCAATGACGTATCGAACCGGCCGCAATGTCACGTTCAGTGCCAAAACGACCCAGCAAACTGTGGACCAGTTCTATGCCATCGCGCAACAGCAAGGCTGGAAGGCCGGCGAAACCTTCGAGAAAGCGGTTGCAGCCCTGCTACGCGATACCTCCAGCTGATCCGGCGGCGGTGGCAAGTGGAGCCTGGCTCCGAGCCCACCTGCGAAGATTGCCGGCGTGGCTTTAGAAGCCCCGCGAACAAGGATTGCTCCTTGGCCTGGAGGACGGTGCTGGCGACCATGGCAAGCTGGCCCGCCCATCGTTTCGTATGGCCTCACCCAGGTAGTAATAGGCCAGCGGTTGCGCTTGTCACGGGCATCCGGCGGGACAGTGCCGAGTCGGACTGATCTTTACCGGGACTTCGTGCTGCACCTGCGACTGATCTTTGTCGGGTTATAAGGAACTCTGTCGGGGTGTGGCCTGAACTCTGTCGGGAAGGCTACGAGGAGCGCCACATTGGTTTCAACGACTTGCAAGAGTTATCCCCTGATCTTTGCCGTCCATACTAATACTTAGAATCTAATATGTTCTCGCAAACCCGACAAAGATCAGCAAGACAGTCTCGGAAAGACCGGCCACATTGCCCTCACAAGCCAGGCAAGTGTAAGAGGAAGGTGGGTGTCCTTTGGGGAAGGTTCATAAGCTGATCCTCGATCACGGCAAGGAAGGGACCTTGCTGTTCGACATTGATCGTTCTGTGATCGAGGCGGCCGCCGGCTACATGGCCTCCGAGGACAACGACATTGGGTATCTGTTCAGTGGCTGGGCCCTGGCTGCCCTGCCACATAAGCGGCTCGCCGACGATACAGCCTGGCAGGTAACCACTGACCGCGTGACTTTGATCGTCCAACCGGGGTTGCGGCCTGCTGCAAATGGCACACCAGTCTCAGTCGGCGTCCCCTACGGCTCACGCGCTCGCCTGATACTCCTTTACTTGCAGACAGAGGCTGTGCGAACCAACAACCGTGAAGTCGAGCTTGGCCGCTCCCTCCATGCGTGGCTGCGGCGACTCGAAATCCCGATCGGCGGCAAGCAGATGGCCTCGGTTCGCGACCAAGCTGAGCGGATTTCACGCTGCAGGCTTTCCTTTCAGATCAAGCAGGGAACTCGGACGGGCCTGGTGAACCAGCATATCCTGGACACGAGCATGTTCATCGAGGACGAGGAGGCGCAAGGCGGCCTGTTTGTTGAGAAGGCCAGCCTGTCTCAGTCCTTCTTCGACGAACTGAAGCGGCATCCAGTGCCCGTTGAAGAAGCGGCTGTCAGGCAAATTGCAAACAATAGCCTCGCCTTGGACGTCTATTGTTGGCTGGCGTATAGACTTCACAGCTTGAGCGCACCCATAACGATCACGTGGAAGGCGCTGCACGGCCAGTTTGGCCAGTCCGTCGCCAGGCTCGACCACTTCAAGGATCACTTCCGGACGGTGCTCCAGCTCGCGATGAGCGTGTACCCAGAGGCCGATGTAGAAGAAGCGGACAGCGGCATAGGACTGATCCTCCGCCCATCTAGGCCTCCTGTGCAGCCCAAGACGTCAAGTCGTCCACGCTTTATCGCGGGTTCCCGATAAAGATCAGTCCCCGGCCGAGACTGAATTGCTGCAATAGACTACTAGGGTTGCAGTCCCGACAAAGATCAGTCTTGCTGTCGGTTAGCTTCAGTGGATGTCTCTCGATTTGGGGCAACGAACCTCGGCGCCCTGCCGGGGCTAACCTCAATGCTGTTCACTTTACGATTCGGATGGCGGCGCTGAAGTCGATGCGCGTGGTCGGCTGTGGCGTGCGCGGGCGCAATGGATAGCTGCTCATCTTGCGCTTGACCCCGCGCGGCACCTGCCTGCCTCGGGAACTCGCCACGCG
>JAABUQ010013113.1_pt1 | contig 10132 bp, 14 predicted proteins | sample 5560001 | NCBI WGS metagenome assembly JAABUQ01 (sample SAMN10711888, study PRJNA513371) | rock metagenome | isolation source: Antarctica rocks | place: Antarctica: Victoria Land, Finger Mt nord | collected 2015-12-18 | reverse complement strand
CACGACCTGGGACGACGTCGTGCGCGTCGCGATCATCCGGCTGCACGACCTCGCCGTCCTGTCTCGCGACAAGGCCGAGGAACTCCGGAAACCCCAACTCCTGGAGGAGGCAAACGGCTACGACCGCGACGCCCGTCACCTCGCCACGCTCCGCGGGTGAGCCCTAGCCGCCGCTCCCGTTCACTGTGCCAACCGAAGAGTGCCGCATGAAAGTGGACATCGCCGCCGCTCTTTGGGCTACCGGACGGACACCAGCCTCGGCTGCCCTCGGCCTCCGGCGCCTTCTGCAGCCGACGCTCGCTGGGTCGTCAGGGTGATCAGGATGAGGAGGTGACAGCCATCGATAACAGTGCGCTGGTCCGGCGGCTCGGCGTACTCGTGGAGTCGATCCACGCCGTCGTGTACTTCGCACCCGAGCCGCAATCGGCCTACGCACAGCTCGGCCTGAAGGGCTACTGGCGGGGCTACTTCGCGAGTCGGGCCGCGCCGCTCGGCGCGGCCGGACCACAGCTGGTCACCGCCTTGTTCGCCGGGTTCGCCCCTGAGATGGTGGCACGCGCGCTGCCCGAGGTGTGGACGCTCGCCTCGCCGCAGCAGGTGCAGGCCGCACGGCAGGCGGGCGCGACGGCAGCGTTGCACCGGCTCCTGGGCGACAGCCACCTGGAGTCCGTGGCTGCTGCGGCCGCGCTGACGGGCCGCTGTGTGCAGGCGCTGCCGTTGCCGGGGCGGCCGATGGCCGCCGCGCAGGCCGGGTTGCAGCGCCCGCACGAGCCGCTGGCGGCGCTGTGGCATGACTGCACCGTGCTGCGTGAGCACCGCGGCGACGGCCACCTGGCAGCGGCCGCGCTTGCCGGGTTGGTGTGGCCTGAACCGCACCTGCTGCCCGGCCGGCAGGTCGACGCCCAGCAGCAGCAGTACCGGGGCTGGGACGACGAATCCTGGCAGCGAGCCGCCGGCCCGGTGCGCGGACGCGACACCGCCGAGCTGGAGGCGGTCACTGACCAGCTAGCCGCGCCGGCGTACGAGGTCCTGGCGGCTACTGGCCGGGTCGAGCTCGCACGTCTCCTCGAGCCGCTAGCCCGCGCCGTGAGCGCGCAGCTGCCCTACCCGAACGCCTGCTACCGCTGTAGCCGACGGCCCGCGGCACTACTGGCCGCACCAGAGGCCCTCTGCGCCAGGTTGCCGACCAGCTGAGACGGGGGGACCGGCAGCACCGTCACGTCCGGGGTGCCGGCAGCTGGTGTTCGTCGGGTTCCGTCCTAGTCGTGTGGTTGTGTCCGTCGCGTGGCGGCTCTGGATGACCTCGTACGACCGGACCGCTATCCGCGTGCCTCCCGCTATGACGCGGCGTGGCTAATGCGCCTAGAGATGGGCCCGAACCCCCTGTGGCTGCTCGAGGACCTGTGCGGTGAGCTGGATCTACGGGACGGCATGCGGGTGCTGGACCTGGGCTCGGGCAGGGGCGCTACCTCGGTGTTCCTGGCACGCGAGTTCGGCGTCGACGTCGTCGCCGTGGACCTGTGGGTGGCGCCGCAGGAGGCGACGGCGGTGTTCGCCGATGCCGGCGTCACGGGCAGCGTGCGAGCAGTTCAGGCGGAGGCGCACGCTTTGCCGTTCCCCGCGGGGTACTTCGACGCGATCGTCAGCGTCGACGCGTTCGAGTACTTCGGCACCGCCGACAGCTACCTGGCCTACATCACCCGGTCCTCCAGCCCGGTGGGCAGCTGGGGGTCGCCACGCCCGCGATGACCCGTGAGGTACGCGAGCTCGGGGTGATCCCGCCGCACATCAGGGCCTGCGTCGGCTGGGAGGCTGCTGCCTGGCACACCGCTGAGTGGTGGCGCTTCCACTGGGAGATCACCGAGCTGGTGACCGTGACGTCCGCCCGTCTGCAGCACGGCGCCTGGCGCGACTGGTGGCTGTGGAGTCGTGCGGTAGCCGAGCTCGGCGCAGGTCACGGGAAGGGTGTCGATTCCGTTTTGGCGATGCTCGAAGCCGACCAGGGCCAGTTCCTGTCCTTCGCCTTGCTCGCCGCTCGTCGGAACAACCCCACGCCCTAATCGGTCGTTCGGCATCGCTCCTTGCGCGGACGGGGCGTCAGCACGTGCTGTCGCACGCCTGGCCGGAGCGACCGGGCGCCGCGCCGGGTTGCTCGGGCTCAGGCTGGCTGGTGTGAGAAGCGGGCGGTTTGCCGGCGGGGCTGGCCGTCCCACTCTGACAGCGGCGCGGACTGCCACCACCAATCCGGGTCGCAGGCCAGCCCGTCGAGGTGGACGCGGCCGGTGGTGGCCAGCAGCAGCTGGTCGGCGGCGACGGTGCCGGCGCCAGTGCGTGCGACGGTGCCGGTGGGCATCCAGGGAAAGACGCGGGTGACGGTCCTGGCGCAGACCTGGGCGGGAAGGGGGAGTGTGACGCCGAGCGCGGTAGCGGTGTCGTATCCGTGGACGAGGATCTCGGTGACTGCCATGCCGGTCCAGCCGGCGGCGTCGGCCTGGCCGCTGGGGTGCCAGGTCCGCCCGGTGCCCAGGTCGCGCAGCAGCCCGGCGAGCATGTAGGCGGCGGTCAGGACGTTGTCGAGCAGCTCCGATGGTGGCGCGAAGCTTTCGGTGCGAAGCGGCGGCAGGCGCCGGTCGGCCCGGCGGGCGACATGACCGCAGTAGTACAGCAGCGCGTCGGTGATGTGCTGCAACGCCCGGTCGGCGGGCCACAGGGTCGGGACGGCCAGCTGCTCCCAGCGCGGGTCCTGGTCGGGTACTGCTGCCAGCGGGGTCAGCGCCTCCGCTGCCAGGACGACGTCGGTTGGGGCTGGCTCGAGCATGGGATCATCCTTCTGGCTGCCTGCCGGGCAGGCGAACGGTTTGTCGGCGACCCGACGGCTGCATGCCCCGGGCGACTTGAGGGACTGAGGGGGCCGGCGGGTGGTCCTCAGTGGGATGACTGCGCAGCTGGTTGCTGGGCGTGGTCGCGGGCGACGGCGAAGTCGGCGGCGCGCAGCCGGGGGGCGCTCGCGGCGGCGGTGAGGGTGAGTAGGGCGGCACTGGCGGCGAACACGGCGGGCAGGCCGGCGGCGTGGGCGAGCAGGCCGGCGCCCAGGGCGCCGGCGGGTTGGGCGCCCAGGCCGATGAACAGGTAGGCGCTGCCGACCCTGCCGAGCAGCCGGTCGGGGATGATCGCTTGGCGTAGGGAGACGGTGACGACGTTCCAGACCAGGACCGCGATCCCGTTGACGACGAGCAGGGCGCCGGCGACCAGCGGGCTGCCGGTGGCGGCCAGGCCGGTCATGGCAATGGTGACGACGGCGACGGCCAGGCGGATGGCGCCGGCGGTGCCGAGCCGGGCGGCGAGGGGTTCGGCGAGCAGGCTACCGGCCAGCGACCCGGCGGCGCCGACGGCTAGCAGGACCCCGAAGCCGGTGGGGCCAAGACCCAGGATGCTGGCGGCGTAGAGCGCAGCGACGGCCCAGAAGGCGCCGGACACCGCCGCCAGGACAGCGAGTAGGACACACAAGATGCGCAGCAGCCGGTGACCGGCGAGCCAACGCAACCCTTCGGCTGTCTCGGCGGGCAGCCGCCGCAGCGATGCTGCCGGCGGGGGGCGCCGGGTAGGGTGCGCAGGATGAAAACGAGCGCCGCGGACAGCAAAAAGGTGGCGGCGTCGAGGGCGAACGGCAGCGCGAGGGCGACGGCGAACAGCACCCCGCCCAGGCCTTGGCCGGCGAACTGGCCGGCGGTGACCTCACCGGCTTGCAGCCGGCCGTTGGCCCGCTCCAGCTGAAAGGAGGCGACCAGCTGGGGGACCAGGGCGAGGGCGGCGCTTTCGGCGAAGATCTCACCGGTGCCCAGGACGAAGGTGACCCCGGCCAGCAGGGCGACGCTCAGGGCGCCGGCAGCGGCGGCCCCGGCGAGGACCGCGACGGTCAGGGTGCGCAGCAGGTCAACAACCCAGACGGTGCGGCGCCGGTCCCACCGGTCGAACAGCGCCCCGACCGGCAGCCCGAACACCAGCCACGGGAGGGTGCCGGCGTCGGCGACGAGCGCCACCTGCCGGGGGTCTGTGCTCAGATGCACGGCCAGCAGCGGCAGTGCGACCCGGCGTAGCCCGTCACCGAGCGCGGAGGCGGTCGAGGCCGACCACAGCCGCCAGTAGCGGCCACCCAACGCTCGAGTGCCGGGAGCGATTGCGGACACCGATGACCCGCCTTCTGTAACGAATATACAGTTGTGGCAGAACCTACAGTAGGGGATGGGTGAGCAGATTCCGGTGACGCAGGCCCGGGCAGAGCTGGCGGAGTTGGTCAACCGGGTGGCCTACGCGGGGGAGCGGATCGAGCTGACCCGGCACGGCAAGCTCGTCGCCGCCCTGGTCAGCGCCGCCGACTACCAGCGGCTGCAAAACCCCGGCCCGGTGCGGACAGTCGGCTTCACCCCCGCAGCCGACCCTGGTCCGCCGACGGCACTGCCGGTCGCGGCCGAGACCCGGCCCCCGCTGGCACCAACCGACCCAGGCTTCGATCCCCAGGCCTAGCCGTCCCAGGTGGCTGAGAGGCCCGTCGACCAGTCCCGCAAGCGCGATCCTTCCGCAACGGCCGCGCCGACCGGTGGGCGCGCGGCAGGCCCACGTTGTGGGCAACGCTGTCGGCAAGGACCCGGGGCAATCACAGGTGACGGCAGCGCCGTAGAGGTCCACGCCGGGTCCCTACCGGGGGCAGCCACGGTATGAGCAGGCATGAAAAGCGTCGGGTCTCTGTCAGCGGGCGCGTCTGCCCGCCGACGCCGGTGACAACACTCCCCAGGTCATGAACGACACAGGCGATCAGTTATGCCAGCGCCGGTAGCCCAACTGCAATCAGGTACTGGACGTCGTACAGCCTCCGCTGACCGGCACTACTCATCGAACCGGTCTTACGAGATAGCGCGACCTGCTGGTTCTCGTCGTCGGCGAGCGCGGGGGAGGGGTGCCGGTGGGGGGTCCGCTTGCGAGATGGGCAATGTGTTTGCTGAGCAGCCGATGGGCACCTGCGAAGGTGAAGCGGTGACGGTCGGCGAAGATCTCCACTTGGTTGCTGCCGGGCTGCTGCGACGCGGCGGCCGCGGCCTGTTGCTCCACCGTGCGCCAGCTCGACGTTGGTACCCCGACTGTTGGGATCTTCCTGGCGGCCACGTCGAGAGCGGCGAGACGCTCGACGAGGCCCTGCATCGCGAGCTCTTGGAGGAGCTCGGTGTCACCGCTGTCGTTACCGGGGATCGCTTCGCCCAGGTCCGCGGCGGGGACTTCCGCATGGACGTCTGGGTCGTCGACCAGTGGGATGGGGAGCCGGCCAACCTGGATCAGACCGAACACGACGCCCTGGCTTGGCTGAACCACCACGAGATGATGGCGCTCAGGCTGGCCGATCCTCGCCTCGCCGCACTCTTCGAAGCCGCGCTCCGCTGACCGTTCGTCTAGCGGGACGTCGCCCCTGGGACCCGGTCACGGTTCAAGGTCTGGGTCGGGCTCAGCCGGGGGACGCGTGTAGGACCGCGAGTTGACGGCTCTGCGCGACCAGCCGCCCGGTGCTGTCCCACAGCTCCATGTCTTCCTCGTGCAGCCCGCCGGCCGGGTGTCGGGTGCTCACCCGCGCGGCGAGCCAGCCCGCGGCGGGGCGGGCCCGTACGTGGGTGGTCAGCTGCAGGGTGGATGATCCGGTGGCGCCGGCCTCGAGCACGATCGGCGCCGCCGCGTCGACGAGGAGCGGCAGGGCGAGGGTGTCGGGTGGGCGGCGGTCGGCGAAGGCGATCCAGAACTCCGCCTCGGTGCGTCCGGTCGGCGCGCCGCGTACCCATCCCGGCAGCGCCGGGTGTCGAACATGGATGCGGTCAGTCATCGTCGCCCCGGCGAGCAGGTCTAGGAGGTGCGGATCGGCGTAGGGGTCGACGCAGTGGGCTGGGTCCGGAAGTTTGGGCGCCGTCGACTGGGCGTCGACCGGGCCGGGCTCGCCGAGATTGGTGCAGGTGGCCAGCGTGCGTACCACCTCGATCCCGTCCTGCACCAGTCGGGCCTGTGCTGTGACGTTGCGGCGCGTCCGCCCTACCTCCTCCACGACGACCTCGGCGGGGCCAGGCACCGCCGATCGGAGGAAGGTCGTCGACACGATCAGCGGATTCGGGTGCACCTACCACCTCGAGGAGTGCTCGAAGGCACACGGCGGTCGAGTAGCCGCCGTTGACCACGCCCCCCAGCGCCCGCCACGCGTCGTCGAGCTCGACGGCGAACCGGCCGGGTTCCGTCCTGGCCACCGGCCGGACGGCCCGGTCTAGCGCATACCCGGTCACGAGTTGTCCAGGAACGCGAGCAGGTCGGCGTTGACCTCGGCCGCGTGGGTGGCGTACAGCCCGTGTGGTGCACCGGGGTAGACCCGCAGGTCGCCGTCGGGCAGCAGGTCGGCGGTGGGCCGACCGGTCAGGTCCAGGAACGCGCTGGCGTCGGCGTCCCCGTGCAGTACCAGGGTAGGCACGGTGCAGGCCGAGACGTCGGCGCGGAAGTCGGTGCTGAACATGCTGCGCTGGCAGGCAAGCTGCACGTGTGGCGGCGTGGCCAGGCAGATCCGCATGGTGTGCTCGGCGAAGGCCAGCGACACCCGATCGCCTCCCGACCCTAAGGCGAAGTAGTCATCGCGCCGTTGCTCGAACCACTGTGCCCGGTCGGCGGCGAACTCGGTCAGCGCACCGTCGATCATCTCCGTCGTCAGCCCGAACGGGTGCTCGGCGGTGTTCAGCAGCATGGGGGTGGTGGGCGCGAGCAGCACGACCCTGGCAACCCGGTCGTCGCCGTGCCGGGCCAGGTAGCGCATGATCTCGCCGGACCCCATCGAGTGCGAGACCAACGTGGCTCCGCGCAGGTCCAGGGCGACCATCAGCCCGGCGAGGTCGTCGGCAAGGGTGTCGGCGTCATAGCCCAGCGCTGGCACGTCGGATCGGCCGTGGCCGCGCCGGTCGTAGGCCACGCAGCGCCGCCCCGCGGCCAGTAGGGCGGGCACCTGGTGCTCCCAACAGGTCCGGTCCAGGCTCCAGCCGTGCAGCAGCACGACCGGCTGGCCCGCGCCGAGATCGTCAAACATCAGGCGGGTGCCGTCATCAGTCACGTAGCCGGCCATTAGCTCTTGACCTCCGACCGAGTCAGGATGTCGAGAGCCCGGTGGTCGCTGTCCTCGCCTCGGCAGAGGATCACCGACCCCTGCGCGAAGATGCGACGTAGAACGGCCAGCTGCTGGTAGGCCGGGGAGTGGTACCAGCGCTGAGCGCCGTCGGCGTCGGGGAACCCGATGACGATGAGGTCGCAGGTCAGCGACCCTTCCATGACCTGTGGTGAGCCGCCGTGGACAAGGAAGCTGCCGCCGAAGGGCTGCAGGGTGGCGTCGATGCCGGTGAGGTAGTCCGCAAGCTCGGCTCCTGGCTGCACCTCGTGCAGCAGGCCGATGGCGTAGCTCGCCGGTCGGGTCATGATCTCGCCGCTGTGGTCTGGCATGTCGATGCTCATCACTGACGCTCCTTCGCGGTCGGTGTCGGTGGACTGCTCCACCGTCGCCGGGATCGCGCGGCCAGTCGATGACCTGGCAGGTCATGCGACAGCTCGTCGTCAGGTAGCCGATTCGGCCAACCAACGCCGGGTGGCGCGGTCGGCGGGCAGGAACGTCTCGATCGCCAGCTCGCTGGCCGCGACGTCCAGCGGGGTGCCGAATGTGGCGACGGTGCTGAACAACCGCAGCGTCTGCTCACCGACGCGCAACACCATCGGCAGCGCGAACGCGGCGCCCTCGGACGCGTCGTGCTCCGGGTGCGGAAACGCCTCGGCCTCTGCGAGCAGGGAGTCCAGCGACGTGCTTGGCGCCGCGGCGGCGTGCTGGCGGACCTGGCGCAGCAGGTGCGCCCGCCACGGCCCCAGGTTCTCCAGGTGCTGCGCCAACCCGCGCGGGTGCAGCGTCACCCGGACCACGTTGACCGGCGGGTCCAGCAGCTCGGGGTCCACCAGCGCGCCGAGCATGCGATCCACCGAGGCGTTGGTGGCGACCACGTCGAACTCGGCGTCCAGCACCAGCGCCGGGTTGGGCAGGTGACCGTCGAGTACCCCGTCGAGCAGGTCCAGCAACGCACCGCGAGCGACCAGGTCGACCCGGGCGTCGGGGTAGGCCGGAGCCAGGCCCGCCCCGAGCAGCATCTGGTTGGTCTCGCGCAACGGGACGTCCAACGCGCCGGCGAGCCGCAGCACCATCTCCCGGCTCGGGGTCGCGCGCCCGGTCTCTACGCACGACAGGTGCCTGGCCGAGGTCCCCGCCAGCTCGGACAGCTCGAGCTGGGACAGCCGGCGGCGCTGGCGCCACCGGCGAATCAGCGACCCAGCGGGCTCGGTCGTGGTGGTCACAACAGTCACGGTAGGACCGAACCGCAGGCCGTGACGATGACCTGCCAGGTCATGGACGGGCCGGGCCGGTGCCCGCGACGGTGGGACCTGCCCGAGCCGGACCGACCGGCCCCGCCGACCAGGAGGCAACCACCATGACCATCTTCGACGAGCTCGCCCAGCGCTACATCGACACCTGGAACGAGACCGACCCCACCGCCCGTAGCGCCGCGGTGGATGCGCTGTTCACCACCAACGCCCGCTACGTCGACCCGATGGCGGTCGCCGAAGGACGCCACGCTATCGCGGCCACCATCGAAGCGGTGCAGAACCAGTTCCCCGGCTTCACCTTCCGCCTCGCGGGACCGGTCGACGGCCACCACGAGCAGGTCCGGTTCAGCTGGGAGCTCGGCCCGGCCGAAGGACCCGCCCCCATCGTCGGCTTCGACGTGGCCGTCCTGGACATCGCGGGAACGATCCAGACCGTGCTCGGCTTCCTCGACAAGGTTCCATCGGCCGCCTGACCGCGCAGACGCAGCAGGCTCTGAACACGACGGGGTCGGCTGCCGTCGCGGCGCATGATCGCCGGATGTGAAGGCGGCACTTCGCCGCTCGGTACCCCGGTGTAGATGGTCCACAACGGGTTCAACGCGGGGCTGCCTGTCTGCCGCCGAGGACATCACGACGACAGCGTCGCCGGCCTCGCCCGTGAGCCCACACCCTCCCACGCTCACTCGTCCTGCCCGTGACGGTGCGCCGGTAGACGATCGGTCACCGGGACCACTACGTGTGTCTGTCGTGGGGCTGCCACAGCAGCTTCTGCCTGGGGACCAACCTGCGGCGCGCCCATCGAGCGGCCCAACGGCGGACGGGCCACTTGCCCGCGCACCGCAATCCTGATATGCTAAGCGCGCTTACTACTGCTGAGGGAGCGAGCGCATGTGGACGACCGAGCACACTGCGATTACCGACGTCCAGCCTGCCGCGATCTGGGTGGCGCTGCGGGACCTGCACAGCGGCACTCCGCTGGGCGAGCACAGCGACCACTTCGAGTTGCACGGCCCCTTCGCTGTCGGCACCGAGGTGTCCGTGACCCCGCAAGGGCAGGACACGATGCGCTCAGTGATCGTCGAGCTCGACGAGGGGCGCAGCTATGCCGACAGCACCCGGTTCGGCGACCTGACACTGCTGTTCCGGCACACCCTCGATGCGCTGCCGAGCGGCACCCGCGTCACGCACCGGCTCGAGATCCACGGGCCCGGCGCGGACGAGGTCGGCCCGGAGCTGGGGCCTCAGATCAGCGGCGACTTCCCGATCACCATGGACGAGCTGTTCGCGGCCGCCCGTGCCCGGTCCGCACACACGCTCAGCGCCTGAGCATGTGGCGACATGAGCAGGGCCCTGCACAGCGAGTTCACCGACGCCGACCTCAGCCCCGGTCTGCTCCTGTGGCGGGTCACTAACGCATGGCAAGCAACCCAACGCGCCGCGCTACGCCCGTTCGACCTCACCCACGTGCAGTTCGTCCTGCTCGCCTCCCTCGCCTGGCGCCAGGGCGACCACCCGGTCACCCAGCGCCAACTGGCAGAACACGCCGGAGCAGACCCGATGATGACCTCCCAGGTACTCCGCAACCTCGAGGCCAAGGGGCTCGTCGAACGCCAGCCACACCCCACCGACGCCCGAGCTCGAGCACTGGCCGCGACCCGGGCCGGTGTCGATCTGGCCAACCGCGCCAACGCCGCCGTCGAGCACG
>JAABUQ010013112.1_pt1 | contig 10132 bp, 10 predicted proteins | sample 5560001 | NCBI WGS metagenome assembly JAABUQ01 (sample SAMN10711888, study PRJNA513371) | rock metagenome | isolation source: Antarctica rocks | place: Antarctica: Victoria Land, Finger Mt nord | collected 2015-12-18 | reverse complement strand
GGTCGGGAAAAAGCACGCTTTTGTCCATTTTGTCGCGCGTGTACCTGCCGACAGCGGGCACGGCGACAATCCGGGGGCGCATGATGAGCCTGCTGGAACTGGGCACAGGCTTTGACCCCGACCTGACGGGGACGGAGAACGTCTTCTTCAACGGGGTTATCCTGGGCCTGAGCAAGTCCGAAGTGGCGAAACGCTACGATGCCATATTGGACTTTGCCGAGCTTGGCCCCGCCACCATGGACCTGCCGGTCAGAATGTATTCGTCGGGCATGCAGCTGCGCCTGGGGTTTGCGATTGCCGTGCATCTGGACGCCGAGGTGTTGCTGCTGGACGAGGGCCTGGCCGTGGGCGACGAGGGCTTTCAGGAGAAGTGCTTCGCCAAGATTGAAGAGTTTCAAGGGCAGGGCAAGACCATCGTGATGGTGACGCACGAACTGGATCACATTGAGCGTTTAGCGCATCGGGTGCTGTGGCTGGACGGCGGACGCATCCGGCGTGACGGCAGCGTGGACAGCGTTTTGGCCGACTACCGAGAAGCGTTCACGCTTCAGAGGGGCGCGACGGCATGACGCAGCACGCTCCCCCCGATATTTCCGTGTCGATTGTCTCCTTCAACACGCGGGATTTGCTGCGCGCGTGCCTGCTGTCCTTGCAGGCACGGCAGGCCTCGGGCGAGGTGAGCGTGGAAGTGATTGTCGCCGACAACGGCTCGACCGACGGCACTATTGAGATGGTGCAGGCCGAGTTTCCCGCCGTGCGTTTGGTGGAAACCGGCGGCAATATCGGCTACGGGCGCGCGAACAACGCCGCGCTGGAAGACGCGGCAGGCCACTACTTTTTCGTGCTGAACTCGGACACAAACGTGGAGCCGGGCGCGCTGGCGACCTTGCGTGATTTTATGGACGCCCATCCCGATGTCGGCGCGGCGGGCGCGCAATTGGTGCTGCCGGACGGGACCATCCAGGCCTCCTGCGCCACTGACCCCAGCCTGCTGTCCGTATTCTGGGAGCAGACGTATTTAGATAAACTGCTGCCCGCAAACAAAGTCACGGGTGCATACGCCATGACGCACTGGGCTTACAACGACGCGCGGGCGGTAGACCAGGTTGCTGGGGCGTGCTTGTTCGTGCGGCGCGAGGCGTACCGGGCAGTTAATGGGTTTGACCCTGCGTACTTTATGTACTTTGAAGATACGGACTTATGCATCCGTTTGCGCCGTGCCGGGTGGCCGATCTGGTTTGTGCCGCAGGCGCGTATCGGGCATCATCTGGGGGCGAGCAGCGGAAGTGACTGGCGCGTCCGGGCGCGCATGATCGCAAGCTACAACCAGAGCCGCTACTACTATTACTCGCGCTACGGCGGACGCAGGCAGGGCGCGCTGCTGAAGGCGCTGACATTGCTGGGCGCGGGGCTGCGCCTGCTGGCATGGAGCATCGTCTCCGCCCGGCGACCAGCGGCGCGGGATCAGATGCGCTTATTTCGCGATGTCTGGCATCGGACTTTAGTTATGAAGGTGCAGAAAGTCTTATGACTGTTTCCATCGCATTGTGTACTTATAATGGCGCGCGGTACCTGCAAGAGCAGCTTGACAGTATTGCCGCACAGACGCTCCTGCCCGATGAGATGGTTGTCTGTGATGACGGTTCGCAGGACGAAACTGTTCCCATTCTGCAAAACTTTGCAGCACATGTGCCGTTCCCAGTGCATATCACCGTCAATTCGGTGAATCTCGGCTCCACGCAGAACTTCGCTCAGGCAGTTTCATTGTGCCGCCATGACTTGATCTTTTTGTGCGACCAAGACGACGTTTGGCGCGCGGACAAGATTGAAATGATGCACTCCGTGTTCGCCGCACGGCCCGAAGTAGGACTGGTGTTCACCGACGCCGATGTTGTGAACGAACACCTGATGCCGCTTGGCAAGCAGCTGTGGTCGTATGCACTGTTCACGCTTGACAAGCAGCAGTGGATGCGGCAGGGCAAAGAGTTTGACGTGCTTTTGGCCTACAATCACGTGACCGGCGCGACCCTGGCATTTCGGGCCTCGCTGTGTGATGTCGTGCTGCCGATTCCCGGCAATATCGGGCTGATTCATGATGGCTGGATCGCTTTAATGACGGCTGCCGTCATGCGCGTTGCTGCTCTAGACACTGCTTTGATTTTGTACCGTCAGCATGAGGCTCAGCAGATGGGTACGCGGGGTGGGCAACGCCCCAAAGTGCTGCCGCACGCATACTACCGCGCACACTTGAACCAATTGGAAACGGTCGCCTCACGCCTGCATCATTTCCAAGCCGGGCGCAATGACCCACTTATCACGCGCCGAAGCGAGCGTATCCAAGCCCAAATCCGGCATTTGCAGCGGCGTTTGGCACTGCCCGCCGCCCGTTGGCGACGGCTTCCTAGGGTGCTACTTGAACTGGCGGCAGGCGGCTACCATCGCTTTTCCAACGGCTGGCGCAGCTTTGCGCGTGATTTGTTTTACTAACACGTGATTCGTTTTGTTAAGAGTTAAGGAGAGAATATTGGATGGATAATACTCAGCGACGTTTCTCATATGCAGATTATGAAGAGGCAATCCGCGCGCCTGAGTATGACGCAGTGCGTGCGGCAGGCCGTGCAGCAGCTGCCAAATTTAGCGGCTGTCGGCGTGTTTTGGATGTTGCCTCCGGTCAGGGCTTCTTGTTGGATGCATTGCAGAATGCGAGAATTGAGGCTGTTGGCGTCGATAACGAGCCGGACCTTGTGGCAGCGTGCCGACAGCGCGGCCTGACTGTGTTCGGCGAGGATGCGCTTCAGTTCTTAAAAACGACCAAAGAACGCTTTGACGGCGTCAACTGCGCTCATTTCATCGAGCACCTGCCGTTTGAAGCCGTAGTGGACTTGGTGGAAGGAATACAGAGAGTCTTGCTGTCTCAGGGCCGGCTTGTGTTGCGCTGGCCCAACCCGCGCTCACTGGAGATGCAGCATATCTCTTTTTGGAAAGACCCGACCCATGTCCGCTTCTACGATGGGCAGCTTGTCGAGGCCGTGCTGACATTTTATGGCTTCAGCATTGACAGCGCACACCACGACCGGGCTTTTGCGCGAATCCAGCCCAACTTGCCAGGCGCAGTTTCCGGCAATCAAACCGCAGCTGCGCCGCGAGTGCTGCGGCAGACAATGGGTGGAAGAGTACGTGGATTGCTCAATGGGCCGCTTGGCTTTACAGGCTTGCACAAAATCCTGGCTGTGAGGGATCGAGTGGTACACCCGCAAAAAGTGCTGCAGCAGTTGGTGAAAGTGCCATTGGAAGCGGAAATCATTGCTCTGCGAGGGTCCGACCCAGAGATAAGTCAGACGTAATGCGCATCGGCATTGATGCCCGCACGCTTTCGGGACAGTACACAGGCGACCGCACCTACTGGCGCGGGCTGCTGGGCGGTCTTGCCTCCATAAACGCCCCTCATCAGTATTTTCTCTATACGCGCCTGCCGGTCCATGACCCGCCGCCCGGCCTGGATGCGCGCTTTACGTGGCGCATACTCCCCAAACCTGCCAATGACGCCCTATGGCTGCTGTCCGCGTTTCCCCGCGCGCTGAAGGCGGACAAAATTGATGTCGCCCACACGCAGTATAATATCCCCCTGCTCGGCGCGCCGTGCCCCGTAATAACCACCGTGCACGACATCACGTTCGCCCTGCACCCCGAATGGTTCCTGCCGCGCGACCGGCGGATACTCAACACATTCGTGCCGCGCTCCATGCGCCGGGCCTGCCATGTCATCGCCGACTCGGAAAGCACGCGCCGCGACATTCTGCGCCGCTACAAATCGCGCATTGCCGACGCCCACGTGTCCGCTATCCTGCTGGCCGTGGATGCCCACTTCGCGCCTCCGAGTGATGGGCAGGAAAGCGCGCGCCGGTTGGCGAACAAGAGGCTGGATTTAGACGACAGGCCGTATGTGCTGTCCGTGGGCGTGCTGCAGCCGCGCAAAAACCTGGGCACCCTGCTGGATGCCTTCGCCCTGGTGAAGCTCGGCCCCCATCCCCCATCGCACCGCCTGCTTGTGGTCGGCAAGCGCGGCTGGCTGGGGGAAGAACTGGACCGGCAGGTCGCTGGGCTGCCCGAAACAGTCAGCCGGGACATTGTTTGGACCGGCTACGTGCCCGATGCCGACCTGCCGGCCTTGTACGGCGGCGCGGATGCGTTCTGCTATCCGTCCAAATATGAAGGCTTCGGCCTGCCGCCCCTGGAAGCGATGGCCTGCGGCTGCCCGACCCTGTGCGCGCGGGCCTCGTCCCTGCCCGAAGTGGTCGGCGATGCCGCGCTGCTGCTGCCCGCGGAAAACTCCGGGGCGTGGGCCGATGCCCTGGACAAGCTGCTGGCTGCGCCGCGGGTGCAGGCCCGCTGGCGCGAGCGCGGATTGGAACGCGCCCGATTGTTTTCCTGGGAGCGCACCGCCCGCGCCACCCTGCATGTCTACGAGACCTGTGCCCGAAAGCCCATGCTCAGAGAAGACCCATGACCCAGACAACAATTGACCCCAAGCTGGTCGCCATTCTGGCCTGCCCTGCCGACGACAACCGACCCCCGCTGCGCCTGGACGGCGACACCCTGGTCTGCGACCAGTGCGGGCGCGTGTATCCCATCCGGGACGGCATTCCTATTCTGCTCGTGGAAGAAGCGTCCCCGCCCCGCTGACATATCAACAGGGGCATGCGCTGTTTGCCGGGGCAGTGTTTGGGCGTTCTCAAGGCGTATCCAGCGCGTACCGACGACGGAACAAACTCTTCCGTCGTCGGTACACGGATAAAACACCCAAGCAGCGCCCATAAAACACCCTCACAGCCAGGACAGCAAACCCTCGCCCGCCGACCGAAAGGGAGTATCTCTCAGGAAAATGCCTATGCAACTGACCCGCACCGGCCCGATCAAAATCGCCCTGATCCACGGCCCCAACCTCAACATGCTGGGTGTCCGCGACCCGGACATCTATGGGAAAGACGATTTCGCGACTGTCAATCAGAAGATACAGCGGCACGCGAAGCATCTGAGCCTGGAAGTGAGCATTCAGCAGTCAAACTCCGAAGGGGCGATTATTGACTTTGTGCAGGATGCCATGTCGTGGGCGAATGCCATTGTCATTAATCCCGGCGCGTATACGCACTATTCTTATGCCATCCGGGATGCCATCGCGGACTCGCGCCTGCCCACGATTGAAGTGCATTTGACCAATGTGCATGCCCGCGAAGAGTTTCGGCGCCATTCGGTGATCTCGCCGGCCGTGACGGGACAGATTGTCGGCTTCGGGCCGCATTCTTACCTGCTGGCCCTGGAAGCCGCCAAGAACTTGATTGAGGAAAGCCACCGGTGACTTAAGCTGGGGCGCTGGTCATTGCGTGGTGGTTTGTGCCGGGGGTATAAAACCCCCGGCAAATGCGAAGCCACGTCCTTCGGACGTAAGAAAGACTTGTGTCACTGACTGATGTTACGCAGTGGAAGTATGTTTCCCTGGAAAGAGCGGCAAGCCGGGGACATAAAGCCGTTGGCAGCGGCTGATGCCGGGGACATAAAGCCGTTGGCAGTGGCAAGTGCCGGGGGTGTAAAACCCCCGGCAGTGACGAAGCCCGGCCCTCGCGGGCGTAAGACATAGGTGGCAGTGGCCCTTCTTACGTCCGAAGGACGTGGCTTCACAGTTGCCGGGGGTTTGATACCCCCGGCACTCTGCGTAACATCAGTCACTGAGTCTTATCCCCGTGAGGGCATGCCTTGATCCTTGCCGAGGGTTTGATACCCCCGGCATTGTTGTTGAGCAGTGGCTACAAATTATACTGAATGACTTTGCGAATGTTGGAAATGAGGCTGAGCACTTCGGGGTCGGTTTGCAGCATGCTCTGAAGGCGGGTGGCGGCATGGGTGACCGCCGTGCGGTTTTTGCAGCCGAAGGTGGCGGCCAGAATGGTGACCGGCACAGCGGTCATGTCTTTCGCCAGGTACATGGCGGCCTGACGCGCAAAGGCCGGGTCGCCGCGCAGGCCGCCGGCCCGGTTGCTGCGTCCCCCGCCCGCGAGGATTTGTTCGCGGGCGACGCCGGTCTGGGCGGCGACGGTGTCAATAATCTGATCCACGCTGGGGCCGGCGGCGCTCATCGGCGCGGGCGGCGAAGCATTGGGCGGATAATCTTCGGGATGCCCGGACACGGGTGTTTCAGGCCGCGCCATGCGCTCCACAAAGTAGCCGCTGAGCACATCGCTCGCCAGCTGCTTGGTGATGGGGCTGCGGGCCAGCGACGCATACGCCATGAGCTTGACCAGCGCCCCCTCCAGGGCGCGGATGTTGCTCTGGATCAGGTTCGCCATGTACGCGATCACTTCGGGCGGGACAGGCAGGTTTTCCAGAAGGGCTTTCTTCTGTAATATCGCTTCCCGCATTTCCAGTTCGGGCGGGGCGATGTCGGCCACCAATCCTGATTCAAAGCGCGACTTCAGGCGGTCGTCCATCGTGCGCAGGTCGCGCGGGCTGCGGTCGCTGGTGATGACAATCTGCCGGTTCATCTGGTACAGCGTGTTGAACGTGTGGAAAAACTCCTCCTTGGTCTGCTCTTTAGACGCAATAGTCTGGATGTCGTCCACGAGCCAAATGTCCACGCTGCGGTACGCCCGCCGGAAGTCTTCGGTGCGCTTGTCGCGGATGGCGGCGACATAATGGTTGGTAAACGTCTCGCCGCTGACATAGGCAATGCGCGCGCCCGGCATGGACTCGCGTATTCGGTTGCCGATGGCATGCATCAGATGGGTCTTGCCCAGGCCGGGATTGCCGTACAAGAAAAGCGGGTTGTACAAGGTGCCGGGCGCATCGGCGACGTTGATGGCAACGTTGTAGGCGATACGGTTGGACTTGCCTTCCACAAAGTGCTCAAACGTGTACTTTTCCATCAGAGGCGCGGCGGCCAGTTCCAGGGCGAACGGGTTGCGGCTCAAGTGAGGGTCGGGGGCGGCGGGAGTGTCCCGCGTGGGCAGGGCAAGCTGCTGGTGGGCGGGGACGGGCAGCAGAGGCGCGCCGGGAACAGGAACTTCCTGACGGGCGGCCTGACGCAGAGGCAGCGGTTTTTCGCCCAGCAGCGGCTGCACAGCGGGCGTGGAAATCACAAAGCGCACCTGAACAGCGGGCGCGTCCAGATACTGCGCCAGATACTCGCGCAGCATGTGGGCGTATTTTTTTTCGGTGTAATCTTTGGCGAACGATGACCGCGCGCCCAGCACCACCACGCCGTCATCATACGACAAGGGGCGCAGAGGGTGCAGCCAGTTGTCAATAGTCTGCCGGTCCATTTTGGCGGGCAGGGCGCGCAGGGTGCGCTCCCACGCCTTGCGCAGGGCGATGGCATTGTCGTCTTCGCCCAGTTCCAATTGCTGCTCGCGGCCCTGACTATCGGGGGCGTTGTCGGGAAGGCGTCCGGGGTCAGGTTGGGCGAAGCTGGTCAAGGCGAGTGGGGTATCCTGGGCAAATCAAAGCGGCGGCAAAACAAAAAAGCGACCGGTGCGGCGGCAAAGCCGACAAGGTCACTCCGGCCTATTATGCCAAATGTCGGGCGAGTCCCGACGCTAGGTACGCCGGAAGCAACGGTGAATCCTGCGCCCGTATTGGGGGCATCTGTTGACGGAGGCGAGGGCGGCAGGCAAAGAGATGGGCGGGCACGCAGGCCCGCCCGTGAAGCTCAGAGTTGCGTATTTGCGGGAATGCGCTACGCCCCGATAAGGTCGCGCGCAGCCGCCATGACGGCATCGTAGTCAGGCTCAAGGGCGACTTCAGGGACAGTCTGAATGTAGCGAATGACGCCGTCTTTGTCCACCAGATAGATGGCGCGGGCCAGCAGGCCCAGTTCTTTGATGCGCACGCCGAAGGCATCGGCAAACGCGCGGTCTTTGTGGTCGGACAGCATCTGGATGTTGTCCACGCCTTCTTCTTTGGCCCAGCGCTTTTGGGCGAACGGCGTGTCGGCGCTGACAGTCACCACTTTGATCTTGTCGGCGGGAAGGGATGCCACATGCTTGTTGAACTTGCCGGTTTCCAGCGAACAGACGCTGGTGTCAATGGACGGCACCATGATTATCAAGACGGCTTTTTGGTGATTGTCGCTTAGTTCAGCGAACGTGGTGGGGGCGAGATCGGTCGCGGCCAGGGTGAAGTCGGGGGCGTGGTCGCCGACCACTAATTCCTGGCCGACCAGGGTGACTTTTGCCCCCTTAAACGTGATGGCATCGGGACGCTCCGGCGTGGCAGTGGCAGTCATAGCGGTGTTCTTTCTCTCAGGGCAAAGGATTTGGCGGGGCTTTTGCTTGAGTATACCCACTTTGCCTGCGGCATATCGGGGAAGGAGAAGTGAGACGCGCCGTCGAACGGTTTCCTATAATGGAGCAATGGGTCTTTTTTGATATTGGCGACGTGCTGTTTGACGAAAACGCGCAGCATCAGTGGCTGTTTCACACATTGCTGCAAACCCTGCGCGCGCACGGCAAAACTGTGGAATGGGACGACTTCAACCAGACACGCAAGCGGCTCGTCTCGGAGGGGCCGAACCCGGAAGCCGCGATCAAAGACACCCTGGCGTTTTATTGTGTCAACAGCAGCGAGACCGAGACGCTCTGGGCGGAAGCACGCCATGCCTACATGGAGATGCGCAAGCCCCGGCCCTACGGCTTTTTGCTGGACAACATCACCGGCGTGCTGGAAGACTTGAAGCGGGACTTCCACCTGGGCATTATCGCCAATCAGCACCCGCCAATCGCGCAGGCACTGGAAAACTACGGGGTCGCTTCCCTGTTTGACATTATCATAATCAGCGAGACCGTGCATCTGTTCAAGCCTGACCCGGCCATCTTTCGGCTGGGCTTGGAGCAGGCGCAAACCGCGCCCGCCGAAGCCGTGTTTGTCGGCGACCGCCCCGACAACGATATTGGCCCCGCCAAAGCTCTGGGCATGCGAACCGTCCGCTTCAAGCGCGGCATCCAGTATGTCTATTTCAATCCCCAAGACCCCGCCCAGACTGCCGATGTCGTCGTGGAAGACGTGCGCGGCCTGGCCGATGCCGTGCGTCAGGCGGCCAGTTTAGAAACACACCCCACATGATATTCAATACGAGCAATTATGATTATTGAAGCCCGCGAAGACGTTGTGCAGTTGGAAGGCGAGCTGGATAAAAACCTGTGGCCGACCATCCAGGCCGCCGCCAACCTGCTGCTGCGCCAGCACCCGCACGGCATTATTGTGGACGGCAGCAGCCTTTCCGGCTGTTCGGCGGAGGGCGCGCAGACATTCCGCGATGCGATGGACTATATTGAACGCTACCGCGCCCGTATTGTCGTGAGCGCCGTACCCGACACGATCATGGAGGTGATACGCGCGGTGCCGGGCGTTCGCTCGCGCCTGCCGATCGCCGCCACCGTAGAGGAAGCGCGGGTTTCCCTGCACCTCGCCCGGCCCGAAGCAGGGCGGGGCGCGGGCGGGCGTCGCCCATTGCAGGATATTCTGGTGCCGCTGCTACGCGCCGACACGCCGGAAACGTCCACCATGCTAGCCTGCCGTTTGGCGAAAGCCGAGGATCAGAAAACGCGCCTGCACCTGGCCTACATTCTGGAAGTGCCGCGTCACTTGCCGCTCGCGTCGCCCCTGCCGGAAGAAGAAGCGGTCGCCGCGCAGGCATTAGAAGCAGCCCAATCCTGGGTGCAGCGCGAAGGGCTGCTCGCCGTGCCGCATGTGTTGCGGGCACGGGACGCCGGGGAAGAGATCGTGCATCAGGCGAGCGTATTGGCCGCCAACATGATTGTGCTGTCCCGCTGCCCGTCCAGCGCGGATGCCGACGAGTTTATGACCCGTGTCATGCGCACCGTGATTGATCGCGCCCCCTGCGAAGTGATCCTCAACAAGCTGCCCGAGTCTTGCGTATAGAAATTGGCGGAGAGGCCCCCCGCCCCAATTCTGGGGTGCAAGAGTGGCCCCCGCCCCAAGTTTGGGGAGCAAGAGTGGCCCTCACCCCCAGCCGCCGCTGGAAAGGACAGCCCTCACCCCCCAACCCCCTCTCCTGCATTGGCAGACCCGGCGGGCCGCAAGCGGGCGAGGGGGAGCATGATAGAAGTGGCCGTATAGGTGT
>JAABUQ010013110.1_pt1 | contig 10132 bp, 11 predicted proteins | sample 5560001 | NCBI WGS metagenome assembly JAABUQ01 (sample SAMN10711888, study PRJNA513371) | rock metagenome | isolation source: Antarctica rocks | place: Antarctica: Victoria Land, Finger Mt nord | collected 2015-12-18 | reverse complement strand
GTGGGGGGGAGGTGGGAGGTGGAGGAGAGGGAGTTTGGGGAGTTGGAGCGGGAGGAGGGGGGGTTGATGCGAAGGGGGGAGATGGGGGAGGCTTATGAGAGGTGGGTGATTCGAGGGAATATGGGGGGTGAGGGGTTCGCGCGCTTTGAGGACGGGTTGCTGTGGGGGGAGGAGGGATGGATGAAGTTGGAGAGGAGAACGCTGAGGCAGATCATCCAGGATGTTGTGGAGGAGAAGGGCAAGAGTGGTTGAGTATGTGCGTTTCTTTGGCGTCGCTTTTGCAATTGCCAGGCTACTAATTGTGAAATAGAGATGGTAAGTGACTTCTTTAAGACCCTCCCTGGAAAACAACGTCGAAATACCAACTTTATAATGGCTGGTGTTGCAGTTGGAGCACCAATATCAACTCATGCAGCTGACTGACCAATGAACCAGTCAACAACCTAATCTTCCTTTGGATGGCCCTTGGTCCAGAGCTGCTTTCCCCTTAGCATCGGCCAGTATGAATCGGATTTGGTACTTACCGGTAATCGCGTCTTCCTCTCTTTAGGATCTTGCAAGCTCGTGATCACATCCCTAAGAATTTCTCCGCCATGCTGCTGTCTGAGAGCTCACTCTTTGCATGGGAGGACTGTTCTTTTTCTTGATAGTCAAGCACTTTGATAGATGCGAGGTTGAATATGTGCTTGTTGTGGAAGATATGTGCTATCCTTGCACCTTAGACTAAAAAATCTGTGCTCTGTGCCTTGTTGGATCTGCCTTTGCCAGACTGTTTATTTAATTTGGGGTACATGGGGGTCTGTGGCATATTGTAAGTCTATGAATGACACATCTTCGGTGCTGCTGCAGATTTCTATCAAGATGCGAGTGTTGAGGCTCGCATGGGTGCTCTCGGCTAATACTGAAACCCTCCTAGGATTTTGCCTACCCTTTTGGGCACATTGATGATCACAAGCGAATGTCCTGTATCCACCTTCCTGTCCCCTTCTTTGACGGATGAAATTAATATTCCTCCAGTTCGAATCGCTGAGAAACTCCCTCGTGGAACACCCATAGTCACTGAACCCCCATTCCATCGCCGGCGAACGTGTGATTCGCGGTCTACAAATGCTGGTGTTAGCATACGTATGAAAGATTGATGGAGTTCAATTGCCCTTACTCATTCGCATACTGACCAAGCTCAGGCTTTCCCGGTACACAGCTCTGATTCGTTTGCGTAACAATTCCCGTCCTGCTTCCTGACTCTACCGCTCTTGAGGCACATGAGACATAAGCCTTTCTGGTTATCAACGGCTTTGGTGACCGCTTCCGTGAGGCGCTCCCTGAATCCCCAAGTGTCGTCGGCACATTCAGACGGTTCATTGTTAATGTTACCTCTCCTATCGTCTCGGTGATATGTCTTCATCTTTGAGACTTTAGCCTTAACGGCCTCGATGCACCAGCCGTCGCCACACATCATGCTAGTCGGCCATAAATGAGCCCGGTTTATTTCCTGAAAGTAGTAGCCTACACGTGTAAGATGGCAACATTCCTCATCATCATCCTCGTGTAGGCTGTCCACCCCACAGGAACGCGTTAGGCAGTCGACAATTACACGGTCGATGTCGGATTGAAGCTGGATGAGACCTGCTCTGCGTTCTGAGTCTACGGAATCTATTGTACAGGCGTTATCAGTCAATGCCACACAGAATTTTTGACGCCGTGGGCTCCAATCCTCCAGCAGCGAAAGAGCAATGCTACTTGACGTCTTCAGAAGCCTACTCGGCTGGCAGGCAGGGTTTCTACCGGGAGAGACTTGCAAACAGAGGTAATTTGCTTGCGCTGCTTGTGGAGTTGAGAATTCGCCATTTTCTCAATGATCTCTTTTCTTTTGTTTCTTGCATAACAATACTGATGAAGCTTGTTTTTACTTACCTCTAACGCGGATCGGAAGGATCCCTTTTGTGTCATCACCTCCGAGCTCAAGAGTCACGCTCTTGGGAGACGAGATAATCATTTCTCTAGAGACTTGATAGAACGTGCGGTGGTTGCTGAACGCATATGACATCCAAAGCGTTCGTCGATCCGGAACCTTCTTGGCTGTCTCGCTGATCCACTTTCGCATCCACTCTTCGCTCCAGAGGCAGAGTGCTTGGCCCATGTCGTATTTATCGCAAAGCCTAGCTATGTTGCCGAGCAAGGAGAGCTTGGTGATTCTGGAGGCGACACCATGATTGTAGTGTAAGCTATGACATACCCAAGCCATCGCTTTAGGATCATCTTCCGGAAGTGATAATGTTGAAACACCAGTCTTCGACAAAGACTGCCCTTCAGCATATCTTGGACTCAGCATTGCTGAGAGCACTGGAGACGAGAGCTTGAGTACTTTCGATGATACGAGGATAGATTGCGTAGGCTCAGAGCCAAGGACCAGTCGCAAATCTCCTTCGGGATCTGGATCCTCAAACTTGTCCTTAATCGGCATTGTTGATGGTCAGGCGGTATTTGTGGACTGCAACGCTTTGTTGAGTGTGATGAACGGAAGTGGGCGAGCAAGAGTGCAGATGATGGTGGCTATTGTAGAGAGTGGAAAGACTCAGGTGGGTTGAGGTACGGAGGATGTTGAAGTGACTTGAGAAGAGCGTTGTGGTCTTGTGTTTACCCACTAGATGTTACAGCACTCGAAGAGCTAGTTGCCATCACAAGGTGGTGATGGCGAATACGTTGAGTATCCGACGAAACAGAGATTAGGCAGCTTGGATTTTACGAATGAGATTTTCAAGTCCACTGAAATGGGCTGTGGATGGTATTTGGACCAAGGAGCCTCCTCACCCTTGCAGAAAGGGACAGCCATGGTATGCCTCTGTATTGATGAGTACACGGAAATTTGCGGCGAGAGAGCAAAAGTATTTAGAAGCCACGGGTGGTTCGATTGGCAATCTGATAGTTGCTGGTCTGGGACGAGAGAGAAGGAATCAAGGTCATGCATGGTCAATGTTATGCTTGGGTGAAAGTCTGCTAGTCAATCTGCAGCATGAATCTGGTAATAAAAGCGGCCATCTCGGAAGATGTGTGTGGAAGTGACGGTATGATCAGATCAGATCTGAATGTTGTGCGTTGCATGCAATTAGAAGGCCTGGCTGAGTTGACGCTACCCCCAATGAACGACTCAAACCGCCGGCATGTTGCCTAAGCTTTATCCTGTATGCTCAACTGATACGCTCGCTTCCAATCATTTACTGGGGTTATCGCTTGAATGGTATCGCTGCAGATGCAGCCTATCCTATTGACTCCTCTCTCCTGCTGCCCACTCTGCCTTGAGGAAAGCGCAATGGCCTTTGGATCCTAATCATGTCAGCATAAGGGAAGGGGCGTGTTGGGTTGGGAGAGGCCAAACTTCAATCTGCTTGGGTTTGTCCCTTGCAAAGACTATGGGTTGCTGCCTGACAATTGCCATCTGCTTTGGAGACTTTCCCATTCTTGATACAGGTAAGGCAGAGTCCCTTGAGTTGTTCTTCAACATCTTTGACCGAATCCTCGACCCAGTATCCGAACATACGGCAACCGCACCTCCATTCGGCTGGACAATTCTGGTATTTTGAGGCCTTGCCCAACACTGTTTGAATAGCCGAGTTTCGAAACGCCGTGGATGGCGGCCAAAGCTCTGCTTCCTTGAGGTTGATCATGAAATGAGCGGCGTTTACCTCGTTTCCCAGTTCGAAATACATCCCCATTTCTGACTCAATAGTTTGCTCGAAATTAAGAAGAAGCCTAGCCCGATCTGCGTTGATAGACTCTGTAAGGCCGTCCCTTTTGTTAGCAGGCTCTATTGTCTTTAAGAAAATGCGAATTTACAAACCAATGAGGCCTTCAGGTAACCGTCCATCACCGTCGTCAATCTTCCGGCCATTTCCCAAGTTCGCCAAGGTACCAGAGACCAACAGCCAGCGGGAGCTGCGCCAAAAGGACTCATGGTTGTTCAATGAGTAGGCCGAAGCCAGGATGAGAGTAAACTCTGACTCTTCGGCAGACGTTTCCTCATTTAGTCGTAGCATGGAATCGCCCCATCCTCTCAATGCACGAGTAAGGTCGTACTTGTCACAATGAACAGCGATTCTGAGTAATAGTCGTAATGGGATATCGAAAGCGGGTTTCTCGCAATAGTGGAGGGCAAGAAGGATCCAGACCATAGCTTCCGGATTGTCGTCGGGTAGAGGCACCTGAACAGGTTTGCTTGAGTTGGAGCTTAGCCCCTGGCCTTCGGCGAAGTGAGGGCCGAACATCGCAGTGAGAACAGGTGAAGCAAGCTTCAGAACCTGGGAGTTGACTTGGACATGAGTAGCATCCTCTGAGGACCCAAGCACGAAGGCGATGTCGCCATTAGGATCGGCAGTGACTGTAGTTTGTGCCATGGCTATGGGATCTGGCATCGGTTTGTTTCTAAAGGAGTTGTGAGATTCTCGGGTGATTGACCGAACCTATCAGACGATGAGTAGGTGACCAAGTATGTGTTGTGTGTTTGCAAGGTGGTTAACCGAACCCATCCGACGATGAGCGGCAAGTAAGCATTTGTTGTGTTTGGATGTGGAAACTTTGGCTCTCAGGTGAAGGAGTGTTGTGGTAGATTGACTATGGTAAACAGAAGTTTAGCGGTAAATACGAAATGTTGAGCCGTGTGAAGATGGGCTGGCACCATCAAGGAATGATGACTGTTTTCACGAATCATGTTATAACACAGAGCCATGATGGGATATGGCCGTTTGGACATGAAGGCAACAAGGGTAGAGGACGATAGGAGCGCAATCAAGCCGTCGTTGAACTATATCTGCATGTGACTGTAAGCTGGGCAAAAGCATCGTGGTTGGTGAGAGCAGCGGAGTGGTTTCGTGTAATCAATCGTTCTATGTGCGTACTCTAGTCTATCTGTTTCAGCTCATAACCCGGCAGCAAAGACAATGATGTACAGAGGATAAGTTCGAGCAAGTCAATGAGGTTTATACATGTGCCCTCGTGTCACCACCCTGCGCGTTCTAAAGTCAAAGCACAAATGTTAGCCGGCTTTGCATCCCTCAAGGCCGTATCTCCCAGTGACAACTTACCCGCTCGGATTCGGCTTCATTCCCATCTTCCTCCAAGGGATCATTGTCTGTATCTCGATGGAGGCTTTGGTTGGATGCCAGGCAGTTACCGTCGTCTTTGGATCGCTTGTGATCCTCCCGGAAGCAAACCAGACACAAACCTTTCTGCTTCTTCGTCGCATTTTCTGCCGCGGCTTTCACTGCTGGCTCGAAGTCACATGAACAACCATGGCGTCCATGGCATGAACAGAAGAAGCGAGACCTGGGACCGCATCCTCTGAACCTTAAAACTTTTCCCAAAACCTCTTGCAGTGATGACTGGAAAGCACTATAAGGGGGCCAAAGACCAATTGTGCAAAGCTCGTTGAAGAAGTGGGAGAGCTCTTCCTGGTAAGCGCCTTGGTGAAGGATCTTGTCCTCTGGAACGTTCTGTATGTCGACGTCTAATGCGTGTATAATTACGTTCCGCTCGCCGAGGATCGCCTCTTTCGAGGTGGCTAATTAGTATTCGTCTTTCATGGTCAATATATGCATCGAAGACATACCAATAGACTCCCAGTCAAGGCGGGCAGGGTTACAGGGCCCATCTTCGTCGAAGTCGATACTCGCGGCCCCGCAATCGGTCAGAATGCGTAGAGAGCTGCGGTAAAAGGACCGATGGTGACCAAATATGAGGGCGCAGCTCATGATCCGGACCCAGTCCTGGTCGTCACCAGCTTTGTCCTCGGCCTCTGATAAGACAAGACCACCCCAAGCTTTCATGATAGCCGAGCTGCCAAGCTGGTAATAATCGACAAGCACGGCAATCTCTCCAAGCAGCTCCAAAGAGACATCTCTGGCGGGTTCTTGCCTGTGGAGTGCTGTCAAGATCCATGTCATGGCATCAGGATTAAACTCTTTAAGCCACGTTTCCTTTGGGTTGCTCGCCGACCATGACTCGGCGTTCGGATCAGCCCAGGCATGGCTAAGCAGTGCCTTGAACACTAGCGATGCATCAGAAAGGACCGCTGAACTTGCTCTGACTGCGGTCGCGCCTGGTGAGAAACCAAGGACAAAGAGGACATCACCAGCTATGTCTGCTATAATTATGGGAGGAAGATGCGGCACCTCTGCATCAAATGCATCTGGTGACACCATTGTGATAGGTGTACTTGGTGATACTTCCATGGCGTCAGACATCGTCGAGGTTTGAAATGTATGAATATATATCTTTAGGTTGTGTGGATGCCGTTGGGGACGAGGATATGATGGAAATGCGAGGATGGAATATGATGAAGATGAAAGTCTCGGGTCCTGGGAAGAAGTATCTCGGTGGACGAGAGCTAAGGCCGTAAGAACAAGGCAAGCGTAGACGAATGAGACTCGGTCCTCCAATTATATTGTCGTCAGTCCGACGTTACACAAGGAAACAAAAAGAGGGGCGGGGGAGACCACATACCTAGTACTCAAAGGTCCCTATCTCATTGGCTAAACCACGTACCGGAGATTATGACGGCTGCTTTTGAACGGGCCAGTTGCTTCTTATCACAGCAAGCTTCAAGGCTCCTGATTGCCTCCAATTCTCGGCGTTAGAAAATGCTCTTGCTGATAAGTGCTATTATAATGCTTGCCACACGTGATTGTGATGTCTCTAAGTTGGCTGATGGGGACTTTCTCCGAGGCTTTGCAATCAGGAAAAGCCTGAATTATTCATATCATTGCCCGCCGAAGAAGCATTTCAATAGAGTCGCGATTATGGCCACAGTATTGTGTCAAAAGAGAGCTGTTTTTATGGAAACTGTGAATGGCGGCCTCTGGATTTGTTTCTGAACGGGTGTGAAGATTGTTTAGCGCAAGGAGAGCACATGTAGATTTACAGAATCAAAATTCCGTCCTGTGTTGTAGTATGAAGGCTGGCAACACACTTCTCATAACATTGGAGCTCGCTCGTGCAACCATGGCGTAGACAGCGAGTAGACACAGGATTTCTCCCTTTGCAAACACCAAGATCTCGGTGGTCCAACATGCTTCGAATCCTGCAGCGTCAGGCATTGTCATCCAGATTTTGATAGATTCTATTACTTGAGCGATAGATCTTAGAGAAGACATGAGGAGGGGTGAATTAATGGAAAGTGTGAGAGCTTTGTGGAGGACTTACCCGTCTTGAAGGCCGCGAAGATGGCTATCTAGGAGCCAAGAGGGGAGGATGTTGGGCCCCAGAACCTAGGCAAGGGTTGAATAAATTACATTCATTGCTATGAGTATATCAGTTTGAAGTAATCGAAGGAATGGAATGAATCGAGGCGAGGAGCGTGGACGTCTTTATAAAGAGCGCGAGCAGTCAGCACGCCATCAATAAGTCAGTTTGTTGGAGGAAGACTGGTATTCAAGCATCTTGTCTGACATGGAAACCGCTTCGTAACTGATGTCCGATAGGTCATCTGCATCCTATCACGATAACATCCAGGCAAGATCCCGCCTTGTTTGCCTCCAGCCATTTGCCTTTTGCCTTCACCCATGTACCATGACCGTGGCTCATGCAAGCATAGCCGGCCACACGTCAAATCATGAGACGTTCGATTTTGTCCTTCAGCGACCTTATCCGGCCCATCAATTCTGATGCCTCGTTCGTAGTAATGCTAGCACTAATGACTGCCCTGCTGACGCCACAAGCGCGACCCAAAGCTGTCTTGGAAGGCACATAAACTGGAACACCTCAGCAATCTGTTTACCTATTAGTCAAAAGGAGGAGATACCATAAGGCACATTCTTATCTATGACACAGTCAGGGTAGTTCATGATAGTCGGTGGGTGGAGCACCAACCTTCGCATAAGAGTGGTAGATGTAGGATAATTGCCAGCGGAACTGTATCTGCGGCGAGGACGACGATTTCGCTGGTGCCTCGATTCAGGGACTTAGTTGCCTCATTTGCGCCCTTCTTCAGCTGTCTGTAATCTGAGAGGTCATTAGACATGGCGCCCTGATACTCGTCGGCTCAAGCTTATAGAGAGCGGGAGATGTACGTGATGCCTGCTGGACTAAGTCTAGGATTTCTTGACTCAGGGCCTGGTCTGCTACGGGCCATGCTGTAGTGATGTTAGCGATCATTATCTGAGCGCAAGTGGAGAAATAAATGTGTTACCTGCTGATTGTGCGTCGGCCATGGCGAGCGAGTCTTTTGGAGGTAGATGATTGCAGTGGTGAGAAAGTAGGGTCACGCCGTTACAAGTCGTCAGAGCAACGGGTTCACTGCCGCAGCTCGCCCGTGCTTAAGACTTTGAAGTTGAAATTGAAGTCGTTTTGATGTAGACTTGCTGAATGACAACTAAAATTTTGAAGAGTGAAGGCATCCAAAGACACTAGTACCGCGGCTCACTAGACCGCTTCTGAATTAGCGCAAAAGTCGAGGGCCAGCCGCCATCAATTACCTTTACTCGATCTCAATCTCCATCGTCACCACTACTCGAAACTCGAAACCTTTCAGATATCACACCGACACCTCTCGATCACCATCAACTGATTCTCCGACGGCTCCTTCCCAATCCTCTACATTCAACCTTTTCAAGATGTCGTCAGATCTCTGGTACGCCAACCCCCCAATTGCTCTTCTGCCTATCTGTCAATCGAGAGAGGAGCTCCCCAACCATGCACCACTCGGATACCATTCCAAGCTGCCCAGGTATGGCAAGGAGTAACATCAGCTAACCATATATCCTCGTCTAGTCCCGTATATGCGGTCAGTCCACTCCTCCCATGTCCGGGCCACCACGCCGAGACTTATACGAAGCCCCCTCGCCCCCCCCAAAGCACCCTAATACTAATATGCACTTCCCCAGCCCTTCTTCGGCGCCATGGGCTGCACCTCAGCCATCGTCTTCACCTGCTTCGGCGCCGCCTACGGAACAGCAAAGTCCGGCGTTGGAATCTCAGCAATGGGTGTTCTGAGACCAGATCTGATTGTTAAAAGTAAACCTCCGACAAGCACATCTCCATTCAAGACAACACTAGACACTGGATACTAAAGCATGGCCTCAGACATCGTCCCCGTCATCATGGCCGGTATCATCGGCATCTACGGCCTCGTGGTCTCAGTCCTCATCTCCGACAACCTGAAGCAAGAACTCGCCCTCTTCACCGGTTTCATCCAGCTAGGCGCTGGCCTCAGTGTCGGCTTGGCTGGTCTGGCTGCCGGGTATACCCCCTTACCACCTCCCCCCCCTCCCCATCAACCAAGACGAGAAAAAAGCGCCCACACACACTCTCTTTCTCTCCACACATAACCCTCACAGCCCAAACATACTAACCCCCCATGCTTTAGATTCGCAATCGGCATCGTCGGCGACGCCGGCGTCCGCGGCACGGCCCAGCAACCCCGCCTCTTCGTCGGCATGATCCTCATCCTCATCTTCGCAGAAGTGTTGGGTCTGTACGGCTTGATCGTGGCGCTGCTCATGAACGCCAAGGCCACTACGGACGTCACCTGCTAAACTATCGCTATAGTTGCCTCAGCGCCAGCGCTGTGGGGATGGTGGGAGCGGTGGTACGCTGAGTTGGGGGGGGGTGTTACGTTCCCTGCTGTGTATGAAAATATGAGGGGGTTGGTATTGAGTAGCGCGGGGAGGAGAGCGGAAGGGGAGGTGAGGGGAGGGTGCATGCGTGGATGCTGTTTTCGGCGTTTCTGTGTATTAGATTGTTGGTGCGGTAGATATGGACTGAGAAGCCGGATGTCTCTGTAATGGTTTCCCATGTAACGATGCTATTGCTTGCTTGCGAGTTATGGTTTAGTGATATATGTTATGACAGAAGGAGACACACCATCAGGTCTGAGGGCAAGAATGGTTTGTCATTATTCGAGTGGATAGTGAATTCGCTAAGAGTGCTGGTACATGAATAGTAAGGTAGTTTTCCATGCGAGAGACCCTGATCGGGGCACTACCTTAGCTTTGTGGATCATGGAATAATGCATCCCCAGCACAGAAAGAAGATAGCGTCTCATATGCCTACGCTGGCTGCAAATGTGAACGAAACCTCTAATACCATCAAAACAACAGCAGCAGCTCCCCAAGCGCGGCATAAAAACCGAAATCCGTGGGGC
>JAABUQ010013108.1_pt1 | contig 10134 bp, 7 predicted proteins | sample 5560001 | NCBI WGS metagenome assembly JAABUQ01 (sample SAMN10711888, study PRJNA513371) | rock metagenome | isolation source: Antarctica rocks | place: Antarctica: Victoria Land, Finger Mt nord | collected 2015-12-18 | reverse complement strand
ATCGGCAAGCTCAAGCGGTTCAAACGCGTCGCCATGCGATGCGAGAAGACCGACACCAGCTACTCAGCCATCATCAGTTTTGCGTGCGGACTGATCTTGGTCAAATCCGTCCACACGGCCTAGTCTTACTGTGTCATAAAGTCCTGGCATAATTTGGAGCAGATTGGCTAACAGCTTGGCCTCATGTTCGTAGGGGCAGATCGTGGCTTCTCTACCAGAGACGTGCGGGAGCGGGTCGCGCCTTGACGCCTATGTCGAGGCCCTGACGCGCTCGCTTGGGCACGCCGACCGGGCGACACCATTCCGGTCCTACTGCACCGGCCTCCTGCTGCCGGGCGCTCGCAAGAGCGTCGAGCCGATGGCCGCCCGCATCGTATCCATCCGCCGAGTGACGCCTGGGCGGGTGGCCACCTGACACCTTAAATTGCGCTTTAAAGCGGTGCGTGAGGTGTGGCGATGGACGGCGTGATCGAGATCATCACCGGGCGGGAGCGTCGCCGGCGTTGGAGCCCGCAGGAGAAACTCCGTGTAGTGGCCGAAACCCACGAGCCAGGGGCGCGGGTCGGCGACGTGGCGGCCCGGCACGGCGTCTGCGCGAGCCTGGTGTTCACGTGGCGGCGCCAACTGCGTCAGGGCCTGCTGGCTGCGCCGAACGTGCCGATGTTCGTTCCCGTGCAGCTGCTCGCGGCACCGGTTCCGGCGGGAGCTGCTCCGTCCCAACCGGCGCCCCCTGCCTTGCGGTCGTCGGCAGGCCTGATTGAGATCGAGCTGGGCGGTGGCCGCCAGGTGCGGGTGGGCAGCGACGTGAACCTGGCTGCGCTGTGGCGCGTGCTGGCGGCGCTTGGCGGATGATCCCGGTCTCGTCTGGCGTGCAGGTCTGGCTTGCCACGGGTGCGACCGACATGCGCCGCGGCATGGGCGGCCTAGCCCTGCAGGTGCAGGAGGTGTTGCAGCGAGATCCGCATGCGGGCGACCTTTATGTGTTCAGGGGCCGCCGCGGCGATCTCCTGAAGATTCTCTGGCACGACGGCCTCGGCATGTCGCTCTACGCCAAGCGCCTGGAGCGCGGCCGGTTCATCTGGCCCTCTCCGGTGGATGGCGTCGTCCCGATCTCCGCCTCCCAGCTCGGCTATATGTTGGAAGGGATCGACTGGCGAAATCCGCAACGGACGTGGCGGCCGGAGATGGCTGGTTGACGCAAAACCAGCCTGCGCAGCATACAAGGGGAGTACACAGGCGCTGGCGGCTGTGTGTGGATCGGCGTGGAAATTTGGCTCATCCGCAGCCTCGGTGCAGGTCATCGCAGTCGCAGGTGCATAGGTGTAACGACCTGAGATCATCGGCGCTCAGGCGCGAGATCATCGGCATTTCGCGCCCACAATCGGTGAGACTGTAGCGGGCGCCGAACCCACATTGGGTGAGACTCAGCCCACGCTCTGGTGAGACAAACCCGAGATCATCGTGTTCTGCCCATATTATTCGTCTCGACTGTCCCACGATACAGGTAATATTGACGCTTCAACACGGCACTGATGTCAGTGACCGTGCTGGCTGACATCCAGGTCAAGAAAACCAAAGTTAACCAGTCTGAGCGGGCAGACACTTCCCGGAACCCGGTCCAGCGCGGTTTTGCGCGCAGTCTGTCCTGCGTAAAGTCTTCATTTATAATACTTACCTATGTTGTATCGCTTCTTGCTTTATTCAATATCCCTTCTGTCAGACAACGGACAGCCATACGAAGATGGGATAGGCTGCAAGCAGGACTGCGGCTTCGACACGGCCGAGCTGGCGTCGACGGGCTGCAAGCAGAACGACCAAAGCCAGCGATGCCAGCATCAGAATGAGCGGGAGATGCAGAACTTCTGCTTCGGTCAGGACGAGGGGACGCGCGAGGGCACCGGCACCGAGCGTCATGGTCATGTTGTAGGCGTATGAGCCGACGACGCCCGCGACTACGGCCTCCGATATCCCGCGGCGTGCCGCCGACCAGGCGAGCACGACCAGTTCAAAGCCTGTGGCGAAACCGACCAGGGTGAGACCGAGCCGTGTCTGTGTTCCCTCGTCGCCGCTGATGCGCTGCACCGCCTCGACCAGCAGCGTTGCGCCGCCCGCCATGGCCGCAACGCCTGCCAGCACCAGGAGCAGGTCACGTCCGACACGGCGACGTCCGCCGGTTTTTGCGCTCTCGCGCGCTTCTGCCAGCTCTCCCACTTCCCCAAGTGCCGGCGGCTTGCGTTCCGCCCACCAGATTGCGGCGACATAGAAACCATAAAGCACGACCAGAATTGCACCTTCGCCACGCCCGACTGTGCCGTCCCAGGCAAACCATGCGCCGATCACGCCAAGCGGCAGGCCGAGCAAGGCGTAGCGCATCACAGCCGCCCGGAACGGCAACGGGGCGATCCAGGCGCCCACGCCAAGGGCGACGAGGCAAATTGTGACATTGGCGCCCACCACGTCGCCGAGCGCGATGCCAGACGAGCCGCGGAGCGAGGCAACCACGGCCGTTGCCAACTCTTCGGGTTCGGCTCCGGCCAGCAGAAGTGCCAGGGCGAAACTGCTGACCCCAAGTTGCACTGAGGCGTCGCCAAGGTGTTCGGCGAACGCTTCGGCGCCCCACACGATTATCGCCACGCCTGCAGCGAATGCCAGTAGCCAGAGAACAAGCGTCATCAAACGTCCATCCGTTCAAACAAGTGCGCCGATCCTGATCCGATAGCCCTGGAGACTTATAGCGACTTCTAATCGTCTCCTGGAGCTGGGTTCGCCATTTCCACCATGCTGAATTCATCCGACGTCGGCTCGAACCGCCCGAACCGGAGCGCCAGGGTCGGCAACACGAGCAGGTTGAGCGCCATCGAGGTGAGCAGGCCGCCAAGAATCACGACCGCCATCGGTCCTTCGATCTCGCGTCCCGGATCGCTCATGCCGATGGCGAGCGGCAGCAGGCCAAGCGCGGTCACCAGCGACGTCATCAGGATGGGCACAAGCCGGTCGGCGGCGCCGGTCACCGCCGTCTCCGGTCCCCACTGCAGCCCTTCGACCTCGACCAGGTGCTCGTAGTGCGAAATCATCATGATCGAGTTGCGCAGCGTGATGCCGAACAGGGTCACGAAGCCCACCATGGAGCCGAGCGACAGCGTCGCTCCTGTCGCGAACACCGCGAGCACGCCGCCAACGAAGGCGAAAGGCAGGTTCGCCAGTACAAGCAGGAGGTTGCGCCACCCCCGCGTCACCACCGAGAGCAGAAGGACGATCCCGACGCCGGCGATGAGGGAGTTCAGGGCCAGGTCCCGCCGTGACTTCGCCTGGCCTTCGGCAGCGCCGGTGAACTGGATGTACGTCCCGACCGGCAGCGCCACCTTGGCGGCAACCGCTGTCTTGGCCTCCTGCACGAAGGCGGTCACGGCGCGGCCGGCGACATTCGCCGTCACCGTCTGCAGGCGTTGGGCGCCCAGGTGCATCACCTGGTAGCGGCCAGTGACCTCGTAGATGTCGGCCACCTGCTTCAGCACGACATAGGCGCCCTGCGGAGTGCGGAGCGGGAGGTTGCCGATGTCGGTGACGCGCTCGCGGCTTGCCGGGTCGAGGAGCGTGATGACGTTGAAGACCGCATTGCCCTGGTAGGCCTGCCCGACGATGTCGCCCTGGTAGGCCGCACGAACCAGGTCGAGCACGCCCACGGCGTCCAGGCCCCAGCGCTCCAGGTCCGGCTTGCGCAACCGGATCGTCACCTGCGGCATGCCGGGTGGTGACTGCACCTGGACATCGGCGGCCCCTGGAACCTGCCCGACCACCCTGGCGACTTCCTGAGCCTTGCTGTCCAGCACATCGAGATCATTGCCGATGATGTTCACCGCCAGGGACCCGGTGAAGCCCGACAGCGTCTCCTCGATCCGTTCGGTCAGGAAGGTCTTGACCGAGAAGTTCACGCCGATGAAGCCGGAGAGCGCATGGCGCACGTTGGCCTGCGCCTCCTCTGCCGCGTCGCCGCCGAGCGGGTTCAGGTCCACCTCGAACTCGCTGTAGTGGGTTCCCCAGGTGTCGGTGGCCAGCGCGGCGCGGCCGACCCGCTGCGCGACGGAGCGCACCGCCGGGAGCTGCCGCAGGGCCTCGGCAACGCGGGCGCCGACCTGCAGGGACTGGTCGAGCGACGTGCCCGGGACTGCCGACATGTGGATGACGAAATGCCCCTCCTTCAACTCGGGGATGAAGCTGCCGCCGAAGAACGGCAGTGCGGCGCAGCCGGCGATCGTGAAGAGGGCCGCCGCGCTCATCACTGTCCTTGGCCGGAGTGCGATCCTTCGCAGCAGCCGCTCGTAGCGGCACCGTGTCCAGCGCGTGACGGGCGGGTCCTTGGCGTGCGTGTCACGCCCGGCGAGCAGCGCCATCGAGAGCGCGGGGGTAACGGTGAGCGCCACGACAAGGGAGGCGACGACCGCCAGGACGTAGGCCATGCCAAGCGGCGCGAAGAGGCGCCCGGCCACGCCTGGCAGGGCCAGGATGGGCAGGAAGACCAGGATCACCGCGAGGGTGGCATAGACGACAGCGCCGCGGACCTCCAGGCTGGCTTCCAGCACCACGCGCGCCTCGGGACGGGGCCGGGTCGAACGCCGGTTCTCGCGCAGTCGGCGGACGATGTTCTCCACGTCGATGACCGCGTCGTCCACCACCTCGCCGATCGCGATGGCGAGACCGCCCAGGGTCATGGTGTTGAGCGCGACGCCAAGCTGCCCCAGCACGATCGTGGCGGCGAGCAGGGACAGCGGGATCGCCGTACAGGAGATCGCCGCCACCCGCAGGTCGAACAGAAACAGGAACAGGACGACGACGACGAATGCCCCGCCAAGCATCAGCGAGCCGCCGATGTTGCCGAGGGCGATGCTGATGAAGTTCGCCGGGCGGAACAGGTCGGTGTGCAGGGCAATACCCTGCGCCTGAAGCTGTGGACGCAGGTCCGCCAGCGCCGCCTCGACCTGCCTGGTCACCTCGACCGTGTTGGCGCCGTACTGTTCCTCCACGTTCAGGATCACGCCGGGTTCGCCCTGGACGGCAGCCGCACCGACCGGTGGCTCTGGCGCCTCCACGACGCTGGCCACGTTGCCAAGCGTCACCGCCCCCGCGCCGTGCTGGAGGATCACGGTGCGCGCCAGGGCCGCAGCCGTGAGGGACTGACCCTCGGTCTGGAACACGATCCGCTGGTTCGGGCTGTCCATGAAGCCCGCGCCACGCACGCCGGTCGCGGCCCGGGCGGCGGTCAGCACCTCGTTCAGGCCGATCCCGTAGCGGATGAGCTGGTCGGGGTGGACCTGCACCTGGAGCGAGCGCACGTCGCCGCCGAACACGGCGACGGTGACCACACCCGGAACGGCGAGCAGGCGCAGGCGGATCGTCCAGTCGGCCAGGGTGCGCAGCTCCATCAGCGACCGGTTGGCCGAGGTCAGGCCGGCTACCAGCACCAGGCTCGTGGACGAGGTGAGCGGCGTCATCGCCGGAGCCTGGACGCCGGCCGGAAGCTGCTGCGCCGCGACGGCGAGCTGCTCGCCCACCACCTGCCGGTCGCGGTAGATGTCGGTCCCAGGATCGAAGAACACGGTGACGACGGAGAGGCCCTGGATCGAGGTGGACTGCACCCGCCTGACGCCGGGCACGCCATTGATGGCGACCTCGATGGGTCGAGAGACCAGGGTCTCGACCTGCTCGGACGTAAGTCCCGCAGATTCCGTCTGGATCGCGACCTGGGGCGGCGCGAACTCCGGGAACACGTCGTACTGCGCTCGGCCCAGCCCGTAGACGCCGTAGGCGACCACGAGACAGGCGAGGGCCGTGACGATGCCGCGAAACCGGATGGCGAGGCCAATCGCGGCGGCCTGGATCCCCGATCGAAGATCGTTGGCCACAGCTAGTCGCCCCCGACCTGGATCTGCGCCCGGAACTCCTCGGACAGCAGCAACTGGGCTCCCCGGGTGACGATCCTGGCGTCGTTCGGCAGGTTCCTGACGATGTAGCCGCCATTCCCCGCGGGAAGCTCGGTCGGAACCTGTGTGCGGACGAAGTTGTCGGGGCCAGCCTGGCGGTAGATCCAGGCCCGGTCCTGCCACCAGACGATCGCCGAGGGCGGGACGGCGAGGCCGTCGCCCTGCGGGCCGGAGGGGAGGGAGACGAGCACGTTCATGCCCGGCAGCACGCCGCTGCTCGCGCTCGCGAGATACAGCAGGCTCGTCCCCTGCAGCCGCGGATCGGTCCGGGTCGCGTTGGAGACGAAGCTGATCGGGCTGAGCGGGCTGCCCTCGACCTGCACCGTGGCGACTGGCGGCGGGACAGGAACCGTGACGCCGAAGGGCAACGTGACCTGCAGCAGGAAGCTCCGCTGCTCGACGAGCTGTGTGGCCAGGGGCAGGCCGTCCAGGAGGGCCTTGCCGACGACCGGACCGAGGCTCTGCAGAGCGGTCGCGGCCAGGGTACGCGCCTGGGAGTCGGCAGCGGCCAGGGTGGCCTGATCCGCTTGCGCGGTCGCATCTGCTGCCTGGAACTGCGCCAGCGAGACGTTCTGCTGGTTCCGATACAAGCTTCGTGCCCGGTCCAGGGACATCTTCGAAGCGGCAAGCCTGGCCTGGGCCACCTGCAGCTGGGCCCTGGCGTTGGCATAGCTGTTGCTCAGGTCGGTGAGCTGGGTCAGGTCGAGAACCGTGCCGTAGCCGCGGAGCTGCGTCTGGTAGGGAGCCTGCGACAGCGCGGCCACCTCGATGCCGCTGCCCTTCAGGGTCTGCGCATCCAGCTTCACGACAGGATGGCCGTCCATCTCGCCAATGCGGGATGCCGCCTCCACCGGGCGCTCGCGTTCGGTCTCCTTCGCCGCCTCGCCGCGACCCTCGACGAACCCCCAGACCACCAGGCAGGCGACCCCGACCAGGGCGAGGGTCATCAGGACGCGGCGCAGCAACCGGCCTGTGCGCGGCGATCGCTGCCAGGCGGTCATGGGCGGGTCTCCGTCATCGTGCGCGAGCCGGCAGACAGGACAAACCGTGCTGCCCCCGGGTCGAAGAACGGCTGCTGCAGGGCATCCTCCAGCGCGCCGAGCGATTGCCGCTGCTGGACGATGGCGTCGAACTGTGCGGATTGGGTCACCGCCAGCTCAAGCTCTCCGGCCACGAGGGTCGGACGGTCGGTCTCCCCGGTCATGAACGATGCCCTGACCTGCCGCTGGCGGACTTGCTCGTTCGCAACGACCACGTTTGCGGTTTGCAGCGTCTGCGCCGTTGCGCGGCCTGCAACGGCGGCGGTATCCACGGCCCCGATGATCTGCGCCTGCAGGGCCGTGAAGCTCGCCGCCGCCTGCTGCCGGTCTGCGATCGCCCGGGCAATCTGGCCCTGGTTCTGGTTGAAGATCGGTAGGTCGAACGTGGGGCTGAGAAAGAACCTGTTGAAGCCGACATCGTAGTTGTAGCCCGGCCCCAGGATGACGTTCGGATACTGGCCGGCGACCGCCAGCTGCAACGCCGACTGCGTGGCCTCGTACTGCGCGAGGCTGGCCTGCACGTCGGAGCGTTCGGTCAGTGCCCGGTGCCGGAGCGGGCCGGAGGCCAGGTCCCGCTCCGGCACGGCAGGATGGTCGAAGAGATCGTCGGACAGCGGGACGGCCTCAAGTGCGCTGACCGGGACCCCGATCGCGGTCGCAAGCTGCACCCGGGCGTCCGCCTGCACCCGGCCCACGTCCTGGGTGCCGAGGGTCGCCTGGGTGAGCGCGATGCGCTCGCGGGTGACGTCGAGCGTGGTCGCGAAGCCTGCGCCGAGTCTCTGCTCCAGGAGGGAGACGAGCTGCTGGCGCAGCACGACCTGCTGGCGTGCGAGTTCAAGCCGCTTCCGGGACGCCCAGAGGTTGAGCAGCGCGGTCCTTACCCTGCCGCGCACCTGCCAGGACGCCGTGGCGAGGTCCGCTCGCGCTACCTCCTCAAGATGCCGCGCCTGGGCGGTGCGATCCTCGCGCTTGCCGAACGTCTCGACCAGGAAGTTCACCACCGGGCCGACCGTCAGCGGGAGCGCGCCGGGCGGGAGTGCGCTGGCAACGGCGGAGGCGTTGAATGCCGCGCCGATGCTGACAGTGGGGTTGGGCCGCTGCCGGGCCGTGATGATGTCGGCGCGCGCCGCGGCAAGCTTGGCGCGCGCGATGGCGAGATCGGGATGAAAATAGAGCGCCGCGAGCGTGAGCCTCTCGAGATCCCACCGGACGCCGCCTGCCATCTCCTGATCGGCCGCAAGGCTCGCCTGCAGGAAACGGTGGAGGCGCGGATCGTCGAGGTTGCGGCCTTCGAGAGCGGCTGCGTTCAGCGCCGGCGAGAGCGGCTCGGGATGAAAACGCGCGCACCCGGCGGACATCAGGCTCACCAGCATTGCGGCGACGAGAGAGCGGCCTGGTCCGCGGATTCGATTGTCACAGGCTGCCGTCACGGCGGCGTCGCTGGGTGATGTCATGTCTTCCCGCAGGTGTACGGCACCTCTGCCGCGGCGAGGTCAGTAGCTGGTCCACCTGACGTTTTGCGAACCGCCACGTGACGATTCCGTCATGCGCTCCCGTGCCACCCCAGAGGCGTCTCCAGCACGACTCGGGTACCGCGGCCGACCTCGCTTTCCATCACCACACGTCCCCCGTGCAGCGCGGCGATGCTCCTGACCACGGCGAGGCCAAGACCGGTGTTGCCCGAGGAACCGGAACGGGATCGGTCCACGCGGTAGAAGCGGTTGAACACGGAGGGAAGATGCTCCGGGGCGATGCCGCACCCGGTGTCCGCGATCTCGACGCGCAGAGAAGCGCCGTCGTTGGACGACCTGACCGTCACACGCCCTCCGGGTGGCGTGTGGGCAATGGCGTTGGCCACCAAGTTGCCGACCGCCTGCTGGAACAAGGTCCGGTCGAAGCAGGCCATCACCGCCTCGATACCCTCCGCCGCGAGCGTCACGCCGGCCTCGGCAGCGGTCGGCTCGTAGAACTCCAGGACGGCCTCGATTTCCTGGCGCACCCGGATGGCCTCGACTTGAGGGACGCCCGTCGCGCTCTCGGTGCGCGCCAGGAACAGCAGGCTCTGGATCACGCGGCTGATCCGCAGGCATTCCTCCAGGGCTGAACCCAGCGTGTCCCGGTATTCCTCGGCGGTGCGCGCCTTGCCCAGGGCGACCTCGATCTCGCCCCGCAGGTTGTTGACCGGCGAGCGAAGCTCATGGGCGACATCGGCGGAGAATTGCGAGACCTGGATGAACGATTCCTCCAGCCTGTCCAGCATCTCGTTGAAGGTGCTTGCGATGAGCCGCAGCTCGGCGGGCAAGCCCTTGGTGGCGATCCGCTCGTCCAGAGTGGAGGAGCGAACCTTGCGCGCGGTCGCGGCGATGCGTTCTACCGGCCGCATCCCGCTGCGGGCGATGGCGTAGCCAATCGCCGAGCAGAGAACGAGCGACACCACGAGCACCAGCCACAGCTGCCTGCGGTAGCGCTCGAGCAGCAGTTCCTCGTCGTTACGATCCATGGCGATCTGCAGCACACGTCCGTCCGGCGTCGCAGGATCGGTCGAGACACGCGCGCTCAGAACCTTGTACGACTTGCCGGACCGGGCTGCCGCATCGCCTGCCGGGTCCTGCCCCGCTCCCGCGGCTGGCGACGGAAAAATCGTGGCGGGAAGCTCCGAGTCCATGCCGGGCGTTTCAAGCAGCGTGCGGCCTTGGGCATCCACGATCCGCAGCCAGATCTCCTCGGGCCGGCGTGGGACCTGATCGACACTCGCGCCGCTTGCCCCAGTGAAGGGCAGGTCATCCGCGGCCCGAAGCACCAGGCGCAGGTCGGTGATCATGTTGCCGAGCGTGCGTGTGTCCTCCACCTCGAAGCTGGCCGCGAGCACCCAATAGAGAAAGCCTGTTGCTGCCAGAATGAGGACGAGGGAGGAGCCGGCATACCAGGCCGTCATGCGTGCGACGATCGACCCGCTCCATGAGCCTGGGTCTCTCACGGGAGTGTCCAACAGCCTAGGGCGTGTGGACGGAATCCCTGACATGCGTTTCTGACGGATCCCGAATCGGTCTTTGTTCGAATCACTGCGTGAGCGGTATCACGGAGCCGGACATGCTGACGGGAATGATGGAGCGCGA
>JAABUQ010013104.1_pt1 | contig 10137 bp, 11 predicted proteins | sample 5560001 | NCBI WGS metagenome assembly JAABUQ01 (sample SAMN10711888, study PRJNA513371) | rock metagenome | isolation source: Antarctica rocks | place: Antarctica: Victoria Land, Finger Mt nord | collected 2015-12-18 | reverse complement strand
GCGTCTTCATGATGCCGCTCTCGGGATCGGACACGTTGGCCACCGTGCCGGGATCGACCGTGGGATCAGCCGGCTTGGGCTTGCGGCCGCGCTTGCGCTTGCCGCTGGCCTGCTCCGCCGCCGCGCGGGCGTCGAGCTTCTCCTGCTGACGCGACGCCGCCTCGGCCACCTGGCGCTGCAGCTTGTCCTGGCACTGCCGCAGCCGCGCCAGGCGATCGCCGCGCCGCGCCAGAGCTGCGGGCAGTTCATCGCCACGCTGCGCGCCGCACCGGCCGTCTTCCTGCGCATCCGTAGCCTCCGCCTCGGCCAGCATCCGGCCCACCTGCTCGTCGATGCGGCTCGCGGTGCGGTTCGCGTCCAGCGCCGCGTCGGCACCCACCTTGGTGCCGTCCAGCGCCACCAGCTCAAGCCGGACCAGGCCCGCTTCGTGGCAAAGCTGCAGCACGGCCAGGAACACCTCCCGCATGCGCGCGACATGGCGCTGGCGGAACCGGGCGATCACCGTGTGGTCGGGGACGGCGTCGCCGACGATGAAGCGGTAGCCGGCATCGCGGCCGCACAGCCGCTCGATCGCCCGGCTCGAGCGGATGCCGTGCGAGTAGGCGTAGATCAGCAAAGCCAGCAGCACCTGCGGCGCGAACGGCGCCTGCCCGGCACGGCCCAGTTTGTAGTCAGCCTCGAACTCGCCCAGGTCCATCATCGACACCGCGTCGACGATCAGGTGGACGATGTCGCCCTCAGGCAGCCAGTCCATCATGTCGACCGGAAGCAGGAAAGCCTGACGTCGTTCCGGTTCACGAAAATGGTGCGCCATCGCTCGGTCCGTGTCGTAGGAGAGCGATGATCGAATCGTGGTTCCCCAGCCCCGTCAACACCGAAGCACACCAAAATACGTCATCTCGACGTTCCCGAAGGCGATTGTGCAACAGGCTCTGAACTTGGCCATCAAAAACATCGGTATTAACACGACGGCACTGGGTGCCGCCACGGTGCAGTTGCAGGGCTTGGCGGACTTCACCTCCAAGCTGTCCACGTCGGTGACGACCGGCCTGGGCGCGATGGTGGACGCCAACCTGTCCGAGGAAAGCGCCAAGCTGTCCTCGCTGCAGACCAAGCAGTCGCTGGCGATCCAGTCGCTCTCGATCGCCAACCAGGGCCCGGGCGCGCTGCTGCAGCTGTTCCGCTAACGCCTGGCGAAGGGGCGGCGGGCTCTGCCGCTCCACAGGTTCCTGCCCTCTGATTGTCCAGGGGGCAGGGCCAGCTTTTTTCCTGATGGGATCCAGCAATGAGCTATACCGCATATGCAACTGTCCAGAAAGCCAGCGAGACGCCGCGTGACATGGAAATCCGTGCTGTTTCTCATGTCACGCGTCAGCTCTCCGACGCAAATCAACCCAGTGCTGATCCGGTAAGCCGGATTTATGCCCTGAGAGGCAACGCTAAGCTCTGGTCCCTGCTGATTGAGGACCTGTCCGATCCGGGCAACGCGCTTCCCGACGTGCTGAAGGCCAGCTACATCTCGCTCGGCCTGTTCGCATGCCGCACAAGCCTCGCCGCAATGTCCGGCATCGCCGATCTGTCTACCCTGATCCGCATCAACACCGACGTGCTGGAGGCGCTGGACCACCAGCGCGCCGCCGCCGCTTAGCAACTAGGGGCCGTGCCATGGGAGTACTGAGCGGCATCGACAACTTCACCGGCTGGGCGCTGCTGCAGAAGAACACGCCCGCCATCGAGAAAGCCTATGCGGCTGATGGGTCCGGCAACAACGACGTCGCCTACTTCAAGTCGGTCGCATCGAAGCTCACGACGCCCGACGCGCTGTTGAAGGACTACCGGGCTTTGACGTTCGTCACGACAGCCTACGGGCTGGCAGGCCAGGTGGACCAGACCGCCATCCTGCGCAAGCTGATGACGCAGGATCCGACATCGCCATCGTCGCTGGCGCAGCAGCTTTCGGACGACAACTACCGCAAGTTCGCCAGTGCGCTGTCCGTATGGGCGCCACCGCCCTTCTCCAGCCAGTCTACCATCGACGCGGCGATCGCCGGCTTCAAGCAGCACTCCTTCGAAACCTCGATCGGCTCCGATAGCGTTTCGCTGCAGGAAGCGACCTACTTCTCCCGTAATGCGCAGGGCATGACAAAGCTGTCGCAACTGATGTCCGACAAGCCGCTGTTGGATGTGGTGCGGACCGCGCTGGGTATCCCAGAGGCGTTCAAAGGCCTGAACTACGATCAGCAGGTGGCGATCCTGCAGCCGCGGGTGGACATGAGCCAGTTCGCCACTGCTGCCGGCATCACTAAGTTCGTTGACAAGTACCTGGCGATGGATCAGCTGAACCAGATCACGTCGGGCTCCTCCGGAGATCCCGTTCTGTCGCTGTTCAGCAACGATAGCAGCGGCGACCCGAGCCTCACGCTGAGCGCCCAGTCACTCGCGCCGCGCGCACTCAACCTGTTCGCTTGATGTGGGCGACGGGCTGGCCACCTTTCGAAAGAAAGCACTCATCCTGTGTGACCGGCCGGTGAGCCAGCCGTTGCCAAACCAGGCGCTCCGGTATTGCAGCAGCACGACTTCGTTCCAGCTCAAAATAAATTTAATGTTTTTAAGTAACGTTTGCATTTATATAAATGTCTGTATTAATGATTACAATAATGCACACATATAGAGGCCAAATTTTTACGCTAAATGAGGCGGTCGTATTGACGGAAATTTCTTTAAGGGTCCTCGATAATGCAATCGGCAAAAAGAAGACTCCCACTATGCCTGGCAAGTGGGCAGGAAACGCAAAGCGATTGCTCGATCTGCGCGCGCTCATGTTGCTCATGCTAGAGCGTAGGTATGCTAATCACTTTAAACTCGAGCTACGCCGCGAGCTGGTCAACGCTTTGGAGACATCCACGAGCAAGAAAATTTCCCTCAAGAAAGGCTTTGTCACCATTGACCTGCGGGAGCTACGGCGCGAGCTTGCGGCGTCACTCCGCATGCTGCGCCGCATTCGCAATTTTGTGAGCAGTGACCCGGACATTTTGGATAGTGAACCCGTGCTCCGAAGTACGTGCGTGCCGGTATATTTAATTGCAACACTGCTCAGAGAAGGCTTGAGCGAAGCAGACTTGCTTAAGAGGTATCCGAGCCTGACAGCCGAAATGGTTCGGCTGGTTCCAATTTATGCCGCCACGTATCCAGTTCGCGGACGATCCAGAACATATCTTTGCTACGATGGTGCACCGATACAAAGTACTTATCGAAAGCTGACAACCATTGAGGCGCTCGCGATACCAGGCGTAGGATGAGGATACGTGCTTATGCCGAGCTCGGCATAAACGTTTAGCGTCAGCAACCGGAACCGGAGCGACAGCGGCGAATGCACGAGACGGGATCGCTCGCCCGGAACCTAGCTGACGCGGGCTTTGCCAGGCTGGACAACTAGAACGGCAGCTCCTCGTCGTCCGGGCTGGGACTGGGCGGCGGGGTCGGCCGGACGTCGTCGGCCGACAGGGACCGACACGCACCTTTGCTGAACCGCGCTTCGATGTCTGCGGCCAGGTGCTCAAGGCGATCGGGGTCGAGAAGGTCCGGGCCCTCCTTGTCGTCGCCAAGCAGGTCAAATGTCTCGCCGTCCTCTGGCTGCGCATACGACCGGGCGAACGCCTCGACGTAGGGCTTTGCTTCGGCCGTCTCCACCCAACGCCAGAAAGCGTCGCCCTGCCCGAACCATCCGGATTCGAACATCAAAACTACAGCGCCGTCGTCCATCTAACAAACCTCCCGCTTTTCTTTGTAATCCCAAGCACCCGACGCCCTGGCTTATCGCCCGGCTCCTGCCCTGCCGCTTGATGGCGACGGCACCGGCACCGGCACCGCAACCGGCGGTGCAGGCTTCGCCGTCTCCGGCGCTGGCGCCGGCCGGATCGGAGCAATGGGCGGGATGGTCCGTATCACCATCGCCGCCTCGCACAGCGCAACCGGGGTGTCCCCGCACGCCTTGTTGAGCCGCACCACCTTCTCCCACGCTGAGGGGTTGGCCTCGTTCATCAGCGTGGACCCGGTTTCCCAACGGTCGCCGCCCACCAGCGACGCCGCCAGCCGGTGGCCCAAGTTCCACGGCAGCAGCACAACGGCCAGGAACCACAACACCACCCCCGCCACGACCCCAAGCAGCGCCGCCGTGCGCACCCACACCTGCTGCTCGCGCCGCGCTCTGGCCCCGGCCAGCACGCCCTCGAACTCCTTCGATGCCTCCTCGAATACCGACTTGACCGCCAGCATGACGGTCACGCCCTGCTCGCTCGCCTTCAGCCCGGCTTGCCAGATGTCCTTCTCGAACGCGGCCGGCGTCAGCTCCAGCGCCGGCTTACCCTCGATCGCTTTCAGCCGCCCCTCGAGCGCCTTCAGCTCCTTGGCGATCGCCCCCAGCATCGGGCTGTAGTCCACCGCGGCCGGCGCAGCCGGCGACGCAGCCGCCGTCTGCTGGCCCTGGCGATAGACCAGCTCGATGCCCTGCCGCAGCGCCGCCACCTCCGCCCGCAGCCCCTCGAACGCCTGTGCCGCGTCGGCTTCGCCCTCGTCCGGCTCCCGTCCCGCCATCCCGTCCGCCATGGCCTACATCCTCATGCCTGGGCTGGGCCGCTGCCGCGCCACCTCGCGCTTCTGCTCCTGCTCCTGCTCCACCCGCTGAACGGCAGCAGCCTGCTGCTTCGCCGCGTCCTCGACCGCGACCTGCCGCAGGAACTGCTTGGCTTCAGCAACCTCGACCAGCCATGCCCGCCCAGCAGCGCCCGCCACGGCTGGGCCGATCAGTTCCGGGTCGCCCTGCAACGCCGACGCCACCTCCCGCGTGAACCCGGGCCGCTCAGCCTCGATCCCTGCCTGCGCCGCGTTCAACGCCTGCTGCTGGTGCGCCAGGATGGGCAACTCCTGCCGCAGCATCCGCAGCGCGTCCTCCCACGCCGTCGCGAACCGCCCCACCGACCGCGACAGCCCATCCTCCGCCAGCGTCGACGCCGGCTTGGGTGGCCCCTGCTCCATGGGATCAGCAGCCGCAGGCCCCGGCACCGCCGGCAGCCGGCCCGTGCCGAGCTTCAGCCCGCCGAACCGCGGTCCCACCCGCGCCGGCTCCGGCTGCACCACGATGGCGCTCTCCGGCCGCAGTGGGTCCAGGCCCCGCCGTTCGGCGTAGCGCTGGGCCAGGTCCTCGCCCTCGCGCACCATCCCGTCCGGCCCCTGGTAGTCCAGGCTGGTGTCCTTCAGCCGCTCCCGCCCCAGCACTCGCGCCAACGCCGCCCCGTCCCGGAACTCGTCTCGCCCGTAGTGCAGGCTCACCCCCTCCCGGTGCCGCGTCAGCGCCACGTACGCCGCATGCCGGTCCATCAGCCCCGACGCCAGCACGTGCGCCCGGTCCACCGTCATCCCCTGCGCCTTGTGGATCGTTGCCGCATACCCGTGGTCCACGGCTTCATAGTCCCGCAACGCGAAGCTTACCCGTCGCCCTGCCCCGTCCGCTCCCGCGCCGTCCAGGCGCACCGTCAGCCGCTCGCCCCCGTCGTCCACCGCCAGCACCGTGCCCAAACTGCCGTTCTTCACCGCCACCCCGCCGCGGCCGTCCGGCTCTGTCCCCAGCCCGCGCTCGTTGCGCCCGAACATGAGCCGGTCCCCCACAGCAAAGGCCCGCTCGCCCCGTTCCGTCTGCACCGCCTGCTCCGGTCCCAGCTCGCCCGCTGCCCGCAGCCGATCCCGCGCCAGCCGGTTCAGCTCCAGGACGTCCGCCCGCCGGTAGGCAAGGATCACACGGCTCTGCCCAGGGTCCTGCCGCCGCTCCGCGTCCCAAACCCCAACGAGCGCCACACAGGCCGCCTCCCGCGTGTCCGCCCCCTGCACCATCCCGGCCTGCTCATATCGCCCCAGCGCCTCGCCGGTGCGCCCCGTGGCCAGCTCCCGCGTCGCCTCGCACTGCCACGCCTCACGCTGTCGCCGCACCTCGCTGATCTCCACAGCCCCGTGCCACTCGGCCAAGGCCCGGAACGCCGCCCCGGCCTCGATCGCCTGCAACTGCTCAGGGTCGCCCACCAGCACCACCTTGGCCCCGGCCTTGACCGCCACCGACAGCACCCGCTCCATCTGCCGCGACCCCACCAGACCCGCCTCGTCGATCACCAGCACGTCCCGGCTGGTCAGCACGTCGCGCCCCTCTTTCCACCCATACTCGAGGCTCGCCAGCGTCCGGCTCTCAATCCCGCTGCCGCCTTCCAGTCCTTCGGCCGCGATGCCGGACAGCGCCGCACCCCGCACCCGGTAGCCCGCCGCCTCCCAGGCCGTCCGCGCCACCCCCAGCATCGACGACTTGCCCGTGCCCGCGTAGCCCACCACCAGCGCCAGGTCAGACCCCGACGTCACATGCTGGAACGCCAGCCGCTGCTCGTCCCCAAGCACCAGTCCACCCCGCTCCGCCACCGCCAGCGCTTGCCGTCCTGCGGCTGGCAGCACCCGGTGCACGGCCTCCTCGCCGATCGCCTCGGCCGCGCCCTCCATCCGATGCTCGCACGCCAGCATCTCGCGCGTGCTGTATCGGTCCTGCCCGCGCCCGTCCAAGCCCACCCACTTCATCTCCCGCGACGCCGTGACCTTCGCCATCACCGCCGTGAACTGCTCCGCTCCATCTGTGTGCCGGTTCACCAAACGCGCTAGGTCCTGCTTGCTGAACGTCGAACGCTGCTGCATCAGCATCCGCAACGCCGCCTCCGGCTTCGTCAGCAGCGCCTCGCCGTTGCCCCGCGCAATCGCCCGGTGCTCCGCTGCGCGCTCCGCGTTCTCGCCCCGCTGCTCGCGACGCGCACCGGCAGGGCCGATCTTATGCTGTGGCTTTAGGTTGATGCCCTGATCTCGGAAAGAGCGATGGTCGATCCGCACGTCTTGGTCCAGCTCGCACAGCCGCGCATTCGCCAGCTCCGCCCAGCACTCGCGCCAGCCGCACAACAGCCCCCGGTCGTTCCAGGCCGCCACCTTCTTGCCGAAAGCACTGTCCTCCGAACGCCCGTCTGGTCCCGGCAGTAGCTCCCGCATGGTCAGCATGACGTGCGCGTGCGGCTGCAAGGCACCGTCGCTCGCCACCGTCCAATGCACGTTCAGGTCGGCCACCATGCCGCGGCTGACAAACTGCTCTTGCACGAAGTCCCGTGCCAGCCGGATCGCCTCCGCCTGTCCCAGCTCACGCGGTAGGCTGATCTCGATGTCACGGGCAAGCTGCGCATCCTTGCGCTTCTCGCCCGCCTCAACCTCATTCCACAGCGTGCCACGGTCCATCCAACGGTCAGGCGCGCCAGCAGGCAGCATGATCTCGCGATGCACGATGCCGGCCTTCTTAGTGTAGTCGTGATCGCGGTCGAGCTTATCGTCATGCAGGCACTCGGCGGCACGGTAGGCAGCGGACGCCACCACGCTGCGCCCGGCAGAGCGGCCAATCACCTTGGCAGAGAAGTGGTAGATTGCCACCGTAGCAGGCCCTATCCTATCTTCGATAACGCAAGCTTAGCCTCAGCAGCGCAGATCATGCAATGATCTATAAGCGCGCATTTCCTGATTGCCTTCGCTGCGCTCCGGCCAGAAATGACGCGGTGCTCGGGTCTACTGGTGGAACAGGGTGGTTCGTGCTTGGCAACAGGATCAGGGCGCTGTTAGCCTGGCCTCCCCACGCCACCACCTTGGAGCCGGTCCCATGGCCCGCAAACCACGCGACTTCAACGCCGAGCTTCAGGCCCTCATGGACAAGGCCAAGAAGGTCAAGTCGCAGAAAACTACCCAGCTCGGCGAACTCGTCCAGGTCGTCGGCGCCGATGCCATGTCCATGGAAGCAATTGCCGGCGCACTCCTCGCAGCCGTCGAACAGTCCAAGAAGACGCCCGAAGCCGTCGCGAGGTGGACCGAGCGAGGGCAAGCTTTCTTTCAAGCAGGGGGCAAGCGGGGGAAGAAACAAGAACCCCGCGACGCTGCTCCAGGAACTCCAGGCAACAACGGCACGGCTCCGGCACCTGGCCGTGCTGCGTAACCGCTTCGATCTCGCCCGTGCCCGTCACGACACACGCGACTGGGTGCAGGAACGGCGCGCACGCACACGCCAGCTCATCGAGCTGGGCGGCCTCGTCCAGAAAGCCGGGCTGGTCGAGCTGCTGGACGACGACCGTGCCACACTGCTCGGGGCGTTACTGGACATCGCGGGCCAACTACAAGCGCAAGAGGACGAACGCCAGGAGGAAATGTCCGCCGACCTCAAAGCACGCTGGCGATGCCGCGGGCTTCATGTGTTCAAAGCTGATGAGGCAGCCGAGTAGAACAACGGAATAGAACGCATCAGGGCAGGTCCGGCTATGCCGCCTGTTCTGAACCCAGGTCAGCCATCTCCAGTGCGCGGGTGGCAAGCGTGACTGTGCGCGGTATCGGCTTCTCGCCCTGTTCGTAATAGGCCACCATGCGGCGGCTGAGGCCAAGTGCCCGCGCCGCCCCGTCCAGGGTGTAGGCCTTGCGCTCCCGCCAAGCACGGAACGCCTCGGCGGTCAGGGTTTCCCCGGACTGCTCCTGCGCCAGGCGCCACAGCGTGTCCGCCGCCATGTCGACCTCGTCGGTCCAGGCCACGTCCGTCCCGTGCTCCCCAACATGCACTTGACGGAACAGCGCCCGGTCCTCGCGGAGCGGGGCGTACACCCGGAAGCTGCCGACAAGGCCCGACACGTCCACCAGGTTCTCTCCCCCGTGCTGCCAGCGCACCCGCAACGTCAGGGGCGACTTGCCCGGCGCGACATCGGCAATGCGTGGCAGCGTCTTCTTCGGCACGGCGACCCTCCTTGGTCATCCTCGTTCGTTTAGCTCGGCCCACTTCAGCGCCAATGCCTCCCTGCGCTCGGCCGCCCACGCCAGCGCCGCGGCGATCTGAGCCGGCCGGGCCTCGCCGGCAATCACCGCCAAATCCGAGATCCGGACCAGAACCTGGAAGTTCGGCCCGACGACGTGGAAGTGCGGCGGCCGGTGGTCGTCGGCGTACATGCGAAGACTGACAGCACCAAAGCGTTGCAAGGTCGGCATTCAACACTGATCTTGGCCCATGGTGCAATCATTGCACCGTGGGTGACGCAGGTAAACCTCGAAAGTTGCCCGCCCCTGAAACCGAGATTGTGCGTCTGAGCGGTCAGCCGATCTCGACCTGTCCGGCTTGGAGATCGACCCGCCACGCGGTTTTGGGCGCGACTGAGGGCTGTTTGCCTCCTGGCCGGTGTCCCTTCCGGCCCGACTGGTCAATCGCTGATCATGCCTTGGACCCTGGCCGCGAGCGCCTCTACCGCAAAGGGCTTGGTCATGACCTGCATGCCCTGCTCCATCCGGCTCCTGCCGACGACCGCATTCTCGGCGTAGCCGGTGATGAACAGCACCTTGAGGCCGGGGCGCCTCTGCCGCGCCGCGTCAGCGACCTGCCGGCCGTTCATGCCCCCGGGCAAGCCGACATCGGTCAGCAGGAGATCGATACGAACCCCGGACTCCACGATGCTCAGGCTGGACCGGCCATCATCGGCTTCCAGCACCGTGTAGCCGAGGTCCGACAGAACGTCGGCGATGACCATCCGCACGGCGGCCTCGTCCTCGACCACCAGCACCACGGCGCTCGCCGCCGGCAGCAACGCGGCCGCCGCGTCGGTCTCTGCCTCGTCGTCCATCGCTCCGAGATACCGGGGCAGGCCGATCGTCACCGTCGTGCCCTGCCCCTCTTTGCTGTGCAGGCCAACGTGCCCGCCCGATTGCTGCACGAAGCCGTAGATCATGGACAGGCCAAGACCCGTGCCCTGGCCGAGCGGCTTGGTCGTGAAGAAAGGATCGAACGCACGCGCGATCACGTCCGGGGCCATGCCCGTGCCGGTATCGGTGACAGACAGGATCACGTAATCGCCGGGCGGCATGTTCCCCGGCGGCGCGTTCCTGAGCGCCCCGCGCCGGTCAGGAAGGACGCTGTTCGCGGTCTCGATCAGCAGATGTCCGCCATCGGGCATGGCGTCGCGTGCGTTGATGACCAGGTTGAGCAGCGCGCTTTCGAGCTGGTTCGGGTCGCATAAAATCGGCCACAGCTCGTCCGCGAGCCTCGTCTCGATCTGG
>JAABUQ010013102.1_pt1 | contig 10138 bp, 13 predicted proteins | sample 5560001 | NCBI WGS metagenome assembly JAABUQ01 (sample SAMN10711888, study PRJNA513371) | rock metagenome | isolation source: Antarctica rocks | place: Antarctica: Victoria Land, Finger Mt nord | collected 2015-12-18 | reverse complement strand
GACCCGACACCTACGGTACTAGCTTTAGTGGCAAAGTAGAGACTTACCTGCTCAATCCAGAGGGATTTGTCGATGGCCTCGTTCTCAGTAACGGTCTCCAGGTGAAGCTTCCTCCCCACATGTCCCACAGCCTTGTGACCACAGTCCAGCCTGGTAACAGTGTTACAGTGGTTGGTGATCCTGGTGTCCCCAGTAACCTCGGCCAGGAAATTCACGCCTCCAGCATTACTAACACTACAACCCAACGCACTGTTGTCGTTCAGCCCCCCGCGTATCCACCCCCTGCTCCCCGTGATAACTACAGCAATCTATCTGTTGCAGGCCGAGCCCAGCACTGGATAGTAGGACACCGGGGTGAGATCAGAGGCGTTATTTTGTCGTCCGGGGCTCAAGTGCGGTTTCCCCCACATGTCGGCGACCAATTGTTTGATCTTGCCAGGGCGGGAGATTCAATCCAGGCTCAGGGCTTTGGTACCAGTACAAGCTTAGGACAAGTTTTAGAAGCTACGTCCTTGGCTGTAAATGGTCAACTTGTAAGCTTCTATCCTGAAGGTCCTGGACTGGGTAGGAGGCGTAAGCAACCGTGAGCGATCTAGGGGTATACCGCGCTGGGCTAGTCTTTCTAGGGTCCGCTTACTGCAAGCAGACTCAGCGAATATGAAGGCTACATGACTCATTCATCAAATACCGTCAACACATCTGGCCGACAGCGTTTGATCTCAACTACGATCCCTTGAGCTCCCTCGCTGTCAAGATCTTCAATATAGCCGGGATACGCAGCCTTCGCGGCAAAAGAGGTTGGGAATGGTCCGAAGTAGTAGATGCAGCGAGGCTTAATGGTGGTAATTTCTGCCCACCAATCTGTATTAAGCCCTTGCCAAAAGCCTTTGAGTAGTTGTTTCATGTGTCTTGAGCAAGTCTCATAAGAGATGCTGAGAAAACGCTCAGTCAGGAGTCAGGAGGAACGGCTTTACCTAAAATCTTTGGTATGCACGATTACGAACCACCTTAACAGTGATTCCCTTCGTTAGTTAGAAGTTGGATGAAGTAGTAGCAGTTAGTCTGTTAGGATTGCATAACAAAACGATGATCTTGAACTGCGGTGAGTGTTGCTGATGAACCAAGCTGGTGCAAATCCGTTCACAGTTTTGACTGTTTCAGAAGACGGACAACCAGTAAAAGGTGTCAGGTGTTGGATATCGGTAGAAACACACTAAAACGGGTACAGCCTGACTGGGATTCCAGGGTAATATATCCCCCGTGACGAGTGACAATTTCGTAGCTAATCGCTAACCCCAGTCCAGTGCCATCTGGCTTCGTGGAATAAAAAGGATCGAAGACCTGTTCCCGCTCTTCTGGCGTCAAACCAGGTCCCTGGTCCTCTACCCAAGCCACGAGGTAGTTCGGTTGAGCTTGCGAGAGCGCAGTCAAGGAGCTGCCACAGGCGTTACGTTGAGTCTCAACTCCGACCTCTACTTGGCACCCCTCAGGACTAGCCTGGATGGCATTAAGGATTAAATTGACCATCACCTACCCTACTTCCTGACGACGCAATGGTACTGTCGGCAAGGGCGAAGCGCTCACGCGATAGGCTAGCGTCACACTCTGTTCCTCAGCTTTTAGACGCAGTAGGGAGACCGATTCTTCAGCGATCGCTTCTAGGGATGCGGGTACTAAGTCTTCCTGCCATTGGTTTTGGTCAAAATACAATAGCCGCCGCACAAGTTGCTCTAAACGGTCTATCTGCTCCAGCAGACTAGCCATTGGTACAGTTGTCATTCCCTGCTGTTGGAGTTGCCGTTCCGTGTACTGCAAGTTGAGGCGCATACTAGCAAGGGGGTTGCGGACTTCATGAGCTACCCCTGCTACTAACTGCCCAAGAGAGGCTAGACGTGATCGGCGGCGCAGGCGCTGTTCTAGCTCTTGGCGGTGACGTTGCATGATGTTAATTGCCTCTCCGATTCGTCCCATCTCCGCAGGTAGGGGCGGGATCTGCTCAGCTTTTTCTTCTTCAATCGCCTTGATGCTCTGCTGTAGTCGCTGCACTCCCCGTTGCAGTTGCAGGGCAATGTAGAAAGTCCAGCCACCCACGCCCAAATTCACCAAGACTACCAGAGAACTGAGGATTCTTTGGTTGGTGTCTCCTGACCTCGGAATGCGGTTCATAGTCCAAACTGCCCCCCAGAGGGGCAGAGGATCGGCTCGCAGTACTAGGATATCCAGACCAGGATGGAGGACTTCTTCCTGAGGCAGACCTTGACTTGTGGCTCGGCGCACCAGTTCTAGAATGGTTCCCTCCTCGGTTAGCGGCACGTCTTTTTTGGGAACGGAACCGCCATGGGTGGGATAGGCATATCCCAAAAGCTGGTCTTTCTGAAGTAGATAAAATCCGCCTTCCATCCGTGGGAAGGCAGCTAGAGCTTCAGTGGAAATTTGCCGCAGTTGGTTGTCCCACTGCTGGTGAGACATCTTGGTCGGATCGAAGTCTGATTCTCGAAACTGCTTGACTAGCAGGGCATCAGCACTGGCTAATTTTCCCTGGCTTCTGGCAATCACTGCTCCTTCACGGCTTTGAAATACTTGTGCTACCAACCACAGGGCAGCTCCACCCAGCGTCAGGAACAGGACTGTGACAATCGTTAATTGCCGTCGAAGTGTCCACCAGTGCCTTCCCACTTCCCAATCTCCCCCTCTCCTTAGCGCTCTATGGGATACGATCGCTTTACCTGAAGCCGCCGGATAGCTATAAAGCAGATTAAGCCGTACACACCGATCAAACCCAGCAGTGATAAATCCCCATATGGCCACGGCAAGCCTACACCTTCACCCAGCCAGAAGGTACCAAATGCCATCAACAACACACCCGCACTGAGCTTGATCAGCACTTCTGGTACTTTGAGTAATTGACCGTGCAAAACTGCCACTACGGCAACTGTTAATGATAAGGCTAGTGCGGCTCCCCACCAGGCTTCATCCCAAGCTCTTGATGCCAACCCCAAAGTAGTAATAATTATTGCCACTTCCAACCCTTCAAGGGCGGCACTTTTGACCATAATGATGAAGTTCAGACGACTGAAGCCTTGTCGCGGCGTTTCTAACACTATGCCTTCAGAACCCAAGGGATCGGTGACCCATCCAGCACGTTTACCCTTGGCTTGTCGCAGCACCGACTTTTTCACCCAACCCCAGCCGAACCACAACAGCACCAACCCGATCCCAATCTGGAGAAATTGCAGGGGAATCAGTCGCAATTCTGTTCCCAATATCCCTGCCGCTAACCCCACAATGGCTAAGCCTGTGATGGTACCCAAAGCAGCCTCTCGCTGGTAGCCAGAACGTGCGGTCGCATAGGCGATCGCTGCCGTCTCAAAAAATTCCACACTGGCACCGCCGAAGGCACCGACAAATACACCGATATTCATGATGTTTTCCTCGATAGAATCTGCTGCCACCAGGTAATGCTAGCTATATTTTGGTGGTGTCACTAACCCCAAGCCAGCATGTAAGCCGCCAAATACTAAAACATAGCGACGAAAGCAGACGGTCAAGAGAGTTCTATACTTGTTTGCCACAAGTGCGCAGAGCGATCACTGTTTTTTAGAGCAACTCTAGCTCGGTCCTGTGATGTGAAACTTGAAATAAGGGCGAACGAGGGGACTCGAACCCCCGAGTGGTGGAACCACAATCCACTGCCTTAACCACTTGGCTACGCTCGCCATCACCTGCTTGAGTATAGCATTTTGCCACTTAGTTTATCCAGAGTTGCCCTTATGAGGAACGGACTCGGCTAATCTGGAGTTTAGGTATAATACTGCGCTAACGCACTCCGTAAGATGAAGAGTTCAAGAATTATTACTTATGTTACCTTGGCCGCTCTAGCAGGACTAGGAGTTGCAATGGCTACAACTAATCCTGACCAACTTGCTTATCAAGAGTACGCGACGCAGAGGCTTACGGGGTACCTTAAAAAGGACGTTTGTGCAAAAACGCCTAGATTTTTGCGAAACCTTTTACATCGTGACTGCCCCACGTTGGTGGATTTGAGCCGACCGGCAGTACAACAAATCATTTTCCAAGGTACGCAACGCCAAAACTTGATCTTTTTCAGTATTTACAGCACAGATTTGGCGATCAGCCCACTTGTTCCTTCTTACCATTTTGCAACGGTAGGAGTGTTTCGAAACTTCTTTACTTATTCAGCCGAAAAGCTGTAGAGGAGGCGTCAGGAAGAGAGCGGGAGAACTCTCTTAGGCAGCGTAGGAGCAAGTTGTAGCAGATTGTCTGTTTGGTAGAACGTTGGAAAACAACTACTTTGGGCAGAGGGACTTAGCTGACAACTCTTTCTTAGGATGCAGGTTCAGGTTAACTATCAGTCTTAACATTGGTAAGCGAATGGCTGAAAATTTCTCTTCCTTCGAGAAATTTATAGTTATTTAAGCAAGCCATTTTATACAACCTACTTGGTTGATGGCTGAGTAAGTCAGTAGTAAAATAGGAGTTTCAGCGTGTTTTTTCACAAGAAAGAAACAATTCATACCGTAGATGTCAAAGAAGCAAATCCGCGTTTTGCCCAATTGCTTCTAGAGCAGTTTGGTGGAGCAACCGGCGAACTCTCTGCGGCTTTGCAATACTGGGTACAGTCGTTCCATGTTGAGAACGCTGGTATCAGAGATATGCTTCAAGATATCGCAGTAGAAGAATTCGGTCACTTGGAGATGGTGGGCAAAATGATTGAGGCTCACACCAAAAACGTTGACCAGACGGAAGCTTATAAAAGTACTCTGTTTGCCGTACGTGGCATGGGACCACATTTCCTAGATAGCCAGGGCAACACCTGGACCGCTAGCTATCTCAACGAAGGTGGGGATGTGGTGCGCGATCTACGGGCTGATATTGCTGCTGAAGCCGGAGCACGTCAGACATATGAGGAGTTGATCAAGTTAGCTACCGATGAAGGCAGTAAGAAAACACTGGTGCATCTGCTAACCCGTGAAATTTCCCATACTCAGATGTTTATGAATGCATTGGAGTCGCTGGGTAAGCTGACTGATCCCTTGTTCGGCAATATCGTCCCAGATAACACTGTGGATATCTATTACAACTTGTCTACAAATGGTCAAGTTGATGAACGTGGTCCTTGGAACTCGGAGCCATCTTTCCGCTATATTGCTGACCCCATGGCTGAGATGAAATCCTAGTCGATGGTTGTTAAAATTAGCAGTAATGTGAGTCAGTAGTATTATAGCTTCTGACTCATTACTTTATTAAATAGTCATTAATCAAAACGATGTAAAAATAGAAATGATTTATACAGAAAAGTTTTGATGAATGAGAGTTAATAATCAGTATTTTTAAAGAATAAAAGCTTTGAGTTACGCACTTGCAAATGCCACCTGCATATCTTCTGGTATTCCATGGAAGTCTCGATCCACGCCCTCAAGCCTCTTTAGAGAGGTTAGCTGAGTTAGTTTCTCAGTCTCAGACACGCTCTGAAGCAACTAGCTGGGCAAAACCAATGGTTGGCACTGCATCTTTGGAGCTGAGTCCTGTACCTTTGCACCAACAGATCAAAGAATTTGCGGTTCGCGCTCTGCCATTTGGGTACACTAACATCCAGGTGGTGCCGCTATTCCTACTGCCCGGTGTGCATGTGATGGAAGACATCCCAACAGAAGTGACGCTGGCTCAGCAAGCTCTAGGTCAAGAAGCGCAGATTGACTTGCGGCCTTACTTAGGTAATAATCCTGGTCTCGAACACTTGTTAGCAACCCAACTGATAGCGATCAAAGCAGAAGCTTGGATTCTCTTAGCTCACGGTAGTCGTCGCGCTGGTTCTAAGCAGCAGGTGGAAGCGATGGCAACGCGATTAGAGGCGATTTCTGCCTATTGGGCTGTGCCACCTAGTTTGGAACTGCGGGTGCAAGAGTTAGTCAGTGCTGGTCATCAGCAGATTGGGATTCTACCCTACTTTCTATTTGCTGGGGGGATTACAGACGCGATCGCTCAATCGGTAGCTCAGCTCAAAGTGCAGTTTCCATCTACAGATTTTCGTCTGGCTGAACCTCTAGGAGCGAGTCCTGAGTTGGCGGATTTGATTGGAGATTTGATCGCAAAATGAACTAAGAAAAGAGGCAAGAATTGTTTGGGTAAAGTATATTTAGTGGGTGCAGGGCCGGGAGATCCAGGATTGTTAACGCTCAAGGGTAAGGGGCTATTGGAGGGTGCGGATGTCGTAGTCTATGACGCCCTGACTAGTCCGCAAATTCTGGCAATGATTAACCCGCAGGCGGAAAAAATTCATGCGGGGAAGCGTCGGGGACGTCATTCCCTAGTCCAAGAAGAGATCACCCAGTTGTTGATTGCTAAGGCGAGAGACCATGCTGTAGTAGTGCGACTCAAAGGGGGGGATCCATTTGTGTTTGGTCGCGGCGGCGAGGAGATGGAAGATTTGATCTGCGCTGGAGTGGCAGTGGAAGTGGTGCCAGGAGTGACATCTGGGATTGCGGCTCCAGCTTATGCTGGAATTCCTCTGACTCATCGGGACTACAGTTCTTCGGTGACGTTTGTCACAGGTCATGAGGCATCTGGAAAATATCGACCAATTGTGAATTGGCAGGCAATCGCCCATGGCTCAGAAACCATTGTTATTTACATGGGAATTCACAACTTGCCCTACATCATAGAACAGTTACAAACCGCCGGATTGAATCCAGAGACACCAGTTGCCTTAGTGCGCTGGGGAACCCGACCGGAGCAGGAGGAATTGATTGGGAAGTTGGGGACAATTGTGGCACAGGTGGAGGCATCTGGGTTTGGCGCACCAGCGATCGCGGTAATTGGCGCAGTAGTTAATTTGCACAGTATTTTGTCAGACTCTCATCGGGTGCGAAAAGTTTAAAGTTTCTCTCAGTAAGTCACGGTGAATCAGCGCTCGGTCTACCAAAGACTGGATTTGCTCCGAGGTGAGGGCATCGCCATTGACATAATGCTCTAACCAGGTCTGACTAAGCAGATTGGGATCGTCTGGCATCTGTGCCAACTCCCACCCAGGTATGGCTAGTTCTGCCATCAATTGGCTCACCTTGGGGTCGTAGCTGAGGGCAAAACAGCGACAGCCTTCGGCAGCTGCCATGATTAAGCCGTGGTAACGCATGGTGATCGCCATCTCCACACCTCGAAACAAGCCTTTTAAGGCTTTTGGATCTTCAAGACAAAAAATCTGGCTGTGACCTGGAAGTTGGGGCTGAATTGACTGAGCGATCACTAAATCCTGCGACTGCTGAAATGGCACCAGTAAAATGCAGGTTTGCGTTGCTGTTTGAAAGTCAATCAGAGCCTGGGTGAGGCAAGCTAGGCGAGTGGCATTTAGCTGAGGATGCGATCGCAAGGTCACAGCTACCCGAGGAGCAGGTAAATCCCAAAGTCCAGGCACCGGCGCGGCATCCAATGCCCAAACCGGATCGGGAGCTAATACACAGGAGACCTGCCAATTAGCTAAGAGAGCAGCAGAGCCGCGATCGCGCACACTCACGGCATGGCAACCGGCAAAAGTTCTGTGTGCTAGCCAACGAGTGAGGGGACGCTGCAAAGGACCAATTCCCTGCGCCCAGGCAATGGTTTTGAGCCTAAGCCGTTGAGCCAATGCCATCAGTCCTCCGTAGTAAAATGGGCTAGCGGCACTAGTGGCATCTTGCATTAAACTGCCGCCGCCCCAGATCAATACCTCAGACTGGGAGAGCGCTGGCAGAATTGTTTTGAGGGCTAGGCGATCGCACGCCTCGACCCGATAGCGATCGCGAGTTTGCTCTGGGTTGCCAGACAAAACTAGGGGTGTCACATGAGACGGTAGCATTTGCAAAAGCGTTGCTAACAAAGCCTCATCGCCACCATTTCCTTTACCGTAGTAGCCACACAAAACTGCCCGCATCTTCGCCACACTTCTCTTATCGAGATAGAAAGATTTTACAGCCAGGTTGTAGCTCCTGTTTGGGTTCGGGCAGAGCTGCGACCAGCAGTATAGGGGAGTTTAGAGGACGACAAATCCCTCTACTCCTTTAACTCCCTTGTCAAAGGAAACTGTTTCTCCACATCCATAGGTTTTATTCTGTCGGCTGATTAAGCAATCTGAGAAGTCGGCTTTGCTCTTCTTATATTCGCGTAGCGACCACCAGACTGTATCTTTGTTCTCGAAATTAAATAGACTTGTCTTCAAGACTTTTTCCAAGAGGTCGGTGATTTCCGCTTTGCTGTACCCATAGGCAGATTCTAAAACCCATACCAGTTCGCATAGCACAATGTTGTTGATGAAGCAAGTTTCTCCCTCGGCCACTGTTTTCTCAATAAACTGAGTGACCTTTTCCCCCTGCTCTGGGTCATCCTGGACGAAATACCGGACAAGAATATTAGTATCTAATCCCTTCACAAGTTTGTGACCGCTCGTTTTCTGACCGCCGCATTCATCGCTTCAGAAGAAATAGATTTCATTCCTTCTCGATGCAAGATTCCCTTCAGCTCTTGCACTCTAAGAGTTGCTGGTTGAACGACCACACGTCCATCTGATTCAATGATGAAATCAATTTGGTCTCCTGTGGTCAGTTGGAGGAAGTCCCGGATCTCTTTTGGGACTGTGGTCTGTCCCTTGGCCGTAATAGTCGAAGTTGGCATTTGACCCTACCCTTGTCAAATATTCCTTACTATAGTGTAATGATAGTATGGAAGTAAATCTAATAGGCGAAGGGGGCAAGGACAGGACAAAGGGCGAGAAGCCGGAATGAGAGCAAGCAGCCCAGCACTGAAAAATTTTTCTGAGACTCTTCCGCTGCAAGGGTTTCAAGGTGCGCGTGGCGGCTCATGACAGCCTCGCTACTTTTACCTCAGGTAACTCGACGGTAAAGGTAGTCCACCCATTCGAGCTTTCAACCAAGATAGTTCCCCCAAGACACTCGACTAGCTTCTGCACTAGGGCTAGCCCTAACCCAGTACCCCCTTTCCAGGGAGGGGCATGATTGACGCGATAAAACTTCTCAAAGATGTGTGGTAGCTCCGCAGATGGAATTTCTACTTCATTACGGATGGAGAAGATAGTGACTGGAGGTGAGTCAGGAGTCAAAGGAGTTGGCAGTTTTTGGTCGTAGCGGATACCCAGAGTAATCTCGCCACCCGCTGGTGTATATTTGCAGGCATTGTTGAGGAGTTCTGCCAAGATTCTTCCCAAGCTAGCCCTGTCTGAAACCAACGGCGGGAGGTTAGAGGACAGATTAACCTGGAGAGTTTGCTGACGTGATTGGCTCCGGGGACGAAACGGTTCAATGATGCTGGGCAACCAGTCCGGGAGGCTCACAGTTTCAAGCGAGAGCTGGTAAGACGTAGCTTCTAGCCGCTGTAGGTCTAGCAGGTCGTTAATCAGCTGTACCTCTCGCTCACACTCAGCTTCTAGAATCTCAAGATACCGCTCCCGATCTTGTGCTCCTGTCGCCATTTTTAGCAGATGAATCGCCATTTTCATATTAGTCATGGGTGTCCGCAATTCGTGGGAAACCGTTCTCAGGAAGTCATCTTTGAGCTGATTGAGTTTGGTCAATTCCTCTAGACTTTTTTGGTTCGCCGACTCCGCCATCTGGCGCTCTGTGATGTCCATAGCCATACTAATTACCAAACGTCTGCCATCCGGGAGCTGGCCCAACGGAGCGGAACTGAAAGCCCAGGTTCTGGTCTCGCCGCAGCTTGTGGTTATAACGTATTCGCTCTCGTGCACTCCTGCATCTAGGTTGTACAACCGATCTATATCCGTCTTTACCAATTCTTTTCTTTGCCCATAGGCTTTTTCGGTCCAATCAGCAATTGTGGCAATTTCGCTCTGGGCATAACCAGTCAAATCAGTCCAGGCTGTACTGATTTGTAGAACTTCGCCATCTTCGGCGTGAATCATGAGTGGGTAAGGTGCATCGACGATCGCGCGGTGGAACCGTTGTTCATAGAACTTACGCATTGACAAAAAGCAAATAATATGCAGAAAGCCCTACTTGCTTTGGATGGAGCTTGCCTTCTTCCGTACCCTGATTCCAGAGCTAGTCAATTGAGCGGATTTGTATAGTGTGGCTTGTGGTAGGAAGGCGTGGTGAGCTGTGGGTTATGTTGT
>JAABUQ010013101.1_pt1 | contig 10140 bp, 9 predicted proteins | sample 5560001 | NCBI WGS metagenome assembly JAABUQ01 (sample SAMN10711888, study PRJNA513371) | rock metagenome | isolation source: Antarctica rocks | place: Antarctica: Victoria Land, Finger Mt nord | collected 2015-12-18 | reverse complement strand
CGTCCGCTCGGCGACCTGGTCTTTAGTCAAAAGCTCAAAATCCATCTCGACCCCGAAGGCATCACGATGGTCAAGTCATAGTGCCGTGTCAGCAACGGTTCAAGGTGTTTCGCATTACTGCACGCCAGTCCGCCGTTTTGCCCTGGCTCTCTTGCTCTCTCTGTGTCTGTTTAATGGTTATTTGCTTGCGTGTGATCGGAGCGATGCTTTAATACTCTGCCTGATAACCTGCCAACGCCCGAGTGCGTCGGGACACTGCTTATCGTCGGGAGACGACACGAATGCCTACTCGACCGCAGCACCGTATTGAACGCACCGTGGCCGAGAGTTCGGCGGGTTGCCTGTGACTGCGGACGCGGCTTCCTCAATCTCAACAGCGCCGACGCCGGACAGCTCCTCACGCGGGCTGATCCAGGGTCAAGATCGTTACGATACCGTAAGGTATGGCAATCTCCAGCAGGTCAGCAAAGTTGTCGACCGCCCATCCCTCCGGTTCTTGTAATTGCGAAATTGGTGAACCCTGAAACCGCGCTGAGAGAGGATCGCCTATGCCCACCCGTCCACAGGTTCACCGCCCAGCGCACCTGCCATCGCCGAGCCAAGCCCGCCGACAATACGATACACAGCGCGGGTCATCCACGAAGCGAGGCTACGGGCGCGATTGGCAGAAGGTTCGCGCCGCCGTGCTTGCTGACGAGCCGCTGTGCCGCGTCTGCATGGCGCGAGGGCGTGTGACTGAGGCGAACGAGGTGCATCACGAGCTGCCGATATGCAAGCGGCCTGACCTTCGACTGGTGCGATCAAACCTAATTTCTCTCTGTCGTCCCTGCCACTCGTCAATCACGGCCCGCGAGCACACGCCGCGTCCGACCCGTTGAGGAATGCGACTGACGCATGGATGGAGCATAAGCCATGCCAGGGGGCCATAATCCTCACCAAGTAGGCAAGGTGTTTACCGCACCCCCGCTTTGCTCGCGCTTCCCCCTTATCAGGTTTCAACGCCTCACCCCCGGTGGGCGTGCAAATCTCCACAAAGGCAGACCTGTGTCGACCGATGCACCCCCAAATTTCTGCATAGCCAAAATGAAAATCGCGGAACCTGAAATGCCCAAGCCAGGCCGAAAGCCCGACATCACCGCCGACAAACAGGCCCGCGGGACGCTGCGCCCGAGCCGAAACCAGTTCGTCACCATCACCACGCCGTCGCCCGTGATCGCGATACAGCCGCCGGACCTGCCGTATGACGTGGCGCTCGTCTGGACCGAGTATCTAGCGGACGCGGTGGTTCACGGCGCCCGCCAGTGCGACGCCGACAGCTTTGCCCAATGGTGCACGATGACGGCGCACCTCCGGCAGTCTCGGGCGGCACCATCGGATGGGTTGCCGCCCGCCTCCTACATCCAGCAGTGGCGCACGCTGGGAGAGTTGTTCGGACTAGCTGGGCCAAAGTCCCGGATTGGGCAGGCACCGGACGGGCCAGGCAAGCCTAATCCGTTTTTGAAACTCCAGCCTCGATAGGTGTCAGCCGACGCCAAAGACGTTTTTGAAACGATATCACAGTGAGAAGGAGAGCACCATGTTCATACGAACTGGCCCAGCCCGTTGGACTGATGCAACACACGCCGCGCAGCTTGGTCTGAGGCGCTACGTCGCCCCAGCCGCGCCCGCCAAGACGACCAAGCCTGCGGTAAGCAAGACCGCTCCGCCTGCCCCTGCGCTGCGTCTGGCTACCGTGGCGCCCCGCGTGCCCCAGCCGGCAAAGACGGTCCCGTCGCGGTCGGTCCCACTGCCTTCTGCCCCCATGTTCACGCAACAGGCCCGGTTCATGGGCCGGCACGAGCTGCGCGCCGCAGGAACAGAGGCGAAGCTGTGGCTGACTGCGGCCAAGGCAGCATCATGCACTCGCTCGCTCACGTCTGATGAGCGGCACGCGGTCGAATGCACAGAGGCCCGTCTGAATGAACTGCGCCAGGCCGCGGGCCTGGATGGCGCAAATTGGTGAAAGAGGAACATACGATGAGCCGAGTAGTGGACACCTTGAGGCGCGTTGTCGGAAGCGGCGCGACTGCACCCGCCGGGCCTGCGCCAATTGATCTCAAAGCGGAGTATGTGCAGGCCATCGCCGGGTTTCTTGCCGCCAGTCGCCAGTACAACGGACAATTCGCGGCATATCACTGGCGCGATAAACTGCGCTCCATCCGCCGCCGCGCCGACGAGGACGGGCACGGCGAGCGAATGGAGAAAGCGTGGATTGAGCCGCCCGAGCACCTTAGCGCCGAGGTGTTGGCTTGGTATGAGGCAGCCACGAACCACGCCCTGCACGGAGGGGTGGAGCCGGGCGCGAAGCCGTTGCACCAGGATGAACCGGAGTTTTGGTTGCAGCGCTACCGCGCGCTCGTTGCCAACTTTCTGCGCGAACATCGTGCCGGAAACCGTGCAGCAACCGGACACACCGCAAACCAACTCGCCCAGCTCCCGCGCCTAGCGGCTGTCAGGCTCGGCGAAAAGTTCAATAAGGTTTTCGCCCATCTCGGCCCCGTTCCCGGGTTCGTGGACGATGAGGCTTCGCTGGCGGCATGGGGGCAGGAGGTCACTCACCGCCTGGAGCACGGAGTTCCGTCCGGCAAATACGTCCCGGCCCAGATGCCGCAACCGTTCCGCCGGCTGGTTGATGAGCAGCGACACAGCGCCGTCGTGTTGCTTATCCAGCATGGGCCGCATTCAATCGGCGCACGCGTCGTGCTCGACCCCGGCATTTCGTGTGAACTCGTGGAGGCGGGGAAGGCGACCTGGTGCGACCCTCAGAACGTCCCGGTTGACCCCCGCCCGCCCGTGGAGCGCGAACCGGAGCCAGACTGGCGCAAGGTGACTATCCTGCGCGAAACCCGCACCGCCTCTCGTCATGTGCGGCACGAGGGCGAGGTGTGTGCGGTGCCGCCCGATGAAGCGGACGAACTGGTGTTTACCAACGCGGCGGAGTTCTGGATGCCGCCTGCTCCCCCACCTCCGCCCCCGCCGCGGCCCATAACGGTTTTCGGTGACGCCGAGGCGTGACGATTATGGGCGCCGTCGCACTTGATGGGGAAACTGCGCTCGTCTGGGCGGACAGTGCAGTTTTTGCCGGAAGCACGTCGGCGCAGATCGGCCACGCGTCGAAGGTTGCGTTGAACGCTTTGGCTTGCATGGGAGGTGCCGGCGCCGGTTGGAGCGCAGTGGCGATTGAGGCCGCCAATGCCCTGGGCGCGGCGATTGGGCTGGACGAGCTGGTTGAGGATTTACCAGCCCGGCTGCGTCGAGTGGCCTTCCGCGCAGCACCCGCGATGGAACGGTTGGACCCGGGCAGCTTCGCCGGCTGCGTATTTGCTGCCGCGGGGTGGAGTCGTCAGGCCGGCCGGATGTTGGTGTTTGAGTTTGCGGCAACATCGGCGTTCGAGCCATGGATGACGACTTCCGTCATCATCCCGGAAGTGCCGCCGCTCATCGTGCCGGCCAGCGCGGATTTGTTCGGCATCGCGTTTGCTGCGGAGCACCAGATGCGTGAGTTTCGCCGCACGAGGCCGGAGACAGACGGCCAGCTCGTCGCTGCGGTGCTCCGGCCCGGCAGCATCACAGCAGGGACGCTGCTAGACTTCTGCGCCAGACCAACAGCGGCGCCGCAACCCATGCCGGCGGCCGGGGCCTCGGAAGCCTGATGCACGTCTGCTGAAACAGGCCAGCCGCCCACGTCCTGCACCTCGGCAAGCTCCCATGCGTCCAGCTTTTCAAGCCTGATATTATCCGGCTTGATTTCCCCCGTTTCCAAATCATGCGGCGACATCTGGTCAAGAGTGATATTATCACACTTGACCTCCCCCATCTCCGGATTAGCTGCCGACACGTTTTCAAGTGTTACATTGTCACTCTTGATTTCCCCTGTCTCGGGATCACGAGCCGACATCTGGTCAACGTGTATATTAGACACGTTGACCTCCTCCATCTCCAAATCAGCCGCCGACACGTTTTCAACGTTTACATTGTCAACGTTGATTTCCCCTGTCTCAAGATCACGAGCCGGCATCTGGTCAAGTTGTATATTATCCGGCTTGACCTCCTCCATCTCCGGATCAGCCGCCGACACGTTTTCAAGCCGGACATTGTTCAACTTGATTTCTCCCGTCTCCGGATCGTGCGGCGGTTCATCGTCGGCGACAGGCGGCGATGGAGGCAGCGGGCTAGGTGCCGGCGGCGGATCAGGGTCCGGGTTCGGTGGCTCCGGTTGCGGCGGTTCCGGCGGGGTGACGTCACCGATCTTGCACCATGCCAGCTTGCCCAGCCGCTCCGTCAGGAAGGCGGCAGGATCGGGGCAGAGCATCAGGTCAGCCCACGCCTTGGCGGGCTTCTGCCCGGCACCGGCCACCTGATAGGCGACCTCGACCAGACCACCCCCATCCTGCCGAGGAGTCCGTCTTTCCCCTATTATAGACTTATAATAGGGGAATGACGGACTCCTCCGGATCGCCAGGTCCGCAGCATTGTGGCTTGGCCAGAGGCTCGGATAGGCCGTCCAGGCATGACGGGCATTCTCCAGCACCACCCCGCCAGCAGCCAGCATGTGATCGGCAGGGCCAGGGACGAGGTCCGCAGCATCCAACAAGCCGGCCACAGGCATCGGCAGGGGCACGTCGGTAAGGGCCAGGATGTGAACGGGGTTCGCCTCAGTCCGGCGTACGCCACGTGGCCGGCCGATGATCTGCACCACCTGGCCTTCCGCAATCTGCCAGCGGATCATCTCGGCTATTGAGTGGGGGTGACGATCCGCGTCAGCTTGGACGGTGGACCCGTCCGCCATCTCCCGGACGGCGTCGGATCGTTCATACCAGCCTTCCCGCGCAGGCACGGCCACCCCGGTCAGAGCCTCCGCAATGCGCTCAACCCCGCCGGGGCTGGGCAGGGTGCGGCCCACGACGACCAAGCAGGCCACGTCCTTCCATTCGTCGCGCCCCGCCACGTTGTTGTGGTGGGCAAGGTCCATGTTGTTCGGCAGTCCGCCCAGATCGCGCAGCGCCTTTTCAACGTCCTTCTGCAGCACGATCAAAACCCGGCCCGGCACCCATCGCCGCGCCTCCCGCACCAGCAGCGCACGCAGATCAAGCAGCCGGTTCATCCGGCGCTGCGCTTCTTTCGGATCGTTCTTGGCCGCTTCGCCCCCCAACGGGATCAGCATGGACTTTGCAAACGCCTTGTCCTGGACCTGGTAGATGTGCTGGTGCGGCATCGCCGCTTGCACGTCCGCCGTCAGCTCTACATCGGGCCAGAACGGGCGCACCAGATCGACCGGCAGCAGCGCGTCCAGCAGCAGCGTCGGCGCCTTCCAGCCGTCCGCCACGTCCTGCCGCCCCTTGAGGTGCAGCACCCGCGCAGGGCCGTCCCGAGTCTGTTCAACGCCCAGCGCCAGCCAGCCAGACGCTTCCGGGCCTTTGGGGGCCAGCAGCGCACCCACTGCGCCCCACGCCATCGCGCAGCGGGCAACTGTCTTGTTCTCCTCCAGGGCCTCCATCGCCTTGCGCCGTTCGGCCCGGCTTTGACCGGGGTGCAGCAGGTCAGATTTCCGCTCCCATTCGAGGCCGCGGCCTTCTGCTGCACTGGATACGCTCAGGCTGAAGTATTGCAGCATCGCACGCTGCACCGGGCCATCAACCATCCCGCCCAGCGCCGTCACGAGCTGTCCGCGCAGATCGCGCAGCCGGTCTCGCCCTACGCCGTTTAGCGCGCCAAAGTTCTCAGACGCCAGCGCATCCAACGTCAGGGTCAGATGCCGCCCCTCCGCTCCGATCAGCCCCGTCCGCCAGGCCGCTTCGTCTACGATCACTGCGGCGACTTCGCCCAAGGCCGAGGGCTTGGCGTGGAACAGGCTGTTATGTGCGACCAACCATAGGTCGGCTCGGACCTTCTGCTGCGCCTGATAGGCGCAAGCGTCGAACAGTGGGCACTTCACCATTCGCCGGGTGCCGTCGCTGTTCTTGATCGTGCGCTTGCAGGCCGTGGTCTGCGCCGACAATCCGACTGATTGAACATCCGCCACCCGTTCAAGGTCGCCGCACATCCGGGCCTTGGCCGACTCCGGCACATCAGGATCAGCATAGGATGGGTCCGCCGGGTCCAGCGCCCCTCGACCGCGCCAGGTGGCAACCCGCAGCCCAGCAGCCTGGACGGATGGCAGAGCCTGCCATGCCGCCGCCTGTTCATCACCGAGCGCGTGCGCCGGCACGGCGATGGCAAGGGTGCGGGTGTCGCCGCGCGCCCGCATCGCTGCCAGCTTCTGACCCACTTCCTCGCGGGTCGCGCGGCTTTTGCCGAGGCCAACAGTCGCACGAATGCCGTGCGTGAAGGTGACAGGCTCCCGCGGCTCAACCGGCGTATCCAGGGCCGCAGCCCAATCGTCCAGCTCCATCGCCGCAGCCTCGGCATCGGACAGCGGTGCTGGCGGAGGTGCGCTGCCCTTCTCGACCGGCAGGCAACCCTGCATAGCTGCCGCAGCCTTCTGGTCCCACTCGAACCGCGCCACTGACAACTGATCCACCTTGTCGAAGAACGCGCCCACAGCCTCCGCAACGGCCCGCTCGGCATCTGCCAGGGGCAACCGTTCCACTGCCACCCTGCCCGGCTCCAGCGCCGCCTGGATGCGCTGCCGCACGGCGTCGGGGCCATCAGCGAGGATTAGGTCGGCGAAGTCGCTTTTGTCGCGCCGCCGAGCCTGCCAGGGCGTTGCCACCAGTAGGTCAACGCCGGCCTTGCGCCAGGCAACGGTTGCCTTGTTCAGCGCCTTGGCGGCGCCTCCCTGCTTCGCATCGTTGACCCGCGGGTTGTCGTCGGAGATCGCCACCACGCGCCGCCCCGGCGGCAGCTCGACGCCCCCGATGCCGCCCAACGTGATCCAGGTTTCATGTCTGGTGCTGGACCAGCACGCTATGCCTGTTTCCGGTCCTTCCGCCAGCAGCAGCGGCCCGGCAGGATCACCCGGCAGGCGAACCACAGCGCCTGCCATCGGCCCGTTTGTGGCTTTAATCGCCGGCAATCCGCGCTGCTCAATTTCCTCAACGCTGGCTTTGCCACCAGAGGCGCCCAGGTGGACACGTTGGATGCACTGCACGTCGCCGTCTGCCCGCGTGCCGACGAGGACGAGGGCACGATACCCCGAATGCCAGCGCACGGCGTCCGGCCAGCCAGTGACCGGGCGCGGGATGCCACGGACCTGCATAAGATACCACGATGCTGGCGTGTTATCTGCCGGCACAGCGGCCCGCGCGACCTTCTGCACCCAGGCGATATCGGAAAGCCGCTTCGCATCCGCTTCCGCCTGGCCGCGGGCGTCTGCCTCCGCCTGCCGTGCGCGACGGTCGGCGTCCTGCTGCGCCCGCCGTGCCCGGTCAGCCTCGTTGTCGGGCCATGCCTCCGGCAACCCGGTTTGACCGCGTGCCCAGGCTACGGCATCTACAAAGCCGCACCTGCGTTCCTGCCGGATAAGCGCCAACAGGTCGCCGCGTTCGTCGCTTTCCTTGCTGTGCCAGACGCCTCGTTTCGCGCCGCGCAGCTCTAGTTTCAAGCTGCCCTTGGTGCCCCAGCGCAGTGTCTGCCGTGTCGAAAACGTCGGCTTCCCTAGCAGGGCCTCCGCAACCTTTTCCGCATCAGCACGGAGCGCGGCGCGCAGCTCGTCTAGGTTATGATGATCGCCGCCGTCCATCAGGACAGCCCTCGCGCCCGCAGCGCGTCCGCGATCTGCTCAATCTTTGCCCTTTGTGCCGGCGTGAAGGGCCGACGCTTCTGCCGCAGGTCCATGACGAACCGCGTTTCCCAAGGCGTTAGCTCACCCAACCAGCGCAGGCAGGTTGTCAGACTTTCGCCATCCTGCCACCCGGAACCACGCCCGTCCTGGTGCGTGACCGCAATCGGGCGCAGGTCCGGCCAAATTCGCCGCAGGGCGACCGCAGCCGCTGCCTGGATGGCGCCATAGGTCGGTCCGCACCTAGGGCAGATCGCCATGGCGATGCCCTGTGTGGGATTGTCGCAGGCCGGCTTGGCGATGATGAGGGCGAACCGCCCATTTCGCAACGCGCGGGGACAGGCACCGCATAGCATCGGCTTTTTGCGGGGCGCGGCCTGGACGCTGGCCACCATGTCCCTTGCCATCCGCAGGAGCTGCGCGGCTTCGTCACTCCCCGCTAAGGCATCCAGGACCAGCGCCGGCATATCGCCGCGCTGGATGACCTGCAGCATCAACATTCCACCGGCTTCATCGCTGACGCGCTGGATGCCGTCTCGAAGCGCGTTCACAGCCCCGCCTCACGGAGCGCCTGCGCCCGGCGTGACAGCCGTTCCGCAGCGAGGTGGCAATTCAGGGTCAGCAGCAAGTCGGCGTTGCGGTCCAGCCGGCACGCCAGGACGACGCGGGGGTCGATGGTGGAGGTAGCGGTTGCGCCCAACTTACGGCGCCGGACGGGCCGCTTGCTGGAAATTGAAGATGAAATCTGCATGGTCGCGTCCCGAAAGGACACGAACGGCGCTAGCGTTTAAGCCGGATTGGCCTTATGTATAGCGTGCCTGCCCGGCACTACTGCACCGCCAAGTCCAGCTCCCGCCGTCACGTCGTCCGCGTGATGGTGCGGAGCTGGCCGCTTTAGGCGGCGCGGACCGGGACCAGTCCCAGATCAGCAGCGAGCGCCGGCACATCAGCCTCCAGCACGTAATGCCGACCGTTGACGACCTCGGTGCGGAGAACGCCGTCCCGAGCCATGTTGGACAGGGTGCGGTAGCCCGGCGACGTGCCGTAACGGTCAATCAGCTCAGGCGAGAGGCGCGGGAGCGGGATACGGTTCTGCGTGTTCATAGGATGGGTGATCCTGTTTGTTAGAGGGTTGGCCCTCCCACAAACCAGCATTCACGCCCAACGTCCCTGCCTCTTCTCTTGGTGAGAGAGAGAGAGTATATGCAAGGTGTCCAAAGTGTTGGGGCGCTTGCGGCTGGTCTGCGAGCGGTTCAAGGATACCAGAAGCCGTCGAGGGTGGTGCCTCGGCGGCTTCTGTCTTTGCGGCGGCAGATGTCTCAGTATCGCCTTTGCCGCCCTCTGCTGGAGGCGGGTTAGACCCAGGATAGGGCGGGCTCTTCCGATCCTGCTCTGGGTATGCAAGTCGGGCCATCTCAACTAGCGCCGACCACCCAATGACTTCAATGGAACAACGTCCGTGTTCGACAAAGCCGCCAAAAGGCTCAATCTTTTCTGGCTCCATTGACACGAAGGTGCGCTCAATGGCCACCTTGTCGCTAATGCGGCGTATAATAGTTGCGCGTCGAGTGGGGCGAGTTGTCAGGCAGACTTGGATGTCGGATTTGTATGGTTCGTGAGGGTAGAGGCCAAGCTTTAGGTCCTGGACCTTCGACAGATTCGCTAGTTCTGAAAGAATATCCACCGTCGCATCAAGCAAAGACTGGCCTTCTAGAAAGTGCGAAACAGGAACGAGATCAAAACTAGGAAGAGCTTTGTTATCAACCAGAGTCTCAACTTTACCCGCCGCCAACGCACCAAACATCTTGGCGTTTACAACAGCGTCCTTGGGAGTACCGGCAACCATTGCAAATGCAGCATAGACGACATGATGGGGTAGGGAACGCTTCTTTGCCCGCCCCGAACCTGTGCGCAGAAACAGGTCGCCAGGAGCACGCTTCAACTCGCGTGTCACCAGGACAGCATGAACAGGCGCTTCAAGAAGCGCGGCGGCAAGCCCCCTTTCCGTCTCAACACCTGACGCCATCGGCCACGCTCTTGCCTACACAGGAGCAGCATATGGGCAAAGGGGGAGGGGGAGCAAGAGATAAAGTGAAGGTTGACTTATTTTTCGTGGTCAGCAGCGGCTGTCTGACCCGCTGGCGATCTTAACCCTCGTGCAACGACCCCGCTCAGTCATCGCCGTAACTCCCTATCCGGCGCCACGGCCGGCGCATGAGGAACCACCCAGGGCGGCACAGTGTCGGCGCGGATCAGCTCGTAACCCTGCCCCTGCGGGTCATCGCAATGCGCTAGGCGATGGCCGAACCCGCCATGCCGATGTCGCCCAGCGCCATCCCGTGCGAAGTGTGCGAAGTGTGCGAAGTGTTTCAGCCAGGCGC